>JGI12210J13797_10580721_pt1 | contig 19335 bp, 16 predicted proteins | sample ElkSlonscriptome_3_FD_13797 | JGI IMG/M metagenome (IMG submission 13797)
CGGAAACAACAGGTGGTCAACTTGGCCCTCGAACGGCATGAGCCATATTGTCGAACCTCGCTCGATTGGCTGCAACATGTGGGCGGCTTTGAGATCACCGCCTTGACGGGTGCCATCTTGGAAGCTCGGGAGCATCAGATGCCCACCATTATTGATGGCTTTGTGGTCACAGCCGCCGCAGCCATGGCGCATGCGCTTGATGCCGGGAATCTGGCGAATTGCCTTTTCGCCCATCGTTCCGCTGAAGCCCCGCACCGATCGGTCCTGAGCTACCTCGATGCGCGTCCCATTTTCGATCTGGAAATGCGTCTCGGGGAAGGCAGCGCCGCCGCCCTCGTCCTCCCCATCCTAGATTCTGCCTGCCATCTCCTGAAAGAAATGGCAACCATGGACAAGTTGGAAGGGGGAAGGAAAAGCTGAAAAAGCAACTCCGAACTGGGAACTGGCAACTAATAAACTCATGAACAGTTTCTTACTCGCTCTGCAATTTTTCACTCGGATTCCGGTGAACTGCCAGCTGCGGTTTACGCCGGAGGAGGTGGGGCGATCGACGGTTTATGTGCCGTTCATTGGAGCGTTGGTTGGTTTCGGCACGAGTTTCGCCACTTATCTTTTTGTGGGGTGGTTCACTTTGTGGCCGGGGGTTTTGTTGGGACTGCTTGTGGCCGTGCTTCTCACAGGGGCTTTTCACGAGGACGGTCTCGCTGATACCGCTGATGGATTGGGGGGCGGTATCACCCGGGAGCGTGCGATGGTGATCATGCGCGACAGTCGGCTTGGGACGTATGGTGCGGTGGCGCTCTTCTTTGGGCTTGGCATTCGGGCGGCCAGTATTGGAGCCATGGCGCAAGTCGACCTGGAACGAGCCTGTCTATGGATCATCGTCGCTGCGATGATGGGTCGCTGGGCCGCCTTAGCCCTGATGCGATGGATGCCTTATGCGCGGGAAGCCAATGCCCCGGCGAAACCAGTCGTCGAAGGAGTAACCACTCGGCGATTGATGGTGGCCACTCTTTACACCGGGTTCCTGGCAGCCGCCTTGATCGGTCTGCCGACGTTGGTGCCCGTATTTGTCCTCACGAGCGTGGGCGCGCTCGCCGCGGCCTGGTATTTCCATCGGCGCCTCCATGGATTAACCGGCGACTGTCTCGGGGCCGTCAACCAAGTCATTGAAATCGTCATCCTCCTCCTTGGAGTCGCGTGGCAGGGTTGAAGTTAAACGGTTGTGAATCGCGAGTGGCCAGGAATGAGCGATGTTGCTTCGCCTGAATCCAATTCATTGGCCAGCACTTGAGGTTTATAACGAATGCGATTGTCTAGACAATCATGCCGGCAGCGATGGTTTCGTTGGTGCCGGGGTCGATGAGGATGAAGCTGCCGGTGTGGCGGTTGCGACGGTAACTGTCGTAAATGAGGGGACTCGCGGTGCGGATGCTGACCCGGCCGATGTCGTTCATCGCGAAACTGTCGACGCCTTCGATCTTGTGCAGGGTATTGATATCAACGTGGTATTTGACTTCGCGCACGACTGCTTGGGTCTCACGGGTGGTGTGGCGCAGGATGACTTTGCCTCGGCTCTGCATTGGTTTGTTGGAGAACCAACAGATCATGGCTTCCAGGTTCTGACCGACCTCGGGCGCGTTGTTCGGTTTGACGATCATGTCGCCGCGAGAGATATCGATCTGATCTTTGAGGGTGAAGGTGACGCTTTGCGGCGCGAAACTTTCTTCGAAAGAGCCATCAGCGGTGTGGATCTCTTTGATCGCGGTGGTGAAACCGGACGGGAGGACGACGACGTCATCGCCCGGCTTAAAGACGCCACCGGCGACCCGGCCGGCGTAACCGCGGAAATCATGCCATTCATCGCTCTGCGGGCGAATGACCCATTGCACCGGGAATCGGGCGTCGACGTGATTTTCTTCACCACCCACGTAGACGTTCTCCAGGTGATAAAGGAGGGAAGGCCCTTGGTACCAAGGCATCGTGTTGGATTTTTCCACGACATTATCGCCTTTGAGAGCGGAGATGGGAATGGGGGTGATATCGACGATATTGTCGAGGCGGGAAGCGAATTTCTCGTAGTCCTCGACGATTTGACTGAAGATGGTTTCGTCATTGTCAACGAGGTCCATTTTGTTGACTGCCAGGATGACGTGCTGGATGCGCAGAAGGTTCGCGATGAAGCTGTGGCGTTTGGTCTGCTCGATGACGCCTTTCCGGGCGTCAACCAGAATGATGGCCAGATTGGCGGTGGAGGCGCCGGTGACCATGTTGCGGGTGTATTGGATATGGCCCGGGGTGTCAGCGATGATGAATTTCCGTTTCGGGGTCGCGAAATAACGGTAAGCGACGTCGATGGTAATTCCCTGTTCGCGTTCGGCTTTCAATCCGTCGGTGAGCAGGGCGAGGTTGACGTTCTCATCGCCGCGCCGTCGTGAGCTGGCCTCCATGGCCTCGAGTTGATCTTCAAAGATAGATTTGGAATCAAAAAGCAGGCGACCGATGAGGGTCGATTTGCCATCGTCAACGGAGCCGGCGGTGGTGAAGCGGAGTAAGTCCATTCGGTGTGTTGGTAATTCGGTGTGTCGGTAATCCCGTAAGTTTTGGGGTTACTCGCGAGTGGTTAGGAAAAAGGAGACTGAACCGCTGGATTAGAAGTAGCCTTCCTTCTTACGATCTTCCATGGCGGTCTCGGAGCGTTTGTCATCGGCGCGGTTGCCGCGTTCGGTTTGGCGGGCGGCCGCGACTTCGTCGATGATTTTCTCGATGGTATCGGCGTCGGACTCCACGGCGCCGGTGATGGTGGCGTCGCCCATGGTGCGGAAGCGGATGCGGCGGGTTTCGACGCTTTCGCCTTCGCGCGGTTGCACGAATTCGGAGATGGCCAGGATGGTCTGGTTGCGAACGAGGATTTCCCGTTCGTGCGCGTAGTAAAGGCTCGGGAGCTGGATGTTTTCATGTTTGATATACATCCAAATATCCATCTCGGTGAAATTAGAGAGGGGGAATACGCGGAAATGTTCCCCTTCATGTTTCCGTCCGTTAAAGAGGTTCCAGAGTTCTGGCCGCTGATTTTTCGGGTCCCATTGGCCGAAATCATCGCGATGCGAGAAGAACCGTTCTTTGGCCCGCGCCTTTTCTTCATCGCGGCGTCCGCCTCCGAGCATGGCATCGAATTGATGTTCCTCGACGGTGTCGAGGAGGGTGATGGTTTGGAGTTTGTTGCGGGAAGCATTGGCGCCGGTTTCTTCGACGGCGCGACCTTCGTCGATCGATTTCTGAACGGAACCGACCACGAGGCGGCCACCGATGGTTTGAATGAAATCGTCGCGGTAAAGCAGCGTTTCGGGAAAATTGTGACCGGTATCGATGTGGACGAGCGGGAATGGCATACGCGCGGGGTGAAACGCTTTGCGCGCGATCCAGGCCATGACGATGGAGTCTTTGCCGCCGGAGAAGAGGAGGGCGGGGTTGCTGAATTGGGCGGCGGTCTCTCGAAGGACGAAGATGGCTTCGGCTTCGAGTTGAGCCAGATGACTGAGGGCGTAGTTATGCATCGATGAAGGTCGCGAGGCCGGGTGGCCGGCTACGGGTTGTGGCGTCGTCCCGGGGATGCGGGATAGGAAGGTCGGTGGATGTGAGTGGGCAATTCGGCTGGAAAAAGGGCGAAATTAGGCAGCAGAATCCGGTTTGGCAACCTTTTGAGCGTAGGCGACTAAGCGTTCGGCGCAGGTAGCGGCCGGGTCGTGTTCGGTATCGAGGAGAAGGCTGGGGGCGGTCGGGGGCTCGAAGGCGCTGTCTTTGCCGGTGAACTGTGGGATTTCCCCGCGTTGCGCCTTGGCGTATAGGCCTTTCGGATCCCGCTCTTGGCAGAGCTCGAAGGATGCTTTGACATAGATTTCGTGATAATCAGCGCCAAGAATACCCGCGGCCTGTGTGCGGAGCGAGGTTCGCGGGGTGATGGCGGAGATGAAGACGATGGCGCCATTGTTGGCGAGGATTTTGGCTGTTTCCGCGATGCGCCGGATATTTTCCTGACGATCTTCATCGGAAAACCCGAGTCCGGCATTCAGGCCGGTGCGCAGGGTATCCCCATCGAGGGCAACGGTGTAAGAGCCGGCCTCATGGAGGGCCCGCTCCGCGAGATTGGCGATGGTTGATTTGCCCGAACCGGAAAGACCGCAGAGCCAGAGGACGGCGCCTTTTTGGGCGAGAAGAGATTCTTTGGCTTCGCGAGGAAGAAATCGGTCGGTTTCGGGGTAGATGTGCATGAGGTGTGGGGTGTGGGGTGAGTTCGCTTACTCTTTCTGCATGGGATGACAGGTAGGGAGGAGGACTTGGTCGAAAGTGACGTTGGTTTCGACCATGCGGCCGAGAAGTTCGATGAGCACCTTGACCCGTTGTTTGGATTCGATAAAGCCTGTGACGATCGCTTCGTAACCGGTCCAGATCCCGCCTGCGAGTTGGACTTCGGTCCCAATTTGGATGATGGGAGTGAGATCGGTTTTTTCCGTGGCTAGATTGCGCAGGTCTTCGATGGCTTGGTCGGGTAGAAGAGGGATGACATCGCCGAAATGCACGATCGTGGCGACGCCTGGGCAATAACGGACGGCTCGGTGGAGATCGGTGTAGTCGAAACGGGCGAACAGGTAGCCTGGAAACAAAGCTTCGGTGACCTGAACCTTGCCACGATTGCCATGGCGCGAGAGGCGCTCGAAATTGATGCGGGGACAGAAGACTTGCACGCCATCAATGGCAGATAGTTGATGCGCGGCAATGTGTTCATGCTTTTTTTGGGATTGAATCGTGTGCCAAGGCATAACAACGGGACAAAACTCTAAGGGGCGAAACTGCCAAAGTCTAGAGGAGGCTGAACCGTGCCAGGCTAGTTGGGTGTGTAAAGGAAAGTCCGGAGATACCTGCTAAAAAAGGGTCGGCTGCTATTTTTTTTGCCACCCCATTCATTTATTCGCATACAAATGATTCGTTCTATTCATTCAATGTGAAGTGGACGCTCGGCTTGGTCTGCTCCAAGGTGCCTCTTTCTCCTCATGAAACGTGTCAGCATGAAAGATATCGCCACGCATGTCGGGTGCTCGATTGCCTCCGTCTCGAAGGTGGTGAATGAATCCCGCGGCAGCACGTGGGTGGGGGAAGAATTGCGCGATCGCATCCGGCAAGCAGCCTTGGAGCTGGGGTATTATGCCAACATATCGGCTCAGGCTTTGCAGGCGAACCGAGCGCTCGGGGTTGGCGTGGTGGTGCGGGCTTCGGGTGAGGAGACGCGATTGACAGGTGGCTTTAGCACGGCGCTGATCAGTGGCGTGGAAATGGAGGTGCGCCAGCGAGGGTTGGCCTTGACCTTGATCGGTGAACCGGCTGGTGAGGAATCGGGTGCGACGGCTATCCGTTATCTGGCGCAAGGACGGGTGGACGCCTTGGTCGGTGTGCCGGCGGAATCGCGCGATTTTGTGACTCGGCTGGATGCATTGTCGGGACCGATGATATGGGCAGCGGCGCCTGGGAATTATCGGCAGCCGAATGTGGTGCTCGATCCGGAGCCGGGATTGGCGGCTGGGTTGCAGCATCTGGTCGAGCACGGGCATCGGTCGATCTGTTTGTTGGGAGATTGGGGCGAGGACCGCGTGCAAGACCAGGCTTTGCCGGCACGGCTGAAATTTTGTCAGGAATGGCTGGCGGCTGCCGGTATCGGGAGTGTGTCTCCGCCGGTGGTGACCGGTCGTGAGGGGGCTTGGCCTGATTGGTGGAAAAACATGCTCGAGCGCGGGCGACAAACGATTCTGCGGATTTATCGTGATAAAAAAGGGTCAGCGCCGACCGCGGTCTTTGCCTTGACGGAGGTGATCGGGCAGGGGGCGCTTTATGGCTTGTTGGAATTGGGAAAACGAATTCCGGAAGAAGTGTCGTTGCTGGGGTTCGGGAATGTGCGATCGCAGCTTTTTTTGCCGCCCCTGACTTCGGTGAGTCAGGAGTTGAGCTTGATTGGCCGACGCGCGGCGTCGTTGGCGCTGGAAAAATTGGAAGGCCGGACGTTCCCTGCGGGATTCGTCGAAACTATCCCTTCACGGTTGGTGGTGCGAGAGAGTGTCGGTCGTGCGGGATAAGGCGCGTTCGGGCATAGTGAGCTGGGGGGAATCCGGAATGGGGCGGATTGAAAGGGCGGGATCGTGGAAGGCGCGATGAAATTTGGTGAGCGCCAGGTAGTATCGGGAGGTTTTATTGCCTACGGGTGGAGTTCTTTTTTGAGTGCTTCCAATTCTTCCCAGCGGGCGAACGCGATTTCCATTTGAGATTCGATCGTCCGCGAGGCTTCTTGCAGCTTGGGAATTTCGTCCGGGGTTTCCTGATAGGTTTTCGGATCGGCCAGGCGTTCGGCTAGTTTGACGTGGTCTTGCTCCAATTGCTCGAGTTGACCGGGAAGCTCTTCCAATTCTCGTTGTTCCCGATTGCGGAATTTACGTGGGCGCTCCGATTTGCGCTTCGGTTTTGCGGTGCTCGATTCGACTGCTTCGATTTGCGGGGGCGGCGATTGCGGGGCGGGACGTTGCTGCAGCCAATCTTCGTATCCGCCGACATATTCGCGCACTTGGCCTGGCGCCTCGAAGACCAGCGAACCGGTCACAACCCGATCGAGAAATTCGCGGTCATGCGAGACCAGGAGCAATGTGCCGTCATAGTCAACGAGGAGTTGTTCGAGCAATTCGAGGGTCTCAAGATCGAGATCGTTGGTCGGTTCATCGAGCACGATGGTATTAGCCGGTTGCAAAAAGAGTTTGGCCAGGAGGAGCCGGTTTTTTTCTCCGCCGGAAAGTAACCGGGCTGGCATCCGCGCTTTGGCAGGACTGAAAAGAAAATCCTGGAGATACCCAATGACATGACGGCTTCGTCCGCCGAGGCTGACCTGTTCGGCGCCGCCCGCGACATTATCGATCAAAGTCTTGTCTGGATTGATCTGACCGCGGAGTTGATCGAGATAAAGGGTCTGTAAATTGGCTCCGGTCCGGACTTCACCGGTGTCGGGTTGCAATTCGCCGAGCAGCAGCTTGAGTAGTGTGCTTTTCCCGCTGCCATTCGGGCCAATGATGCCGATTTTATCGCCGCGAAAGATGGTCGTCGACAGCTCCTGAACCACGGGTTGACCGGGGGAATAAGCGAAGCTCACGGCTTCGGCTTCGATGACTTTCACACCGGAATTGGTGCCCGTTTGGATTTCGATCTGAGCTTGACCGCTTCGTTCTCTTCTTTGCCCTCGTTCGGCGCGCAGTTTTTGTAAAGCGGCGACCCGGCCTTGATCGCGGGTGCGACGGGCTTTCACGCCTTGGCGAATCCAGCTTTCTTCTTCCGCCAATTTCTTGTCTTGAGTCGCCCACTGTTTTTCTTCGGCTTCCAACCAGGCATTTTTGCGTTCCAAATAAGTGGCGTAATCACAATCCCAACTGGTCAATTGGCCTCGATCGAGATCGAGGATGCGGGTTGCGAGCTTGCGGAGAAAGGCGCGGTCATGGGTCACGAAGAAGAGCGTGACTGGTTGCGCGAGCAGAAAAGACTCAAGCCATAGAATCGAGTCGAGATCGAGATGGTTGGTCGGTTCGTCCAACATCAAGAGATCGGGTTTGCCGGCGAGTGTTCGAGCTAGAAGCACGCGTCGTTGGAGACCGCCCGAGAGCTGTTCGAATCGGGTGTCCGGGGAGAGCTTCATGGCTTCCAGCAGCGCTTCGAGCCGGAGATCACGTTCCCATTCTTCCTCGGTGTGCAAATGGGAATCGGTGGTATGAATCAGATCCGCGACTCGACCCGTCAGTCCGGTGGGGATCTCCTGTGGCAACATGGCTGCGCGCAGGTTGGTGGACCGGATGATTTCGCCTTCGCTGGGACTTTCAGCACCGGTCAAAAGCCGCATCAGCGAGGTTTTGCCTGAGCCATTCCGCCCGAGCAAGCAGACCCGTTCACCAGCGTCAATTTGGAAATTGGCTTGGGAAAGCAGGTGTTCACCACCATACGAGAGGGTGACATCACGAAATTGCAGCAACGGCATGCGTTATGTCTGGCATAGGCTCAACCGAGCGGCAAGCTGGGTTGTGCACTTGTCAGTTGGGGCGCGAGGAGCGAACGGCTTTTTAAGAGGCTGACGCGCTTTTTTCCGTCAACAAGAGCTGCACATCACTCGCGTCCGCGATATCGATACCGGCTTCGAACAATTCGCGATGCATCGAGCGACGCAGATGATCGAGCGAACGATGTTTGCGGGTCAGAATGGTCGAGAGTTGTTGGCGATCTTCAGGCGCCGCATGTTTAGACAAAACTTCCAGACGCAGACCGTTGGCGATCAAACGGCGCAATCGGAAGAAAGGCAGGTAATGATCGGCCTCCAGGGCATACCGACATTGCAGAAAGTAATCGAGAGTGGTTGGCCAATCCGAGCCGGCTACCAACCCTCGGCGCAGCTCAAGAAGAAGATCCCAGTGCTCAGGCGTTGTTTGCTGAAACAATTCTTCCACAATGCGCGCCGCATCCAGCCGCCAGCTGAAACCGGGTTTCGAAATTTGTGGAGTGTTCATGATTAATAAAATAATCGAAGATTTCTGAGTCGCAACCCAGACTCAATCATACAATAAGGGGCATCCAACTTGGATGCCCCTTTGTCGCTGAGAAAATTGGAGGAATCTCAGAGGTTTTTGATGAAACTTTTCAGCATCCAAAGTGTTTTTTCATGCACTTGAATGCGAGCAATCGCCATGTCTTGCGTTTCCATATCACCTTTTTCTTCGGAGACATCACGCAGCTTTTTGAGATGGCTGGTGACGATTTCGTGGCTTTCAACCAGATGGGCGACATAATCGTTGGCTGGCATCGGTTCGATCGCCAACTCTTCGATGTCCGACATCTTGGCGAGGGTGGCGAGGCCGCCTGGCGCTAGGGAATCAAGAGCGCGAATCCGTTCGGCAATTTCGTCGCTTGCCGTGAACAGATCGTTGTATTGTTCTTCAAAAGCGTTGTGCAGGGAAAAGAATGATTTCCCTTCAACATTCCAGTGGGCCACGTGGGTTTGTCCCAGTAACGCATAGGTATCGGCGAGCACCGTAGAGAGTGCATTTACGACGGCGTTGTCTTTGGCAGTTGTGGCAGTTTGGGTTTCCATACAATAACCATTTCGTTAGCCGGCATCGGTGTGGACGCTTGTTTTCCGCAAGCTCCCCTCCTTTTTCGGGGGCGACTCCAACGTAAGCAGGAGCTCCCCGACGCGTTTTCCTGCTGCCAATCGACTCTCATCGCAGAAAACTTTCGGTGATTATTGGAAACGTGTTAAGTCTTTCCCTGGTCAGCGGGGGGCCGACGAATCCGCCATCACTCCCGTGTGTGACGAGAAGAACGAAAGATGCTTTCCACGAACCGATTATGAAAACCAACGACCTTCTCGCATTGGGCATCCCGCCTGGTGAACCGTTGCGGCTTGCCTCCGACTGGATGCGCGAACAATTCCAAACCGGCCATGATCGCGCGGCCGTCGAATCGGCTTTGACCGAATTAATCGCCGATCCCGTGGCTTATTTTGAAGACCCCAAGAAAGGCCCGCTCGCCCGGGCTATCTATCGCCCGGCCTTTACGCCACGCGCGGAACTGGCGCCATGGCGGCAATGGGGCGAAGGCTTGGATGCGCAAGCTGTGCAACAGATGGCGAATGCCTGTGCTTTGCCGATTGCGGTGAAAGGCGCGCTGATGCCGGATGCGCACCTTGGCTACGGTTTGCCGATCGGCGGGGTGCTGGCTACGGAGAATGCCGTGGTTCCGTACGCGGTAGGTGTCGATATCGCCTGCCGCATGCGGCTGACTGTCTTTGATCGAAAAGGCAACACGTTGGCCGGCCAGAAAGATCGGTTGGCCAATTTTTTGGAAGAAGAAACCCGGTTCGGGATCGGCGCTAGTTTCAAGCAGAAACGTCAACACGATGTGCTGGACCAGGATTGGTCGGTGAGCCCGATTACCCAACGCAACCGCGACAAGGCCTGGGCACAGCTTGGAACCAGTGGAAGCGGCAATCATTTTGTCGAGTTCGGCATTTACACGGTCGAAGACGAATCGCTCGGTGTGACGCCGGGAGAATACCTGGCGCTATTGAGCCACAGCGGTTCGCGTGGGACTGGTGCGCAGGTTTGCCAACATTACAGCAAGATCGCTATGGCCCGCCGACAAGATCTGCCGAAGGCTCTCAAGCATCTCGCTTGGTTGTCGTTGGACGAAGCGGATGGACAGGAATATTGGGCGGCGATGAACCTGATGGGCCAGTATGCCGCGGCGAATCACGAGATGATTCATCGGCATATTGCCAAACGAGTCGGCGCCTCGGTGGCCTTGGAAGTGGAGAACCACCACAACTTTGCCTGGAAAGAACGGCACGCCATCGATGGGGTGGAACGCGAACTGATTGTGCATCGGAAGGGGGCGACCCCTGCGGGAAGCGGAATTCTCGGGGTGATCCCTGGATCGATGGCGGATCCCGGTTATGTCGTGCGCGGACGTGGCAACGTTGATTCCTTGGAGAGCGCTTCGCATGGCGCTGGACGGGTGATGAGCCGGAGCAAAGCCACCCAGAGTTTTACTTGGAGCGCCGTCAAGAAGCTCTTGAAAGAACGAGGCATCACCTTGTTGAGCGCCGGGATCGACGAAGCGCCCGGTGTTTACAAAGATATCGCCACCGTCATGGCCGCTCAAACCGATCTGGTCGAAGTGATGGGCCGGTTTGAACCGAAGCTCGTAAAAATGGCACCGGCCGGCGAGCGGCCGGAAGACTGACAAAGCCGATGGTTTTTCGGTAAGTGGTGGCCTCCAATCGCGGGCGCCGAACGAAACCCAATTGATGAAATCGATTTGGGTGCTTTATGATCAACTCTGGATGGACAACGCCGCGATCAAGGGCGGCGATTCTGACTCTGACGTGATTGTTATGATTGAGTCGGACGCCTTTTTCCGGGCGTTACCCCACCACCAGATCAAGCTGGCTTTCTTCCTATCTGCCATGCGCCATTTCGCCGGCGAACTGCGCGAGGCAGGGTGGACGGTCGACTATTACGAATACGGGGAAGCGAAGAATTACCTGGCAGCCATGAAGGTTCACTGTGAGAAACACGAACCCGAATCGATTCAGGTATTGGCGCCCAACGATTTTCAGCTCGCCCAGGCGGTGCCGACTATCAGCCGCAAACTTAAAATCGATATTGAAACCATCCCGACCAACCAATTCTTGGTCAGTCGTGAGAGCTTCAAAAAGTGGGCGGACAAACAAAACAGTCTACGGATGGAGAACTTCTATCGGGAACACCGCAAAAAGACGGGCTGGTTGATGACCGACGAGGGGAAACCGCTAGGGGGTGAATGGAATTTCGACAAAGAGAACCGGGCATCGGTGAAGGATTGGGTGAAAGCCGGTCGCCCGAAACCGAAAGAGGAACCGCGGGAAGACCCCGACGCCCTGACCCAAAAAGTGATCCGAGCGGTCAACCAGGATTTTGCCAAACATCCGGGCGATGCCAGGGAGCTTTGGTTGCCGGTCACCCGGGAAGCCGCGCGTGATTGGCTGAAAGGCTTCATTAATCAGCGGCTCAAACAATTCGGACCTTATGAAGATATGATGGTGAGCGGCGAACCGTTCCTATTTCATTCCATCCTGTCACCACTTTTGAATGTTGGGTTATTGCATCCGCGTGAATGCGTTGAAGCGGCGTTAAAAGCTTATGATCGGAAGAATCATCCGGAACTGCCGTCAGTCGAAGGATTCATCCGGCAGATCATGGGGTGGCGGGAGTTCATCAACGGCATTTATTGGCAACGGATGCCGGATTATCAGAAGGAAAATGCCTTGGACGCGGAGACGCCTTTGCCGGAATGGCTCTGGGATTTCGAATCGCCGATGAATTGCCTTCACCAGGTTTTGACGCAATTGAAGGAGACGGGATACAACCATCACATCCAACGGTTGATGGTGTTGGGGAATTACTTTTTACTAACGGGCGCAAATCCGAAAGACGTGCTGGATTGGTATACCGCCATGTATGTCGATGCGCACGAGTGGGTGATGGCGGCGAATGTTATCGGCATGGTCTTGTATGCGGACGACGGTTACATGGCGACCAAACCATATGCGGCGGGATCGGGATATATCAATCGGATGAGTAATTATTGTGAGGATTGCCAGTATAAACCCTCGGTCAAAACGGGGGAGGAGGCTTGTCCATTCAACTATCTTTACTGGGCTTTTTACGATAAACACCAGAAACGATTCGCCAAAAATCCGCGGGTGGCGACCATGATCAAGAATTGGGAAAAACGAAAAGAGGAAGACCGCAAAGCGGTGCGACAGTCAGCCAAAGCTTGGCTGAACGAGCATCACAGTGGATAGGTAGAGAGCGCGAGATAGGAGAAAGGCGCGTTCCCAAGAGTCTCAATAACGGGAGATGTTCGGATCAATTTCGATCGACCAACGATCGATCCCGCCAGCCAGCGATTGCGTTTCGGAGTAACCGATGGCGCGAAGATATTCGGTGGCACGGGCGGAACGCATGCCGTGATGACAATAGACCACGAGATGTTGCGTCTTGTCGTCGAGGCGTTGCACCGTTTCAGGGAATTGGGGTAACGGCATTAGTTCCGCATCGTCGATCCGGCAAATCGCGTATTCATCTTCCTGTCGACAATCAATCAGACGGATGCTGTCAGGTTGATCGTTGAGGAGCGCGGCTAATTCTTCAGGCTGGATTTCGAAAGGGCGAGGGGAGGTAGACATGGAAGATTAGTTGACGATTTGCACGGGCGTGCCGAGTTCGGTATTCACGAAAAATTTCTCCGCGATGAACATCGGCATCCGGATACAGCCGGCGGAAGCTGGGTAACCCGGTAAATAGCCGGCATGCATACCGATCCCGCCATTGGTCAACCGCAGAAAGTAAGGCATGGGCGAGCCAACGAAACGGCTGCCTGGTGGCGGTTGCTCGTTGCGAATGGTAACGCCACTTTTTACGACGTTGCCTTGGGCATCAACGAAGTTGCCCCAGAGATTGGAGACATGATCCTTGCTTTTGCCGATCACTTTGTAACTCCCGGCCGGGGTGTTTTGGCCTTCGCGACCGGTGGAAATGCGGGCGCGTCCCACGAGTGTGCCGCCGCGATAGTAATAGGCGCGTTGTTCGCGAAGATTGATGACGATCCGCGGTGACCCGCTGACACCGGCTGCGTCCCAATAAGAATCAGGGTCATAACCATCTTCCGGGGCTGGGCCGCGATCGAGCCCGGCGCGCCCTCCCAGATAGCTATCGGCGGTCGGGACATTGGGTTCACCGCAGCCAGCCAATAGCAGGAGAACGAAGAAGCAGAAAAATTTCGAAAGTAATTGGTTCATATCAGCCAAGCTAAGGAATAAACGAGGAAGCCGTTCGATAGTCAAGCGGGACCAGCGTGGCGGCGCAGGCTGGGTCTGGTTGAAAGTGGGTGCGCAAGGATCAGAGGGATTCGAGCAGGAGGGCCGGTATCGGATTCAGAAACAGGTCCGTGTTCCTCTACGAACGGGGAAGTTCGGGGCCTCCAGACCAGCCTTCGGGAGGTTATCAAGGACTCAACACCTCGAGCCGGGAGAGAAATTCGGGGTAATCGGCCGCCAGCTCGACCGCGTCATTGAAGGCCTGCAGGCGTTCGCCACCCATGGCGTCGCCTAAAGATACTTTGAGCGGCTGCTTGCCAGGTCGATTAAAGACGACTTCATCCCAATTAACTGAACGAATTTCGGGATAAAAACGGGCCACACTTCTGCCTCGAAAAAAGGCGCGTGTGCTTGGTGGCGGATGGAACAGAGCTTGGTGGATTTCCTCTTCCTCGATCCATCGATGGAGACTGCCTGCCTGTTGCAGGCCATAAAACAAGCCACTTTCCCAATCGACATTGTGATATTCCAGATCGAGCGATTGAAGCCACGGATCTTCCCAAGTCAACCCCTCTTCCTCGCGAAAGGTATCGAGCAAAGAGTATTTGGCCACCCAATCGAGGCGATCGCCGCAGCGCAACGGGTCTTGTTCGAGATCGTCGAGAATCTCATGCCATTCCTGCACCAGACGCCGGCGTTCTGGATCACTTAGGTCGAGATGGGCTTCCACTGCTTTGAGGTAAGTGCGCTGGATCTCGATCCCGGGCCGTCGGGTGCCATCGACGAGTTCGACTTCCCAAGACCAATCACGATCCCGGCTTAATCGGCGGGTCGTGGCGACTGGGTCCCGGATCTCCAGTTTCGGATAAACGCCTTGCTCGATCAGTTCCAAGACCAACGCCGTGCTGCCAACCTTGAGCGCCGTGCTGTATTCACTCATGTTGGCGTCGCCGAGGATCACATGGAACCGGCGGTATCGAGCGGGGTCCGCGTGCGGCTCGTCGCGGGTGTTGACGAGTGGCCGCCGATTCATCGTGTCGATGCTGGAGATCACTTCAAAAAAGTCGGAGCGCTGCGAGATTTGAAAACCGCCTCCTTCGCCGGGTGCGTTCTCCACTTCGTATCCGACCTTGCCGGCTCCCGCGAAGATCTGGCGGGTCACGAGGAACGGCAGCACTGCTGCAGTCAATTCCTGCCAGGGCACTTTGCGATCGATGAGATAATTGTCATGGCACCCATAGCTGTGCCCGACGAAATCGGTGTTATTTTTAAACAGCTTCACCACTTGTCCCGTCGGGGCGAGCAATTCATTGCGGCGGCGAGCGCATTCGGCGACGATCCGTTCACCGGCTTTGTCCTGAGCGATCAATTCCTGGAGGGTCGCGCATTCCGGGGTGGCATACTCGGGATGGGCGTGGTCGTTGTAAAATCGGGCGCCGTTGCAGAGGACCAGGTCGCTTTTGATCTCTTCGAACCGTAGCGGCCGACTGCGGTCGATTTCGAAATAGGCGGCTTCATCGGTATCCTGGAGCAATTCGGCGGCCCGAAACCCGCGGGCATCCTGATGCGGATCTTCCAGCCGGTAATCCCATTTCATATGGACGCCGCGTTCCGTGTAACGTTTGACCAATTCGATGGATTCATGCACGACATCGACTTCCTCCTGGCCGTCGACCGTGATGCCATATTCCGTTTCGATTCCGCAGATACGTTGCATAACAGGAGGTGGAGAGCGATTGCCGGGCCGGCCGGGTCAATCTTCTAGGTGAGTGACGCGAAGCACTTCTTCGAGACTGGTCCACCCTTCAGCAGCACGCCGGAAGCCATCATCGCGCAAGGTATACAAGCCTTCCTTGACGGCGGCATCTTTCAGATGCGAGCCACTGGCCCGTTCCACGACCAGATGACGCAGCCCCTCGGTGAGGGGACAAACTTCGAAAATGGGAAGTCGCCCATGGTAACCAGTCTGGCGGCATTCCTCACAACCGTTGGCTTGCCGGTATCGTTCGTCATCTGGATCGAGACCGAGCGATTTCAGGTAAAGCGCGTCGTAAGCGTGCGGTTTTTTGCAGGTATTACAAAGCGATCGCACGAGACGTTGCGCCATGAAGGCTCGGACGACGGAAGCGACCAGGAACGGTTCGATCCCCATATCGAGCAGACGAGTGATGCCGCCAACGGCATCGTTCGTATGCAGGGTGCTGAAAACGAGGTGACCGGTCATGGCCGATCGAACGGCGATCTCGGCTGTCTCGAGGTCGCGAATTTCCCCGACCATGATCACATTCGGATCCTGCCGGAGAATATGGCGCAATCCTTGGGCGAAGGTCAGTCCGATATCACTGCGCACCTCGATTTGCATCACCCCAGGGAGCCGGTATTCCACCGGTTCCTCGATGGTGATGATCCGGCGTTCCACCGAGTTGATCTCGGTCAGGAAGCAATAGAGCGAAGTCGATTTCCCGCACCCGGTCGGGCCGGTGAGCAGAATGATGCCGTTAGGTTGAAATAGGAGTTTGGCGATCAGCTGTTCCTGATCCTGAAACAGGTTGAGTCGGCTGAGTCCGAACGCCTGATCCTGCCGGGATAACAGACGGAGGCTAACGCTCTCGCCATGAACAGTCGGGATGGTCGAGACGCGGACGTCGAGTGGAAATCCTTCCGACGCAAATCCGATGCGGCCATCCTGCGGCAACCGGCGTTCGGCGATATCCATGCGGGCCATCACTTTGACCCGGGCGATGATAGCGGATTGCAACACGCGCAGCTGTTTGGGAACCGCCACCTCCTGCAGCATGCCATCGATCCGGTAACGAATACGGATATCACTTTCAAGCGGTTCGATGTGGATGTCGGTCGCTCGTTCCCGGATCGCTTCGCGGATGACCTGATTAACGAAGCGGGAGACGGAAGCTTCTTCATCACTGGCGTCAAGATCGGTGCCTGCCGCCTGTTCATCCTGGTTATCGCCGAACCGGGAGAGATGGGAGCGCAGAATCTCGTCGAAGGTATCCCCGCCGACCCCGTAGATCTGCTTCATCATTTTTAAAAGATGAAGCCGTGGCGTGATGACCCAGCGAATGCTCTGAGCACCGGTCAATTGCCGGGCGATGCGGGCTGCCGGTTCGTTGAAGGGATCGTAGCAAGCGAGCCGCACGGTATTCCCTTCGCGAGTGAGGGGAAGAAGATGGTGCTGAAAAGCGAACCGGGAGGGCAGGACCTCGAGCAGGGCCGGATCGACGTCCGCTTCGGCGACTTCGAGGTAATCGAGGGCGAGCAGATCGGCGAGGGCTTTTGCGAAGCGGGTCTCATCGACTTGGCCGGAATCGAGTACTTTGCCGATCCATTGGCGGCCGGGCTGGCCGGTGAGCAGCGGGGTTGCCTGATCGATCTGGCAACCGGACTCCAGCAGCAGCCGGGCAAGGGTGTCGTGGCCGAGAGCGGGCATCAGCGCAGTTTTCCGACCGGTCCTCCTACCGGTTGCAAAGGGACCGCTTCCAGATCTTTGGGCGTGACTTCCAAGGCTCGCCGAATCGGGGCCACTCCATATTCAATTTCCTGAAAACTTTCGGACTCGGTGGTTATCAGCTTATTCTTTTCTTTCCGGGTCCATTCGCGCGCTTCCGGATTGCTCTCAATGATGGTTGGCCGCATCAAGATCACCAGTTCACGCCGTTCTTCGCGAACGCTGTTGGTTTGAAATAGATTGCCGACATACGGGATGTCCATGAGGTAAGGAATGCCGCTCTGATCTTCCTCCTCTTCTTCAATGATCAGGCCGCCGAGCGCAATCGTATCGCCGCTCTTGACTGTGACGTGGGTGCGGAGGAAACGGGTGGCGATGTTGGGCACTTCGTTGCCGCTGATGTTGGTGGTGCCGGCGGTGTTATCGACTTTTTGAAGAATCTCAAGTGTGACCTCGCCGTTCGGATTGACCAGAGGCAAAACTTCCAACTGCAACGCGACCGTTTTGAATTGGATGCTCGAGCTGCTGACCGGTTGAGTCACGTCGATGGTGCTGACGGTCTGGCTCGGGACCGCGATTTCTTCTCCAGACGCGATGATGGCTTTTTTGTTGTTGGAGGTGAAGAGAGTGGGATTGGACGTGATTTGGAATCGGCCGGTCTGCTTGAGCGCGGAGACGACGGCGGTCATGACGTCGCCGACGGCGATGTAAGCATTCAACCCGCTGGGCGCGGTCACGGCCTCCAGGATGGAGCGGAAACTATTGAGATTGCTCAGATCGATCCGGCCGCCGGTGTTGTCGGCTTCGCCGCCCCCGCGAAAATCGACATCGCCGATTCGGCCGAGATCCGTGTTGTTCACGAAATAATCAAATCCGATATCCTCGTCGTCGTTCAGTGAAAGCTCGCCGATGATCGTCGAAATCACGACCTGCGGGGCGCGGACATCGATTTCCTGGATCAATTTATACACCTTCTCTTTCACATCCGCCGTGCCGAGCACAATGATGGCGTTAGAACGTTGATCCGCGATCAGCTTGGTATTGCCAACAATGGCGGCCACCGGTTTGGTGTCGACTTCCTGGGCGCGGAGTTGTTCGGAGAAACTGATGGACCCGCCGCCGCCACCACCGCCACCGGATGTCGATCCGCCGCCGCCACCGCCTGTGTTGGATTGGCCGCCGGACGATTCGGGGGCTTCGGCTTCCACGCCGGGTTCGGTGATCGATTTGACGATGACCGGCAGCACTTCCCCGGCTGAGACGTAATTTAATTTATAAGAGACTGGCTCGGCAAAGGCCACGTTCGAATCGAACTCAGTGATGAGGCGTTCCACCAGCGGCATGTTCTCGGGGCGGGTGACGACATGGATCCGGTTGCTCCGTTCGTCTGGGGTCAACTTGATTTTGCCGACAATAATCGAGTCTTCCGAGATGGTGATGGTGCCCTGAGCGGTCTGGGTGGGAGCGGTTTGCGGGGGCGCTCCAGGTTGGCCCGATTGACCTGGCTGGCCTGGCTGCGCTTGGTTGGGTTGATTCGGGTTTCGTCCGCCCGGGACGGGGGTGGCTTGGCGATTGTCCTGATCGGATTCGAAGATCTTGGCCAGGTTCTCCACCACTTTGGTGGCATCTGCGCTTTTCAGAATAAAGAAGCGGCTGACCACTTCCGCCGGTGGCGTATCAATCGATTCGAGTAGGGCGATGCTCGATCGGATGACTGGGATGCTTTCGGTGATCACCACCGCTTGGATCCGTTCTAAAGGCTGAATGAGTGTGTAAGGTTGGGGGAAAACGAAGGATTGCAGGGCTTCTTGGGCATCCGTGGCGCTCAAATACTCCAAGCGATAAAGAAAATTAACCACCGTATTGGCGTCGGGCAGCTGGCTGGCCTGGGTGTAGAAGGGGAGATTGGCGGCGCGCGGGTTCTTGCCGATCCCGATGACTTTCACGGTATTGTTTTCGCCTCGGACCAACGAGTATCCGTTGAGGTTCAGGCTGGTTTCGATCAGGGCGATGGCCTCTTCCGGCATGACTTCCTTGGCAATCACGATGCTGACGGTGCCCTGCACATTATTATCGTAGAGCACATGCATGCCCGTTAGCTGTTCATAGAGAAACAGCACTTCTCGAACGTCAGAGTTCGGGAATTGCAGGCGCACGGGTTCTTGTCCAGGAGCGAAAAGGGGGGAAATCAGGAATAATCCGGAAAAGAGCAGGGAACGGAACACGATCGCGTATCTAAAGCCGGAAGAGCCTTCAGGTCAACTGGCGATTGGGCCTAGCGGGGGGGATAGGTCTGATTGGAAGTGGGTGCGAGCTAATCGGCCGTCCCACTCGAATCCCCTGGCTCCCAGTTTGCGGTAGCGCACTCAGAAACTTGTTCCAAGTTCCTCTACGACTGAGCGCACCCCGTAGAGGAATTGTCGATTTCCGTTTACTGAAG
>JGI12210J13797_10031891_pt1 | contig 19330 bp, 16 predicted proteins | sample ElkSlonscriptome_3_FD_13797 | JGI IMG/M metagenome (IMG submission 13797)
CGGCGATGAGCATGCCCCCGAGCATCGCGATCACGTTGCCGAGCGCGATGAGCAGCGGCAGCGCGAGGGTGGAGGCGACCACCCGCGGCCACACCAGCTTCTTGTAGGGGTCGGCGCCCAGGGCCGCGATGGCGTCGATCTGCTCGGTGACCTTCATCGAGCCCAGCTCGGCGGTCATGCCCGCGGCCATCTTCACGCCCACCGTGATGGCGAGCATGGTGGGCACCAGCTCGGGCACCAGGCCCAGGGAGACCACGTTGCCGATCGCCATCGTGGCCCCGAAGTCCTCCAGGCCCCAGCCGAACTGCCAGGTGAGGATGATGCCGATGAACAGCGTGATGAGCATCGCGATCGGCAGGCTGCGCACGCCCAGCTCCACCGTCTGGTGCGCGATGTCGTCGAAGCCCACCGGCCGACGCGGACCGGCCCGGATCACGCGGAGGGTCATGCGCGTGATGCCGCCGAGCCACTCGAGCCCGTCGAGCACCATGGACCCGAAGCGCTCGAGGCCCTTCACGAGCCGGTCCTCCGGCCGTGGAGATGCGGGGGTTCGGTCGGCACGGACGCTAGCCTCGCACGGGAAAGCGAAACCCGGCGACCACCTGGGCGAAGTCGGGCTGACCCGCCTCGAAGTGCGCCGGGTTCGCCGAGTAGCGCAGGTCGAACAGGCAACCGTTCTTCTTCACGACCCACAGCTCGTTGCGCCGCAGCACGCCGTCGAGCCGCCCGGTGGCCACCGTGCGCAGCGCCGCGCGATCGACCAGGCGGGTCTGCTCTTGGCTCTCCACCTCCCAGTCGGTCCAGTCGATCCGGATGTGATCGGTGTACTGGTCCAGGGAGCTGTCGCCCTGGCCCTGGCACTGGGCGTGCAGCTCGATGAGGCCGCCGAGGTCGCTGCGGACCCACGCGACCTGGACGTCATCGAGGTTGCGCACGGGCTGCCACGCCGCCCCGGGGTCCCCGAAGCGGTAGGTCGCCTCCTTGCGCGCCCGCTTCGCTGGCGCTCGGTGAGCGTAGTAGGTGTTGCCCTTCCAGCCGGCGCAGCCCACCAGCAACAAGAGCGCCAGGGCACCGGCGGCGGTGGATCGGCTCGTCAACTCGGACCGAGAGTGTACAGATCGCGCAGGGGGGGACGCAAAGGCCTCGTGCATCCGGCCCGTGACGGGCCGATGTGAGCGTCTCATCGGCAAGGGCGTGCACGGAGACCGGGGGCGAAACGGTGGTTCGTGCAGCATGCTGCACGTTCTAGCGCGCATGGGCATGCACGCGAGGCCCCGACCGACCGATCGGGCGGCGGATCCAAGGCCGCGGAACCGTTGGATTGGGGCCGGCGTGCGGGGGGTGGTCGAGAGTCGGCGCGGGTCTTGCTCTACATCCGGCCAGCGGACCGACGTGCCGCTCTTGCGAGGACTGCATGCCCACGACGACCCCGCCCGCCGATCCCGTGAGCGCCAAGGCGGTGCCCATCCTGGCCCGTTCGCTGTTCCGGCAGATGCTCGAGCAGGGCTACACCCAAGAGCAGATCATCGGCTTCTCCGCCGAGCTGATCTCGCTGGTGAACGAAGATCTCGCCCAGCGGCAGCAGCAGGACCTGGTCGCCCAGTAGCGTCGCCCAGGAGCGTCGCCCAGGAGCGTCGCCCAGGAGCGTCGCCCAGGAGCGTCGCCCAGGAGCGTCGCGGAGATCGCGTCCGCGCCCCCGAGCCCCGTCGGCGAACGATCGCCCGCGGGGCTCGTTGCGTGGGTGGACTTCGGCCGGGCCGCGGGGCTAATTGAAGCGCTGATGACCGCCGCCCGCTTCGCCACCCTGGACGATCTCGACGTCGACAACCGCCGCGTGCTGGTTCGAGTGGACTTCAACGTGCCGCTCACCGCCTCGGGCGAGGTGCGGGACGACACCCGGATCCGCGGGGCGCTGCCCACCCTCCGCGCGCTGCGAGAGCGCGGGGCCAAGCTCATCGTGTGCTCGCATCTGGGGCGGCCCAAGGGCGCGCCCGATCCGAAGCTCTCGCTGGAGCCGGTGGGGGCCCGGCTGGCCGAGCTGCTCGAGGTGGAGGTGAAGCTGGCCGACGAGGTGGTGGGCGACGGCGTGACCAAGCTGGTCACCGACACCCGAGCGGGCGAGGTGGTGCTGCTGGAGAACCTACGCTTCCACCCCGGCGAGACCAAGAACGACGCGAAGCTGTCGCAGGCCCTCGCCGCGCTGGCCGACGCGTACGTGTGCGACGCGTTCGGGGCGTGTCACCGGGCCCACGCCTCGGTGGTGGGCGTGCCCGCGCTGGTGGGCGACAAGGCGGCCGGGATGCTGCTGGAGGCCGAGCTGACGGCGCTGTCGAAGCTGCTGAACGAGCCCGTGCGACCGTTCGTGGCCATCGTGGGCGGCGCGAAGGTCTCGGACAAGCTCGGCGTGCTGATGGCCCTGGTCGAGCGGCTCGAGGCCGGCGACACCCTGGTCATCGGCGGGGCCATGGCCAACACGTTCCTGGCCGCACAAGACCGCAACCTCGGCCGCTCGCTGATGGAGGCCGATCGCAAGCGCGACGCGCTGACCGTGCTGACCAAGGCCGCCGCGCGCGACGTGACGGTGGTGCTGCCGGTCGATCTGCGCGTGGGCGACGGCCTCGAGGCGACGTCGGCCACCGTGGTCGACGTGTCGCGGGATCTCGAGGGCAACCAGATGGCGCTCGACGTGGGGCCGGCCACCGTGAAGCGCGCGGTATCCGCCATCTCGAAGGCCGGGATGGTGCTGTGGAACGGGCCCATGGGCCTGTTCGAGAACCCGGCCTTCGCCGAGGGCACGCTGGCCGTGGCCCGGGCGGTGGCCGACTGCCCCGGCTACTGCGTGGTGGGCGGCGGCGACAGCGTGGCCGCGGTCCAGCAGGCCGGGGTCGCCGATCGCATCGACCACGTGTCCACCGGCGGTGGCGCCTCGCTCGAGTTCCTCGAGGGCAAGACCCTCCCCGGCGTCGCCGCCCTCTCCCGGAAAGACTGATCCACCATGCCGCGCAACACTTGGATCCTCGGAAACTGGAAGCAGAATCATCCCCCGGCCGCGGCCAAGATCTGCGCGCAGGGCGTGGCCGACGGCGTCGCTCGGGCGCTGGTCGACCCGCATCCCAGCGCCGGTGAGGTGCGTGTGGGGATCGCGCCTCCGTACCTCTCGCTGGCCGCCGCCCTGCCCTTCACCCGCAACGACGACACGGTCTGCCTGCTCGCCCAAGACGTGGCCGCCCAAGACGAGGGCGCGTTCACCGGCGAGGTGGGCCCGGCCATGCTGCGCGAGGCCGGCGTCGAAGGCGCAATCGTCGGGCACTCGGAGCGGCGCGCGTACTACGGCGAGGACGATGCGCTGGTCGCGGCCAAGCTTCTGGCCGCGCTCGGCGCCGGGCTGGTGACGGTGCTCTGCGTGGGCGAGCGGCTCGAAGCCCGTGATTCTGGAGAGCACGAATCCACTGTCATCTCGCAGCTTTCGGCCGCATTTTCCGATGTAGAGCCCGAACTCGTCGGGCCCCGGCTCATCGTGGCCTACGAGCCGGTGTGGGCCATCGGCACGGGGCGCACCGCGAGCCCGGAGCAGGCCGCCGAGATGCACGCGACCATCCGCGCGTTCCTCGGCGAGCGCTTCGGTTCGGCCGGCTCCGACAGATCCATCCTCTACGGTGGTAGCGTGAAGCCCGGCAACGCAGCCGACCTCATCGCGGCCGGTGACGTCGACGGGTTCTTGGTGGGCGGCGCCTCCCTTGACCCCGAGTCGTTCCTCGCTATCGTGCGCGCCGCGGTCAAGACCGCTCGACCCGACTCCACGCCATGACCCTCTTCATCGAGATCGTCTACATCTTCGTCACCGTCGTGCTGATCCTGGTCGTGCTGCTGCAGGCCGGCAAGGGCGGCGGGCTGGGCACGGCCCTGGGCGGCGGCGCCAGCCAAGGGGTGTTCGGCGGAGGCGGCGGAGCCGACTTCTTGGCCAAGCTCACCCAGGGTCTGGCCGCCGGCTTCATGATCTGCGCGGTGTACCTGGCCTACGCCAGCGCCCACACCGGATCGTCGCGCCTCCAAGAGGCCAGCGCCGAGGATCAGACCGTGCAGCCCGACGACGAGGGCGAGGTCGACTACGAGCGGATCGGTGAGGGTACGCCCCTGCCCCTGCCCGACCCCGGCTCCGGCGAGGCGGTGGTGCCCTCTCCCGAGGACATGAGCGAGGCGGTCGAGGGCGAGGCGGTCGAGGGCGAGGCGGTCGAGGGCGAGGCGGTCGAGGGCGAGGCGGTCGAGGGCGAGACGCCCGCCGACGAGGCCGCGGTTCCCAGCGATGCGCTCGGGCTCCCCGAGGCCGAGGGCGACGCCGACGAGCCGGCCACCGACGCCGAGGCCCCCACCGCCGAGGCCGAGCCGACCAAGCTCGAGCCGACCAAGCCCAAGCCGACCAAGCCCGAGCCCGAGCCCGCCGAGGCCAAGCCCGCCAAGGCCAAGCCCGCCAAGGCCAAGCCGGCCAAGCCGACCAAGCCGGCCAAGCCCGCGCCCGCCTCCGAGGCCGAGGCGCCCACGGCCGAGCCCGAGCCCACCACGCCCCAGGGCGCCTGAGCCACGGGTACCGCGGTGACCGGTCTCCCGTTCGTCAAGGTCGAGGGCCTCGGCAACGATTTCTTGCTGGTCGATCGTCGCGATGCGACGGTGCAGGCCATCGAGACCGAGCTGGTCGCGCTGGCCGAGCGCGCGCCCCGGGCCTGTCACCGCCGCACCGGCGTGGGGGCCGACGGCATCCTCGTGCTCGGGCCGCCCCGGGTGGCGGAGCACGACGCGTCGATGTGGGTCGTGAACTTCGACGGCTCGCGCCCGGAGATGTGCGGCAACGGCCTGCGCTGCGTGGCGCTGTGGGCCGCCGGAGCGGGCGAGCACGCGCTGGTCGTCGACACCGACGCCGGCCCGCTCCGCTGCCGGGTGAGCGCCCCCTCCCCGCTCGCGGGCACCGTGGAGGTCGACATGGGGCCGGGCCGCTCGCTGGGCGAGCGCACGCCGGCCGCCGGCGGGGGCCGGGTGTTCGACGCGGTCTCGATGGGCAACCCGCACGCGATCGCGTTCACCGAGCCGGGCGAGGATCCCGAGGCGCTCGCCCGCACGGTAGGGCCGGGGATCGAGCGCGATCCGGCGTTTCCCGAGGGCACCAACGTGGAGCTGTGCCGGGTGGAGCCCGAGGGGCTGCGGCTGTGGGTGTGGGAGCGAGGCTGCGGGATCACCGAGGCCTGCGGCACGGGGGCCTGCGCCACCGCGGTGGCCGCGGCCCGGCGCGGGCTGGTGCCCACCGATGTCCCGATCACCGTGTTCTTGCCGGGCGGCCCGCTCGAGATCCGCGTGCCCGCCTCGCCCGACGCCGGCGTTCACATGCTCGGTCCCGCCCGGGTCGTGTTCCGCGGCGAGCTCGCGGACGACTGAGCACTAGTCCGCGTTGCCGCGCAGCTCGGCCAGCTCGGCGCGCAGCCGGGCCCGCTCCTCGTCGGCCTCGACGAAGCGCTCGGCCAGCACCCGCACCAGCGGGCCCAGCCAGCCCCGCGCGTCGAGCTCGCGCTCGAGGGCCTCGCGGGTGACCACCAGCACGGTGATGTCGTCCACGGCCACCACCGAGGCGGTGCGCCGCCCTCCCGAGAGCACCGCCGTCTCACCGAACACGCCGCCGGGGCCGATCCGCCGCAGGTGCACCGAGCTGTCGCCCGAGCGCTTGTACACGTCGCAGTGGCCCTCGGTGAGGATGTACGCCCGATCGCCGGGCTCGCCCTCCTCGACCACCGTCTCGCCCGCAGAGAAGTGATGCTCGCGGAACCACCCGCCGCCCCGCACCAGGGCCTCCAGCTCCCGCTGCAGGCTCACCACGTCGGGGTAGCGCTCGTCGGGATCGTGGGCGAGGGCCCGCCGGGCGATGGCAGCCAGGCCCGGGGGCGGCTGGCGCAGCGTGGGGCTCTCGAGCGGATCGAGGACCACGTTGTCGCCCACCCGCACCACGTCTTCGAGCACGCCGCGGGGCTCGAAGGGCGGGCGGCCGGTGAGGAACTCGTAGAGGATGCTGCCCAGGCCGTACACGTCGGCCCGCTCGTCGACCCCGCCCACGCCGCGGCGGGCCTGCTCGGGCGCCATGTAGGCCAGCGTGCCTCGCAGGCCCCGCTTGGACTCCATCGGGTGCAGGCGGCCGTCCTCGCCCCGCTGGCAGCGCACCGCGATGCCCCAGTCCATCACGTAGACTTGGCCGTGGCTGCCCACCATGATGTTGTGGGGCTTGAGGTCGAGGTGCAGCACGTTGCGGCTGTGGGCAAAGGCCACCGCGTCGCACGCCTTGATCATGGTGGTGATGAACGCCTCGATCTCGCTGCCCGGCAGCGGCCCCGCGCTCAGCCGGCGGAAGGCATCGGCGAGGCTCTCGCCCTGCACCAGCTTCATGGCGAACCAGGGCGGCCCCTGCTCGCGCCCCATGTCGTGCACGGGCACGATGTTGGGGTGATCGAGCTGGCCGGTGATCTGCGCCTCGCGGATGAAGGTCTCCAGCTCGCCCTGGCGGCTGAGCAGCTCCTCGTGCAGCACCTTCATCGCGACCTGCCGCTGCATGCGGTGGTCGTAGACGTCGATGATGGCGCCCATGCCCCCCTTGGCGACGGTGCCCCGGGACTCGAAGCGCTGGCCCCCGGTCGGCACCACGTCGGCCTCGGTCGCCGTCGTCTTCTTGACGACCTCCCGGACCCGGTCGTCGATGAGGGTCTTGTCGAGGCGCTCACCCATGGCCGGCTCTCCCGGGCACGCTATCACGCGGGGCTCATCGTACGCCGAGCCTCGCCGCCGATCGGCGGCCCGACCCCGCCTGGAATGCCTCTGGATCGGCTCTCAGGCCGTGAATTCACCGTGAGGCACCACACCGGTTCTCGACCAGCCCCCGAGCACGATCGCGCAACCGGGCCGAACCGCGGTCGTCTACCCTCGCGAAGATGGCTGCACGCACCCTCTCCCTGTACACCCTCCTGCTCACCATCGTGCTCGCTCTCGGGGCGTGCAAGAAGGACGACATGGCCACCGGCACGATGGACGAGCTGACCACGCTCACCGACGAGATCGTGACCACGGTGACCGGAGCGGCCGACAAGAAGGCCGGCGTGGCCGAGGCCCAGAAGCTCCTCGACGCCAAGAAGGACGAGCTGGCCCCCAAGATGGCCGAGATCATGGAGCTGCGCGGCTTCCAGCTGTCCGACGAGGCCCAGGCCGCCGTGGCCAAGGGCATGATCGACAACGCCGCGAAGATGGACAAGCTCGAGATCGACATGCTCACCGAGACCATGCGCGACGAGGAGCTCAAGGCCGCGGTGGAGACGCTCTCCACCGACCACGAGAACCTGATCCAGGGCAAGTGAGCCGATCCGGCCGGGCACCACACCGGCCCGCTCGTCGACCCCGATGCAGAGCGGTCGTGCCCCGAGGCACGGCCGCTCTCGTTCGTTCGGCCTCTCGGCTCAGAGGTCCAGCTCGCCCTGCCCGGCGCCGCCCTCGGGGGCGGGGCCGGCCGGGCGCCCCAGGTGCGCCCGGGCCTTGCGGGTGACCTGCCGGCCCCGAGGCGTGCGCACCAAGAACCCCCGCTGCAGCAGGAACGGCTCGTACACGTCCTCGAGGGTGTCCCGCGGCTCGCTCAGGGTGGCGGCCAGCGCCTCGATCCCCACCGGCCCGCCCTCGAACTGGTCGAGGATGGCCTCGAGGATCCGCCGGTCGATCCCGTCGAGCCCGGCCTCGTCGATCCCGAGCTGATCGAGCGCGTAGTGGGCGTCCTCGGCCTCGATCCGCTCACGCCCCCGCACCTGGGCGAAGTCGCGAACGCGCCGGGTGAGGCGGTTGGCGATCCGCGGCGTGCCCCGGCTGCGCCGGCCGATCTCGTTGGCCCCGTCGGCCGAGGCCGGCATGCCCAGCAACCCCGCGGTGCGCTGGACGATCTGGGACAGCTCGGCGTCGGAGTAGAAGTCGATCCCCTCGTGGATCTGGAAGCGCTCGCGCAGCGGGGCCGACAGCAGCGCGGTGCGGGTGGTGGCCCCCACCAGGGTGAAGGGCGCCAGCGAGAACGGCATGGTGCGCGCCCGAGACCCCTCCCCCACCGGCAGGTCGATCCGCCCGTCCTCCATGGCCGAGTACAGGCTCTCCTCCACGGTGGGGCTGAGCCGGTGGATCTCGTCGATGAACAGCACGTCGCCCTCGGTGAGCGCGGTGAGGTGGCCGGCCAGCACGCCCTTGTGCTCGATGGCCGGGCCCGAGGTCACGTGGATCCGCACCCCCATCTCGTGGGCGAGGATCTGGGCCATGGTGGTCTTGCCCAGCCCCGGGGGGCCGTGCAGCAGGGTGTGATCGAGCGGCTCGCGCCGCTGCCGCGCGGCGGTCACGAACACCTCGAGCTTGCGCTTGAGCGCGGCCTGCCCGATGTACTCGGCGAAGCGCTGCGGCCGAATGCCCGGCGCCTCGGCGTCGTCGGCCCCGGCCTCGCCGCCCAGCAGCGGGCGGCTGGCGGCCCCGGGGGGCGCGTCGGGCGGATCACCGTCGTCGTGCCGAACCCGCGCCACCGGTCACTCCCACTCGATGGTCGCGGGCGGCTTGCTGCTGATGTCGTAGCAGACCCGGTTGATCCCGCGGACCTCGTTGATGATCCGCGACGACAGGCGCGCGAGCAGCTCGTAGGGCAGCCGCGCCCAGTCGGCCGTCATGGCGTCGGTGCTCTCCACCGCGCGCACGGCCAGCGCGTTCTCGTAGGTGCGGGCGTCTCCCATCACCCCCACGCTCTGCACGGGCAAGAGCACCCCGAACACCTGCCACAGCTGGCGATAAAGCCCCGCCGCCCGCACCTCCTCGAGGATGATGGCGTCGGCCTCGGCCAGCCGGGCGCACCGCTCCTTGGTCACCTCGCCCAGCACCCGCACCGCGAGGCCGGGGCCGGGGAACGGGTGGCGCCACACCATGTCCTCGGGCAGCCCGAGCGTGAGCCCCAGCCGCCGCACCTCGTCCTTGAACAGCTCGCGCAGCGGCTCGACCACGCCCATCTTCATGTGCTCGGGCAGCCCGCCCACGTTGTGGTGGGTCTTGATGGTGGCCGAGGGGCCCCCGGCGAACGACACGCTCTCGATCACGTCGGGGTACAGCGTGCCCTGCACCAGGAAGTCGGCCCCGCCCATGGCCTGGGCGTGGTGGTCGAACACGTCGATGAAGGTGGCGCCGATCCGCTTGCGCTTCACCTCGGGGTCGGTCACGCCGGCCAGCGCGGACAGGAAGCGCTCGCCGGCGTCGGCCACCACCAGGGGATTGTGCAGCCGGCCCTCGAACATGCGCTCGACCTCGACCCGCTCGTCCTTGCGCAGCAGGCCGTTGTCGACGAACACGCACCGCAGCCGGTCGCCGATGGCCCGCTCGACCAGCATCGCGGCGACCGAGGAATCGACCCCGCCCGACAGCCCGCACAGCACGGTGCCGCTGGGCCCCACCCGCCGCTGGATGGCCTCGACCGCCTCCTCCACGAAGCGGGTCATGCTCCAGTCGCGGGCGAAGCCGCTGGCGTCGAGGAACGACGCGAGCACCTCCGATCCGCGCGGGGTGTGGACCACCTCGGGATGGAACTGCACCCCCCACAGCCGCCGGGCGGGGTGCACGATGGCCGCGTGCGGGCAGCCGGCCGAGGTGCCCACGGTGAGGAACCCATCCGGCAGCGCGCGCACGCGGTCGCCGTGGGACATCCACACGGGCTCGGGCTGGCCCACCGTGAACGGGGTGGTGGGGCCGTCGGCGCTCAGCACGTCGAGGGTGGCCGGGCCGTACTCGTGGGCGCGGGACGATTCCACCTCTCCGCCGAGCGCGTCGACCATGACGTACAGGCCGTAGCAGATGCCCAGCACCGGCACGCCGAGGTCGAACACGCCGGGGTCGACCCGCGGGGCGTGCTCGTGGGCCAGCGACGAGGGCCCGCCGCTGAGCACGATGCCCCGGGGGGACAGCTCGCGGATCCGCTCGATCGACGCGGTGCAGGGGAGGATCTCGGCGTAGACCCCCAGCTCGCGCACCCGCCGGGCGATGAGCTGGGTGACCTGCGAGCCGAAGTCGAGGACGAGGAGGGTCTGGTGCTGGTGCGGGGCCGTCACGCGGGTCACTCCGTGCGGTAGTTGGGCGCTTCCTTGGTGATGATCACGTCGTGCACGTGACTCTCTCGGAGGCCCTGGGTGGAGATCCGGCGGAAGCGGGCGCGCTCTTGCAGCTCCTGCACCGTGGCCGCCCCCACGTAGCCCATGCCCGAGCGCAGCCCGCCCACCAGCTGGTGCAGGCTCTCGGCCAGCGACCCGCGGTAGGGCACGCGGCCCTCGATCCCCTCGGGCACCAGCTTGCGCTGCTCCACGTCGTGCTGGAAGTAGCGGTCCTTGCTGCCGGCCGCCATCGCGCCCATCGAGCCCATGCCGCGGTAGACCTTGTAGCTGCGGCCCGACAGCAGCACCTTCTCGCCGGGCGCCTCGTCGGTGCCGGCGAACAGGCCGCCGATCATGACCGCGTCGGCCCCGGCCGCCAGCGCCTTGACCACGTCGCCCGAGTACTTGATGCCGCCGTCGGCCACCAGCGGCAGCCCGGCCTTGCGGGCCGCCACCGCGCACTCGGAGATGGCGGTGATCTGCGGCACCCCCACCCCGGCCACCACGCGGGTGGTGCAGATCGAGCCCGGCCCGATCCCCACCTTCACCCCGTCGGCGCCCGCCTCGGCCAGGGCCTCCACCGCGCCCGGCGTGGCCACGTTGCCGGCCAGCAGCTGCAGATCGGGGTGCTCGGCCCGGATCGCGCGCACCGTGTCGAGCACCCGCTTGGAGTGCCCGTGGGCGGTGTCCACCACCACCACGTCGACGCCCTGCTCCACCAGCGCGGCCACGCGCTCCATGGTGTCGGCGCTGGTGCCCACCGCCGCGCCCACCCGCAGCCGGCCCAGCGCGTCCTTGATGGCGTGCGGGTGGTCGTCGGCCTTGAGGATGTCCTTGACGGTGATGAGCCCCACCAGCTGACCGCCGGTCGCGGTGACCAGCAGCTTCTCGATCCGGTTCTTGTGCAGCACCCGCTTGGCGTCGTCGACCGAGATGCCCTCCTCCACCGTGATGGGGTCGCGCGTCATCACGTCGCCCACCTGCTGGTCCAGCCGGTTCTCGAAGCGGACGTCGCGGCTGGTGAGGATGCCGACCAGCGTGCCTGCATCGACCACCGGCAGGCCCGAGAACCCGTGGTTGGCCATCAGCACCAGCGCGTGCCGCAGGGTCTGCTCGGGCCCGATGGTGAGCGGGTCGATGACCATGCCGCTCTCGGCCTTCTTCACCTTGCGGACCTCGCGGGCCTGCTGCTCGGGGTCGAGGTTCTTGTGGATGATGCCCATGCCCCCCAGCCGCGCCATGCAGATGGCGGTCTCGGCCTCGGTCACCGTGTCCATGGCGGCCGAGAGCACGGGGGTGCGCAGCTCGATGGTCCGGGTGACGCGCGAGGCCACCGAGACCTCGGCGGGCAGCACCTCGCTGTAGCCCGGCTCGAGCAGCACGTCGTCGAACGTCAGGGCCTCGCGAACATCGAGACGGAGGAGATCGGTGGGTCGGTCCGGCATCGGAATTTCGGGAAGTATAGGGGCGCGGGGACGCGCCGAAAGCCCGGGGGGCCGCCCATCGCGCAGGAGGGGCTTCCGCTCGGGGGAGCGCGTAGACGTGTGTCTCGTGGAGGTCCGGGGAGAATCGCGCTGTTGCCGCTAGACGGGTGAGGATCGGAGAGGAAGCGATCTCTCCTCACGGCAAGAACGCGGGGCCGGACCCACCTGGGCTCGCGGGGCGGCCGTTGCGGCGATTTCGAGCGTCGAGGCGCGTCGCTCCACGGACGGGGCGCTCGGGGAACCGCCGCCCGGCGTGGGATGCACGCCGGGGCTCTTCGCGATCCGACGGCAAGGCCGGGCTCAGGAGGAGCAGGCCGCGAGATCCTGCTCGCGGTGGTCGCATGCATCGGAGCCGGCCGGGAGTTCCTCGTCTGCGACCCCCGAGCACTCGGTCTCGCGGATCGAGCAGCGGCGAAGCTCGAGCTGCTCGGACCAGCACGGGTCGTCGGGGAGCAGCTCGAGGGCATCGTCGATGCACTCGGCCTCGCAGACCTCCTGCGACTCGGTCGCGAGGCCGCACTGGTCGAGGCGATAGCACTTCAGCGAGCAGACGCCGAGCGCGTAGATCCACGGGTCGATGGTGGGCCCCTCGTCGACGAGATGGACCGGCGAGCGTCCGCAGGAGCCCGACGCGAGTAGGAGCATCGTGGCGAATGCCCAGCGGCGAAGGGGAGCGGCCGGCATGGAGAGGGGCCATGGGAGAGGATTCGAGCGCCGCTGTCAATGGGAGGCACCGATGGGGACTTCGTGAGCTCTGGATGAACAATGAGGCGATTTCCGAACCCGGAGAGCGGGAGAACCGAAGACGATTGGACTCCCGCCGGTCAGGTCAGGGAGTCACGACGAGGTCACCGACCCCTGTCCCGAACGGGCTATTCCGGCATCGAAGTGATCCACCGGTGACCCGAGACCTTTACATGCACAAGAGAATTTGACCTCATGCTTTGGATACACCATCCGGACACCACCACGGGACATACCCGCGAAGGGATGAGGGGATATCGAGTTCGACCCCGTCACCCCTCACGGGCGACACATGTACCGAGCACCAGATAGAACTCATAGCAGACGGACCCCGGAGAAGTATCGATATCCTGCCCAAAGTACTCTGAGCAGCTCAACCTTTCATGACGACACCGAAAGAACTCGTCCTGCTCAGCAAAGCACGGATCTTCGAGGTAGTCACCCGCCTGAACCTCTACACACCCCTGCACCGAGAACTCTTCGAACCTCTCGGGAACAGGGACCAATTCCGAGCACTCGAGCACTCTTGCGTACCTATCTTCACAAATCGCACGAATATATACCTCGAACTCGCCCGCTTCCATCTCCGCACCCGATGCGTGAGGCCCACAAGCTCCTCCGGAGAGCAGACAGAAAGACACTGCGTAAACCCTGAGCATAGCCCTACACACCACATCAAAATCGGCCCCGTCATCTCTCACGAGTAATACACAGCCCGAGCACCACGAAGAGATCGTAGCAGACGGACCCCGGAGAAGTATCGATGTCCTGCCCGAAGAATTCCACGCAACTCAACCTTTCTTGACGACATCGAGAAAATTCGATCTGCTCAGCGAAGCACGGATCCTCGAGATAACCGATCAACCGACACTCCACACATTCCTGCATCGAAAAATCTTCGAACACTTCAGGAAGAGGGACCGACTCCGAGCACTCGAGTATTCTTACAGATCTATAATCACAAAATTCACGGACATAAACTTCGTAATCGCCCGCCTCCATCTCTGCACCGGATGAATGAGGACCGCAAGAGCTTTCGAAAGCTAGCAGAGAAGAGACCGCAGATGCCCTGAACACAACTTCATGTAGTCGCACTAGACCGCTCCCAAATTCCCGAACTTCATCCATGAACCTTGTGATTGAAATAATAGCATCAGCAAATCCTGATATCAAACACCCGGATTTCGTCACATCACCTTCCAGAGAATCTCGCTCTTCACGTTGGCAACCATCATGTCGCACGCACCAACAACCCACTATTCCAGCCCTTGCATCATACCGAACGTCACCCTCGTCTCTTGCTCCCTGGCCATTCTAGGAGCCCTCGCTTGCGGAAGATCGGATCTCGAGATCGAGTGTATCGCATATCGCTACCGCGTATCACCAACGCCACCACAAACCCAACTCTTTGCATCTATTACAATCGCAAACCAGGGCACGTCTTCGTTCCCATTCACCCCCCCCTCACTCATCGTCAACCCAGAAACCCATCAAGCCATCGAAGGCGGCTTCGGGGACGCCGAGGAAAGACTTCGCGATCGCCTCGCCGATGCGACGCGTGAAGCATGCAGAAGAACGCTCGAAGACGAGATCTCGGGCTTCGACTTCCGCACCGATTCTCACAACTGCAGCAACCCAGGTGCTCGTCAGCCCCGAGGGTCGTGGGCCCACCGACGTCGATGCCCGCCTGGCCGCGCTCGGTCACCGCCGCACGATCGCCTACCGTACGCCCTCGTTTGCCTCCGCCCTCGCCCTCGTTCGCCAGTGCGACCTGGTGCTCAACGTGCCCGCCCGCTGCGTGAACGAGCACGACGGGGTGTGGACCGAGGCGCTTCCGTTCGATGTGCCTCCGGTCGACGTCTACCTGCTCCGGCACGAGCGGTCGGTCGCCGACGCGGGCCTGGGCTGGCTGGTCGCGCGCCTGGTCGCCGTCGCGGAGGACCTCGCCCGCTGAGCCCGGCCGTGGCCGGCGAGATCCTGGGTTCGAGCTCGTGACGTCGCGGACGTCGGGGCCTTCGCGATCCATCGGGTAGGACGGCGGAGAAGCCCCGACCATGAGCGTCGGCGTCGGCATCGGCATCGGCGTCGACGACGAACCCGGAGGGATCGATCCGGTGCCGCGCCGTCGCGTCCGATGCGGATCTAGGGATCACCAAGGTAGGTCAGCCCGATCGACTCTACGTGCTCTCGTTCGATGGCGAGCAGCCGGGCTCGTCGCCGACGCAAGACCTCGAGGGGACGACCAGCCCGGACGGCCTCTCGGGCTCTCTCGTCGAAGCCGTGGCTCTCGAAGAATTCGGAGGACGACGCTTCGAACAAGGTCGGCTGGCCCTTCAGTGTATCCCGCACGAACCCGACGGCTGGCACGGGGCAGATGAAGCGATTCTCCGGCCCGGAGCTCGTCCCCACGTCTCCAAGCTCACGCGTCGAGTAGAGCATGGGGGTCGCCCTCACTCCTTCGCTGGCGAGGATGGCCAAGGCCTCCATCGGCGAGCCATCCAAAGTGAGCGGCTTCAGCTCCGAAGCCATGCGCAGCAAGAGCGCACGGCTTCGAGCGGCTCGAAAGTCGAAGCGAGTAGTGGGAGCAATCGCTGCGTCCCCGATGAGCTCGAGAGGATCGGCTCCGTCCGCGGCGACTCGCCGAACGTGCTCGAGGGTCGCCGCGAGCCGGCTGGTGCTCATTCCGGCGAAGGACTCGGCGTACGTGGTAGCCCAAAGCCAGCGACGAAGACGCTCCGTCGCCGCCCGATCGACCTCCCCGAGGCGGGCGATTGCGTCGGCGAGCAAGACCACTTGGTAGGAATACGGCAGCACGGCGGGCCCCTCGATTCCGCAGTGCTCGCGCAGGAATCCTGCTGCCACGACGAGGCTCGTTACCGTGTCCGCGAGCACCTCGGGCCGAGTTCGGATTTCCTTCGAGATCACCTCGATGTCACTCGTGTAGATGTCGATGTCGAGTCGCGCCTTGCACGTATTCAGGATCATCTGCTCGGAGAGCTCGCCCCACCCGCATGCCTCGAGGGCCTGGCGAAGGTCATCGATGAGCACCTGGAGATCGAAGTCGGGAGACCACAACCGAGCGTTCACCATGTGGAACTGATCGATCTCGACCCCCGTCGAGTTGACCCGGCGGAACGCTTCTGTGGCCTCCTCGAGATCCTCGGTGACGATGCTGATGACCGGGACTTCGTAGTTGGAGAAGACTTCCTGCAGCTCTTGGACTCGGCTCATCAGCGCGCGAGGGTTCGGCAGCTTCAGCAGGTGATCCTCGACCTCACGGAGTTCGAAGCGATCGAAGAGCCGCGAAAGGGGAACATAGGTCTGAGGGACCTTTCCCCGTGATGGTTCGAAGACGAACTCTTCGTTCTCGAGCTCGAAGTAGATGGCCTGGACCGGCTCGTCTCCCTTCTTCCGATCCACTCGAGTCGGGGCGTCAGGGTCCTCGGACGTAATGATCCCGGGCCCCAGTGCCGAATAGAGCGTCGTCAGGCGCTGATGCCCGTCGAGCAGATAGGTCTTGAAACCATCGACCGAAGACACGGAGCCGACCTCCGGCAGCGGAACCCCGCCGAGGCTCGGGTAGGTGCTCAACTGAAGGTCTCGCGAGCGCCAGGTGATGAGGCTTCCTATCGGGAGCCCGCGATAGATGCTGTTCATGAGCAGGAGACGCTGCTCGTCCTTCCACACGAAGGGTCGCTGGAAGCGAGGAATGAGCAGTTCTCCGGCGTGAACCTTGCGCAGCAGAGCGAAGAGGCGTCGCGCGACGGGAGGCTCGGGATGGATCGTGCGGTTCACGGCTCAGATCCTTCTCTGAATCGACGCGATGATGGAGACGATTTCCTCCCGGAGCGCGACGTCCTCCGCCCACCACGCGTCGTCGATCCAGCCGTGGCCCGCTCGGTTTCGATCCTCGAGATCCTCGGCATAGATCTTCTTGATGGGTGAGCCCGCTCCTTCTTGCAGGACGGCATCGACTCGGAACGGATCGTAGGCCGACGGGATGTTCTGCGGCTCGGCCTTGAATCCCCTCTCCAAGTGATAGTGGTGGCGAAGCTCGAAGTCCGAGTCATCAGCGTGGAGACCCTCGAACTTGTCGACGAAGCGCTTGCGCTTCCTTCGCTGCTCGGATCGCGTGCCGTGCCGAAGGGTTGCCCATCGACGGAGCGCACGGAGCGGCAGATAGTTCTCGATGGCGCGACGACGCAGGACGCACAGCGGCAGCTCGGGTCGGGGCGCAGGATCAAGGCGAGCCGCACACGCCGCGCGGAAGGTCCGTACCTGGGCGGATACGTACGCCGGCTCCCAGTTGTCCGCGTCACACATCGCCCACGCTCGTAGGCGATCCCACGGGTCGAGGGCCTCGAGCACCCGGCCGAGTTCACTGCCCCCCCCGAGACAATACTTGATCCAGCGCTTCGTATGGGCGTCCTCGAGCCATCGCCGATACTCGCCCGCTGGTGCAGAAGCACGCAGGAAGGCCGAGTCGTTCCGGCCATTCTCGAGCCAGAGATCGAGCGGTCGCCCGACGAATTCCTTCGCCCGCCCAAGATGAGCAATGGCGCTCCAACCATCGGATGAAATCGTCTCGTCCCTCTCATTGCTCACCTCGAGCACGAGCCCAGGAGGCTTGCGCAGCATCTCGGGTGATCGCCCTCGCGCCAAGATCTGTTCCAGAGGACGACATAACGCGGAATCGCGTCGCTCGAGCCACGCCAGCGACGCGGTTTGCCCCGCCATGCCTCCAGCGACGATGATTTGATGAGGCTTCGAATTGGCATTGAGCAGCAGTGCCGTGAGGTCGGCGACGTGCTCCTCCGAGAAGAAGAGGCGATGGTCGAGAATGACTCTCAACCCGCATGTCTCCGGTACTGAAGCTCGGTGAGCTCGGCCGCCAACGCCAGCGTGTCGTCGAAGACCCCAGGAGGCCAGTGCTCGTCGAGGCTACCGTCCTCCCGCACCTCGACTGGGGTGGCTACCGTGCGGCCATCGGCGAGCTGCTCGACCCAATAGACACGTAGTTTCTCGCGGGAGAAGCCATTCAGCACCAGCTTCTGAACCGCGAGCAGCAGGTGCTCCGAGTGAGTCTCGAGGATGATCCGGGCGGAATCGCTGTTCGTGATCACGTCTCGAATCCGATCGGCGAGCGCCATCTGCAGACGAGGGTGGAGATGGGACTCGGGCTCCTCGAGCGCGACGATCGACGGCCCGAAGCCGCCTTCGGCCGCGGAAAGAGCGGCGAGCACGGGAAGGACCTGGATGTTGCCCTCCCCTGTATCGAGCAAGTTCACGCTCAGACCCGATCGCCCAGCATGGGCGAGGACGGCTTCCCAGCCGACGGGTGGCCGCTCCAGGATCTCGAGACGCGCGTTGATGTTCGCCGCGTACCACTCGTTGACTGACACCAAGGCCTCGGGGTGCTCGACCATCCACGGGATGATGTTCGCGCCGTCGTGCGTCAGGTGAGCCTCGCCGCGGAGCTCATCATAGCTCGCGAGGCGCTCACGGGGCCGCCGGCTCGCTCCCAACCACTGCACCGCGTCTCCGAAGGCCGCCAAGCGCGTGCAGAGTTCAGCGAGACGAGGAGGGGTCGCTCCCTCGAGCTCGACGGGGTCCAACCCTTCGAAGCGAGCCTGGAACGCCTCGGACTCCGGTGCGCCGCGGCGCAAGAAGGTCAGCGTGCGGCTCTGATTCTTGTCCTTCGATCCTCGAGGAGGGATCGCGACGTGCCACGGCGCATCGGACCCCCCCACTCGGATCGCCGACACGTAGATCCACCGGCGTTCGTGCCAATCGAACGCCAGATCGAGCGCGACATCGTCGGGCCAACGCAACCCCAAGCTCATCTCACGGGGAAGGTCCTCACGAGGAAAACGCCAGCGAAGCTCGTCGAACTTCGCGTGCCCGCTCGCTGGGCTGGCGAGATCGAGCGCTTGGGAGCCCCGTGCTCGAGCCGCCCCCGCCAGCAACGGGAGGGCTCGAAGCAGCGCGCTCTTCCCCGCATTGTTCCAACCGAACAGCAACGTCAACGGGCGAAGATCGAGCGGCTGCTCCTGGCCATAGCCTCTGAAGTTGCGGACGACGACCTGCGTGGGAAGCATCGGGATGCCGAGAGTACCGCGAGCTCGATCGAAACGGCCTGAAAGCTGGCGTGCGTCGCGCGTTTCCTACCCGCAGGGCTTCAGCGCGTTCTTCACCGCCCGCTTGGCACGGTCGCTGGGCTTCAGCCGGTCGAGCGCCTTCTTGGCCTGCTTGGCCTCCTTGCACCGCTCGGCCAGCACCAGCGTGCCCACCTTCTGCACGTGGGCCGATTGCAGATCGGGGCTCAGCTCGATCGCGTTGTCGAGCTTCTCCACCGCCGCGTCGTACTGCCCCAGCTTGCCCAGCGCGCTGCCCCACGAAAGCCACACCGCCGGGTCGTCACCCCGCCGCGCGGCCACCTTCTCCAGCTCCGCCGCCGCGTCGGCCTCGCGCCCCATCCGCATCCAGCTGCGGGCGAGGCCCAGGCGCGCGTCGTCGTCGTCGGGGCGCAGCTCCACCGCCCGCTCGAACGCCACCGCCGCCTCCTCGAAGCGGTTCAGCCGCTCGAGCAACCAGCCGTAGGTGGACTGGATCCCCGCGTCGTCGCGGGCCTTGTCCGCCGCCGGCCCCACCAGCGCCGCCGCCTCCTCCAGCCGCCCCTCGAGCGCATACAGCCGCCCCAGCTCCACCGCCACGTCGGGGTCGGTGGGATCGAGCCGGTTGGCGTTCTCCAATGCCCCCTTGGCCTCCTCGGTGCGCTTCAGGGCCAGCAGCGCCAGCCCCAGGTTGTAGTGGGCGTCCTTGAAGTCGGGCTCGAGCTGCAGGATCTCCACGTAGGCGGTGACCGCCGCCTCGTACTCGCCCGCCTCCAGCTTCAGGGCGGCCAGGCCGTGGCGGGCGGCCACCAGCTCCGGG
>JGI12210J13797_10795477_pt1 | contig 19310 bp, 16 predicted proteins | sample ElkSlonscriptome_3_FD_13797 | JGI IMG/M metagenome (IMG submission 13797)
CCAATTACAAGCTGATGCTGAGGATCAAGGCGTGCATTACAGGCCTGATACTCGTCATCGCGGCGCTGGTCGGGGAAAACGCCCTCGCGGCCCAATTCGACCTGCCGTTCGGCGTGCTGGCCGGTCCGGTAGCACTGTTCGCGCTGTTCCTGATCATCCGGCTGCCGACCGCGCGATACAATGCGCGCGGCTACCAGATGAGCGACGATCGCCTGCGCGTGGTGCGCGGGGTGCTGTGGCATTACGATACGATCGTGCCGTTCGGCCGGGTTCAGCACATCGACGTCGATCAGGGGCCGGTCGAACGCGCGCTCGGCATTGCGACGATGACGCTGCACACGGCGGGAACGCACAACGCATCGGTCGTGCTGCCTGGTCTTGGCCATGGTCATGCGGGCGACATGCGCGAAGAGATCAGGGCCCATATCAAGCGGGAAAGCGTGTGAGTGACCCCGTCACCAGCGCGAGCGGGATACCGCGAACCGGGGGCGGCCCGGCGGCGGGACACGAACCGGTCGGCAGGGCCGCGTCCGGCCCGTGGGCCACAGCGAAATCAGACGCCGATACCACGCCGCAGCCGCGCCACACCGCCCCGCTAAGCGTCGTCGTCGGAGCAGTGCAAAGCGCGCAGGGGGCGATCCTGCCCGCTTTGTTCGTGGCCTTTTCCAGCCGATCCTCCGGCATCTGGATCGGGGTCGCCGCCGGGCTGGCGCTCGCCGCGATCGGGGCGCTGTTTGCGTATATTTCCTGGCGGCGTTTGACCTATACGATCCAGCAGCAGGACATTCGCGTGGAAAGCGGGGTTCTCAGCCGATCGGCCCGCTCGGTCCCGTACGAACGGATACAGGACGTCAGCCTCGAACAGGGGTTCATCCCTCGCCTGTTCGGCCTCGTCGCGGTAAAGTTCGAAACCGGGTCCGGCGGAGGCGAGGATCTCAGCCTCGCTTTCCTGAAAGAGGCCGAAGGCGAGAAATTGCGCCGACTGGTTCGCGAACGGCGCGATATTGGCGAAACCACGGCGGCGGATGGCCATGCGGGTCACACGCCCGCAGCTGCCCGCGCCGATGGCGGGGAAAAACTGTTCGCCATGGGACCGCGACGGCTTTTCACCTTTGGCCTGTTCGAGTTTTCCCTGGCGGTCTTCGCGGTGCTTGGCGGCCTGTTGCAATATGCCGACAGCTTTTTCGATGTCGAAATCTGGGATCCCGACGTCTGGCAGGTCTTTTTCGAGGATCAGGCCGGGATCATCGCCGCTCTTGGGCCAAGCGCGCAGGTGATCGGCGCGATCGCTGGATTGATCGGCGTGTTCCTGATCGGGTCGGCCACAGGTCTGGTCCGGGTGTTCCTGCGCGAATGGAACTTCCTGCTGGAGCGCACGGCGCGCGGATTCCGGCGGCGGCGCGGGATGTTCACCCGCACCGATGTCGTGATGCCGATCCACCGCGTGCAGGGAATTCACATCGCGACGCGGGCGATCCGCTATCGCTTTGGCTGGCATTCGCTACGTTTCGTCAGCCTGGCGCAGGATGCGGGCGCGTCCAGCCATGTCGTCGCGCCGTTTGCGAAACTGGACGAGATCGAACCGATCGTCGCCGCAGCCGGCTTTCACCTGCCGGGCGACGATGCCGACTGGCACCATGCGAGCCAGCGCTACCTCGTCGATGACGTCGTTCTCGACATGATCTGGATCGCCATTGCCGGGATTGTGGGGTGGGCGCTGGTCGATGCCTATGCGCCGGAATGGAGCGATGCGGTGATCGGGATCACGTTGATGATCGCCGGGCTGTCCGCGATTGTCGACGGAATCGCATGGCAATTTCGCCGCCACACCCTCGATGCGACTCAGATCGCGGCGAGGAGCGGTATCCTGTCGCCGCGCAGCCAGATCGCCACCCGGCTGAAACTGCATTCGGTCGAAATCGCGCAAGGGCCGATTGCGCGGCTGCGCGGATATGCGACGCTGCATCTGGGGCAGGCGGGCGGAGTGTTTGCCATACCCGGCGTCCCGATCGACCGTGCGCGCGAAGTGCGGCGGCGTGTCCTCGAAACGATCGCCGCGACCGATTTTTCGCGATTGGAAACCCAAAGCGGGGCGGCGCGCGCTTAGTTTCGGCTTTCCGCTTTCAGATCGGACCAGTCGGGATGTTCTTCGAATTTCGCCGCGACGTAGGAACATTGCGGCACGATTTTGAACCCCCGGTCGCGCGCGTCGTGGACCAGCCGGTCGACCAGCCTAGCCGCGACCCCGCGCCCGCCGATCGCTTCGGGAACGACGGTGTGGGTGGCAACGCGCACATCGCTGGCGACCTGTTCGCGCGGCAGGCCGTCGCGCGGCTCCCATTCGAGGAAGCCGGTCGCCTGCGCACCGTCGACATGGGCGACATACTTGCCGCCTTGCCCCTGCGCGTGATGGGTGATGGTTACGTCGCCCTTGGCATTGGTCATTGCTTTACACTCCTTCTTCCCGTCGAACGCCCGCGCGGCTAGGGGCGTTCCACCATGACCACAGATCAAATCGCCTCATCCGCCCCCGCTCCGTTTCTGTCGGACAATGCCGCGCCGGTTCATCCCGCTATCTGGGAAGCAATGCGCGATGCAGACAATTCCGACAGCCCGTATGATGGCGATGCCCTGTCACAGCAGCTGGACCGGCGGTTTTCCGACCTGTTCGGCCGCGATTGCGCGTGTCTGTGGGTGGCGACGGGGACGGCGGCGAATTGCCTGGCGCTGGCAACCATGGTGCAGCCGCATGGCGGCGTTGTCTGCCATGAAGAGGCCCATATCGAAGCGGACGAAGGCGGCGCGCCGGGGTTTTTCCTGCACGGGGCAAAGCTTATCCTGTGCCCCGACAGCCACGGCGGGGCAGGGGCGAAGCTGACGCCGGAACAGATCGCGGCGACGATCGACCCGATCCGCGACGATGTCCATCAGGTGCAGCCCCACGCAATCGCGATCACGCAGGTGAGCGAATATGGCCGCGTCTATCGTGCCGAAGAGCTGGAGCGGCTGTCCGCCTTTGCCAAAGAGCGCGGCCTTGGTCTCCATATGGACGGCGCGCGGTTCGCCAATGCCGCCGCATTCCTGGGCGGATCGGCGCAGGACGCGGCACGGGCGGCGGCGCGTGGAGCCGACAGCCTTGCCTTTGGTTGCATCAAGAACGGCGCGATGAGCGCGGAGGCGGTGATCCTGTTCGATCCGGCACAGGCCGACCTCGTCCGTTATCGGCGCAAGCGGGCCGGACATTTGCAGTGCAAGGGACGCTACCTCGCCGCGCAATTGCTCGCCATGCTCGACGGAGACCTGTGGCTGGAGAACGCGGCCAATGCCAATCGCGCCGCGCAGGAAATCGCCGCGGGCTGCGGTGCGGATCGCCTGATGCACCCGGTCGAAGCGAACGAATTGTTCGTCACGATGAGCGCAGGCGAGCGCGAGGCGCTGCGCGAACAGGGCTTTGCCTTTTACGATTGGGGGGCACAGGCCGCGCGTTTCGTAACCGCGTGGAACACCCGACCCGAAGACGCCGCCGCGCTCGGCAAAGCGATCGCGGCCCTGTGATCTCCGGTGTTGTGCTCGACCGGGCCGTGATGGACGGGGCCGTGATCGCCGCGAGAGCGCAGGCGACGCGATGACCAATACGAAAACCCCGGAAACCGGGCCGGGCACGCCCGCAACCAGCCTGCTGCGCTGGAGGATCATCGTGCCCTTCATCCTGACGGGCGCGATCTGGGGATCGACGTGGTTCGTCATCACCGGGCAGATCGATGGCGTGCCCGCCGCATGGTCGGTCGCCTATCGCTTCGCGCTGGCGACACCCGCGCTGTTCATCGTCGCGGTGGCGATGGGTCGGCGATTGCGGCTTTCGCGGCCCGAACACATGCTTGCGCTTGGCGTGGGCCTCGCGCAGTTCAGCGGTAATTTCCTGTTCGTATACCACGCCGAACTGTTCATTACCTCGGGCATCGTCGCGGTCATGTTCGCCTTGCTGATGGTTCCCAACGCCGTGTTTGCGCGGATTTTCCTGGGGGAGCGGGTGCAGCGCGAATTCCTGATCGGCAGTTCGGTCGCGATCGTCGGTGTCGGCCTGTTGTTGATGCACGAATGGCGCGCCGCGCCGGTCGCGGGCGATGAAGGCGACGTCGCGCTCGGCATTGCGCTGGCGGTCGGTGGCATCCTTGCCGCTTCGATTGCCAATGTCGTGCAGGCAAACCGGACCGGGCGCGGCGTGCCGATGGTCAGCCTGCTGGCCTATGCGATGCTGTATGGCACGCTGTTCGATTTCGCCTTCGCCGCGATCACGGCGGGTCCGCCGCCACTGCCCGATCGCCCCGAATACTGGGCGGGAATCGTGTTCCTCGCATTGCTGGGATCGGTCGTGACGTTTCCGCTGCATTACAACCTGGTGCGGGAAATCGGGGCCGGGCGCACCGCGTATAACGGCATCGTAACGGTGTCGGTGGCGATGCTGCTATCCACGCTGTTCGAGGATTACCGCTGGTCCCCTCTGACTGCGACGGGGATGGCGCTTGCGCTGACCGGCCTCGTCCTTGCCTTGCGGGCGCGGGGGCAGAAAACGGTGCAGGTGCAGCAATCGGGTCGGTTGCGGCCTTAACCATTGTCGCCATTGTCGCCATTGTCGCCATTGTCGTGCAGCAGGCTCGACAATCCTTCGACATAGGTGGGATAATGCGGCCGCCAGCCAAGCTCGCGCTTTGCCTTGCCATTGGCGACGCGGCGGTTTTCCGAATAGAACCCGCGCGCCATCGGGGAAAGGTCCGCCTCTTCCAGCGGTTCGAGCGGCGGAGGTTCCACCCCCAGCAGCCGACAAGCCCGCTCCGTTACCGCGCTGCCGCTCGCAGGCAGGTCGTCGCCCAGATTATAGGCTCCCGGCGCGGCATCGCTTTCCAGCGCGAGGACCACGCCGCGAACGATGTCATCGACATGGATCCGGCTGAAAACCTGTCCGGGCGAATCGATGCGCCGCGCCTTTCCCTGCCTGACCCGGTCGAGCGGGCTGCGTCCCGGCCCGTATATGCCCGGCAGGCGAAACACGCGTGCCCCGCGCTGCATCCAGTCATGATCGGCCTCGGCCCTTGCATTGCGCCTCCCCTCCGCGCTGCCGACCGTATCGTCGGCGATGGTCGGCGTCGCCTCGTCGACCCATGCCCCGGCGCGGTCGCCATAGACGCCGGTGGAGGACAGGTAGAACAACGGTTTTTGCCCTATCGCATCGCCATAATGGTGAAGAACGGGATCGCGGCCCGCCTCTCTGTCCGGCGGGACCGATGAGAGAATGTGGCTGGCAGCGTGGATCGCGGCATGGACGGCGGTCGCATCGCCGAAATCGACATTGCCTTTGCTCCCCGTCGCATCGACCTGCCAGCCGCGCCGCTCCATCGCGGCGGCGATCCGTGAGGCGGTGTAGCCAAGGCCAAAGATGAACAATCGGGTCATGCTTTGTCTCTTTAATCGCTTGACGGCCCGGCAAATCAACTCAATTCGGAGCGTCTATGGATATTGCGCGCAACCCGACGAACCCTTCCGGCAATCAGCAGCTAGCGGATGCCGCACCGACTCCGCACGAACCGCCGGTCATCCGGCGCAAGGATTACCGCCCCTTCCCCTGGATTGTGCCCGAAACGCGGCTGGATTTCGCCCTCGGCCTCGAAGAAACGCGCGTAACGGCGCGCCTGTCGGTCGAACGCAACCCGGCCTTCGACGGAAGCCGTGACGAAGCGCGCACGCTGCGGCTCGATGGCGACGGGCTGAGCGCGCAATCGGTCGAAGTCGACGGGGCGCGCTATGGCGACTGGGAGATGGACGATGGTGACCTCGTCCTGACGCTAAGGGGCGAAACGCACACGGTGGAAATCGTGACTATCATCGATCCCTCCGCCAACAGCGCTCTGATGGGCCTGTACGCATCGGGCGGAATGCTCTGCACCCAGTGCGAGGCCGAAGGGTTTCGCCGCATAGCCTTTTTTCCAGACCGGCCCGACGTGCTGTCGACCTACACGGTGCGGATGCACGGACCGCGCGACCTGTTCCCGGTGCTGCTGTCGAACGGCAACAAGGTCGACGAAGGCGGCGCGGCCAAGGAAGAAGATGGCGATCACTGGGCCGAATGGCACGATCCGTGGCCCAAGCCGTCCTATCTCTTCGCATTGGTAGCAGGCGACCTTGTCGCCAATTCGAAGCCCTTCACCACCCGGTCCGGGCGGGAGGTCGAATGCAATATCTGGGTCCGCGAGGGCGATCTCGCCCGGACCGACCATGCCCTGCAATCGCTGCACCGCGCGATGAAGTGGGACGAAGACACATTCGGGCGCGAATACGATCTCGACCTCTACAACATCGTCGCCGTGTCGGATTTCAACATGGGCGCGATGGAGAACAAGGGCCTCAACGTCTTCAACACCAAATACGTGCTGGCCGATAGCGACACCGCGACCGATGCCGATTTCGACGCGGTCGAAGGGGTGATCGCGCACGAATATTTCCATAACTGGTCGGGCAATCGCATCACCTGCCGCGACTGGTTCCAGCTCAGCCTGAAAGAAGGCTTTACCGTGCTGCGCGACCAATTGTTCAGCCAGGATATGCGGGGGGAAGCGGTCAAACGGATCGAGGACGTGCGAATCCTGCGCGCGGCCCAGTTCCCGGAGGATGCAGGCCCTCTCGCCCATCCGATCCGGCCCGATTCCTATCGCGAGATCAGCAATTTCTACACCGCGACAGTGTACAACAAGGGGGCCGAGGTAATCCGCATGATGCGCACGATTGCCGGGGTCGAGGATTTCAGGCGCGGGTGCGATTTGTATTTCGACCGGCATGACGGCGAAGCGGCCACGTGCGAGGATTTTATCAAGGCGATGGAAGATGGCGCGGGCCTGGAACTGGCGCAATTCCGCCGCTGGTATCGACAGGCGGGCACGCCGCGGGTCGAGGTTACGCACGATCATGACGCGGACGGTGTGCACCTGACGTTGCAACAGAGAGTGCCGCCGACACCGGGCCAGATGACGAAGGGCGCGGTTCCCATCCCGCTGCGCGTGGCGGTTCACGACCGTGAAACCGGTGCGATCGGTGCAGAACAACTGATCGTCCTGCGGCTGGACGAAGAAACGTTCACGCTGCCTTTTTCCGGGTCCGATCCGGTCATTTCGATCAATCGCGGATTCACCGCGCCGATCATCGTCGACCGGGAACTGCCGGGCGAGGACCTCGTCTTCCTCGCCGCGCATGACGATGATCCCTTTGCCCGATACGAGGCGATGCAGGACCTGGTGGTGCGCCATCTCGTCGCCGCGGCGAGCGGGACGCTGGACCAGGCGGCGCGCGCGGCGGGCAAGACCGCGATCGGCAACGCCATGCGCGCGATACTGTGCGACGATGCACTGGACGACGCGATGCGCGGCGAATTGATGCTGCTGCCGAGCGAGACCTATCTGTTCGAAAAGATGGCCACGACAATCGATGGCGAAGAGCGCAAGGCCGATCCCGGTGCCATCCATCGGGAGCGCGAACAATTGAAGGCGGCAATCGGCTTCACCCTCAAACGCGAACTGGAAAGCGTCTATGCCCGCACGGCGGAGATCGCATTCGACGACCCTGATGGCCGCGGGGCGCGAAAGCTGAAAACGATCATCGCCGGATTATTCGCCGTCAGCGATCCTGAACGCGCCGCCATCATGGCCACGCGACAGTTCGATCGCGCCGACAACATGACCGATCGGCAGGGCGCGCTGATGGTGCTGTGCGGGCTTGAGGCGCAGGCGCGCGCGGACCGGCTGGCCGCGTTCTACGATCGTTACAGCGACAATCCGCTGGTGGTCGACAAGTGGTTCACCTTGCAGGCACTTTCGACCCATCCAGACGTGATCGAACACGTCCGCGCGCTGTCGGACCACCCCGAATTCACGCTGCGCAATCCCAACCGGGTGCGCTCGCTGTTCATGGCCTTTGCCGGGAACCCGATGGGATTTCACGACGAAAGCGGGAAAGGCTACGAGATGATCGCGGATACGATCCTCGCGCTCGATCCGATCAACCCACAGACTGCGGCGCGCTTCGTTCCTTCGCTCGGGCGGTGGCGACGGATCGAAAGCGGTCGCGCAGCCCTGATGAAGCGGCAGCTCGAACGGATAGCGGCGGCGCCGAACCTGTCGCGCGATACGGCGGAACAGGTCGGCCGCAGCCTCGATGATTGAACGCTTCGATGATGACCGCCGCCATGGTTGACAGGGCCGCAACGGGCACTTTCGACATCGTGCGCGCCGATGTGCTGGACGCGGTGCCGCACGGCTTTTTCGGGTCGTCTGGTGGTTCGCATCATTTCGGCTATGGCGGGCCGGGCGATGATGCCGAGGTGCGGCGATTGCGGGCGAGCGCCGCTCACGCCATCGCACCCGGCGCCCTCCCCGCATGCCCCAAACAGGTCCACGGCGCCGATGTCGTCACATTGGATGCGCAATGGCCAGATGGCCCGGACAGCAGGCCCCAGGCCGATGGGATCGTGACGACAAGAATCGGCGTCGCGATCGGCATCGTCACCGCCGATTGCGTGCCGGTGCTGTTTGCGGACACAACCAACGGAGTGATCGGCGCGGCCCATGCCGGGTGGCGCGGAGCAGTTGGCGGCGTCATCGAAAACACGTTGGCCGCGATGGAGAACCTCGGCGCGAGGCGGGACCGGATCCGCGCCGCGATCGGTCCGGCAATCGCGCAATCGAGTTACGAAGTGGACACCGCGCTTTACGAAAAGTTCGACGCGGCAGACGAAAGCTACTTCCGCACCGCCCCGCCGCGCGACGGCGAACCACGCTGGCATCTGGACCTGCCCGGTTACGTGGGGGGCAGGCTTGACCGGTGGGGGATCGCCCACCACCAGACGATCGCGCACGACACCTATTCACGGCCCGGCCAATACCATTCATACCGACGACAAATGCGCGATGGAAAGACCGGATACTGCAATCAGATCAGCATGATAGCGCTGCCGTCCCGACACTGAGCGCACCGGGACACGCAGTCCGGCAACGGATCTATTGCGTCAAAGCGAATATGTGGTGTTCAAAACAGTGTTGGATTTTCGACGATTTGACGGTAGGGGCGCGATGAGCCGAATGCTGCGGGGGCCTTCGCCGGCACTGCGACATTGCGGACAAATGACAATATTTCCATTCGCCCGGCTTCGGCCCGGCGGCATGGGGTCGAACACGGTCCGAACGAGGGGCAAACCGTCTCCGCGACCGAACAGGCAGGGTAACGATCGATGGCTTCCACCGGAGCTTCTGACACCACCGGCACATCGCACCGGGATGATGGTGTGCACGACCAGGCGCAGGACGGCGTTCGCCGCCGCGACTGGATTCACATCGCCGCGCTCAGCACTGCTGGGGTTGGCGCGGCGTCCGTTCTGTTTCCGCTCGTCAGCCAGATGGCCCCGTCTGCCGATGTTCTGGCGGCCAGCACGACCGATGTCGATATAAGCGCGCTCGAACCGGGGCAAAGCGTCAAAGGCGAATTCCGCAAACAGCCGCTGTTCGTGAAACGGCTGACCGAGGAAGAGCTCGCCGACGCGACCACGGTCGACGTATCCGGCCTGCGCGATCCGCAGAGCCTTGGTGACCGAACACAGGAAGCCGATCCCTCCATCCTCGTTCAGCTGGGCGTCTGCACCCATCTGGGCTGCGTGCCACTGGGCGCAGCAGAGGGGGAGAACAAGGGCGAATTCGACGGCTACTTCTGCCCCTGTCACGGCTCGCATTACGATTCGCTCGGCCGCATCCGTAAAGGTCCTGCGCCGACCAACCTGGCCGTACCCGATTTCGAATTCGTTTCCGAAAGCGTCATCCGCGTGGGCTGATGCACCGTAGTTTCGACATGCACACGTTCCGCAATCCACCACACCGCGAGAGAACATCATGAGCTTCGCCTGGGCCAAGCAGTACGAACCGAAATCCTCTTTTACGAAGTGGATGGACGAGAAATTGCCGATACCGCGGTTGGTCTACAACGCGGTTGGCGCGGGTTATCCCGTTCCTCGCAATCTCAACTATATGTGGAATTTCGGCGTGCTCGCCGGCTTCTGCCTCATGCTGCAGATCGTCACCGGCGTCGTTTTGGCCATGCATTACGCGGCCAATACGGTTGTTGCGTTCGGCACGGTCGAACACATCATGCGCAACGTCAATTACGGTTGGATGATGCGCTACGCCCACGCGAACGGGGCCAGCTTCTTCTTCATCGTCATCTACCTGCACATTTTCCGCGGCCTGTTCTATTCGTCCTACAAGGCCCCGCGTGAGATGATCTGGCTGCTTGGCGTTGTCATCTTCCTGCTTTTGATGGCGACCGCTTTCATGGGCTACGTCCTTCCCTGGGGCCAGATGAGCTTCTGGGGTGCGAAGGTCATTACCGGCCTGTTCGGGGCGATCCCGTTGATCGGTGAACCGCTTCAAATCTGGCTCGTCGGTGGATTTGCGCCCGACAACGCCGCGCTCAACCGGTTCTTCTCGCTCCACTTCCTGCTGCCCTTCGTCACGGCTGGAGTCGTGATCCTGCACATCTGGGCGCTGCACATTCCCGGATCGTCGAACCCGACCGGCGTCGAGGTGAAGAAGGAAAGCGACACCGTACCGTTCCACCCGTATTACACGGCGAAGGACGGTTTCGGTCTCGGCATTTTCCTGATCATTTTCACCGCAGTCATGTTCTTCCTGCCCAACGCGCTCGGACACCCGGATAACTATGTCGAGGCAAACCCGCTTTCGACCCCGGCGCTGATCGTTCCGGAATGGTATTTCTACCCGTTCTATGCGATCCTGCGCGCCTTCACCGGCGACCTGACGATCCCGTTCACCGGCATTGTCCTGATCGAGGCGAAGCTGCTCGGCGTTATCGCGATGTTCGGTTCGATCCTGGTGTGGTTCTTCCTGCCCTGGCTCGACAAGAGTCCGGTTCGGTCCGGCCACTACCGCCCGCTGTTCAACAAGTTCTTCTGGCTCGGCCTCATGCCGTGCATGGGCGCGCTGTTCTATCTCGGCGGGGCGAAGCCCGAAGAACCGTTCATCGTGCTCAGCCAGATCGCGACGGCGTATTACTTCCTTCATTTCCTGGTGATCCTGCCGATCATCAGCCAGATCGAAGTTCCCAAGCCGCTGCCGTTCTCCATCACTCAGGCGGTTCTGGGCGACGACACGCCCGGAAGTTCGAGTGGCGGGGGAACCCATCCCAAGCCACGCTCTGCGGTCAAGGACCTCCCCGGCAAGGATTCGGACGGTTCGCTGCAACCTGCGGAATAATCGGCGCGACCCGACTACCAAAACTCTGCCGACCAGAAAAACGAGAAAGCATTAGGTCATGACAATTCGACTTGCAGGCATCATCGTCGGCCTCGGCTTAACCGCTGTGCTGGTGTTGTGGTCGCTTGTGCCCGGTCTGGTGAATTTCGCCCTGCCGGAAAAGCCCGACTATTACGCATTCCAGGAAGAGAACATCGCTCCTGCAGGCGGGTTCGCTTTCGAAGGGGCATTCGGCAAGTGGGACGAGCAGCAACTTCAACGTGGCTATCAGGTCTACAAGGAAGTTTGTTCGGCCTGTCACAGCCTCGAATATGTCGCGTTTCGCAATCTCGAACAGCTTGGTTACAACGAAGCCGAAGTCCGCGCAGAGGCCGCGACCTGGAACGTCCCGGGGATCGATCCGCGCACGGGTGAGGCGACGACGCAGCCGGCAGCGCCGACCGATTATTTCCCGTCGCCCTATCCCAACGATGTCGCGGCACGGGCCGCGAACAACAACGCGATCCCGCCCGATCTCTCGCTAATCACGAAAGCGCGTAAGGATGGCACGCATTACGTCTATTCGCTGCTGCTCGGCTACAACGAACCCGATCCCAAGGACGTAGCGAAGTCGCCCGATTTCGAGACGCCTTCGGGTCTGTATTTCAATGAATATTTCTACAACATCAACATCGCGATGCCGCCGCAGCTCTATCCCGATCTCATTACTTATGCGGACGGGACGGAAGCGACGCCGGAACAGATGTCCGAGGATGTAGCGTCTTTCCTGACCTGGACGGCGGAACCTTCGCTGGTACAGCGTAAGCAGACCGGCTGGTTCGTACTCGGCTTCCTGTTCTTCGCGACGATCCTCGCATTCCTGTCGTACAAACAGGTGTGGGCCGGCATCAAGCCGAAGAAGGGCTGAACCGCTCGCGTCCCATTGCCGGAATGGCAATCTGAAAGACATGATCGGGCAGGGGTGATCGGTGACTGAGAACCTGTCCTTGGCCGATCTGAAATCGCTTGTCCGAACGGTTCCGGATTTTCCCGTTTCCGGGATACAGTTTCGTGACATCACGACCCTGATCGGCGACGGCGCAGGTTTCCGGTCCTGCGTAGCGCATCTTGCTGAAGCAGCGCGCACCGCCGGGGCACAGAAAATCGCCGGGATGGAGGCGCGCGGCTTCATTTTTGGAGCCGCCGTCGCGGCGAAGCTCGGTATCGGCTTCCTTCCTATCCGCAAGCCGGGTAAGCTGCCGGTCGAAACCATCGGTATCGACTATGCGCTCGAATATGGCGGTGACCGGCTTGAACTCGATCCCGGTGCCGTCGCGAATGGCGAACGGGTCGTCATTGTCGATGACCTGATCGCGACAGGAGGAACTGCCATGGCCGCCGTACAATTGCTGCGAAACGCACAGGCACATGTCGAGGACGGATTGTTTGTCATCGACCTTCCCGCTCTTGGCGGCGCGGACAAACTGCGCGGCGCGGGCATCGCGGTCAAATCCCTCATGGCGTTCGAAGGCGAATGACGCTGACCCTGCCTTACTGGAACGATATGGCACCGCCGCGCATTATGGGTCCGGTTTTCCGGGGTATCTCATGACATCGCAAGCTCTCGTCATCGCAGCAGTCGGCGCGCTCGGTATCGGCGCGCAATGGATCGCGTGGCGGACGGGCTGGCCGGCAATCGTGCTCATGCTCGCGGCCGGATTTATCGCCGGCCCGATCACCGGGATGATCGATCCCGAAGCCGCGTTCGGAGAATTACTCGACCCGATGATAAGCGTGGGGGTCGCGCTGATCCTGTTCGAGGGAGGCCTGAGCCTCGACCTGCGCGAATTGCGACATTCGGGCAATGCCGTGTGGCGGCTGGCCACGATCGGCGTGCTGGTTGGTTGGGCGCTGGGTTCGCTCGCCGGGTTCTATATTGCGGGGCTGGTTTGGCCGGTGGCCGTGCTGTTCGGCGGCATTCTGATCGTGACCGGACCAACGGTCGTGATACCATTGTTGCGGCAATCGAATATCAAGACGCGCCCCAATTCGATCCTGAAATGGGAAGGCATCGTCAACGACCCCACCGGCGCGCTGTGCGCGGTGATCGCCTATGAATATTTCCGCCGCGTCGCAGAAGCGCCCGGCGCATCGCTGTTCGAAGTCGTTCCCCCGCTGATCATAGCCGCGATCCTGTCGGGCCTTATCGGTTATGCCGCGGCGCGCATGATCGCCTATCTGTTTCCGCGCGGCGCGATCCCCGAATATCTGAAAGTGCCGGTGCTGTTCACCGTGGTCATCGCGGTGTTCGTCCTGACCAATCAGATCGAGCATGAGGCGGGCCTGGTCGCCGTGACCGTGATGGGCGTGGCGCTTGCCAACATGGATGTCTCGTCGATCCGGTCTATCCACCCGTTCAAGGAAAACGTCGCGGTCCTCCTTGTATCGGGCATCTTTATCCTGTTGTCATCGTCGCTCGACTGGAGCGAACTGACTTACCTCCAGACCAGCTGGCGACCTCTCCTGTTCCTGCTGGCGCTGCTGTTCCTCGTTCGCCCCGTTACGGTATTTATCAGCCTGCTCGGATCGAGCGTGCCGTGGAACGAACGGTTGTTCGTAGCCTGGATCGCGCCGCGCGGTATCGTCCTTGTGGCAATTTCCGGCCTGTTCGCGTTGCGGCTGGAGGATCTGGGCATCGCTGGGGGGCAATTGTTGATCGGGCTCAGCTTTGCGGTCGTTGTCGTTACGGTTATCGCGCACGGCTTCACGATCAACATCGTCGCGCGCTGGCTCGGCGTGAAAGGCGACTCGCGCCCCGGCCTCCTCATCGTCGGCTCAACCCCGTGGACCATTGCCCTCGCACGCGAGATGGAAAAGCTGAAAACCCCGGTGATGATCGCCGATCCAAGCTGGCAACGCCTGGCGGCCGCACGCCGCGAAGGATTGCCGTATTACCATGGTGAAATCCTCAACGAGGCGACGGAGCATAATCTCGACCTGTCGCCGTATCAGGTCCTTGTCGCAGCGACCGACAACGAGGCTTACAACACGTTGGTCTGTAATGAATTCGCGCACGAAATCGGGCGCGACAGCGTCTATCAGCTTGGCGAAAGCGCTGATGGCCAGGAAAACAAGCACGCATTGCCTGCCAGCATGCGCGGCCGCGCCCTGTTCGAAAGCGGCTATGGCGTCGATGAGGTCAACCAGCGGCAGCAGCAGGGCTGGGTGTTCAAGAAAACCAAACTCTCCGATGAATTCGATTTCGAGGACGCGCAGGAGCTGCTGCCGGACAGCGCGACGATGCTGTTGCTCGTGCGCAGCACCGGGATCTTGCGCTTCTTCACCCATGCCGCGCGGCCCGAACCGCGCGCTGGTGACACGATCATCACGTTTTCTCCGCCCAAATTGAAAACGCCCGAAGACAAGGCGGCGAAACGCGCGGCAAAGGGAAAGCAGGCCACAGAGCGCTCGACTACGCGCGAAGGTGGCAATACGCCCAAACCGCAGGCGGGCTGAACCCGGTAACTTCAACGTTCGAGGATCAAGAGGACAAGGATGAGAGTATTTTACGCGTCTGTTCTGTCAGTCGCCCTGCTGGGGCTGGCCGGGTGTAATTCCAGCACCGACACGGATGCCGATCCAGTTCAGGAAGAGCCGGCGCAAGAGGATGCGCCCGATCCGCAGGACGACGACACGGCCCAGGACCCCTCTCCCACCACATCGATCCTGCGGCCCGATATCGAGCAGCCCGAAATCGCAACAGCAAATCCCGACGCGCCTGTCGTGTTGCTCGAACCGCTGGAAATGACGATCGGCTTCGCGCAAGGAGGCGCCTCGCTGGACGATGCGGCGAAGGCGGCGCTCGACGACGCGCTGGCGTCTGCCCAGATGGCCGAGGATGGCCCGATAGTGCTACGCGGGCACAGCGACAGCGGGGGGAGCGATGCGGCGAACATGCGGGCATCGCGCAATCGCGCCCAGAGCGTGCGGGACTACCTCGTCGAAAACGGCGTCGCGTCCGATCGCATCGAAATCATCGCGTTCGGCGAACAGAATCCGGTCGCGCCCAATGCTCTGCCCGATGGCAGTCCGAACGAAGCGGGCCGCGAGCGAAACCGCCGCGTGGAACTCGTCGTTGGTGCGCAGGAAGAGGCCGAGGATCCGGGCGAAGGAGAGCAGGCCGAGCAGGCCTGATCACACCCCCCGGTCCGATCCTTGGTTCAGTCGGGTTCAAGCGGTGCGAGCGACTTCTTCGAGCACACGCTCCGCATATTCGGGACGACAGATCAATAGGTCCGGCAGATACGGATCGGCGCAATTATAGCGTAGCGGCGAACCGTCGATCCGCGAACAGTGCAACCCGTGCGCGAGAGCGACCGCAGCCGGAGCGCAACTGTCCCATTCATATTGCCCGCCCGAATGCAGGTAGATTTCCGCCTCGCCGCGTACCACCGCCATTGCCTTGGCCCCCGCGCTGCCCATCGCCACCAGTTCGCCGTCCAGCGCGTCGCAGACCGCCAGCGCCTCCTTTGCCGGCCGAGTCCGGCTGACCAGGAAACGCGGCACATCCGATCCGGCGGGAAGCGGTTGGACCGCGTCGGTCCGCAGCACTGTTCCACCGTCCAGATCGGGCAAGGCGACCGCCCCGATTTCGGCGCGGCCATCGATGGAAAGTCCGACGTGAACGGCCCAATCGCTACGGCCTTCGCCGTATTCACGCGTGCCATCGACGGGATCGATGATCCATACGCGCTTTCTGTCGCGCCTTTGCGCGTCGTCCTTTTCCTCTTCGGACAGCAAGCCATCAGCTGGTCGGGCAGAACGGATCGCGCGGCACAGAAATTCATTGGCAGTCGCATCGCCCGCATTGCCAAGCGCCTTTCCGGTAAACACGCCGCTGGCCCGCAGTTCAATCAGGATCGCGCCCGCCGCCTTGGCGAGGCAGGCGGCAAGTTCGCCATCGGTCATCCCTTTATCATCCGGATCGGGCGCGCTCATTTTAGCGGCATGATCCGGCTGATGATGTGCTGCGCCGCCTCGGAGGGGGTCATGTCGACGGTGTTCACCCGGATTTCCGGCGTTTCGGGTGGTTCGTAGGGGGAATCGATCCCTGTGAAGTTCTGCAATTCGCCCGCACGTGCTTTTTTATACAGCCCCTTCACATCGCGCGCTTCGGCCACGTCGAGCGGGGTATCGACGAACACTTCGACAAATTCTCCTTCGCCCAGCATGTCACGCACCATCCGGCGTTCGGCCCTGAACGGACTGATGAAAGCGGTCAGCACGATCAACCCTGCGTCGGCCATCAGCCTTGCCACTTCGCCGATGCGGCGGATATTCTCGATCCGGTCGGCCTCCGTAAAACCAAGATCGCGGTTGAGCCCGTGGCGCACATTGTCGCCATCGAGAAGGAAAGTGTGGCGGTTCATAAGCGCCAATTGTTTTTCGACTTCATTGGCGATGGTGGACTTGCCCGATCCGGAAAGCCCGGTGAACCACAGCACGCGGGGCACCTGGTTTTTCAGTGCGGCGTGATCGTCGCGCGTAATGGTGGTGGATTGCCAGTGAATGTTCTGCGCGCGGCGCAGGCTGAAATCGATCATCCCCGCCGCGACGGTCGCGTTGGTGAACTTGTCGATCAAGACAAACCCGCCAAGTTCGCGGCTGCGGTCATACGGTTCGAACACGATAGGCCGGTCGGTCGCCAATTCCACGACGCCGATCGAATTCAACTCCAGCGTCTTTGCCGCGAGCCGTTCGAGATTGCCCATGTCGATTTCGTATTTCGGCGGCTGGACATTGGCCGTGACGGTCTGCGACCCCAGTTTCAGCCAGTATCCCCGCCCCGGTTTCAACGCGGTATCGTCCATCCAGACGAGCGTCGCGCCGAACTGGTCGGACACCTGTGGCGGATCGTCGGCGGCTGCGATCACGTCGCCGCGGCTGCAATCGACCTCATCGGCCAAAACGAGCGTGACCGATTGCCCGGCCACCGCTTGGTCCAAGTCGCCGTCGAAGGTCGCGATTCGGGCGACGGTGGTATTCCTGCCGCCGGGCACGATCCGCACGGCATCGCCGGGTCGCACGCTGCCGCTGGCGATTTGTCCGGAAAATCCGCGAAACTCGTGCGAGGGCCGGTTGACCCATTGCACCGGCATCCGCAGCGACCGGGCCTGCGCGGCGGCGTTTTCGATCTCGACCGTTTCCAGATGTTCGATCAGGGATACGCCGTTGTACCACGGGGTGTTGGGCGAAGGCGCGGCGTCGGCGCGCGGCGTGATATTGTCGCCCCTGAACCCGGAAATCGGGATCGCGGTGAATTGATCGATACCGATCTCGTCCGCGAATTGCCGGTAATCCTCGACGATCGCGTGAAACACGGCCTCGTCATATTCGGCAAGGTCCATCTTGTTCACGGCGAGCACGACGTGCCGGATGCCGAGAAGGTTGACGAGATAGCTGTGCCGCCGGGTCTGTTCCAGCACGCCTTTGCGCGCATCGACCAGAATCACGGCAAGATCGGCGGTCGACGCGCCGGTCACCATGTTGCGGGTATACTGTTCGTGGCCGGGCGTGTCGGCGACGATGAACTTGCGCCGCGGCGTGGTAAAGAACCGATAGGCGACATCGATGGTGATGCCCTGCTCCCGTTCGGCGGCAAGCCCATCGACGAGAAGCGCGAAATCGATCTCGGCCCCTTGCGTCCCGTGCTTTCGACTATCGCTTTCCAGCGCGGCGAGCTGATCTTCGAAAATCATTTTCGAATCGTAGAGCAACCGCCCGATCAGGGTTGATTTGCCGTCATCGACGCTGCCGCAGGTGATGAAACGCAGCAGGCCTTTATGCTGGTGCTGTTCGAGATAGGCGTCGATATCCTCGGCGACGAGCGTTTCGGCGGCGAAGGAGGGTTGGCGCATTTCCTCGTTCATCAGAAATACCCCGCCTGCTTCTTGTCTTCCATCGATGCCGACTGTCCCTTGTCGATCGCGCGGCCCTGTCGTTCCGATCCCGTGGCGAGGAGCATTTCCTGGATGATCGCATTCATGTCCCTCGCCTCACTTTCGACCGCGCCGGTCAGGGGATAGCAGCCCAGCGTGCGGAACCGGACGCTGCGTGTCACAGGCTCTTCCCCCTCGGCCAGTCGAAACCGGTCGTCGTCCACCACCAGCAGCGTCCCGTCACGTATCACAGTGGGCCGCGGCGCCGACAGGTAGAGCGGAACGATGTCGATGTTTTCCAGCGCGATGTACTGCCAGATGTCGAGCTCGGTCCAGTTCGAGATCGGGAACACCCGGATACTCTCGTCCTCGTTCTTGCGGGCGTTGTAGAGGTTCCACAATTCGGGCCGCTGGTTTTTCGGATCCCAGCGATGCGAGGCGGTGCGAAAGCTGAACACACGCTCCTTCGCCCGCGCTTTTTCCTCGTCCCGGCGGCCACCGCCGAATGCGGCATCGAAACCGTGTTCGGTCAATGCCCGCTTCAGCGGTTCGGTCAGCTGCGCTTCGCTGTAAAGCGCGCTGCCCGTGTCGAAGGGATTGATGCCCTGACTCTCGGCATCTTCGTTCTGCGCCACGATCAGGTCCAGCCCGTATTCGCGCACGGTGCGATCACGGTGTTCGATCAGGTCGGCAAAGTCCCACCCGCTCGCGACGTGGAGCATCGGAAAGGGCGGCGGGGCGGGATAAAACGCCTTCCGCGCAAGGTGCAGCATGACCGAGCTGTCCTTGCCAACCGAATAGAGCATGACCGGGTTTTGCGCCTCGGCCACGACTTCGCGGAAAATATGGATGCTTTCGGCTTCGAGCCGTTCGAGATGGGTAAGCCTTCGCATGGCCGCCCAGCTAATGGACAAAGCGGTGCGCGAACACAAAGTTTTGTTTGGGGCCGCGCAAGCTGAGAACCGCACGCGCGGTACGATCGACGGGGTAGCGGGATCGAAGGACTGGAGCGGGTAAGGGGAATCGAACCCCTCTAGCCAGCTTGGAAGGCTGGAGCATTACCACTATGCTATACCCGCCCGCTCGTCCG
>JGI12210J13797_10524623_pt1 | contig 19293 bp, 20 predicted proteins | sample ElkSlonscriptome_3_FD_13797 | JGI IMG/M metagenome (IMG submission 13797)
AGCAGCGGGAGGCTTTCGAAGCCGAGCTCAATGCGACAAGCCCCCCTACCATGGAGGGGGTTTCTCAAGATTGCCCTGAGGCGAAACACGCGTTATAAAGATCGGCATCAGTNCAGAACCAGAAAATAATGGCACATCACAGGCTCAACTCAACCTCTCGCAATGAGAGGACTGGCACCATGAAACAAGGGATCATCGAATTTTTCCGGCGCACGCTCGTAGGCGAAGCGCCCATTCACCCAATCGACCGGCGGATGGCCAAACATTGGATCAAACGGCGGCTCGTGGCGGTTTACCCGCATTTACAACTCGATCCGCACGGCTTGGAACGCGCTTACCGAGAGTTGAGCCTGGAATTGCAAGAAGTCGACGGCGCAGATGGTGAACGGGAGCGAACCTTCAGCCTCCGGATGCCGGAGCAAGGCTAAAAAGGGCCGACAGTCACCATCATCTGGCACCGCACCATCGGGCCATCCATGGAATCACCTAACGCGCTGCCGCCGATCGCACCGCTAAAAGGGCGTGCCGGAGGGCGATAAGTCATCAGCGGCCGGCTCGGCGGCGGTCAGGTAAATTGGTTCCATTCGTCCAGACGCCATCAACCAACATGGTGTGGCGACGTTTGGGAATTCCGACCGCGTTGCGCCGGATTTGCAGGTCGGCCATATCGATCGCCAGTTTCGTGATTTCCGTGAAATCCCAATAATGCCCAGCCACCTGCCCGTCAGGTTCCCAAATGCCTAAGCTCGCCCAGGGCAACTGCTGAAGCTCTTGCGGCAGCCGCCGATGAAGCCCTGGATAACCCAGAAGCAAAACATCCGGCTCAAAATCCCGCACGCGTTCAAACCATCGATCGGGAATCGGCTCACTTCTGCCCAGTTCGAAATCAGCACTCGCCAGGCGCGGATGACTGCATGCGAATTGAAGGAAAGCAGCATGCTGACGGACGTTGACTCGGCTCTCCAGATCGGGGTTGCGGATGAAGACGATCCGGCGATACCCCAACCGTTGGATCTTCTCCAAGCTTCCACTGGTCGCGGCGAATGCATTGTTCAATACACGATGGACCGGAGGGGCTAATAATCCTTCGTTGACCGCCACCCAGACAAAATCTTTCCAAGCGACTTCCTTCCACCAACTCGGCCGGCCTAACACGGGATGAGAGATTCGATTCAACAAAACCCCGTGCAAGTCCAGGGCTCGCAGCTCACGATTCAACTCCCGCGCCTTCATACCGGGATGCAGCTGAATCATACTAACCCCATAACCTTTTGCTTGGGCTGCCGCATTGAGGATATCCAGCCCGTTTGCTTCTTCGGTCAACCAGGCGAGATTCCAGGTCGGCTTGCGCTGGTGCGGGTGCCAGCGCCGATCATTGAGGGAAGCCATGGCCGCGTCCGGCCGATAACCGAGTTGATCCGCCAATCGTCGCACCCGTTTGCGGGTGGCTTCCGAGACACCAGGTCGCCCGCGTAATGCGAGGGAAATAGCGCCTTTGCTCAGGTTGGCAGCTTTGGCCAGGGTATCGAGCGTGACGGGAGGAGAAGGCGGATTCACAACTAATCAGGTTAAGTTAACGGAGCATGGAAACGCCGGTTAAGCAAGGCTATAACCATCCACATGACACCAATACTTCGTTTCCCCTCCCTGCTGTTCGCCCTCTCTGCTTTGGCCCTTCCCGCCAGCGGTCAGACACTGATCAACAACAATTTCTCCACCGTGACGCCCGATTCCTATGCGGCGTCAACGGGCGAGCCGTTTGGTGTCGCGAATGCTCTCGGCAATGCGACCTTCGAAGACAATCCTGAAGTCGTTTCGACCGGTGGCGTCAGTAATTCCGCTTACCTGGCTCTCACCAATACGATGGGGATGCGAAGCCGTAACACCGCAAACACGACGACCACCACGACATTTTCCTTCAACTTCCTGGCGACTCAAACTGATGATAATAATGATCGAGGCGCTTTGGGTGCCGGTTGGAATATCAATCCCGATAACAGCGATCTTCATAACGCTAGTCCTGCTGAGCGAGACAATCGCTTGCTGATCGGTATGCGCTACGTTGATGGCGCCACCATCGCCGACGACTTTTTCCAACTCGGTTACATGACCGAATTTAATGGCAGTCAAATCACTGATTTTAGTGCCGCTCCCGGAGATACGGTGACGTTTGATGCTCCAGACACGGAAACCTGGTATTCGATGAGTTTCGACTTGACCTTCAACGACCTCTCCAAAGAGTGGACGGTGGCGAATCTATCCGTGCTGAATGGTTCATCAACCGAGGTTGCCACTCTCGCGAGTGCCACTTTTGCTAATCCATCCGCAAGTCTCAACACCACCACCACGGCAAATGCAGTGCTGGCTGGGTGGGGAGATAAAAATGGCATCAATGGTTTTGACAACGTCGACGTAACCGCGGTTCCGGAACCCACCACCGGACTTCTCTTACTCGGTGGTCTGGGCACGCTCCTAGTCAGCGCCCGGCGCCGGCGTTAGTCAATTCGGCTCCCAATGACTGATAAAGGTAGCCGAATTCACACGAAAGAAGGCAAGAGATAAGACGAATCGAGTCAAGAAGTTCTGATTAACGTGGGCATGGGTATTCGCGGAAGGCATGCGGAGATCAGCGACACCCTGGTAAGACCTGGGCCCTCTGGACCGGCTCCGGGGTGAACGGGACTTGCCGGATGGGGCACCTGGCACATGGCGCAGGGCGAGTCTTGTGGTTTCAGCGAAAATCTAAATGGGAAGCGTCTAATCATGATTGAAGGCCTCAGAATGTCGGGACAGTTCAAGCCCGAATCAAGTGAGGGCGCGTCCGGAGACTCGGGAACTACCCTGCTTGCGCTTGGGTTTCGAATCCCTGTCGATTTTTCGCACGGCTTCGAGCTTCGGGCTCGTAATCACGTTCAATCAGCCCCGGTTGCCCCCTGGCAAATGCGGCATTGACCACGAAACCGCTAATTGCCGAGCATACGAAATGGCCGATCGCCAAGATCCAATTTCGTCACCGCTGCCCCGTTTGAAGCCAGGAACTTGTTGCTATCGCATCAATTCCGGATCGACGTCTCCTTGTCTCGATGGAGAGGGGCGTATTTGGCAGGCGGATCAATTATATCTCATGCAAGACGTGGTCGAGGTTGCGCCACCCAAGTCAGGCGAGTGGTGGACGCTCTGCGCCAACATTGCGGTGCGGGAAGCGCGACTGCCTCGCTACCCCGAAACCTTGTCAGCATTACTCGGCACGGAATGCGTGAACGTGCGCGCTTCTCATTTCGCCTTGCCTGAGGGCGTGTATACCGTGACCCTGATTGTGGCGGAAACGTTCGAGAGCCTTGGGAGTTTTGATCGATCTTTCCGAATCGCGTTTAATGACCGTGCAAGGCCGGAAACCATCCATCCATTCAAAGTGGCAGGTGGTTTCGCTCGAGCGGGCAGCGTGACCTTCACGGGCGTTCCGGTGGGCCGGGCAGGGTTACGCATCGATTTCCTTGGGGATCGCGCCAATCTTTTTGGTCTGGAAATTCATGTGGATCAGCCAGATGCCGCACCCGAAATCAGGCAGGAAAGTCTGGCGCCCTATTGTCCCCCGGCCCCTCCGCCCCCCCGCCCAGAGGCACGCCAGCTTCGCTTTTTCTTCATCGGCCACAGCGGCCTCTTCTTCTGGGCGATTCCCGAGACGGTCATACGGATGCTCGCGTTCGGGCATCCCGAGTGGAGCATCGCGCATGATAATTACTTCGCGGGAGGCAAAGACGTGGCTTTTTATGCCCAATCGCCGGAGGTCGAAACGCAACTTCAAACAGGTAACTATGATTACGCGGTCATCATGGATAGCTCGTGGGGACCAATCGAGCATCGGCCCATTTTCGAATCTGAAATGCCTCGCCTCATCGATCGGGTTCGCGATGCTGGAGCAAAGCCAATTCTTTATGCTTACAACGGCCCGAAACGGTTCACCATCGAACAGCGTGCGTCGTTACAAGACGCTTACGATCGCTTGGGTGAACGGGAACAGATTCCGGTCATCCCATGTGCGGCCGCTTTGAATCGCGCGCTGGAAAAATGGCCTAACGAAAATTTTCATAATCCAGACCGGCATCATGTGGGCATGTTAACGGGTTACCTTTTTGCCTGCACCTGGTATCGGGCATTGGCGGGTGAGTCCGCTGCCAACCTACCTGAACAGGCTCTGCTAAACGGACACGTGCGGATGCCGGAACCGTGGGGAACGGAATTGGCCGCCATCGCCGACGCCACCTCTTGTGAGCGCGGCCTCGGCATGAATCCCAAGCAAGGCTTACTATCAGAATGAAACGCAGCATCTACTGCGCAATCCTCTCACGACGTTTTGTATCGAGGCGGCTAGTTAGTCCACATTGCCCCCTAACGTCGCGGAAAGCCATTCGACTTGGCGTTCGGCCATGTAAGGGAAGAAAGGATTGTGACGGAGGCGGACGATCTGGCTGGAGGAGATCCGTAAGACCCCGGCTTCCCCTTTGAAATCCATCGAACCCAACGGCAATCGGGTGTCGACCCCCTTCCCTGCCGCTCCATAGATCGGATCATTCTCTTCAAACGGCACGGCGGCATGGGCCAGCGAATAGATATTATCCGGCCATGACAAATTCAGAGAAACTTTCCGGACATCCTCTCCATCGCGAGTCTTCGCGATGGCTTGCTCGGAATCCGGGGAAGCATTGGTCACGACGGTCAGATCGTAGGTCAGATCGTGACTGCGGAAAGCCGGTTCGAGCGCTTTTTCAAAGTCCAAATTGATCAGGCTCTCCATCCACCCCACCCGATTCACATCGAATACAATGAGTTCGCTTCCATTGTCCACGACCCGCCCATAAAGCGAACTCATTAACAAGGCGACCTTCACCGTGGCGTCAATGGCGGACTGGCAGGTGAGCACGGGTGGGAACTCTCCCATCCGCCCTGCCTTCTCCAATTGCGCCAGCCCCTCCTCGACATGTTGGGTCATCCGCCATGCCTGCACACTCGCGTTCATCGGCCATGAGGCATATTTATAAGGATCGATGGCGGCTTGAACCGCGGACCAATTCGCGCGTGCATCCCCGGAAGCCGCCGCGATCCAGTGGTGGTAACGGGTGATCTTGGCGAGCGGAGTGATTCCGATCATTGGGGACATCAAAACGAGCGCGGAAACGTTCGGTAGCGATTCATCATTGAGAGCCTCAATGGCGTAATTCACACTGAGCGCGCCGCCATTGGAAAAGCCCATCACCACTAGTGGCGCATCTGGTGGTAATTTTTCCCGTAACCCGCGTGCGGCGACCCTTACCGCAGCTCGCCAATCTCCGGCGTCCACCTTTGCCAAAGCTGCCGGACAAGTCCCGTGGCCGGGCACACGCAGCAGAAGGACGGTGTAACCCGCGGCTGACAAGCGTTCGCCCGTCGCACGCATGGAGTAAGGCGAGTCGCTCAGGCCGTGGATGAGCAACGCGCCACCGATGGGATTTTCCGCTTCTTTCAAAAAGGTGCGGTTCCAGTTGCGATCAAAGAGTGCGGTTGGATAGCTGACAGAAGCAGGATTAAATCGACAGTAAGTCCCGGTGGCAGCTGGCTTCCAAGGCCCCTCGATGAAGGCATTCAGCTCATCGAACACGTCCCCTTCCTGCTTGAGATAGTCGTCGAAGTCATACCCGGCCGTTTCATCAGAAGCCGTAAACTCCGCTTGGGGATACTCTTTATGCCACGGATCAAGCGGTGCCAGAGACTGAGCGAAATGGGACCACCCATAGAAGACCGCTAAGATGACCAGGGCAACAGTGATCACCGCGACCAAGGCGCCCAGGATTAATAGCCGTTTGAGAAGTGGTTTACCAATGGGGATCCAGAATTTCATTCATGGAGATCCTAATCCAATGTCGCACCTTTTTCTAGGGTCCTGAAAACGGCCGGTCAGGAGACTTTAATTTGGTAACGGATCACCTTCACCGGTAGCGCGCCTTTTTCGAATGGCTGCCGGTATTCGAAGCGCAACGTGGTCTCTCCAGGCTCGGCGGCGTCGAACACCCAGGTCTCGATTCCTCCCACGCCGACTTGCCCTTCGCCGCTGGTATCTTGCGTGAAGAACGATTTGCCGCTGGTGCTCAGGATTTGGTCCGCGTTCTCTGTCAAGCCCCAGGAATAACCGGTGGTCGGGTTGGAAGGCAATTTCACCTGCAATTCCTGCCCCTTGCTGAGTTCCACCAATTCACCCGATTCCTCGTCCGTTACCACGACCGGTTTGGAGCCACACCCAGTGAGGAGACTCGTGGAAAGCAACAGAACAACGGCCAATAGACGGGGAAAGAAAAGCATCATCCTGGTTATCCTGCCCTCACCGCTCGCGTCAGCCAAGGAAAAGACTGGCATTTTTCGCTAGATGACCTTTAATTTAATATCTCCCCCCATGAACGATCCCGTTCGATTTAGCAGGGCTGCTTGGGTTTTTTTCCTGATCGCCAGCTCATCCCCCGGCGTTGCCTCGGATGAGCGGGAGCTTGAGCGCGTGCTCACGCAGCAGATACAGAAGGTTTACGACTCAGTTCACCCTGGAACCATCACACTTCAGATCGAGGAACGGATTGATCCAGAATTCGATCTCGTCTTTCGACAAGGCGCCGGTCAGTCCAGCGGACGAAAATCGGTGACCGTGGCCGAGCGACAATGGCGGCAAGGAGGACGTTGGCTGCTTTTTTATCGGGAACCACGCAGCAGCCAGGTGTTTGAAGGGGCAGGATTGCAATCGATGCGGGTCAGTGATTCGAGCGGGCAGGTAGAGCGCTGGGCGGGCAATGAAATGGAACTGGGTCTGAGCCCGTTGCTTGGGTTGGACCCGGTGCTTTGGTTGCATTTAACCCAACCGCAGCGGCATTGGGAAACGGTGGACGCCCCCGAAGGGACGCTGCGACGGCTGGTGCGCGGGCGGCGGTTTCATTACTGGTTCAGTTTCGATGCCGCCACCAAGGAATTGCTGGCGATTCGTCAAACTCAAGGCGGTTATGAGACCGCGGGAAATGAGGTGCGTCTGGATCGGTATCGGGAGGGAGAATGGCATTTTACGACGGCGCTGGGGCGCTTGGCTCGGACGATTCGATACCCTTGACGAACGGCTAAGCGCGCACCCGCGTTGGCCCTCTCAGGTAAGGCGTTGACAGGTCCGGCAAGATAGTCGGACGCGTTTGTTATATGCCGTCACCTCCACTCCTCATGTTCCTGCCTTCCTTGGCCGATTTTCCGCGTTATCCATTTCCTGCAGGTTACCGGTGCCGGCTGATGAGCCCGGCCGATGTCGGTCTTTGGGTCCAGATTCAACAGGCGGCTGAGCCATTTCTCACCATGGACGAATCATGGTTCTGGAAAGAATTTGGCGAACCGAGAAGTTTGGCTTGGCAACGTTGTTTATTGCTCGAGGAACCGGGCGGCAACGCCATTGGGACCATCTCCGGCTGGACAGATGAAGGGTTTCGTCGGCAGGAGCATGGACGTCTGCATTGGCTCGCCATTCATCCTGACTGGCAAGGGCGGGGTCTGGCCAAGCCGTTGATCTCTGCGGTTCTCACCCTGCTCGCGCAGCATCACGACAGCGCTTATCTGATGACTCAAATTGAACGTCAGGCCGCCATCCATCTCTATCAAAAGTTCGGTTTCGAACCGGTGATAGATCCTCCGGAGCCAATTGCCCCGAATCCATAACCAGCGAGAAACGCGATTATTCGCTCGGCTTCGCCTCCGCTTCCTGCATCTGCACCGGCGACGCTGGCACTTGGTCCAGAACCACTTTGCCGTCAGCGGCGTATCGGCCAAAACTGAGCACGCCGGTCGGACAACTTTGCACGCAGGCCGAACAACGAACGCATTCAGGATCGTTCATCCCGATTCCTTTGTTGGCAAAATTCATCACGTCAATGCCTTGATGACAGACGGAAGTGCAGACGTTGCAGGAAATGCATTTCTTCTTTTCGGAAAAAATCCGGAATTTCGAAAACCGCGAGTAAATATGCATCAACGCCGCCAAAGGACAGGCGAACCGGCACCAGACCCGGCCGGAAAAATGAAAGTAGAGGCCGAACCCAAGAATACCGGCCCAGAGCAGGTCGACGAACCAGAAATAGCCCCACGGCATCATGGTGTCACCCGTCCATCCTTTCTCGAGGATCTTGACGCCTGATCGCGCTAGATCCCCGATCACGCCAGGCACGAACCAGGTGATGAGTTTGAAGAACAAGATGAGAAAGGCGATCGCGAGAAAGATTTGCCCGATCATATTGACCTTATTCCAGAACGGGCCGTGCGGCATTTTATGGCGTTGGGTATCCCCGAGCGTTTCCGCCATGGCGCCACAGGAACAGACCCACCCGCAATAGGCGCCTTTCCCCCATCGATAGATGATGAAGGGAATAATGACGAAGGTCTGGATCAGACTAATGATCAGCCAGGCCCAGATCGGTTGGCTCGTGAAGACGTTAAAGAGAAACAGCGGCCAGGCGAGGATCAGGCCGAACGCCCTCCAATATTCGCGACCCGACCCATAATTTACCTCTGGAAAAAGCGAATCCGCAAAAGCTTTTCCAAAACCCTCATCGAACCATCCATTGAATCCGGCCCATGGTAGAAGGATGTAAGGAATTAAAAAGAGCGGGATCAACTGGAACGCCATCAATGCGCTCGTCTGCCGGGTGATGTAAGGCGTTTTTCGCCGACGAATCCGTAAAATACCGAAAATGATGATAATGCTGGTATAAAGAAATGAATAATAGAAACCTGGATCCCCCACTGAAAAGCTGAGCGTCCCGAGCAGGGTCGACGGATCATTGAAAGCGCCGCCCAACGAATTCCACCAGTCGCCGATGTTAAAGGGAAACCAATTATTTTGTTTGAACCACTCGTTGATTGGCAGCCAGGTATTGCCCTTTTTCCATTGGTAAAGGACAACGAAAGCCATCAGAACGATCACCATCGAGATCCAGAAACCTTTGGTTCGCTCGTTCGTGATGGGAACCCCCGATTTCCGGAAGAAACCAAGCGGCGGTTCCCGGCCGATCATCGCAAAGACATAATCGTTTGGGATCTCCTGCGCGTCGCCATCGTCGTTATTGAGAATGACAGCGTCGTCGCGAATTTCTTTCGGCTGCGTCGCCATGGCGAGCGTAACGGAGCCGGGTTCACCTTCCCGCATGCGTGAGGAGGCGGCGGTGGTGACCCGTTCGCTACTCGGTTGAGCAACGCCGACATCGGCGTCGGGATCGTCGACGAGTTGCTGCAGTTTCTCGAGGTTATCCGGTTTGGGCCGGGAAAACTCTTTTTTCCGATAGGACAACGTCACGTGCGCGCCGCAGGAGGCGAGAGCGATGGCGGTTTCCATGGCGGAATCGCCGCCGCCGACGACCATGACGTTTTGGTCACAGAAATCTTTGGGATCATGTAGCCGGTTGGAGACTTTATCGAGTTCTTCCCCCGGCACATTGAGTTTGCGGAAATTGCCGGATCGTCCGATGGCGACGATTACTCGTTGAGCCGCGACTTTTTTTCCATCAGCCATCTGGAGGATGACCCGGCCATTTTCGCGCGAGAGCTGTTCCACGCGGGCTTCTTTCGGTTCGATGCCCGCTTCCTTCCGCTGGTGCTCCATATTCTCGAGCAGCGTTTCTTTCACCGCACCTTCCGCCTGGAAATCTCCGGCAGGTGTCATGTCGGTCGGATAGGTGTAAATCGGTTTACCTTTTGGAAAATTAACGATCGTGGAGAAGGGTTGCGAGGCTTCGTAGATCTCGAAATTGAGCTTCTGATTCGTCGCTTCCTTGGCGGCAGCCATACCCGATACGCCGGCGCCAACGATGGCGAGGTCGAGGACGTCGGGATCGCTAGCCGGTTTAAAATCGGATTCCTTGACGATCGATTTTACGGCGTTTGCCCCGCTGTGAACGGAGAATTTCAGAAGCGGAATTCCGGTGAGATCGCCGATGATGCGCACGCCACTGAGCGCGGTGGTGCCATCTTCTTTGACAGCAGGTAGTTTTTCGACGACTCCAGCGGGCCATTGCCCGTGCAGCCAGTTGTAGTATCGCCCGATCAACGATCCGAATTTGCCCATAGTAAGTTTTCGAGGTTCGATGGTTTATGACCAGTGAGAAAAAAGACGCCTGCCATGACGCACGAGAAGCTGCCGCACTTGGGCGGGATCGCCGGTGGCCACGGCGACATAAACCGTGTCATCCTGACGCCAGGCAGCCGAGATCCAGTGGCCATGCGACTCGAACTCCGGCTGATCCGCTGTAACCCCGCGCAGACGGGCGGGATCGCTGATCACGAACAGATGCAACTGCTCTCCGTTTTCCAGATAATAGCAGACGAGCAAGGCCTCCACTCCATCGATATCAACCGTCCGGCAGCCGGCCGGCACTGTGTCGGCCAAATCGTCGGGCAACTGAAGCGCTGTGGCGGGGGCGATGGTATGATAGAGATCCTGTAAGACTTGCTTTCCTGGACGTTTGGCAGCGAGTTGAAAGCCGCTTTCGATAAAGATCACGGCATCTTTCATGTAAGTGGCGGCCGCCACGCGCTGACCGGGAGCGGTCCATGGCAATGAATGAGCCATGAACAACACGAAGAGCACCGCCACTGCGCAACTGGAGATCATCCCGACAAATTGCACGCGTCGCCCACGCCGATACCGGTCGATGATGGCTTCGCGCAGGCCGATTCCTGGCGAAAGATGCCCCAATTCGCGGGTCATCGCTTCGTCGAATTCATCAAGATGGTCTGGATCCGGATCAGGCATGGTCGAGTTTGTGCCGCAATTGCTTTTTCGCCCGGGACAATCGAGACATAATGGTTCCGATCGGGACTTCGAGTAATTCGGCGATTTCCTGGTAAGAAAACTCCTTCAAATAGAAGAGACACAGAGGCTCGCGATATTCCAAGGGAAGTTGATTCATTTTTTCCAAAACGAGGGTGGCGTCGAGATGCTGGTCCTGATCGGCCTGGACAACGCCTTCATTCGCCGGATTGTTTTCCTCCGTTTCTGCGAACATTTTGGCTCGTCGCTTGTGTCCTCGCAGAAATTCCCGGCGGAGGGTAGTGAAGAGCCAGGTCTTGGTCTTCGATTTGTCGCGGAGCTGCCAATGTTTCTTGGCCCAGATCAGGAAAGTCTGTTGCACCAGGTCGGCCCCGTCCGGTTGGTTGCCAGTCAGGCTGCAAGCAAAACGATAGAGTCCTTCGTAATGCTCATCGACGATGGCGCTGAATTCCTTGGATGTCATGAGTGACCTCTGGAGGGCTAACGGATTTCTCTCATCTTGGCCAACCAGAACTTTCCGATCGGAGACCAAACCTCGATCAACTCAGCGCTCCTCCGCAACTGGAACCCGCTCCCGCTGTGCACCCGTAACAATGGTCGCCCGTTGCGATAGGGCCTCCGGAAAGGTCACCAACTGCCAGGTCCCACACGTGTTGCGCGTCGCCACGAGCGGCCATTGGTAGCTTCAACATCTGGTTGAAATCGCAGTCGTAGAGGTCGCCTTGCCAACCCACATTGATCGTGTTGCGGCACATTAAATCCTGGATAGTCCCCGGATTGAAGGCTTCCTGCAGCACCTCCATGTAGCTTGCTAATTCCCCCTGATTCCGCAGCCAGGAAGCAAAACGGGAGATTGGCATGTTGGTGATGGTATAAAGCTGGTCAAAAACGATGCCGAAATGTTCGCGTAACTCCCGTTTGTAATCGGCCTCCAATTCCTCCTGAGCCCCCGGCAAGAAGGCGCCGTTCGGGTTGTAAACGAGATCGAGCTTCAACTTGCCCTGGCCGTAGCCCGCTTCATTCAGAAGCTGCAGCGCCCGAATGCTGCCATCGAAGACGCCGTCCCCTCGCTGGGCATTGACGTTGTCGGGTGAATAGCAGGGCATTGAAGCAACCACCTCCACCCGGTGCTCGACCAAAAAGGGCAGCAACCATTCGTAACCTGGCTCCAAGAGAATGGTGAGATTGCATCGATCGATGATGCGCGCTTCCTCGGAGAATGCCCGCACGCCTTCGATCAAGGGCCGAAAAGCGGGCGTCATTTCTGGAGCGCCACCGGTCAGGTCGAGTGTGCCAATGGAGCTCGTTTTCCACCAGGCCAACACCTTTTCGGCGGTCGACTGGTCCATCATCTCTTTGCGGCCCGGACCAGCATTCACGTGGCAATGCACACAGGTCATATTGCAGATGCGCCCGAGATTGAGTTGAAGAATCTCTGGAGCCGTCCGACGCAGCTCGACCCCGGCCTCGTGCAAGCGAGCGGTGAAGCTTCGCGTTTGGGTGCTAACAACAGGCTCCGCCATCGGCGCACCTCGCGTTCTCCTGCGTTGCATCGTAATCAGCCCCCTTGGTCTCGCGAGGATGCCGTTCCAGGGCACGCTTCCCATTGTAGGGCTCCGCTTCTTCCAATGGGACAGGTTCCATCGGTTCGAGAAAGGCGAACGAAGCGGCGTAAGGCGCTTGGCGGTAGAGCTGATAGGTTTTGTCACAAACGGCATACCGTTTGCCGCGCTCCAGCCGGTGGCCGTCATCATCGAGCACTTCCTTAAAAGGGCCTTGGTAAATGACCGCCTGATTCCGTTCCCAGCAAGGCCCCTGCTTGCCTTTGAAGGCTTCTACTGTCACCGAGCGGAATTCGATACCTTGCACGGTCCGCCAGGGTGCGGTCTCGAATTTGACGAATGAGACCCCGTAAAAGCCGGCATCGAGAAAGGCTTGGAGAAATTGTTGCTCAGTGAGGGCGCCGGAGATGCAGCCACTCCAGAGATCGGGGTCGCCCGCCAATTCCGCGGGGACTTCTTCGTCACTCACGATATCGGAAATGACCGCGCGCCCGCCTTTGCGGAGGACGCGGAAGATTTCGTCGAACATTTTGCGTTTCAGATCGGGTTCCACCAGGTTGAGAACGCAATTGGACACCACCACATCGATCGAGTCACTGCGGATGAGGGGCTGCCGCACCCGGAGTTCGGCGGCCATGGTTTCCATTTCCAGCAAGCCGTTGACATCGTTGACCGGCTTTTCGCTCAGAGCTTGGTCGAGGATTTCGAGATTCAAACCGAGATCTTGAATGCGGCCTTTCCGGAATTCGACATTGGCGTAACCGACCTTTTCCGCGACCACCGGGGCGTTGCGCCGTGCGACTTCCAACATGTCGTCGGTCATATCGACGCCGATCACTTTTCCTGCCGGTCCGACGACTTGCGAGGCGATGAAACAGATCTTGCCGGTGCCGGAACCGAGATCGAGCACGGTTTCACCTGGCTTCACATATTTGGAAGGATCCCCACATCCGTAGTCGCGTTCAATGACTTCATCCGGGATCACCTCGAGATAACCGGGATCGTAATCGACCGGACAGCAAAGTGAAGGTTCCATCGCTTCAGCAGCTTTCGCATAGCGATCGCGCACGGCTTGTTCGATTCCTTTGGTAGGCATGATTGGTTTTAACGTGCGGAGCCGCTGCTAGTTGAGGAGCGGTCCTCTGGGCGGATGAGAGTTCCGGGTTTTGAGTTTTATTCCCAAAGATTGCGCAAATGCAAACCGCCATTGGTCCGGGGGCCGTTGTTTATAATAATGACAAGTCTCTTTCACAATCTGGGAACCGGTATGATCGTTTCCTTAATAACGTTATCAGCCCCCGGTTTGGAAGCAGCTGATCTGAAATCGCAACTCGACGCCAAACGTCAGGCCTTCCTGGAAAAAGCGCCACCGGAAAAGATCGCGGACTATCAAGCGGGCATCGATCAAGTGGCGGCTAGCGGCATTTACGAGGAAGCCATCAAGATCGGGGATCAGGCGCCAAATTTCACCCTCCAAAATCATGAAGGCGAGAATGTGGCGTTGGAGGAACTGCTCGAGGAAGGCCCGGTGGTGGTCACCTGGTATCGCGGTGTCTGGTGCCCTTATTGCAACCTCGCCCTGGCCGCCATGCACGAAGCCTATCCGGAAATCGAGAAAGCCGGCGGCACACTCGTCGCCATCTCGCCGGAAACGCCAGATTACGGTTCCGAAGTTGTGGAAGAAATAAAGCCGAAGTTTCAGGTCCTGTCGGATGCCGGGCAAGAAACGGCCGAGGAATACGGCATCCTCTTTTCCATGACCCCGACTGTGGCGGAAGCCATGGCAAAGTATGACTTGGCCGAACGCAACCAAGATGAAGGCCAGGAACTGCCACTGGCAGCCACTTATGTCATCGGGCAGGACGGGATCGTCGACTACGCCTTTCTGGATGCCGATTACCGGAATCGCGCCGAACCGGATCGTATCGTAGAAGCGGTGAAAGCCAGCGCCACAGGGGAACCGACCGGTGCCCATCTGGTGCAGACCTTTTGGGAAAATGTCTGGAACCCGCCTTACCAAATTGACTTGATCGACGAGCTGATGACCGAAGATTTCGTGCTGACCACGGCGGGCAACGACATTAAAGGCCGCGAAAATTTCAAGGAATGGGTTGAGATCTTTCAGGGCCAAGCCTCGGATCTGCGCTTGACCAACCTCGATCTCATCACCTCTGAAGATGGAACGAAAGTGGTTTCCCGCTGGAAGGCCGAGGCCCGCAATAGCGGCCTGTTTGGAACAGAACCCGATGGTCAACCGGTCAGCTTTACCGGGATTGCCATCTGGAAAATCGAAGATGGCAAGCTGGCCCACAATTGGGTCGAGCGGAGCGGCCTGGAACTTTACCGGCAATTGACCAGCTCAGAGGCTGCCGAGAATTTTGAGCCGGAAACAAAGGAACCAACCGCCCCTTGACCCTCCAGGCTTTTGCCCTTGGTTACTGATATGAATACCGACCTCACACCCGAACAACTGCGGGTCACCAAGCAATGCGGAACCGAGCCGCCCTTTCAAAACGCTTATTGGGACAATAAAAAGCCGGGACTTTACGTCTGTGTGATCTCTGGCAAACCACTCTTTGCCTCCACGGACAAATTTGATTCCGGGACAGGCTGGCCGAGTTTCACCAAACCGGTCGAAGCATCCATGGTTGAGGAGAAAACCGATACTTCCCATGGCATGACCCGAGTTGAAGTTCGGTCCAAACCGGGCGATTCGCATCTGGGCCATGTCTTCCCCGATGGTCCGGGGCCTTCCGGACAACGTTACTGCATCAACTCCGCTTCCCTGCGCTTCATCCCCCTCGACGACCTCGAAAAAGAAGGCTACGGCGAATACAAACCCCTTTTTGAATCATGATGACTTCACGAATCCTCGTCCGCTCCGCTCCTTTGCTGGTCGCGGTCGCCCTGTTAGTTGGCGTGTCCTGCACTTTTGCCGACGATAGCGCTGATACGGAAAGCGCGGTGTTTGGCGCCGGTTGTTTCTGGTGTGTGGAAGCTTTTTACGAAGCTAAACCGGGCGTTAAAGAGGTCATCTCTGGCTATGCCGGTGGCCAGAAAGCGGATCCCAAATACGACGAAGTCTCCGCAGGACGCACCAAGCACGCCGAGGTGGTGAAAATCATCTATGATCCTGATGAGATTTCTTACCGGGAGCTGGTCGATTTTTTCTGGAAAACTCATGATGCAACCAATCCTCGCGGAGTGTGGCCTGATTTCGGTCCTCAATACCGGTCGATTATTCTTTATGAAACTGAAGAGCAACAAGCTGCGATCGAGGCTTCCAAACAGCTTGCGCAGGCCAACCTCGACAAACCGATCGCGACAGAAATCAAACCGCTGAAACAATTTTATCCCGCCGAAGATTACCATCAGGATTTTGTCAAAAAGAACCCCGAGAACGGATACGTCCAGCGCATCTTCGTTCCAAAAATGAAAAAGCTGCTTTCGAGCGGCGCCTTGGAAACCGCCCAATGAAAACTACCCTCAGTCTCACGATTTGCCTTCTTCTCGGAGGCTCCATTTTCTTCTGGATGACCTCCACCCGAGCCGGTGAAGGCGCCGAAAAAAGCGCTCCAACCGCGGAACAAAAAAAGGAGCTCAAGGAGAAACTCGATCCCATGCAATACAAAGTGACGATGGAAGACGGGACCGAACCTCCCTTCAAAAACAAATATTGGGATAATAAAACCCCCGGTATTTACACATGCGTCATTTCGGGCAAACCACTGTTCAGCTCGAAAGATAAATTTAAATCCGGCACCGGCTGGCCGAGCTTTACCAAGCCTTTGGTAGAAGCACACATCGAGGAAGTGCTGGACACCAGTTACGGGGTGCGGACCGAAGTGCGCTCCATCCCGGGCAATTCGCATCTCGGCCACGTTTTTAAAGATGGGCCTGAGCCGACCGGGTTGCGTTATTGTCTCAACTCTGCGGCGCTCGATTTCATTCCGGCTGATCAGCTCAAGGAACGAGGTTACCCCGATTTGGCAAAGCAATTCGAGGAGTGACCTACTTCTTCACCAATTCGGTCCCAATGCCGGCGTTGGTGAAAATCTCGATCAACAAGGCGTGCGGCACCCGGCCATCGATCAAGTGGGCTTTCTGCACACCAGCGCTCAAGGCATACACCCCGCTCTCAACCTTGGGAATCATGCCGCCTTCGATGATTTCGTCATCGATCAGCTTCTGGATCATTTCCGGGCTGAGGGATGAAATCAGCGAATCCGCATCGCGCGGATCCCGCATGATGCCGGGAACATCGCTGAGGTAGATCAATTTATTGGCGCGCAACGCAGCGGCCACCGCCCCAGCGGCGACATCGGCGTTGACGTTGAGGATAGTGCCCTGTTTGTCGCAGCCGATCGGGGAGATAACCGGGACGATCTCGGAATCGACCATCTTGACGACTTCATCCAGGTGCAGCCCAGTGACTTCACCGACAAATCCGACATCGACCGGTTCGCCTGTCTTGCCATCCACCTGCGGCGGTAATTTCTCGGCCATGATGACGTCGGCACCGGAAAAACCGTAAGCTTTGCCTCCAAAGGCATCGATGGTTTCGACGATCCGTGGATTGATCATTTGATCGAGCACCTCGCTGACGATGGCGATCGACGCATCATCTGTGATCCGGAGGCCATTGACAAAATTCGCTTTCAGGCCGGCTTCCCGCATCCGGTTCGTGATCGCTTTACCGCCGCCATGCACCAGGACGGGGTTGATCCCGACCGCTTCGAGAAACACGACATCCCGCAGGAGACGATCAATCAGGTGGTCATCTTCCATGGCGCTCCCGCCATATTTGATGACAAACGTATTGCCTCGGAACTTTTGAATAAAGGGGAGCGCCTCAATGAGGGCTTCGGCACGGTCGACGGCTTGTTCAAGTTTCATGGCTGCTGATGGGACAAGAGCTCGATACTCAATTACTCTGAGCGATTGAAATCAACGTATTCCTTCGAAAGATCGGTGCTGAAGACGATATATTCGGCGGAACCGAGGTGGAGATTGATGGTGATCGTAAATTTTCGGTTCGAAACCACTTTTTTTAATTCTTCAAAAGGCGTGTTGCTGGCGACCCCATTCTGAACCGCAATCAGGCCGTCGTAATAAATATCGATCAGTTCTTCCCGGACTTTGCTGCTGGAGTATCCGATCGCATCGACGATCCGCCCCCAGTTAGGGTCTTCCCCGTTCCACGCACATTTCACCAGGGTCGAATTGGCGACGGCTTCAGCCACTTTGCGAGCGTCCTGAACGGTCGACCCACCGATGATGTGAACCTCGACGAATTTGGTCACCCCTTCCCCATCTTCGACCATCATCCGTGCGAGATTCCGGGTGACCTGATTGAGCCCTTCCTGAAAGCATTCATGCATGGGGGAGCCCGGCTCGATCGGATCGCCGTCTTCCGAACCGTTGGCCATCGCGAGCACCGTGTCATTCGTGCTCATATCGCCATCGACGGTGATGCGATTGAAGCTTTGCTCCACAGCAGCGCTGAGCGATCGTTGCAGCGTCTTTTTCTCGATCGGGGCATCAGTCGTGATAAAGCTGAGCATGGTCGCCATATTGGGATCGATCATGCCAGCCCCTTTCGCCACGCCACCGATGTGGAAGACCCGGCCATGACATTCGCAGCGCACGGCGAATTCCTTAGGAAACGTATCGGAAGTCATGATGGCGGTCGCCACCTGACGGCTTCCTTCCGGGTCGAGCCCATCAGCGAGCACTTCAATTTTGGATAAAATCTTGTCGATCGGCAACGGCACCCCAATGCGGCCCGTGGAACAGACCATCACCTGGCGCTCCCGCACATCCAGGACGCGGGCGACTTCCTTGACCATCGCTTTGGCATGTTCGATCCCAGGCAGGCCCGTGCAGGCATTGGCATTGCCGCTGTTCGTCACGATGGCCCGAATCTCCGGCGACCGCATATGCGTCATGCAGACTTTGACCGGCGCGGCCTTGATCCGATTGGTGGTGAAAGTCCCTGCACCCACAGCAGAGCGATCCGAAACGATCAACGCCAGATCGATTCGGTCTTTGTTCGTGGGCTTGACTCCGCAGTGAACCGCAGAGGCCACGAATCCTTTCGGCAGGGTCACCCCGCCGGGCACTTCAACTATTTGGCCTTTCATCGTTCCAAAGAAAGGTGAGAGGCTACCGAGCGACTCGGGGGATGCGCGAGCGGAAATCGAAAAAAAAATGCGCTTTTCTGCCACTGGAAGCCATTTGGCTGTCGTCTCGCGATTCGACCGCAGCCGCACGGTCGGAAAATCGGCCCTTTCCGCAAGACCACCTCGATCGCCATGATCGGGAAAGGGGCGCCTCAAAACAGTCTGTCGCAAACGGCTTACCCATTGAGACCCGCACGCCTGAAGGCCTCGACTCGGCGGATGACAATCCAGCAATCCCCCTCATTTACCCCACTGTTTCCTAAAACCGGTCGTGCTTGCTTGATCTTTTTGCGCAGAGCTGTGTCGTTCAGGCGGTTACGTATCTCAACGGATACGCCCCCGGCTAAACTCCTTGCTCGGCTCAAAATCTGCGGCGCAATGACTTCCCGCTTTTATGAAACAGTGGGGTTTAATCAGAAGTTGGCATTGACACAACCACATCACCGAAATGCTCCGACACCCGTTATAGATGGCGGTTACGGTTATGATGACGCCTATTATGGCAACGATCACTGGACCGGTTACGATTACTATGGTGATTACAGGTATAAGTCCGAGAACGACGATCCCAGGGTGACAACCGTCTCCTACTACTATCATTGGAACCTCAAAATCAGCAATGGTAGGAAACCAAAGCCGAACACACTTTCGTCCAGCTGGATGTCACCGATGGTAAATCGGTGATTGTCGATTTTGGAGCCATAGCTAAAATATCCAAGTTGAATCTTAAAAAAGA
>JGI12210J13797_11480855_pt1 | contig 19289 bp, 13 predicted proteins | sample ElkSlonscriptome_3_FD_13797 | JGI IMG/M metagenome (IMG submission 13797)
TAGTTCTCTAACATGTGAAATCGCTCGACTGAAAAGACGAGCGATTTTTTTGTTTTACGTACATCTTTTGAGAAAGCGACTCGTCAAAACAAATGGAACCACTCGTGTCACTTTTGTGAACAATTAGTGCTACAAAATTAGTTGTGATATTGTTACCTTCGCAACAGCTTGCAAGCCTTATTATGAAAGTAATAGCATCTATACTTTTACTCTTCTTATTATCCACCCACCTAGCTGCTCAGCAAGGAGATAGACCCGATCGCTGCCATACAGATCAGTATCACGAGCAGTTGATGCAAAATCCTGATTATGCCGAGGCGTACGAGCAAAAGATGGAAAATATCCGCCAATGGATTAAGAACAATAAGGACGAGTCGAAAATGGATTGTGACGAAATTCTATACATCCCCGTGGCCGTTCACTTTCAAAGTTCAGGAGGTACGAGTATAGGTGTAACGCCGGCTTGTGCTGAGGAAATGGCTTTAAGTCAAATCGCCTCCATCAACGCTGATTTTGCAGGCACCAATTCGGACATTACTAATTGGCAAGATGGACAAGCTACTTGGCCGGGTATCAATAATGGGGAATCGTGTATTCAGTTTTGCTTGGCTACGCTCAATCATCCCGACGGATCAGGAATTGCCGAGGGAGATTTTGCCATCACCATTGATGAGTTTGACGATACTCAAAACTCCATCCCCGGGTGGGGCGGATATATGAATTGGGCAGTCAGAGATATGGGCAACCCATTGGGTTTTTCTCCCCTTGGCGGAAGTGGAGATGAGACAGCGGTGGTTTGTGGATTGGCCTATTTTGGTACGAGCAATTGCAATGGAAATTTAAGTGGTACGTACAATCTCGGCAGAACCATGACACACGAAGTGGGACACTACCTGAACCTAGAGCACCCTTTCAATATGAACGATTGTGCAAGTGTTGGTGATGGAATTGATGACACTCCTGCGACAGATACAGAAATGTTTGGATGTTATGCCATAGGTGAAGCGATTGTAAACTGTACTGAACCTGTTCTTTGGCCGAGCTACATGGATTATTGCGATGATGCATGTCTATATATGTTTACCGAAGATCAAGTGGAACGCATGGAGGCCCATGTGAATGCCAACTTGCAAAACTTGCTGGGCAATGCTACCACGGTTTGCGAAGATGCCGCCTGCCTCGGCAAAGATTTGACTGTTTCGGTTACACCGGAATCTTGCCTCGAAGGCTCCGACGGATCGATCGAACTTACCGTAGAAGGTGGTAACGATCCCATCCAGTATTCATTTGACGGTGGCGCATCTTTTCAGGCTGGCAGTGTTTTACCAAACCTCGCAGCGGGAAAATTCAATCTTGTGACAATCGACAATTCGGGATGTGAGTTAATTGATAGTGTTTCCTTAAGGCGCGAGGTGCCTCCCATCAATATTCTGAGCGTTACCAACTCCTTTTGCGGAAACCCCGATGGATCTGTGTTCGCCGAAGTGGACTTTCCCGATGTCTTTGAATACAATCTGGGCTCGGGCTGGCAGGATACTGCGTTTTTTGACGGATTGACTTCTCAGCCTTACACGCTCAGCGTACGAAATGATGCAGGTTGCACAAACAGCATTGATGTAGTCGTGAATGATGATACCGATCTCAATCTGACTATCGAACGAGTGCGACCGGTCAATTGTCCGCTTTTTGACAATGGACTGATAGATGCCGGCCTCAGCAATGGCCAACCCCCGTTTGAATTCCGCTTGAATGGAGAAAACCCTCAACCTTTTGGATTGTACGAAGACCTTTCTACCGGCGAGTACGTTCTGTCCGTGGAAGATCAGCGTGGCTGCAAAGTAGATTATGATTTTTCCATCAATATTTCTTTTGCCAACATCGCCAACGACTGTCCCTGCGAAGTCTTTATTCCCAATGCCATGACTCCCGGAGACGATGCTTTGAACAATACTTTCAAACCTATTCCTTCGTGTCCCATCACTGATTATTCTCTTCGAATATTCGATAGGTGGGGCGATCTGATTTTCGAAACACGCAATCTCGAAGAAGTTTGGAACGGTGGGGATGGAGAGTATTTTGGACAAAACCTCATCTACTTTTATAAGATGACATATCGTTGGGGAGAGCAGCGGAATGAAAGCTTGGAGCTCCAGCAGAAAACGGGTTTTATAACCGTTGTGCGGTAAGAGAAGATCTCGCAGTTGAGAGGTTTTCTATTTTTTCCAAGCAACTATTTTTACGGCAAGAGGGTCATAGTATCAAACCAATCATCCAAACTATGAGATCCAGCCTAATCGCATTTTGCTGTCTGTTTTCGGTCACCCTATTTGCGCAAAACCCGGGAGTAACCGTCCAGATTGACGTGTTCAACCCACCTCAAGAAACCGTTTTTGCTACCGTAGATTTCATCGGTTCGTCCGAAGCAGAATCGTTCTCGATCGCATTAAACGAAAATATTTTTTCGACATATTACTTTGAGCTCCAGAATAGCTGGGTACAAGGACACGTTTACATCGAAGACTGCAATGGTGATACACTAACTGATTCATTTATCAATAATGATACTGCAGAGCTCTATTACGCCTCGGTCTTCTATTGCCAATCTGATTCCATTTTTGGCTGTACCGATCCCGCAGCTTTAAATTTTGATTCGTTTGCTAACGTTGATGATGGCTCCTGTATCTACAATGGCCCTGAAAATGATTTATGTTCGGGTGCTGTGACTCTCTTTCCCGGATCTACTATCATTGACAACACATTTGCAACTGAAAACGAAGGAATCGTAGGGGACTGCTGGAACTTCGGCTCGGGAGAAGGCGAGCAAAGTAGTTTGTGGTTTTCTTTCACGACACCTACGGAGCCTGCTCAAATAAGCATCGAAGCCGTATCTAATGAGACCTGGACACTCACCGATACTCAGTTTGGTCTATTCGCCGAATGTGGTGGAGAGATGATCTATTGTGACGGAAATTCAGGAGAAGGTCTGCTTTCTGCATTTGAGTTTTCTTGTGGAGAGCTGGACACTAATACAACGTACATTCTTATGGTAGATGGTTGGAATGGCGACATCGGAACCTGCATTCTCAACTACGAAATAACTAGTCCGTGTGGAACTGAAGTACTTGGATGTACTGACCCGGAAGCAAGCAATTACAATCCCGAAGCTACCATTGATGATGGATCTTGCAGCTACGATGAATGTACGGAAGTATTTCTGGGTTTCGATTTCTTTGGTGGTGCTCCTACAGACAGTTTATTCATGCAATGGCAAATTTTAAATGATCAAGGTCAGGTGGTTGAAGATGGCTATTTTGATAACCCCGCCCCTCAGTACGTCTTTTGCCTCGAGGATGGATGCTACTCTCTGGTGGTATCTAATATAGACCCAATTTGGGACGGAATCTACAGCATATCCATTTCCAATGACGAACAATACTTCGGGGAATTCAATGGAGATTCAGAAATATTTATCACTGAATTCGGGGTAAACAACCAAAATTGCGGTGATCCTATTGAAGGCTGTACTGATCCTACAGCACTTAACTATAACCCCTCGGCTGCAATAGACGATGGCTCCTGTGAATACTTTGAGTGTGAAAATAATGAAGTCCTCGTTCTGATTAACACCGAAAATTGGGGATACGAGATTTCTTGGAATATTAGAAACGAAGCAGGCGATGAAGTTGCCGGATCGGGGGAGTATCCCAATTATTCTACCATCACGGAATTGGCTTGTCTGGAGGATGGATGCTACACTTTTGAAATGTTTGACTCATATGGCGATGGTTGGAATGGAGGCTCATTTACTATTTTGCTAGGCGATACCGCCTTGGCCTCAGGAACACTGGAAGATGAAGAATTCGGATCGATATCCTTCGGTGTGAATGCTGAAGGTTGTGTTGAAGAGGATGTTTTTGGTTGTACAGATCCTTCGGCAGTAAATTTCAATCCCGATGCTACGATTGACGATGGTTCGTGCACTTATGAATGCACCGATGTGGGCGTGGGATTTGACTTTACCGCAGGGGCTCCGAATAGCGACAATTTCATGGACTGGACGCTTTATGACGAGTCCCTGCAAACTCCTATTGATACAGGTGAATTCAATAGTTGGGCCGATTTTGTTGGATTCTGCCTCGAAGATGGCTGCTATTCTTTCGTTATCGGAAACATCCCGGCTGAGTGGGAAGGAATTTACAATGTATTCGCAGGGAATGAGTTTGTTTCATTCGGAGAGTTCAGTGGGGATACTTCATCGATCGAATTTACATTCGGTGTCAACACAGACGGCTGTGGAGAAATTGAGGAAGTTCCGGGCTGTGTAGATCCCGAAGCTTTAAATTACAATCCTGAAGCAACAATAGATGATGGATCGTGTGAATATTCTTGCACTGACATCTCGCTTGGATTTGATTTCGATACTTACCCCAATGATAGCTCATACGTGAACATGTATTGGACGATTACCAATCAGGAGAACGGTGAGATACAAAGTCAGTCATGGTATAATTGGGCACCTCAATATGAGCTATGTTTAGATACAGCGTGCTATACCTTCGAGATGTTTAACGTTCCCCCGGAGTGGAACGGGTATTACTTTATTTACAGCGACAATGAAAGCATTGCTCAAGGGGAGTTTAGCGGAGAAGAGAGCACATTCAGCATCAATTTTGGAATACAAGCAGAGGGCTGCGCTCAAGTGGATGATGTCTACGGATGCACCGACCCTGAAGCTATCAACTACAATCCCGAGGCTACGCTAGATGATGGGACTTGCGAGTACGATTTTGAATGCGGAATTAGTTTTGAAGTCATTGCAGATACATTGGAAGCAAACGTATTCTACATCATTCCTTCTGAGAATATTGTCAATGCTTCAAGTGTAATCTGGGACTTTGGTGATGGGTCTACTTCATCTGAATTCTATCCGACACACATTTACGAAAGTGACGGTCCGTTTACCCTCTGCTTATTCGTAACCTTTGAAGACGGAAACGGAAACTTCTGCGAAATTTCCTATTGCGAAATACTGGATGGTAGCGTATTCGGTTCCGGTTTTCTATCAGGAGGATTTATGATAAACGTGATTCAGCCCGGAACGCTCGGTGACAAAGAGAGCCTAGTGGAAAAAGAACTTTTAGTTTACCCTAACCCGACTAACGACATCACGACGATCAGTTTCACGTCAGACCAAAGCGACAAACTGACGTTGCGCGTTATGGATTTAACCGGTAAAGTGCTCGAACAACAGATCCTTTCAAGTTCAATGGCACAACAGAAAATACAAGTTGATTTGTCAGCATTTCCACAAGGGGTTTACCTGATCGGACTAGAACAAAACGGCTCAAGATCTTACGCCAAAGTGGTAAGGCGCTAAACATTCCACCATCTTAATTCCTTAAAAATGAGAGACTCCTGCCTTCGGGCGGGAGTTTTCATTTCAAGGCCTTGAGTAGTACTTCCGCCGGATGAATGCTGTTCATCTGCACGCCGTCTTTTATTTGATGACGACAACTTGTTCCGGAAGCTACCACCAATGTATCAGCGGGCAGTGACCTGAGTCGAGGAAATAAGACCTGCTCACCAATCTGATTACTCATCTCAAAGTGCTCTTCTTCGTAGCCGAAACTTCCCGCCATTCCACAGCAGCCCGCAGGAATCTTAACTGCCGAATAGTTTTTGGGGAAATTGAGAATTTCCAAACTATACTTTGGACTCGACAATGCCTTTTGGTGGCAATGGATATGAATTTCAATGGCCAATTTATTCTCCGTAAAAGCATTTTTCGAAATCGACCCGTTACTCATCTCGCGCGCCACAAACTCTTCGAAGGTGAATGAAAGTGAAGAGAGTCGTTCAATTTTCTGCTTCTTCGCATCGGTAAACAGACGCTTGTATTCATCTCTAAACCCTAGGATTCCCGAAGGCTCAAGACCAACGATGGGAATACCTTTTGAATAAAATTCCTCCAGTTTACTGAGCACTGCTTCCGCACATGTGCGGGCTTCATTGAGCATTGATTTAGAAAAATAAGCACGTCCCGATGGTGCATACACCGCTGCAAAAGAATAGCCCAATTTTCGAAAAAAATCGCTGGCAGCTTTGGCAATATGCGCATCTTGGTATTGAGTAAATTCGTCGATGTAGAGCACAAATTGAGGCGAATCGTTCTTCTTAGCCTTGATCGAGGCCGTAGCTGTCTTCCCTGAAAATGGCGGTATAGAGCGTTGCTTTGCGATTCCAAATTGCGCCTTTAATGCTTGCTCAAAGGCGGGAAACTTCAACAGGCTGTTGCTGATTGACGAAAACGTCGCCCCCCACTTGGCACTTCGATGAAAATTTCCAAAAAACTTGTTTCGCTTCGGAATTCCGTTTCTGCGGTAATAGTGGTAGTCTGCTTCCATTTTCAATAGCGACATATCCACTGAACTCGGACATTCACGCTTGCAGGCCTTACAACTTATGCAGAGATCGAGAACTTCGTGCACGTCATCGTCATCAAAAGGAAATGCTTGGTGCGTAGATTGTGTCAATGCCTCGCGCAAAAGATTCGCTCGGGCTCTGGTACTGTCCTTCTCGTTTCTCGTAGCGTGATAACTCGGGCACATGGTGGCTCCGCTAGATGGCAGCTTTCGGCAATCGCCTGATCCATTGCATTTTTCTGCAAGTTCGAGCATGCTGCCCTCTTCTGAGAAATCGAAGAAAGTGGGATAAGTAAAAGGCCGTTGATTCTCTTCGTAGCGCAAGTCAGCATCCATCGGGACGGGATCTACAATTTTTCCGGGATTGAAAATATTTTCAGGATCCCAAATTGCTTTAATTCGCCTAAGAAGTGTATAATTCTTGCCACCGACCATCGTCGGGATAAACTCTGCCCGCACTCTTCCATCGCCGTGTTCACCACTCAGAGAGCCATTATATTTCTTGACCAATTTTGCAGAAGCCTCTCCTATCCGCCGAAAATCCTCCCGACCTTTTTTTGACTTGAGATCCAACACGGGTCGCAGGTGCAATTCGCCGGCTCCCGCATGAGCGTAATAAACCGCCTTTTGGCCAAAGTCATCCATCAACTTTTCAAATTCGAAGATGTATTCGGGCAAATCATCTAATTCCACTGCCGTGTCTTCGACAAAAGCAACCGGCTTTGCTTTGCCTTTCAAGTTGCTTAACACTCCCAGGCCCGCTGCACGAAGCGCCCATACTCTTGCCGTATCCGGTGCTTCAACAATGGGGTAGGCGAAACCCAATTCATACGTTTTCAATCGCTCGATAAGGTTGGCGCATTCCGTTTGGAGTAATTGACTCGTCTCAGCTCGTAGCTCGATGCACAATATTGCACCCGGATCACCTTCCACAAAAAATCGATTCTCAGCTTGCTCAGTGTTTCCCTTCGTGAGATCAAGAATGGTTTTATCCATCACTTCACAGGCATAGGGCTTACTCTTCATCACATCAACGGTAGCCGTCATAGCTTCGTGAATGGTCTCAAAATGAGCGCAAACCACTGCCTCAAACGGAGGAGGTAAATCATCCAATTTAAACTTGAGCTTGGTGACCGCGCATAGCGTCCCTTCCGATCCCGCAATGAGTTTGGCGAGATTGAACGGCTCACCCTTCGGATTAAACGGTTGCATCTTGGCTAAAACATCTACGGCATACCCCGTATTTCTTCGATGGATCTCATCCTTTGGAAATCCATCAACGATCTCCTTTCGTACGGTCTCAGTCGCCAATTCTTCAATACAAGATTTGATAATCCTCCCTTCGGTTGATTCGGACTCGAGCAGATTCCGGAGCTCCTCTTTACTAAGTTCACCAAGCGTTGCGAGCGAGCCATCGGACAAAACAACCTCCAGTTCGAGGACCTTATCCCTCGTGACTCCATAGCGAATGGAAGTTGTCCCGGAAGAATTATTTCCGAGCATGCCTCCCATCATACAGCGATTGGCCGTAGAAGTATTCGGCCCGAAAAAGAGCCCATCTTTTTTGACGAAGTCATTTAACTCATCACGAATGACACCGGGCTCCAAAATGACCCATTTCTCGGTTGTATTAACTTCGAGTATTTCGGTCATAAAACGCGAAAAATCCACGACCAATCCTTCGCCGACACATTGACCCGCCAGGGATGTACCCGCCGTTCGGGGAATCATTGGTAGAGACTCGGATCGGCAGAATTGCACAATGGCCACCACATCATCTTTTCCGTTAGGATATGCTACGGCAAAGGGAATCTTTCGATAGACTGAGGCATCAGTGGCATAAAGCACCCGTGTGAGGTGATCCAAATGCAGCCTTTCGCCCAATACTTTTTTTAGATTCTGCCAGTTCGGTAAATTTTCTTGCTTTCTCTCCATATTGCTTCAGGGTGAAACTAAGAAAGAAGATTCGATTTCACTTTCTTTGAAAAAAAAATTCGGCATGGAAATCAAGAATCTCAGTATCGCCATTATTGGAGGTGGAAATTTAGGACAAGCTATGGCACTCGGCTTAATTGATTCCGGATACCCTGCCGATAAGCTTACACTAACCAGGAGAAACGCAGGAAAACTCGAGGAGTTCACCGAGAAAGGCTGCTCTGTACTCACGGATAATTCGCAAGCTGTAAAAGCTGCTGACCTAATCATCCTTGCCGTAAAACCCTACAATGTCCGTGAAATTTTATCAGGAGTAGCTAAGGACATCGATCCCAAAAAGCACGTTATCGTCAGTGTCGTATCGGGCGTTAACATGTCCGAATTAACCGATCTTACTCCGAAAGGAACTCCATTCTTCAGAGCTATGCCAAATACGGCGGCAGACGTGAATGAGTCCATTACCTGTATCTGTCACACCCATGCAGGGCCGGAGCAAATTGATGTGGTGAATTCCGTTTTCACCACGATGGGTAAAACAACTTTCATACAAGAAGAATTAATGGACGCCGCCACGGTTCTTGGTGCTTGTGGAATTGCCTACGTCATGCGATTTATCCGAGCCATGGTGCAAGGTGGTATCGAAATAGGGTTTGATGCCAAAACGGCGTCATCTATTGTAACTCAAACGGTAAAAGGAGCTGCTGAGTTGTTGATCGAGAGAGGTTCGCATCCCGAAAGCGAAATTGACAAAGTTACTACTCCTAAAGGCTGCACCATTGCGGGTCTTAACGAAATGGAACACCACGGGTTTAGCTCAGCACTGATCAAAGGAATTCGCACGAGCTACGAAAGAATAGACTAGCTTATTTACAATCCTGACTTCCCGACTGTCGGTCAATACTCTTTTCTGATCGAGACTCATATCTCCCTATACTTCTTCCCGCTTCAATCGAATGCGCTCTGCCAGCGCGCGACTTTGACCTGCCGATTCCTCTTTTAAAATACGAACGTAAATAGCTTTTGTACCGAAAAAATATCAGATACTCCCATTTTTAATGCTTTCCTTCCGAAAGCTTAAATGTGAGAATATGAAGAAGCTTTATTTGAATTAAAATAAATTCGAAATGAATATAAAAATACTCAAGTTCTCAGATGTAGATCAACCGAGTAAGAACACCCATTAGAAAAAAGCAAAATACTACATATCAGCAACTTAACTTATTGTTCGCCGCATAACGAAGCAACCACTCGCTCGACCATTATTAAGAAAACTTAAACTGCCTGTTGTCAGTTTGTTATATTCGCCTTATCTTGCATGCGCGAATAGGTTCATAGCCCATAACGCATGTTTCATAGCATACAAAGCCCGGGTAAGCACCGGGCTTTGTGTTTTATAGTACTCCCTCCTCCATCAAGCTCAAAAGCCAAAATTGTTTTAAACCTGTTCATAAGCCAAACATACGGCGCTCGGATAAGAGTATCTCGTTGTTTATTTTTGTAACACAAAACATAGAACATGAACTTTTTTATAGACACTGCGAACCTCGCGCAGATCAAAGAAGCCCAAGATTTAGGAGTACTGGATGGGGTAACGACTAACCCATCATTGATGGCCAAAGAAGGCATTACCGGCGAGGCAAACATCATTGACCATTACCTGAAAATCTGTGAAATCGCAACAGGTCCGGTGAGTGCAGAAGTGATTTCTACCGACTTTGATGGAATGATCGAAGAAGGCGAGCGATTGGCTAAACTCCACAAAAACATCGTGGTAAAAGTTCCCATGATTAAAGATGGTGTCAAAGCTCTGAAGTACTTTTCCGACAAAGGAATAAAGACGAATTGCACTTTGGTTTTCTCGGCTGGTCAAGCTCTTTTGGCTGCCAAAGCCGGAGCTACATACGTTTCTCCTTTCATCGGAAGACTAGACGATATCTCTACTGATGGCTTGGCTTTGATCGAACAGATTCGGTTGATCTACGACAATTATGCTTACGAAACGCAGATTCTCGCTGCATCTGTGCGTCACACCATGCACTTGATTCAATGTGCTGAGATCGGAGCTGACGTAATGACCGGTCCGCTCAGTGTAATTACAGGGTTGCTTAAGCATCCTCTCACCGACAGTGGCCTCCAACAATTCCTAGCTGACCACAAAAAAGCCGCTACGGCGGTATAACAATTCGAAGCAATGACATTAACATCCGCGCTCTCGGCGCGGATTTTTTTGGTTTTAGAATTGTATTTTCATCTCTTAAAATTCTCCTTTATGATTCTCAAAATCTATCCCGACAATCCAAACCCAAAAAGAATTCAAGAAGTTGCAGATATTCTGAGGAGCGGTGGGCTTATCGTTTATCCTACGGATACGGTATACAGTATCGGTTGCGACTTGATGAATCAAAAGGCAATTGCCAGAGTTGCGGCTATCAAAGGAGTAAAACCCGAAAAAGCCAACTTCTCGATCATTTGTTACGACCTCAGCCACATCAGTGAATACGCAAGAGTGAATACACCCGAATACAAGCTCTTGAAGAAATCGCTTCCCGGAGCTTTCACCTTTATTTTGAATGCCACGGGAAATGTTCCGAAGATTTTCAAAAGCAAAAAGAAGACCATTGGTATTCGCGTTCCCGACAATAGCATTGCCAGAGAAATTGTAAATGAATTTGGCAACCCAATCATTGCCACCTCGGTGCACGATGATGATGAAATAATCGAATACACAACCGATCCGGAACTCATCCACGAAAAGTACGGAAAGTTGGTAGACGCGGTAATCGACGGTGGAATGGGAAAGAATGAAGCTTCAACCATCGTAGATCTCACCGATGGAGAACCGGAAATTATACGTCAGGGAATCGGCGAATTGGTTTACTAAGACCCCTTTAGCGGAAGCGGCTTCACTTCATAAATCTTACTCCAATATTTACCCGTAACGAGTAGGTTTCTCGTTAGGGGGTGAATGGCAATGCCATTTAAAACATCCATTTCGGAATTGGCCTCGGCTCGATCCACAATGCCCAGAGCGGTGTAACGATTGATAACTTGACCCGTCTCAGCGTCGAGTTCTATGATGTAGGGCTCTGTGTAAACGTTCGCGTATATCCTGCCCTCACTAAATTCAAGTTCATTCAATCGCGATACGTTTCCGTTTTCATCAAATACATTGAGCCGCTTTTGCACCTCCATTGTGTTTGGGTCAATGAAATAGAGAAACGATGAACCATCGGAAAGAATCAAGTGAGAAGCGTCATGTGTGAGTCCCCACCCTTCTGAAGTTTCAGTATAATAAGTGAATTCATCCAGCTGAGCGAAAGTTTCCAAATCGTAAATGAACCCCCTGCCGGACTTGTAGGTCACCTGGTAAATTTTGTCGTTGAAGATGGTAATGCCCTCACCAAAAATGTCCTCACTCAGATTTTTTTCCTGAACGATTTCACCCGTGGTAAGGTCTAATTTTCTGAGTTTAGACTCGCCATAATTTCCCGTACCTTCATATATGTAGCCATTGTACACCAAGAATCCTTGGGTATATGCACTCACATCATGGGGATACTTTTTTACTACGTTAAACTTCCAATCGGCTGCCGGCGATGTTGGTTTTGTCCTCACTTCTTTGTAGCGAGTAGTGGCCGTACCGTCATCGTAAATGGCCTTGAACTTGAGTCTCACTTCACCGCCTCCTACCAGATTTGAAGGTATTTTGAAGGCATTTGCCGAAAAGGTGGCAAATGGCTCACTGTCATCTTTTCCGCTAATTTCCAGCTTGGCGATGTCTTGATCGGGCGAATCTGATTTAATCTCAAATTCAAGCGAATCTCCGTAGGTCAAGCCCTGCGCATTCAGCAATCTGATTCTGAACGATGCGCCGACCGATTCCTGCGACGGGCGATTCACCCCTCTGTTTGACGGTTGGTCGTCTTCGCACCCCATCAACAAAACGGCGGTTGCGATAAAAAATATCCTTCTAATTCTCATTTTGCAATGATTGAAATGCCCTACCGAGAAAATTTATGACATCGGTGGCAATTAAAGATTCAACGCTTTCTTTTTCCAGCGCTATATCGGCGGCTCTGCCATGAACATACATTCCCATAGCTGCGGCCTGCATTGGCTGATAGCCGGAAGCCAAGAGTCCCGAAATGATGCCCGTCAATACGTCGCCCATTCCGCCCGAAGCCATACCGGGATTGCCCGTGCTGTTAATTAAAACCTGCCCATCGGGAAGGCTTAACGTGCTCTTACCTCCTTTCAGTAAAATATAAATTCCATGCTTTCTGCTCAACTCTCTTTGAGCCTCTATGTTTTGGTAATGCGTTTTTTTGTCGCCGATCAATCGTGCAAATTCTCCCGGGTGAGGCGTTAGAATACTGCCTGTCGGTAAAAAGGCCAACCAAGTTGGATTTTCGGCCAATACATTCAAGGCATCAGCATCGAGCAGAAGGGGAACAGCAGCGTTTTGGATCAATTGCTTCAACGCGTTGACCGTATGTTCGGAAGTTCCCGACCCGGGACCGACGGCGATTGAATTAAACTTCTTTAAATCCGGCAATTCACTCAGGCTACCATCCGAGGATGGATCAATTGACACCATAGCCTCTCGAGTGGATTGATGAAGCAGCGTCGCACCTTCTTTGTCGGTATGCAGGGTCACCAAGCCTGCTCCGGCTCTGAGTGATGCTTCAACAGCCATTAATGCCGCACCTCTTTTTCCTTCAGACCCGGCTATTATCAAGGCATGTCCGAAGGTCCCCTTGTGATCAAACTTCCCTCTGGGACGCCTCAATAGTGATACATTTCCATCCGAAAGAAGGTGATAAGTCGTGTCTACTTCATTCAGGAAATCGGGGTGCAAACCGATATCCAATACCACCAACTCCCTTATATAGTGAGCCGATTCAGCCAAGTAGAAGGCCAACTTGGGCAATTCAAAAGTCAGCACGTAATCAGACCCTACAATGCCGTTCCTGTTGTTCTCGGAATTGTCTTCACTAAACATTCCGCTGGGAAGGTCGATACTCACCACGGTTGCTCCCGATTGGTTGATCTTATCGATTACGGAAGCTGCTATTCCCTCGGCGGGTCGATTCAATCCCGTTCCAAATACGGCATCAATTATAACCGAATTCGGCGCGTAGTCAGGCACTTTTTTCTCAGAAGAAATTTCAATCACCGACTTTTTGAGTTTTCCAAGTTTGGAAAAGTTCGATACGAAATCAGGCGAAGGCGTATCGGTGAGTTTTACATGAGAAACTTGAACATCATAGCCCACCCTCTGGAGAAGTCTGGCTATAACCAAGCCGTCTCCTCCATTGTTTCCCGGCCCCACAACGATATTGAATACCCAATCTTTCTCATCCGTATTCTTACTGTCGAAAAGGCGGGGAGCATTCTCGTAGATCCAGTCAAAACATCGAGATGCAGCGCGCTCCATTAAATCAATCGACTTGATCGGCTCATGCTTAATGGTGTAGGCGTCGGCCTGTCGTATCTGTTCTGCGGTAAGTATCTTCAAGTCTACGAAGGGATTTCTTCTGACCTGCGAAATTAGAAATAAAAGGTCATGAAGAGCGAACCACCTGATATGTCATTGTCGATTTTGAAAGCCGAGCTGCCACCTTCATTACTTATGGTAGTCACGAACTGCTCGGCATTACCATCCACCGGTACAGCCCATTCCTCTTCCACGATCTCGCTGTTTCCTTCATACGAAAAACCCATGGCGACTCCGTATTCAAAACCTACCGACCACTTTGGAAAAAGGAAAATCTCTGCTCCGACAAAGGCTCTGGCCCCGATGGTAAATAAAGCGCCTTTGGAAAACTCCGTCATGAAGGCGCCCGTTTCGGAAATATTGGTGAGCTCTCGCGGATCGCTCTGAAAGTCCAATTCAAACTCTGATCTATCGGGGCTATTATTTTCTTGGGTTATGTCGTTGCCATATTCAAATTTGTGGCTCTCCGTTCCAAAGCCGATAAATCCCTCAGCTCCATAAAACCCTTGAATTCTCGTCTTTCCTTTTCTTTTCTCAACACCAAAAGAGAGATAAGCGTTGGTAAACGTTCTTGAATATGAATCCTCAACTGTGGTATTGGTCGGATCTACGCTAAACTCAGGACTAAAAGCTCGTTGTTTATCTGCAAAAATATTAAGGCGAAAACCAGCCCTGTAGGCTAGGTCATCTCTGACAAACCTTTTGGCCGTAATAGCTAGCTGATCATTTGTGTAATCGGCGAAAGGGGCAGGATTTTCTGCCGCCGTGAAAATATTACCGATGTAGCGTAAAAACGGTGAAGCGTCTATGCCAACTGCCCAATCACCTTCTCTGGGCAAATATGATTCTCCTTTTTTCGAAACAGGTTGGGCGAAGGCCACCACGGTCAAAGCGATAAACGCAGAACTAAGCACTAATTTCTTCATCATGTCTGATTGGGTTACGGACAAATAAACTCTTTCTGTCTCAATTTATTATCAATGCCAAGTTTATACACCTTCTTTATCCGGAAGCATCGGTACGAAACGAAAATCACCGTGTCGGGTCTCTTCGTAGTTTCCATTGGATAATTTCTTGATTTTCAACATCTCTTGATCCGCACCTTCCCCTACCGGAATTACCATAATACCCCCTTCTGCCAATTGATCCAAAAGATCTTGTGGAACGAATGGCGCACCGCAAGTAATCAAAACACGTTCGAAAGGACCAAAAGCGGGCAATCCTTTGTAGCCATCTCCGTAAAAGCACTTCACGGTAGTGTTCATATCGGACAAGTTTCTCTTGGCTTTTTTGTAAAGTAATTTCTGTCTTTCGATAGAAAACACTTTGCAACCTATGGCATATAAAACGGACGCTTGATAACCACTTCCCGTCCCTATCTCCAAAATTTTCGTTCCCGGCTGCACTTCCAGAAGTGTAGTTTGGAACGCCACCGTGTAAGGCTGTGAAATCGTTTGATCAGCCCCTATTGGAAAGGCGGTATCCTCGTAAGCAAAATTCAAAAAAGCCGAGTCCATAAACACATGTCTGGGTATGGAACCGATGGCATCTAAAACGGGCTTATTATCTACCCCTTTATCAATCAAGGTTTTTACCAACTGTCGGCGTAAACCTTGGTGCTTGTGCGTATCTAAAAACTTCATTAGTGAGCAAATGTAATAACCTGACTCCAACAAAAAATTAAAGATTTCAATTTTCAACATTCAACAGCCATCCGCCATAAAACCGAATACAATATCAGACTGTTGATAATTTTGAAGAGAATCTTAAAAGATGGAATCCACAGGGAGTACATTTGTGTAAAAGCGAAAATTCATGCTAAAAATCGGAGTCTTAGGAGCTGGCCATTTGGGCAAAATTCACATCAAATGCATCAAAGAATTGAAGCAATACGAGCTCGTTGGGTTTTTCGATCCGGATGAAAGAACGGCAACCGATGCCTCCCAAAAGCTGGGTGTAAAAAAGTTTTCCGACATGAACGAGCTCTTTGATGCAGTAGATGTGGTAGACATTGTGACTCCAACTCTGAGCCACTACACTTGCGCCAGTTCTGCTATTCGAAAATCAAAGCATGTTTTCATTGAAAAACCCATTACCAACACCATCGAGGAGGCGAAGTCTTTAATGTCACTTTCGCGAGAAGCGGATGTAAAAGTACAAGTGGGCCACGTGGAGCGCTTCAACCCTGCGTTTATTTCCGCCAAGAAAGATTTAGATAATCCAATGTTTATCGAGACGCACCGCCTCGCCCAGTTTAATCCGAGGGGAACTGATGTGTCCGTAGTACTTGACCTCATGATTCACGATTTGGACATCGTGCTGAGCGTGGTTGGGTCAAACATAAAACGCATAAGCGCAAGCGGTGTGGCCATCGTAAGTGATGAGCCCGATATAGCAAATGCCCGCTTGGAGTTCGATAATGGCTGTGTTGCCAACCTTACTGCCAGTAGGTTTTCGTTGAAAAATATGCGTAAGTCGAGGTTCTTTCAGCGCAATGCTTATGTCTCGGTAGATTTTCTCAACAAAACATCTGAAGTGGTAAAGATGCGGGATATTGAAGGAGAGCTTGACCCATTTTCGATGAGTATCGATTTGGGGGAAGGTCGCGGTCAAAAAGAAATCTTTTTCGAAAAGCCTACCATTAAACCCAATAATGCGATAAAGGACGAACTGGAAAGTTTCGCGGAAGCGATCATAAACGACACCACACCTCCCGTAACCGTTGAGGACGGCTATAATGCCCTCGATGTAGCCTATAAAATTCAGGCAAAACTCAAGATGAATACGCCTGCGTAATCAAATTCTCAAGCGGCAGCACAATCCGTTGACAATATCTTCCGTTATTCCTAGAGTTTACGGTTATTATAGGCGTCAAATACATTGCAATTTCTATTTTTGCAGCCCACTGACCCTAGCATGCACTTATGAGAAAGTTTTACTGCCTTCTAATTCTTTTAGTTTCGGCTTGCAGCGTCTTTGACAAAGACGAACCCATTCCCGGATTCGTTTATGTTGAGGCAGGGGATCTTACGGTCGCGTCCGACGGTCGCGAAGGCCCTAATACGCAGGGTATCGTCGATGCTCACATCTTCGCCAATGATATATTCGTGGGTACATTCGAACTTCCGGGAAGAGCGCCTATCTTGGAAGAAGGCCCCACTAAAATCACCATCGGTGCGGGTATCAGAAACAATGGTATTTCAACGGATCGAATCATCTACCCGTTTTACGAGTTTCTCGAAACCACTATTGATCTCGAGCCCGGTGTGGTGAGCCCGATTAGTGATGACAGCATAGCACAGTTTCGGTACTTCCCTACAGGCGACCCCGCCCTATTGGAGATTCTTTTTGAAGGATTTGAAAATATTGGAAATGTCTGGGAACCCTCTCAGATAGATGGAACACCCGTGGTAAACACCTCGAACGAAAACGAAGTTTTAAGTGGTTCGAGTAGTGGAAAAATCATTTTAGATGATGATTTCCCCACGTTTGAGGTATACTCGCAAGAGCCCGAGTGGGACCTGACTGATATTACTCCCGGAAGAACCGTGTATCTGGAACTCGATTATCGCGGAAATAATCCGATCGAAATTGGTATTCGAGCTCGAACTCCTGTAGCAAGAAAAATCTTTGCGCTTGGCCTAAACCCAACGGAAGAATGGACCAAAGTATACGTTGAACTCACCAATGAGATCGGTCAAGGTCAAACCAATGATTTTCAAATTTATCTGGAAGCGGTGAAGACAACCTCTGACGAGCAAGCTATTATATACCTCGACAATATGAAAGTTGTATACCCCGGCTAGGATATGAACAGGACTTTACAAACGTCAAAATATGTTGTTTGCGATGCACTCAGTTCGGGTATAGCATGGTTCTTGTTCTTCAGTTTTCGAAAAAAAGTAATTGAGCCGGCCAAGTTCGGATACCCCGTACCTCTGGAGTACGATGACCGTTTCTTTTACGGGCTTATTCTCATCCCATTATTTTGGATCTCCCTCTATGCCCTCTTGGGCATGTATAAAAACATCTACCGCCGTCACCGACTCAAAGAACTGGGACAAGTCATGTTCTCGTCGCTAATCGGGGTGATTATTCTGTTCTTTACTGTACTTATCGACGATCAGATTGCGAATTACCAGAATTACTATCGGTCCATTTTATTCCTTCTATGCGCACACTTTGTGCTGACGTTTACCTTCAGAATTATACTGACCACACGCACGGTGAAGCTCATTCACAAGCGCAAACTGGGTTTCAACACCGTTATCGTTGGTGGAAATGAGGAAGCGCTAAACGTATATCAAGAGATGGAAACGATGAAACCCGGACCTGGTTTTAAGTTCGTCGGGTACGTAAGCATTAACGGAAAAGACCATCTCCTTCAAGCCGAATTGCCTTGGCTGGGAAAGTTTGAGAACATCGAAAAAGTAATTGAAGAAAAAAAGGCTGAGGAAGTCATTATTGCCGTGGAAACATCGGAGCATAAAAATCTTGGAGGCATACTGAGTCGATTGGAAGGGTTGAATATTCGAATTAAAATCATTCCCGACATCTACGACATTCTCTCGGGATCGGTAAAGATGTCGAGTATTTTTGGTGCTCCGTTGATTGAGATCAACACGCTCATCATGCCCGAGTGGCAAAAATTCTTTAAGCGTCTCCTCGACGTATCTGCCTCTATTTCGGCTTTAATCATTTTAGCACCCGTTTACCTCATTGTGGGCATCTTGGTAAAATCTACCTCACCCGGGCCGATCATTTTTAAACAAGAACGAATCGGTCAGTATAACAGGCCCTTCTACATTTATAAGTTTCGCTCTATGCGCAAGGATGCCGAGACCGGCACACCGAAGCTAGCCCGAGAAGGCGATCCCAGAATTACACCTATCGGCCTCTTTATGAGAAAAACAAGAATCGATGAATTGCCCCAATTCTTCAATGTGATCAAAGGAGACATGAGTTTGGTAGGGCCTCGTCCCGAGAGGCAATACTTCATCGATCAGATATTGGAAGTAGCTCCGCATTACCGGCACCTTCAAAAAGTGAAACCGGGCATTACCAGCTGGGGACAAGTAAAATATGGCTACGCCGAAAACGTAGACGAGATGGTTCAGCGACTCAAATACGATGTACTCTACATCGAGAATATGTCGCTGGCAATAGATTTTAAAATAATGGCCTACACCCTGCTCACCGTGATCAAGGGTGATGGCAAATAAAAACAACTTAAAATACACCACCGAATATGAAAAATATCGCTGTAATCGGAGCAGGAACCATGGGAAACGGAATTGCCCACGTATTTGCACAAAACGGATACAACGTTCAATTGATTGACGTTTCAGAACAAGCATTGGAAAAAGCCATGGCCACCATCGGCAAAAATATGGATCGCATGATTGCGAAAGAAAAAATCAGTGAGGCTGACAAGG
>JGI12210J13797_10860777_pt1 | contig 19286 bp, 12 predicted proteins | sample ElkSlonscriptome_3_FD_13797 | JGI IMG/M metagenome (IMG submission 13797)
TGAACACGCCCCATTTAAAAGATAAAATCGTGCTGCTGTACCTGAAGAACCGCTCCCTGGACGATGCGGTGCTGCTTCGGGAGGCCCGGTTCGACATCCAGGCCGACCGGGTCTTCATCGTCGGCCGCTTCTGCGAAGGCGCCACCGCCAATGACTGGGCCACCGACGTCGGCACCGCCATCTCCTGGGACGCGGTGGAGCAATACCTGGTCTTCGATTCCCTGGAAGACTATTTCTCCCGGGCTTCGCTGGCGATGGATAAGAACAGCTTTCACTAATTCAGTTTTCGGGTACGGGAGTCATGAAAATGACCAAAAAACATGACTGGAAGGTCGTCTTGATCGATGATGAGCAGGGGATCCGAAGAGTCACCGGAATCGCCTTGGAGGATGCGGGGTATGAGGTGTTCACCGCGGCCGACGGTCTGAAAGGGCTGGAAACCTGCGATCGGGTCCGGCCTCAGATCGTGATCACCGACGTTCGCATGCCGGGAATGGACGGCATTTCGGTTCTGGAAAAACTCAAAAAGGGCCTGCCCGACACAGAGGTGATCGTGGTTACCGCCTTCGGTGAAATGGAGCTGGCCATTCGGGCGCTGCAGCTGGATGCCTCCGATTTCATAACAAAACCGATCAACGATGATGCCCTCCAGCTGGCTTTGGAGAGGGCCCGGGACCGGTACACCCGCAAGAAACAGATCCAGGAGTACACCCGTCTTCTGGAGGAAGGATGGAACGATACCACCGCCGAGTTGATGGAGACCTATCGGTTTCAGAATGATCTGATCGAAAGCTCCATGGACGGCATCGTCGGTTGTGACGCCGATGAGCGGGTGGTGATTTTCAACCGCTCCATGGTGCGGATTCTGGGCTATTCCAAATCCGAGGTGTTGCACCGTTACGGATTGAGCGGTCTGTTTCGACCCGATGATGAAAAGGCGTTTCGAAAGGCCCTGAAGGAGGACCGGTACGGAGGGGAAAACCGCCTCTTTATGTTTCAGACGTCTTTAGAAGACAAGACCCATGCATCCATCCCGGTGCAGATTTCCGCCTCGGTAATCACCGATCAGCAGGGCCGGGAAAACGGAAAGGTCTGTTTTGTTCGGGATCTTCGGGAGATCCGACAACTGGAGCGGGAAATCGAGGATCAGGCCAAAATTCTCCACCAGGACAAGATGATGTCCTTAGGCCGTCTGGCCGCCAGCGTGGTCCACGAGATCAACAATCCATTGGCAGGGGTGCTTAACTATTGCCGGCTGATGATTCGAATCCTGAACCGTGGTGAGCTTAAACCGGATAACATCCGCAAATTTGAACAGTACCTCGGCCTGGTGGAGAGCGAAACCGCCCGATGCTCCGAAATCGTGTCGAACCTCCTGACCTTTTCCCGAAAATCCCCGGTTTCATTTTCTCCGGTCGAGGTTCGGGAACTGCTGGACCGGTCGGTGCTCCTGTGCCAGCACAAGCTGGAACTGAGCAATATTCGCCTCACCACCGATTTTTCCTCGACTGTTCCCGCGATTCAGGGCGATTTCAACCAGCTTCAGCAGTGTATCATCAACCTGGTTTTTAACGCATTGGACGCCATGCCCGAGGGGGGCGAACTGACCCTCGGCGCATCCTATGATTCCGTTCGGAACCGGGTGGTCATCACCGTTCAGGATACCGGTATCGGTATACCGGAGGAGAACCTGTCCCATATTTTTGAGCCTTTTTTCACCTCCAAGGATGAAGGCTACGGGGTCGGGCTCGGGCTGTCCACCGTCTACGGTATTATCCGGCACCACAACGGAGAGGTGACCGTGGAAAGCAAATTAGAAGAAGGAACCCGGTTTGATCTTTCTCTGCCGGCAGTCAATGAATAACGTCCCATATGCAACGCAACATTGCATCACCCGCCTTCCACGCCTAACCAATTGTTAGTATAAGTTATCTTTATCCACTCCGAATAATCTGCAACAGTTCTATCCGCACAAGGACTTCCATCCGATCTCTCCGGCAACCTATTGAAATTTCATTTGATTAAAGCATAACCCCCTCTCTGGCATACCCTATGCATTAAGTTATTCCAAAGGGAAACAGGATTTTCAGAATACCGGAAGGGCTTCAGCAGGCCTTACTCCGAGCGACACCTGTTTTCGGCCGGCGCATGCCCGCTCATTCAAAGCGGTTCCGCTGTTTATCGGTTGCATACCCGGAGCCTCGCATCTTTTTGACCGCTCAGATATCGGGAAAATGGCGATGAAGAAAACCAACATCATTCTGGTGGATCAGGAACGGAATATGGTCGCTTTTCTGACCGCCCTGATGGCGGACGGCGGTTATCATCCCCTGATTGTCAGCTCCGCCGAGGAGTGCCTGTGCCGGTCCCGGGAAACGCCGCCGGATTGCATCATCATCAATATCCTGAGCCTGGTTGACGAGGGGATCTCCCTCTATTTGGACATCAAATGCGACCGGTGCCTGGCGAAGGTGCCGGTGATTCTGCTGTCTCCCATTGCAAGGAAAACTTTTGATCATTATCCGAAATATAAAAAAGCCCGGCGGGAAAAAGGGGTCCCGGAACCGGACGGGTTTCTGGAAATACCATCTGAAACCGATGAGGTGATTCACATGATCAAGGGGCTGGTCGCATCATCTTAAAATTAAGAAATGCGCATAAACCATACTCAAAAGATGAGGGGGAGGAATGTCGACACGAATCGGATTTTACATTTGCCATTGCGGGATCAACATCGCCCACAAAGTCCGAGTGGATGAGGTGGCCGAATTCGCCGGCAAACTGGACCATGTGGTGGTGGCCCGGGATTACAAATTCATGTGCTCGGACCCGGGCCAGGAGATGATCGAAAAGGACATTCGGGAGTATGATTTGAACCGGGTCGTGGTGGCCTCCTGTTCCCCGAGGCTTCACGAGAAAACCTTTCAGGGTGCCTGCGCACGGGCCGGGTTGAACCCGTACAAATTCCAGATGGCCTCGGTTCGGGAACAGGTTTCCTGGGTCACCCGGGACGAGGACGAGGCCACCCGCAAGGCCAAGACCCTGGCGGCCGGCGCCATCAACCGGGTCAATTTTCATGACGCCTTGCAGACCCGAAGGGTATCGGTTCATCCGGATATTTTGATCGTCGGCGGCGGTATCGCCGGCATGCAGACCGCCCTGGATGTAGGCAATTCCGGCCACACCGCCTACCTGGTGGAAAAAGACACCACCATCGGGGGCCACATGCTTCAATTCGACAAGACCTTTCCCACACTCGACTGCGCCGCCTGTATCGGCACCCCCAAAATGGTGGAAGTGGCCCAGAATCCCCATGTGGTGCTTTATTCCTACAGCGAGGTTACGGAAGTATCCGGGTACATCGGCAACTATACCGTCAAGATTCGAAGAAAACCCCGGTATATTCAGGAGGGGGTCTGCACCGGGTGCGGTGAATGCGCCAAGGCCTGCCCGGTCACTCTTCCCAGCGAGTGGGACGTGGGACTGGGGGATCGAAAGGCGATTTACCGGGCGTTTCCCCAGGCGGTGCCCATTACCTACTGCATCGACAAGATGGACCGCGCTCCCTGTGTTCAGGCCTGTCCGGCTCATGTGAACGTCCAGGGATATGTGCAGATGATCAAGATGGGCAAATACGAAGAGGCTGTGAAGCTGATCATGGAAAAACTGCCCCTGCCCGGGGTCCTGGGCCGGGTCTGCCCCCATCCCTGCGAAACCGAATGCCGACGGAAAGAGGTCGATTCGGCGGTGGCCATTCGCGACCTCAAACGCTTTGCCGCCGATCAGGTGGATATGGATGCACTGCCCATCCCGGTGATAGAAGAAAAAGACGAGAAGGTGGCGGTGATCGGCTCGGGGCCGGCCGGACTCACGGTGGCCTACGACCTGCGGCGGGACGGGTATCAGGTGACGGTGTTCGAAGCCCTGGACAGGCCGGGGGGTATGCTTCGGGTGGGTATTCCCGATTACCGTCTGCCGCCGGAGGTGCTCGACAAGGAAATCAATTATATCGTCCGAATGGGGGTGGAAATCAAAACCGGAATGCGCTTCGGCAGGGATTTCAATCTGGACGACCTGAATCAGCAGGGATACGGCGCCGTGTTTCTCGGGGTGGGTGCCCATGACTGCATGCAACTGGGAATCCCGGGCGAGACGGATTGCCGGGGGGTCATCGATGCGGTTGCCTTTTTGCGGGACGTAAATCTGGGAGACAAGACCTGTCCGGGCAAAAACGTGGTGGTCATCGGCGGCGGCAATGTGGCCATCGATGCGGTGCGGGTGGCCCGTCGATTGGCGGCCGACCGGGTGACGGTGGTCTATCGCCGCACCGAATCGGAGATGCCGGCCTTTGAGGATGAGATTGAGGGGGCCGGGGAAGAGGGGGTGGCGTTTCACTTTTTGACGACGCCGTTGGAGATTCTGGCTGAAAACGGCTGTGTGGCGGGAATCCGGTGCTGCCGCAATGAACTGGGAGAACCGGATGCCAGCGGACGCCGGCGTCCGGTTCCGGTGGACGGCTCCGACTTCGTGATCGACTGCGACACCGTGATCACCGCCATCGGCCAGAAAATCGACACCTGCTGGGAAACCGCCGAGTGTTCCCTGGAATGCGCGACGCGGGACCGGATAGAGGTCTCCCCGGCGACCATGCAGACCAACCGTCCCCATGTCTTCGCCGGCGGCGACGTGGTTACCGGCCCGGCCACGGTGGTGGAGGCGGTGGCCGCCGGCCACCGGGCCTCGGAGGGTATCCGGCGGTATCTGCAGGGCCTGGACCTTGACGATACCCCGCCCCGGTTCATTAAGCCGGATGATTACGAATGCGAATGGTCGGAAATCCCGGAAGACTGTATTCCGGGCCTGCGCCCCGAATTGAGTCGCCTCGATCCGCAAATGCGGGCGGCCTGTTTTGATGAAGAATCCAGAAGCTTTTCCCCGGAAGCCGCCCTGGCGGAGGCGGAACGCTGTCTCAACTGCGGGGTATGCTGCGAGTGCATGGAATGCGTCAAAGCCTGCGAGGCCAAGGCGATCGATCACACCATGCAGCCGGAGGAGATCGAAATCAAGGTGGGCAGTATCGTGCTGGCCACCGGGTATGATCTGATGGATCCGACGCCGCTGAAGCAGTACGGCTACGGGGTTCATCCCAACGTATTCACCAGCCTGGAATTCGAACGGCTGAGCAACGCCACCGGTCCCACCGGCGGACGAATCCTGATGCGCAACGGCAACGGCGGATTCGACAAGCCGCCAAAAAGCGTGGCCCTGCTCCACTGCATCGGCAGTCGGGATGTGAACCACCATGAATACTGCTCCAGGGTTTGTTGCATGTACGCTCTGAAGTATTCCCATCTGGTCAAGGAAAAAGTGGGCCATGATGCGGAGGTCTATGATTTCTATATCGATATGCGGTGCTTCGGCGAGGGCTATGAAGAGTTTTACCGCCGGTGTCAGGAAGAGGGAACCATATTTGTTCGGGGAAAGGTGGCGGAAATCAGTGATGTTCCCCGGCGACCCGAGGAAAAAGGAAAACTGATCTGCATCGCCGAAGACACCCTTCTGGGCAAACCGGTTCGAGTGCCTGTGGATATGGTGGTCCTGTGCATGGCTATGGAAGCCCGAAAGGACGCCCCGGAGGTGGGACGGATTTTCGGGGTCAATCTCGGCTCCGACGGCTTCTTCCTGGAGGAGCACCCCAAGCTGGGCCCCTTGAATACCGCCACGGACGGGGTGTTTCTGGCCGGTGTCTGCCAGTCGCCCAAGGATATTCCGGATGCGGTATCCCAGGCCTCCGGGGCGGCGGCCAAGGCCCTGTCCCTGGCCACCCGGGGTCAGGTGGAGGTGCCCTCCACCATTTCCTGGATAGACCCGGACATCTGCGCCGGATGCCAGACCTGTATCGGGCTGTGTCCGTATTCTGCCATCGAGTTTGACGAACGCCGGGGGGTTTCCGTGGTCAACGAGGCCGTCTGCAAGGGGTGCGGCAGCTGCTCCGGGTTCTGCCCCAGCGGCGCGGCCCGGGTCAGACACTTCAATCCCCGGCAGGTGTTTGCCGAATTCGAAGGGATCATGGATGCGGTTTCCGCCCTGGGTGTCTAAGCCTATACCAAGCAATCGGGTTTTTGCTGATTTTAAATAAACCAAGGAATACTGAGGAGGCAACATGGATGAATTCGAACCGATGATCGTGGCATTTGCCTGCAACTGGTGTACCTATACCGCCGCGGATCTTGCCGGGACGTCCCGGCTGATCTATCCCAAAAATGTGCGGATGATACGGGTAATGTGTACCGGAATGGTGGATCCCCAATACGTGATTAAGGCGTTTCTTGAGGGAGCGGACGGGGTCCTGGTCAGCGGCTGCCATCCCGGCGATTGCCATTATATCAACGGAAACTACAAAGCCAGGCGGAGGGCCAAACTTCTCAAAACTCTTTTGCCCCAGTTCGGGTTTGAGCCGGAGCGGCTCCGTCTGACCTGGATCGGCGCCAGTGACGGGATCCAGTTTGCCGACACCATCAAGGAACTGGTCAAGCAAATCAAACCGCTCGGCCCCAACCAGGCAAAGCTGCAGATGGTTATCTGAGAAAGGAAAAGCCATGTCCAAGACCCAAAAAATCGATGTCAAAGACAAGGATATGCAGGGGGCGATCACCCGATTCCTGAAAACCGTTCTGGAGACGGAGGAGATCCGCGCGGTTCTGGCGCCGTTGCGGCTTCCGATGAAAAATACAGTCATGCCCGCCCTGTTCTCCGATCCGGAAAAGCTGGCGGAGGCGGCCCCGCTTTCTCCCTCCTTTCCCCTGAATGCAGCCAAACTGGTGGCCAGGCTTACCCGAAAACCTTCCGGTCAAAAGGTGGCGGTGATGCTTCGGCCCTGCGAAATCCGAGCCCTGGTCGAACTGGTCAAGCTCAAACAGGCGCACTGGGAAAACCTGGTGGTGATCAGTGCCGATTGTCCGGGCGCCTTCAGCAACCGGGATTATTTCAGATACGCGGCGGAACAGGAACCGGAGTCGACCGACAACCGATTCATTCTGAACGGGCTGGCCGGAACCCGGCCGCCGATCGAGGATATCCCCCTGATGACCGCCTGCCGGGCCTGTGAGCATCCGGTGCCCGAAGGCGCCGACATCCTGATCGGGATGATCGGGCCGGACCCCGAAAAGGAGTTGATGATTCAGGCCCGAACCGAGGCGGGAGAGGCCCTGCTGGAGAAGCTGAACCTCACCGATTACATCGAGCCGGCGGGCAGACAGGCCGCGGTGGAGGAATGGACGGGTCGGAAAATCGCCTTTCGGGATGAACTCTTTCAAGAGACCCGGAACCGGACCGAAACCCTGGACAAGCTGACCACCTATCTGGCCGATTGCATCAACTGCTACAACTGCCGGGTGGCCTGTCCGGTCTGCTACTGCAAGGAATGCGTATTCGTCACCGACGTGTTCAACCACGAGCCTGCCCAGTATCTGAAATGGGCCGGCCGAAAAGGGGTGATCAAGATGCCCACAGACACCGTCTTTTATCACATGACCCGCATGGCCCACATGAGTCTGGCCTGCGTGGGCTGCGGCCAGTGCGCCAATGCCTGCCCCAATGACGTCCCGCTTCTGGAGCTGTTTCGCACAGTGGCCCATCAGACGCAGGCGGCATTTCAATACCAGGCCGGACGAAGCCTGGACGAAAACCCTCCGCTTTCAGTATTCAAGGAGAACGAATACCAGGAAGTGGTGGGAATCAAATAACTCGGGGAGGAATCTATGAAAAGAAAAATCGGCGCCGCTCTGGTCGTGGGCGCGGGGATCAGCGGGATTCGAGCCGCCGTGGATCTGGCCGAATTCGGATACGGGGTGACATTGATCGACCGGCGTCCCCATATGGGAGGTATTCTATCCCAGCTCGATTATCAGTTTCCCACCGATCGTTGCGGTATGTGTAAAATGCTGCCCCTGGTGGATCGGGACAGCTCCTCCCAGTTTTGTCTGCGAAAGGGGCTGTTTCACCGAAATATTGAAATTCTGCTCAACACCGAACTGGTGAACGCGGAGGGTGAACCCGGTAATTTCGAGGTTCATTTGAAGCAGAAAAACAGCTGGGTGGACCCGAACCGGTGCGCCGGGTGCGGATTCTGCGCGGATGTCTGTCCGGTGGAGGTTCCGGATGAATTCAACGCCGGCATGAGCCGGCGAAAGGCGATCTATCTGCCGGTTCCCCACAGCATCCCCAACCGGTACGCCATCGACATGGCCGCCTGCACCCGTTGCGGGGCCTGCGTAGACGTCTGTCCCACCGGGGCTGTTCGCATTTCCGAAGACCGGCGCAGGGAATTCAAGATCCTGGTGGTGGATGACGAGCTCATCGTTCGGGATTCGGTCAAAGAATGGTTGGCCGAAGAGGCCGGGTTTTCGGTGGAAATGGCCGGTTCCGGACAGGAAGCGATCGACGCGGTCAAGCAAACCGAATTTCATCTGGTCCTGCTGGACATCAAGATGCCGGGCATGGACGGGGTGGAGGTGTTGAAAAAAATCAAAGAGATTCAGCCGGATATGCAGGTGGTGATGATCACCGCCTATGCCACCGTGGAAACCGCCGTGGAGGCGATGAAGGAGGGGGCCCTGGATTACCTGATCAAGCCTTTTGATCCGGATGACCTGATCTCCCGGGTGGTCGGTGTTTACGAGGACATCATCGCACCCCTGACGGTACGGAAAAATGTGGGGGCCATCGTGCTCTGCGGGGGCAATGAATATTACGATCCGGGAGAGGGCAAGGACACCTTCGGGTACAAGACCAACCCGGACGTGGTGACCAGCATCGAGTTCGAGCGTATCTTAAGCGGAACCGGCCCGACCGGCGGCAAACTGCTTCGGCCCTCCAATGGAGAACCGGCAAACCGGATCGCCTGGATTCAGTGTGTGGGATCACGGGATATCCAGACAGACGCTGATTTTTGTTCGAACGTCTGCTGCATGTATTCCATCAAGGAAGCCCTGGTGGCAAAAGAGCGGGCCGAAGCGGCCGGACAGGATCTGGAGACCGCCATCTACTACATGGACATGCGCACCTTCGGCAAGCCGTACCAGCGGTACCGGGACCAGGCGGAGCAGGAGGGCGGGGTTCGGTTTGAAAAGGCCCGCATCCATTCGGTGGTTCCGGATGAAACCACCGGCAAGCTGAGACTGAGAAATGTGAACCTCACCGGCGAGCTTGCCGAGGAGTCTGTTGATATGGTGGTGCTGGCCGTGGGACAGAGGCCGGCGGCCTCCACCGTCCAGTTGGCGGAGATGCTGGGCCTGGCGCGCAACCCCTGGGGGTTTTGCGCCACCGAATCGTTTTCTCTGACCATGACTCAAAACAAAGGGGTGATGGCCGGCGGCTCTTTCACCGGGTTAAAGGATATCAATGAGTCGGTCACCCAGGCCGGTGCGGCGGCCCTCGGGGCCTCGAGAGTCATTCATGGGGCCGGGGGAAGTCTGGCGGTGGAGGAAACCCGGCCCGCCGAATACCGGGATGTCTCCAGAGAGATTCCTCATGTCCAGGTGATCGCCTGCACCTGCGGCGGCAGGCTGAATCCCTTTCTGGAGCCGCTTGAAGGAAACCGAGGGATCGCGGCCGACCCGGAAGTGGCCGAGGTGATCCTGACCGACGGAATCTGCACCGAACAGGGTTGGGAGCGGCTGGAGGCGGCGGTTATGCAAAAACGGGCCAATCGGGTGCTGATCGGGGCCTGTCTCCCCTATGCCTATGTCAAAAAGCTGCGGGAACTGGGGGAGAAGGCCGGGCTGGACCCGCGGTTGATGGATGTGGCGGATATCCGAACGGTCAGCTTCGGCGGAACCGATGATGAGAAAGACCAATCCCGGACCAGCGAGATTTCGGCGGCCATTCAAAGTGAGCTGGAGATGGGGGTTGCCAGGCTTAAGCGGGTCAACCCGTTGGGTCCTGAGCCGGTGCGGATCATGCAAAATGCGCTGGTAGTGGGGGCCGGCGTGGCGGGCATGAGTGCGGCCCTGGCCATCGCCGATCATGGGTTCGAGGTCTGTCTGGTCGAAAAATCGGAATCGCCCGGGGGCAATCTCTCCTGGCTGAAACGGACCCTTGACGGTCTGGAAACCGAACCCTTGCTTGAAGATCTGAAAACCCGGGTGGAAAAGCACCCCAAGATCGACCTTCGGCTCGGCTCGGAAGTGATATCGGCTTTCGGCGAGGTGGGCCAATTCATTACCACCCTGGAGAACAAACAGGGCGACTCCCATACACTGCAACACGGGATCACGGTGCTTGCCACCGGCGGCACCGAAGCCGGAACCGATTCCTACGGCTACGGGCAAAACGAAAAGATTGTCACCCAGAAGGAGCTGGAAGGAAAGCTGGCTGAAAACGAACTGGATCCGGCGGATTTGAATACCGTGGTGATGATCCAGTGTGTGGATTCCAGGGAGGAGCCGAGAAATTACTGCTCCCGGGTCTGCTGCAATACCGCCTTGAAAAACGCCCTCTTCCTGAAGGAAAAAAATCCGGATATTCAGATCTATGTCCTGTATCGGGACCTCATGAGCTATGGTTTCACCGAAAGCGATTTCACCCGGGCCAGAAAGGCCGATATCAAGTTCATACCCTATGATATCCATCAAAAACCCCATGTAGACCCAAAAGGCGGAGAAGGGGGCAGGGTCCGTGTCAAGGCCTTTGAGCCGATCATCGGCAGGGAGGTGGAGGCGGACGCGGATCTGCTGGTATTGGCCACCGGGGTGGTATCCACCCTCCCAAGGCACCTGGTGGAGGCCTTCGGCGCGGATACCGACGGAGACGGTTTTTTCCAGGAGGCCGATATGAAGTGGCGGCCGGTGGATTCCCTGAAAGAAGGGGTGTTTGCCTGCGGGTTAAGCCTCGGGCCGCGATCGATTCCGGAATCCATCGCTTCAGCCGAGGCGGCGGCCCAACGGGGATTGCGTATTCTTTCCCGGGAATATCTGCCCTCAGGCAAGGTGGTGGCGGGCGTCCATCACAGTCTCTGCGCGTTGTGTGAAAGCTGCATCGAGACCTGTCCTTACGGGGCCCGCCGGATCAATCCGGAGACTGAACAGGTGGATGTAAACCCCCTGATGTGCCAGGGATGCGGGGCCTGTGCCGCCGTCTGCCCCAACAGCGCATCGTATCTGGAGTCCTATCCCATGGAGCAGATGCTCGATATCATTGACGCGGCCATGGCCGGATAAGAACCGATCATTCGATGAGGAATACATCATGGAAACAACTCAAGCCGTAAAAACGGAAGCGGATATCAGGCCCCGTTCATTGCTGTTGGATGCGGTGCGGGAGAAGGTCCGACCCTGCATTCAGTGCGGCACCTGCACGGCCTCCTGTCCCAATACCTTTGCGATGGACCTGACCCCCCGGTACATGTGGCGGCTGGTGCTCATGGGCCAGGAGGAGGCGGTGTTCGAAAGCAAAACCTTTATCCTGTGCTCCGCCTGTTACTCCTGTACCCTTCGCTGCCCCCGGGGGCTTCCCCTGACCGAGGCTATCGGCGATCTCAAACAGATCGCGGCCCGCCAAGACATCCCCAAGCACAGGGGCAGCACCCGCTTCTACAAAAGTTTTATGGAGAGCGTTCGTCGGCACGGCCGGGTGGATGAGATGGAGTTTATGAGTATTTATTTTATGCGAATGAAAAACCCCATGCTGCCCCTCCGGTTCAGCGGTCTGGGCATGCGGCTGATGAAAAAGGGCAAGATATCGGCGGGCATTCCCGGCTTCGGAAAAGGGGGCGGGCCGTTGGAGCCGATCTTTAAAAAAGTGGAAGAAATGGAGGCCGGAAAATGAAGTATCTCTATTACCCCGGCTGTTCGCTGGAGGGCACTGCCGAAGAATACGATATCTCGGTCCGTGCGGTCCTAGAATCCCTGGGTGCGGAATTGGTCGAACTGAAGGATTGGAGCTGTTGCGGGGCTTCGGCGGCCGAGGCGGTAAGTTCACTCCTGTCCCTGAGTCTGCCGGCGGTCAATCTGGCCATAGCCGAAACCATGGACGGGAGCAAGGATCTTCTGGTGCCCTGCAGCGCCTGTTATCTCAACCTCAAGAAGGTGGAGGAGAAAACCAGGGCCGATCCGGACCTGCGGAATCTGCTTAACCGGATACTGGAAGAAAAATCACTCCGGCTCAAAGGCATGATCCGGGTGCGCCACTTATTGGACGTGATGGCCCGGGATATCGGTCCGGAACCCATTCGTCAGGGGCTGAAGCGATCCCTGCACGGGTTTTCCGTGGCCCCCTACTACGGGTGCCAATGCCTGCGACCCTACGCCGTATTCGATGATCCGGAGGTTCCACGGTCCATGGCGCCGCTTATCGAAGCCACCGGCGCGGCGGTCTACCCCTGGCCCATGGGTGGAAAATGCTGTGGGGCCTCCAATATGAATACCAAAACCGAGGTCGCGGTTCAATTGGTGGCCGAGATCCTGAAGGCGGGCCGAAACGCGGATGTCATCGTAACCGTCTGCCCCATGTGCCAGATGAACCTGGAAGGATATCAAAAACTGGTGTCCAAAGCAGGCGGCCGGGACCTGAGCAAGCCGGTGCTCTATTTGCCCCAGCTGATCGGTCTGGCCCTCGGCCTGCCGGAGAACATGCTGGGCCTTCACATGAATCTCTCGCCGACAGGGGAATTTCTGCTGCGCCTCAAGTCGACCCCGGCCCGGGCCGTTGCCTGAAAAACAGCCTCAAGGGTGCCGGTGTTTGTCTGATTTTCAATGGAACCGGCCGCCTTCGGCGGCCGGCATATGATCATTATTAAAAAGGAGTTTAGCATCATGGGCGAACCCGCATTGAAACTGAACGAACAGGAAAGCCGTTTTTTAAATAAGGTGGCCGAGATGCTGCCGGAAGGCGGGAATCTAAACATGTGTCTGACCTGCGGGGCCTGTTGTTCGGGATGTCCGGCCACCGGGTTGGAGAATATGGATCCTCGTAAGTTCTTGAGAATGGCGGCTCTGGGGTTGGATGAAGAGGTCTGCAGCACCGCTTGGGTGTGGATGTGCAGCCTGTGCCAGCGGTGTATCTATGTCTGTCCCATGCATATCGACATTCCGGCGCTGGTGTATGAGGCCCGGGCCGCCTGGCCGAGAGAGGATCGGCCTAAGGGGATTCTGGGTTCCTGTGATATGGCCATGAGAAACGAAAGCTGCAGCGCTATGGGGGCCTCTCCGGAGGATTTCCAGTTCGTGGTGGAGGATGTCAGCGAGGAGGTTCGGGAAAACCAACCCGGTTTCGAGGACCTCCAGGCGCCCATCGACAAAAAGGGGGCCTATTTCTTTCTGAACCAGAATTCCAGGGAGCCGGTCACCGAGCCGGAAGAGATGATTCCGCTCTGGAAGGTCCTGCACATGGTGGGGGCGGACTGGACCTATGGAAGCGCCGGCTGGGGGGGTGAGAACTACTGCATGTTTCTGGCGGACGACGAGAACTGGAAGCATATCGTCCAGACCAGTGTCGACAAGGTGCATGAACTGGGGTGCAAGGTCTTTCTCAATACCGAGTGAGGGCACGTCACCTACGCAGTCCGGGCCGGACTGGAAAAATTCAAGATCGAACATCGATTCGAGGTGGCATCCATTTACCAATATTACGCCAAATGGATTCGTGAGGGGAAACTCAAGGTCAATTCCGACTGGAACAAAGACCTGAAAATCAAATTCACCGTTCAGGATCCCTGCCAGATCATTCGAAAGAGCTATGGTGAACCGGTTGCGGATGATCTTCGTTTCGTGGTAAAATCCCTGGTGGGAGAGGAAAACTTCGTCGACATGGCCCCCAACCGCTCCAACAATTACTGCTGCGGGGGCGGCGGGGGGTTTCTCCAATCCGGATACGCGGACGCCCGCCGGCAATACGGCAAACTGAAGCTGGATCAGATCCTGGCCACCGGTGCCGATTATTGCATCGCCGCCTGCCACAACTGCCATGCCCAGATTCACGACCTGGCCGAACATTACGAGGCCGATTACCACACTGTTCACCTCTGGACTTTGATCTGCCTCTCACTGGGCGTGCTGGGGGAAGAAGAACGAACCTACCTGGGTCCCGATCTGGCCGAATACGGCCTTTAAACGTATCCGAGGCGGTGGTATGATCCAATGGGTTCAAAACATTCGCTACAGCCTGTTGTCCAAACTGATTCTGTCTGTCGGGGCGACCTTGCTGGTCATTATCTCGATATGGGCCTATTTCAACCTCCGTATTCAGGAAGATCGGCTGATGCAGCATATTCTGAAAGATACGGTGCGGCTCTGCAACACCATCAAGCTGGGGACCCACTATGCCATGATGACCAACGCCCGGGACGATATCAATCAGATCATCAACAATATCGCCAGCCAGAAGGAGATCCGCAACATTCGGATCTACAACAAGAAGGGGCAGATCAAATTTTCAAACCGGATCGAGGAGGTGGACGAATACACCAATATCAAAGCCGAAGCCTGCGATGTATGTCACAAGACCGATCCTCCGCTGACCCGATTGGAGCTGAGCCGGCGGACCCGACTGTTTCAGGGAGAAACGGGAAGCCGTTTTCTGGGCATTCTGACCTCCATCGAAAACGAGCCGGGCTGCGCCGCCGGGCCTTGTCATGTTCATGATAAAAACCAGACCGTGCTCGGGGCCATCGACGTCGTATTTTCGCTGGCGGAAACCTACAAGGACATCGACCGGTTCGAAAGGGGGATCATTTTCTTGGCCGTGGTCGTGTTTCTGCTGACCTCCGGGATGATCGCATTTATTATGTTGAAGTTTCTAAGAGGCCCCATACATAAACTCATTCAGGAAACCGATGAGATCGCCAAAGGTCGGTACGATACGGTCATCGAGGTGGGTTCCGATGATGAAATCGGACAGTTGGCCCGGGCGGTGAACAAAATGTCCGAAGAAATTTCGCGTAACGAAGCGGAACTCAAAAAACAGAAGGATGAATTCCAAAGCCTTTTTGAACATGTGCCATGCGAAATCACGGTTCAGGACCAAAATTTCCGGCTGCTCCGGTTCAACAGCAATTTCGCCCGAAAATTCAACCCGACACCCGGGGACTTCTGCTATCATGCCTATAAGGGGCTGGATCATCAATGCACCGATTGTCCGCTGGAGAAGACGTTTGTGGACGGGCTGCCCCATTACGGGGAGGAGACCGGGACCAACAAGGCCGGGGAGATCGCCCACTGGATTCTGGTGACCGCGCCCATTCGGAACGCCCGGGGAGAAATCGAAGCGGCCATGGAGATGTCGATAGACATCACCAACACCCGAATTCTGGAGAATCAGCTGCATATCTCCGAGCAGAAATACCAGGCCATTTTCAACAACATTCCCAATTCTGTGTTCGTTATCGACGCGAATACGCTGGAAATCCGGGATTGCAATCAGAGCGTGGAAAGCATGTACGGCTTCGCCCGGGAAGAGCTGATCAAGAAAACCTTCATGGTCCTTTTCTTTGAGGACGAACGGAAAAAATACGGTCTGGAGATCCATGATGCCCGGGAAATCAATCAGGTCCGCCATCGGCACAAGCAGGGGCGCCCCCTTCATGTCAATATCCGGATCTCACGTTCCGAATATGCCGGCCGGGCCGAGCTGCTGGTCACCACCAGCGATATCACCAAACGATTGGAGGCGGAGCAGCAGTTGATTCAGGCCAGTAAAATCGCCACCCTCGGAGAAATGGCCGCCGGGATCGCCCATGAGCTGAATCAGCCCCTGTCGGTGATCAAAACCGCCAGCAACTATTTCATCAAGAAGATCGACAAGAATGAACCGATTGATCCGGAAATCCAGAAAACCCTGGCGACGGAAATCGATAGTTACATCAACCGGGCGACCCGGATCATCAACCACATGCGGGAATTCGGTCGGAAATCCGATATGAAGCTGGTGAGCGCCTCCCTCAATAACCTCATTCAGCGGGCCTTCGATATGTTCAGCCAGCAGCTGAAGGTACGGGGAATCGAGGTAATATGGGATCTGGAGGAGGACCTGCCGCCCATCCTGGGAGACCCCGGTCGGCTGGAGCAGGTCTTTATCAATCTGCTGATCAATGCCCGGGATGCCATCGAAAGCAGGTGGGAGACCCGAACAGACCGGGAAGACAGACGGTTCGTACCAGGGGCCAAACAGATTCGTATCCGCACCCGGCGCCGAAATCATTCCGTGTGCGTCGAGGTGGAGGACAGCGGCCACGGCATTCCGGAAACCGTGATCGACAAGATCTTCGAGCCCTTTTTCACCACCAAGGAGGTGGGCAAGGGAACCGGCTTGGGGCTGTCGATCACCTATAACATTGTTAAAGACTGCAACGGCACCATTCAGGCCCGGGCGGACCGAGCCGAAGGGGCCTGTTTCGAGCTTCGGTTTCCGGTGCACGAGGCCGTTGAGGAAGAATGGCTCGAATACGGGACCGCATCGAGATGACACATGGATAAGGTCCTGGTCAAATATTCTCAGCTGGGCAAAATCTTCGATCTACTCTCTCTGGGAGTGCTGATCCTCTCTCCGGATCGGCGAATCGTCGCCATGAACGGGTCCGCCGAAATGCTCACCGGATACCGGGAAGCCGATCTGGCGGGAAAATTCTGCTATGTCTATTTCAAGGATTACCTGTGCAACGGCCGATGCAAGTACCTTGAATCCGGCCTGGAGAACCGGGAAACCCTGGTGACCAATGTGGAGATTTTTGATGAAAACCGCGGGGAGCGGTCATTAACCAAAATCGAATCCCCGCTTTACGACGCCCGGGACCGGCTCGTCGGGTGTATCGAAATTTTTCAGGACCGAACCACCTTTGAAAAACTGATCAACCGCATCCGGTTTGAAGACATCAAGCTCAAGCTCATTCTGGACAACCTGGATCTGGGCGTGTTCACGGTCGACCGCAGCAACCACATATCCTTTTACAATAAGATGGCGGAAACCATCACCGGCTTTTCCCGCGACGAGGTGCTGGGAAAACCCTGCGGCATGATTTTCAAGCCCGATTGGGTGGCCGGCATGTTGAAAAAGCAGAAATCGGCGCCGGATGAAATCATCAAATACCGGCTGGAGGCCGAGGTCGGCACCGCCAACGGCCAGCCCATACCGGCCGGGTGTCACTTCATGTCCATGAAAAACGAAGACGGCCGTTTCGTCGGGGGGTTGATCACCTTCAACGACCTGACTCTGCGCCATCAGTTCGATCGGGCCGTCAAGGAACGGTACACCTTTTATGACATGGTCGGAAAAGACCCGGCCATGCAGCGGTTATTCGAGATCATTCCGGTGATCGCGGCCAGCTATGCCACGGTGCTGATCAACGGCGATACCGGCACCGGCAAGGACCTGCTGGCCCACATCATTCACAATGCCAGCCCCCGGGCCGACAAACCCTTTGTCAAGGTCAACTGCGCCTCGCTTCCGGACAACCTCCTGGAATCGGAAATGTTCGGATATAAAAAAGGGGCATTCACCGGAGCGGAGAAAAACAAGACCGGACGGTTTGAGGAGGCGGACGGCGGCACCATTTTTCTGGATGAAATCGGTGATCTACCCCTCTCGCTTCAGGCCAAACTGCTGCGGGTGCTGGAGGACAAGGAATTCTATCCCCTGGGAAGCGAACACACCACCCGAGTGAATGTGCGGATCATATCGGCCACCAACCGGGACCTGGAACACCTGGTCCGGCAAAAGCGGTTCCGGGAGGATCTGTTTTTCCGGATCAAAGTCTTACAGATTGAGATACCACCTTTAAAAGATCGAAAAATGGATCTCCCCCTGCTGATCTATCACATCCTCAAGCGGCTCAGCGTGGACAACGACATGCCGACCCCCGAGGTGTCCAAAGAGGCGATGGAGATCCTGCTCAATCACTCCTATCCCGGAAATGTCCGGGAGTTGGAAAACATTCTGGAGCATTGTCTGATCCTCTGCCAGGGGGAGGCGATTGAAAAACGGCATTTCCCGGTGTCCGTTTTGAAAAGCATCGATCGGGATTCCATACGCGATAGGTGCTCTCAAATAGAAGAGGACATCGAAGATGAAAAAGAGATGATCATCAGCACCCTGCACAAGTTCAATTCCAATAAGACGAAGACCGCCAAGGCTTTGAACATGGACCGCACCACCCTGTGGAGAAAGATGAAGAAATTTAAGATCGAAGACACGGCGGAATGACCCGGCGCCGGGGTGCCGTCCCGGGTCTTTCGGGGGAGGCAGGATGAAAGAAAGAATATTGCTGGTGGATGATGAACCCGGGATTCGAAGGGTGCTTCGCATCTCTCTGGAGGAGATGGGTTACCAGGTCGACACCGCGGAAAACGGGACCGAGGCTTTGCGGATCTTTCAGCAAAAGCGGGCCCCGATCGTGCTGACGGACATCAAGATGCCGGGAATGGACGGGATCGATGTACTGAAACGAATCAAACAGGAAAATCCCGAGACCGAGGTCATCGTCATCACCGGCCACGGCGACATGGACCTGGCCATTCGAAGCCTTAAAAACGAGGCGAGTGACTTTATCACCAAGCCGGTGGACGATGCCGAACTGGAAAACGCGCTGAGAAAATCGGTGAACAACATCCGTCTGCGTCATAAACTGCGGGAATATACCGAACACCTCGAAAGCCTGGTCCAGCAGAAAACCGAACGCCTGAGCGACCTGCTCGATTCCCGCGGGGAAACCGGAACCGGGGCCCTGTACCGACATTTTTTTGATGAAATTCCGGGGTATGCGACGGTTTTGGACCGGAAGTTGAGAATCACCGCCGCCAACCGGCAGTTCAAGGAGGATTTTGACTTCAACCCGGGTACCGACGCCTGTTGCTATCAGGTATTGAAACATCGGGCGGAACCCTGTGCGGAATGCCCGGCCCGAAGCACCCTCGACTCCGGAGATTCCCGTCAGTTTGAAACCGAATATGTCGATCGGCGTGGAGACACACGCAAGGTGATGGCCTGGACCAGCCCCATCCGGAATGAGGCCGGCCGCACCGAGCGGGTGATGGTGATGTCCACCGATGTGACCCGCATACTCGACCTGAAGGACCATCTCTCCTCCCTCGGGTTGATGGTCGGCTCTGTCTCCCACGGCATCAAAGGGCTGCTCACCGGACTGGATGCGGGGGTGTACCTGCTGGATACAGGGGTCTCCAAAGGGGACACCGAGCGGGTTTCGGAGGGGCTGGACACGGTGAAGCTTCTATCCGGAAAAATTAAGAACATGGTGCTGGATATCCTCTATTACGCCAAAGAGCGGGAGTTGAATATCG
>JGI12210J13797_11132045_pt1 | contig 19280 bp, 15 predicted proteins | sample ElkSlonscriptome_3_FD_13797 | JGI IMG/M metagenome (IMG submission 13797)
ACTTCACAGAGCAAATGCCAATCCGAAGAGATTTCCTCGTCGTTTACATCCTTACCAATCACCACGGCTTCCAGTGGATTGAAATACTCCACTGGAACATCCAGTTTTTCATTCAGGAACATATCAAAGTAGCCCATGATCACGCTACCACCGGTCAACAGAACCCTCGTAGGTGCAGAGCCGTTTTGTTGACTTCTGTAGGTATTAATCGAGCGGTTAATTTCCGAATGCAGCCGGGTCATGGACCCACGTATACATTTCGAAACCTGATCGGCCTGCGGATCTTCCAACGGTTCATACGCGCCTCCAAGCGCTACCATCGACACTTTCTCTTTCAGAGCTTCCGCCTCACCAAACTCCAAACTGAAATCATTGGCGATGGACTGGCTGATCGAATTCCCTGAAACCGGAAAACTTCGGCTCCATACCTGATCCCCTTCCGCAAAGATAAGGTTACTGGTCTTTGCCCCCATATCCAAAATCATGGTGCACCCTTCCGCTTCGGGATAGCAATTGCGATACGCATTATAAATGGAGGCTACCGAAACATCCACCAGATCTGTTTCCAGTCCGCAACTGTGAATCGTCTCTGCTAAATCTTCCACCACCTGCTGTTTGACTGCCGCCAACAGCACATCCATATCTCCGTCCCGACCGGTCAGGATTTGTCGATCCCACACCACATCATCCAAATTGGGAATATTCTGTTTGGCCTCATATTCCACCACTTGGGAAATTTTATCCCCCGAGACGGGAGGGAGCTTCACATAACGGGAAAACACATGCATCCCCGAAAGAGAAAGCATGACCGGACCCGGCTTAATCCGCAACTCCTGCATTAATTCCCGAAGAGCCGTCCCGGTGTACACCATCCGGTTCGCTTCATCCCCGGGATCTATTCCCACCGCTTTAACCCCGTATTTACTTAATTCGAGTTGATGGTCTTTTGTAATATGGAACTCAGCAATCTTTAGAGTGCTTGCTCCCACATCCAGTGTAAGAATTCGTTTGGACATATGCAGGTATCCCTTAAGGGTTATCAGGGTTTAATCGTATTTTGCTTGTCAATTTCGACAAAGGCATAGGGGGTCTTGTCTCGAGTTAATAAGGGGGTCTGATTCGGTGTTTCCTTGGTCCACCACTGACTTTCTGCACTTGAAGAAGGCTCTGCCATGCCCGCCGCTAACTGGCCGTCAATATTAATAACCACCGCCACATGAGTCGGTTCGCCATACCGGGCAAGAGTGTACGGGTCCAAAAACATGGTGGTTTCGGCTTCTTTGGTCTTTGGTACATTCACGACTGTAACTGAACCACTGAATAAGTTAAACTTTTTTGCACCCTCGGGTAAATCTTCAGGATTGCCTTCAAGCACTACGTAAAAGGTTAACGTGATTTCATCTGTCCACTTTGGCATCGTATCGTAAATGGCTTCCACCATCAACCATTTCAAACTTCCGTCGCGTTTAACAGATTCCGACCGCACATCCACGGAGTATTCCGGACTGTTTATGGTTTTGGCTTCAATGCTTCGAAGACGAATCATCTGCGATGGGGGAATTTCGGGGCCCGTTGGTTGCGCAGTTAAACGAGATATCCCTAGGAGCAAAATGCCGGCGGTTGCAATGCGGACGATTCTTAATATCATAGAAACCTCTTATAAAGATATGAATTACTCATGAAGTGAACAAGTGTTGTACTGGATACAGGGGTACAAGGTCAACCTTGGAATCCGCAAGAATCCTAAAAAAATTCTAACAGGGGAATGTGCAGTCATCTTTAGATGAATGGCCAACCCTGCAAACTCGCATGTGGGCTCATCCACAGGCACCCTCATCCCTGTTCCATCCGGTCAACCTGGACTACAGGGTATGCTCAGAGTATGAGAGGGAGTCTACCTATTTTTATTTTTCGCTTTCGGCTCCCGTTTCCCGGTCAATAAGGCTTCGAACGCAGGCGGCACGGGTGCGTTGAATGTGATTTTTTCTTTTGTAAAAGGATGAGTAATATGGAGTTGGGCCGCGTGCAGAAAAAGCCGTTTGCCCGTGACCACTTCCACATTCCCATATTTGCGGTCTCCCACTACCGGATGTCCGATCTCCGCGAACTGAGCACGAATCTGGTTTTTACGTCCGGTAAACAAATCAATTTCCAGCATACTGAATTTTTTTGAGCTGCGGGTCACCCGATATCCTGTCTTGGCAAATTGCCCTCCCGCGTCCTTGGATACCGTTCGCATCACATGCCTCTCATCCTCGAGTAAATAAGAGGTTAATTCACCTTCAGGGGCGTTTAACTTTCCATACACCAACGCACAATATTGTTTGCTGAAGTTCTTCCATTCATCCAAAAGATAGCTTCGGGCTTGCGGCGTTTTTGCAAAAAGAAGCAGCCCAGAGGTATCGCGGTCAATACGATGTACCATGAAAATCCGCGCTTTGGATTTTGGGTTTCCTTTTCGCACGTAGTCAAACAAACGGTGATATGCCGTATCCCGATGTTCCTCACTGTAACTGACAGACAACAGACCACAGGCTTTGTTGACAACCAATACATCCCGATCTTCATACACGACCGGAGTTCCGCGGGGCTGATATTTTTTAGGGCCGATCTTAAAGGGTTTTGGAGCAGTACTCATTTATGTCTCTTAACAGATTCCCCACCCTGAGACGAGCGTAACCGTAGCCCTGACGTTCATGAATCGAACATGAGCAAGTTTCCACATCCCTTTCCTCAAAAAATCACCCGCATTTTTGATAGCCAATGCTTTGTCCGTTTGATTGATACTGATCCTCTCCTATGCCTTATATTCATCGTATCCATCCTGAAATCCTTCGCTTCACCGACACCATCGCTATTCGCTGGTATGGACTTTCATATCTGGCAGGATTCCTCTGCGGATACCTACTCCTCAAGGTTCTGATCCGTCGTAAGCTATTGGATCTCACAATCGATCAATTGCAGGACTGTCTGACCAGCTTCTGTATCTTCGGGGTCATGCTCGGCGGCCGACTCGGGTACTTCCTTTTTTATCAGCCTCAAACCCTCCTGCACGACCCCCTGCAATTCCTCAAGGTATGGGAAGGGGGTATGGCCAGCCATGGAGGAATTCTCGGGGGGATTCTGGTATTAGCGTGGTGGTCCAAAAAACACGGAAAGTCCTTCTGGAATCTCAGCGACAACTTTGCCGTCGTGGTTCCACTGGGCATCGGATTCGGTCGGCTGGCCAACTTTATAAATGGCGAACTCTGGGGACGCGAAACCACTATGCCCTGGGGAATGGTTTTCCCGCTCGAACTCCCCCAGTTTAATCCGGGGGGAAGCATGGCCGACCTAAGATATGACCTCCCCACCTTACAAAATGCGTACGAAGCCGGATATTTGGTACTCCGCCACCCCTCTCAACTCTACCAAACCCTTTGTGAGGGTTTTCTGTTGTTTGGAGTATTGTGGGTTCTCCGAAACCGCTCCTGGAGTCAACAGCAAGAAGGTCGTCTGAGCCTGGTCTTTCTCATGGGGTATGCTCTCGCCCGATTTGCCGTTGAATTTTTTCGAGAGCCGGATTCCCGCCTTTTCTTCGGATGGATGAGTACCGGACAGTTCCTTTCTCTCTTTATGATCGCCGGAGCTTCGATTGCATTAGCCCTGATAAACAGGAAAAACGGAAACCCTCTGAATCCTTCATAACCTCCCGACAAAGGTCCTGGTTTCCAAGCATGGCAGGCTTCTTTGCAAAAACTGCATGATTTTCGAGTTATCCCTCCCTTGTCTTGACGATCGCCTTCCAACATCCTAGGGAGGCAGCATGACAGCACACCTTCTTGATGGAAAAGCCGTGGCCGCAGATATGCGGGCCGAAATTAAAACCCATACTGCGGAACTCACCGCAAAAGGCATTCGTCCCGGACTGGGCGTTATCCTCGTGGGCGACGATCCCGCCAGTCGAAGTTACGTAACTGCCAAAGAAAAAGCCTGCGAAGAAGCGGGAATTCTCAGCCGCGAAATTCGCTTGCCCGCCACCGCAAGCAAAGCCGAAATCCTGACCGAAGTGAATCAACTCAACTCGGCAGAGGATATCCACGGCATCTTGGTGCAACTCCCCCTCCCCGACAGCTCCATCGAGGAGGAAGTCCTCAACACCATTCTTCCGGAAAAAGATGTAGATGGATTTCATCCCGTGAGTGTAGGCAAAATGATGCTGGGCCTCCCCACCTTTCTCCCCTGCACTCCTCACGGTATTCTGCATCTGCTCAAGCGCAGTGGAGTGGAATGCAAAGGCAAACACGTGGTTGTGGTGGGGCGCAGTAACATTGTAGGGCGTCCACTGGCAAACCTCCTGAGTTTAAAAACCGACCTCGGAAACGCCACCGTCACCCTTTGTCACACCGGCACTCCTGACATTGGGAAATTCACCCGCGAGGCGGATATCGTGATCGCAGCCGTTGGACGTCCGGAAGTCATCACCGCAGATATGGTTCGCGAAGGCGCAGTCGTTGTGGATGTGGGCGTGAATCGGGTGGAAGATGCCTCAAAGAAACGCGGCTACCGTCTGGTAGGCGACTGCGCGTTTGAGCCAATGCTCGAAAAAGTGTCAGCGATTACGCCTGTTCCTGGGGGCGTAGGTCCCATGACCATAACCATGTTGCTCTACAACACCCTCGAATCGGCTCAAAAGGTCTTAAACTCGAACGGGGATGCAATCCATTCGTAAGGTTCCTTCCTGCACCTCGACCCGTAAGCATGGAACATAACGTACTTATCATCGGCGCAGGTATCTCAGGTCTCACAGCTGCCAGACGGTTGCAGGATCGAAATGTGAACGTAACCCTCGTGGATAAAGGACGTGGCGTAGGCGGAAGAGTTGCCACCCGCTGGAAAGGAACCCGGGAGCAAATAGAGGGACGTTGGGATCATGGGGCACAGTTTGCCAGTTTTCGCAGTCCTGCGCTCATCGAACAACTCAAGGCATGGAAAAGCTGGGACGTTCTGGATCCTTGGCTTCCCGGATATTCCGACCCCGCGTGTTACCGAAACCGACCGCTGTCCGGTATGAACACCTTTGCGAAAAGCCTGGCAGAGGGATTAACGATCCATCGGGGGGAACGTATTCATCTGCTGGAAAAACCCGGCTCCCAATGGTTGGCCCATTCCGATTCGGGAAAGGTTTTCCAGGCAGATCAGGTCATGTGCACCCTTCCTATGCCTCAGTTCCTCGATCTGGCAAAAAAATCGAAACTCCACCTGAGCGATGAAGAATCCACTCATCTGCATTCCGTAAAATATGACCGGTGCCTTACCCTGCTTGTCGATCTGGATGGACCATCCGGACTGGAAGAAAACGGATACGTCCGTCTCAAAACGGGAATCCTGGATACCCTGATCGATCAGTATCGGAAAGGCATCTCGTCATCACATACCCTGGTGGCACATGCGACTCCCGCATTCAGTTTGGAATGGTATGACCGTGACCGAACTATCGCCGCCTCCGTTATTCGGGCCGCCGTGCAGGAACAGATCAGTTCTACAATCACGGAGGTGCATGTTCACGGCTGGAAATTTGCAAAAGCCACCCAGCGAATCCCGAAGAACTTTCTCAGATTGGAAAACGGTCTGATCCTTGCCGGTGACGGCTTTGCCGCAGGAGACGATTTCGTTCCCTCCGAACTGCATCCTAGAATTGAAAGCGCAATGCTGTCGGGCTGGTCCGCAGGCAACCACCTTTAAAAGGCTTACTCTCCAGAAAAGTAAGGATTAAATTCTATACGCTCCACTCGATCAAACGGAATGTGGAACTCCCCAGTCCACCCCTCCCGTTCTAAAACAATCCCTTCCTTGTTTGCATCCTTGATTTCCGCGAGGAACCGTTCCGATCCTCCCGACATGAGAACTCTCACATCACGGGCGCTTCGCCGCTTCTGATGCCGGTTGGGTTCAGAACCCACCCAGCTTGCAATGCGGGAAGGGTCCATGGGAATGACCTTCTCGGTGTTTTTAATCTGTAAAAGCCATTTTCCCTGTTCGTCCAGACCCTTCCATTCTGAAAGAATATGATCTCCATTTGGAAAAAGCACCGCCTCCTCGCTTTCAGCCACCTCCCCAGTTTCTTCCGGCAAAGGACCGGACATCTCATACAGAATCACATCCTGAACTTTCATGCGGGTTGACAACCCTTTTACGTCAAACCCCACCATCATCTGAACAGATTTAGTCGGATCAGGCTCTAAAAGCATTTGCCATTCGGAGACCACCGCCCCATTGACCTTCACCCGTAAACGCTGTTGTTCAGGATCATAGCCCACCTCCATCTCCACATTACCGTCCACAGGAAATGGTAAGTCCTCCGTCAGACCTCCAACATCCTGAGGCACCCCCTGGGCTCTCCTTGAAATTCGGGTGAATTTCAGCAAGTCTCCATTGGTCCACAGTTGAAAATCGAGTGCCCCCCCTCTGCTGAATCCTTTTGAATTGTAAAATCCACCCAGTTGAATCGCACAGGACCCTGCGGGTCCAAATTTTTCAAACTGTACACGCATCCTCAATCCCAACCGCCCGGAAACTTTTGGGAGTATTGTCTCTACCTTCCCTTCCCCCTGCCACACAAAGCCGTCCGACGATATATCGGTGATCCCGGAGTCATCTGTCGGTTGACGGCCCGGCCAAAGAAGAACCTTCCACTCCGAAAGATCCTGGGGTCCCTCAAACAGAACGGACCCCGGCTCTAATGCCCTCTCAACTCTCATAAGATAATTCCGGTCCATCTCAATCCCCTCAGACCACGACGTTTGAAGTCGTAATTTACCCTGCTGAAATGAGAGGATGTCTCCTTGGAAAAATTGTCCGGTGTCCATTAAAAAACGATAGGTCCCATAAGGGGAGCGTTCTTTTTTCCCAAAGTCAATTGCCTGAATATATTTTCCATGGATCCGCAAAGGCCTTTCATTCCAGTCCGTTTGCAGGAGAGTACTCTCATGATCCTGGCCAAAATACTCCCCTTTAAGAATATCCCCATTCAAAAGATACAATACGCATTCCGGTGCCCCCGCAGACAAATCCGTCATGAACAGCAAAAAGAAACAGAGTAGACGTTTCATTCCAGGGCGCCCCCGGGAATCTGAACATCCTGAATGGCGGATAACGGGACGGGCAACACAAAAGAGTCCCCTCCTGTCAAAACTTCGGTTTCCAGTATCCCATTCACCAACGAAACAATCGACACGTTCAAGGAATCCCCGTTTTCATACAGGTTGAGAATGGCGGAGGGGGGTTCTTCGGGATTTTCAGACGGGAGTCCGGCGCTGCGGGGGTAGATTTCGTAGAGCTCATGAACAGGGATGGAAACCGGATCCTCACGCCCCTTCGTTTGCAAAAGAGCATGTTCCCTATTTAAATCGAGCAGAGTTCCTTTCAGGATACGCCCTCCTTTCAGAAGGATTTGATCTACTCCCTCCAAAGACTCCATTTCCGGAGCCTCCCCTTCCCAGGGCAATACGCGCAGGGACGTCAGCCGGATCTGTCCAACACCATTCCGGTAGCGGATTCCTATAATTCCGGGTTGTTCCACCGACGAAACCGCGTCCACCATGTCTCCTTCCCAGGTATGCAGAATCTCCTGATTTAACATCAGGGTAAATCGCTGATCCGGGATATTGACGAAAATTTGCAGGTGTTGCCGGAGCTGGGGACCGGATATTTCTTTTTGAATCCGCCAGCTGTTTGCATGCATATTGTCATGATTACGACTAATTTGGTTGGCAGAGAGGCGGTCCTGACTCACTTCGAAAACGATAAAAGAACCCGTATTTTTCCGTCCGTTAAACAAAAACACCTGATACGAAAAATCCTGTGCAGCTGTATCCATTTCAATATCCACCAAAAATCGGGTGGGAAACGGAATCTCAGGAGTCTCCCATTGCAGTCCCGCATAGGAAAAAGACAATGGAGCATGGGTGATTTCACTTTGCCCGTTCAGGACATACTGAGGGCCGTCATAAATCAGGCCCTCCCCGTTTCGGAAGCAAAACCGTTTTATGGCATTTCGAGGGAGTCGCACCGACTCACCCCACGGGACCTCCACCTCAAACGTTTCGTCCAGAACGCCGGTAGGTTGTACCCCTAAGAATGTCCCGGAACGGAAAACGACTTGGTCCCCCGGCCGATAAGGTTTCGAGGGAACCTCCAGGCTGCGATACCCTCTCACATCTGCTAAAGGGAGAAAAAGGGACTCCTCCAACCAATACGGCTTGACCTTGAATCCCTTGCCGGACGTTGAAAGATATTCCCCACTCACACGCTCCCCATTCTCAAGATCGAGCACTACCTCAAAGGAGGCCTCCTCCTCCGCCGCCAAAAGGATAGGGCCGAACAGGCACATGCAACACAACCAACCCCAGTGTTTTTTACCGTTCATAAATAGGCATCAGCCGATAATTTAACGCCATGGACAACAGAGTAGCCGCTGTGGTGAAGGTACTTCCCCGGGGACCATTCCACGATCCATTTTCGGACTGGGTTGCACGAAACACCCGGATCATTTTTGCATTCCAACGTTGCCATGCCGACATATCCCCTTGAAACAGGGCCTGCGAAAGATAATAAAACTGATAGTACGGATAATTCCCGCTATTCTTATCACTGTTTTCGCGAATATATTGGAAGTTTTTTCGTGAAGTCTCGGATTCGTAATCATCCCCGAGACTAAAGACCAGACTACTGATCGCGGATCTTACCGTATTCCCGGAACCTCTGCTGCTGTACCCGACCCCGCCATCCTGTCCGGTCATGGAGCTGTAAAACGTTTCTGCGCGTTCAAAAGCCTTATCCGGTATGGACAACCCCGCATTTTTGGCTGCGTACAGGGCCACCACCTGGGCACCCGACAAGGTGGTATCCGCATCTTTCGAAATCGGAGTATAGCGCCATCCACCCAAAGGATTCTGCTCTTGAGATTCCAGCAGGAGAGTTACAGCCTTCTGTAAAGCAGGCCCCACATCCGGTTCGTGCAGGTATCCATACAATTCCGCCAGGGCCAAGGTCGCAAAACCGTGATTATACATCGAGTTTCCGATGTACCCGGTTTCGCTTTGTTGCTGACTCAATATAAACGAGACCCCCCGCTTAATCACATCCCGATATGGACCATAATTGGGATCTTCTCCACTGGCTAAAAAAGCCAGCAACGCCACCCCGACGACTCCCGGCTGTTGTCCGTAATTATCCTCCCAATTCCCATTTTCCGTTTGAGATACCGCCAAAAACGCCAGACCCTCCTCATAGAAGGCCTCCAATTCCCGGGGGATTTCTTGACCAATCTGCAAACCGCTAAGCGGACGTTGCGCAAAGGTCATCACCGAACACATCAGCAGGATCACAGATATACAACGCATCAGTTGCCTCCTTCCATCGCCTTAAAGTACTCATCCATCAACCCGCGGTACCTTCCGGGCCAATGGGTGGGATCACTCGATCCAGCCCGGCCTTCTTCACCGGCCCTTCCCGTCGATCTCGAAGAGGAACCGGAAATATCCCCGCGACCGGGATCGCCAAACCCTGTTGACCCTTCTCCCCCCATCGAGCCGGGCATACCTTCTCCCGGTGTACTCCCGGCCTGCATCATCTGCAGAATCGCCTGCATCATCGCCTGGGCATTCTGCCCGGAGCCTTCACCGGGCGGAGGCGGTTCCCCCCCCGACATACTTTGATCCAGTGCCTCCGCCAACAACTCAATCACCGCAGTCTGGATGGTGATGCTTTCCTGGGTCGTCACAGATTGCCGCAACAACACCCCCACATTCATCATCTCTCCGGATGCCAAACTCACCAAGGTTTTTGTTTCAGGTTTTACCACCCGGTTTTCTAAGGGGATTAGGGTTTGAGCTAACTCATATTGACGATCGGACAGAGAGAGAGCCTCCCGGTCAAAGTTTAGATTTTCCCCGTAGGATTCATTTAATTCACGGGTGTGCCGCCTCAATTTTTCCTGTTGCTCACGGGCACGAATCAAGGCGATCATGGTTTCCAACGTTTCTCCCTCCTCATCGCAGGCGCCGCCCCCCTGCCCCGCTCCGCTGTCTTCGGTTTCCTTGGTCAGCATATCCGCCCAGGAGAGAAAAAGACGGTTCCACTCCGTGGCCTCCACCGTGGTGCGACCAATACTGTTGGCAAGAATCAGCTCCTCNAATTCGGGTAACCGCTCCGTAAAGTTCTCTGCAGTCATCCCCTCGGTTACTTCCAAAAGTTCCGGTTTCTGACTCCGACGGTAGAACCCTTCCAAGTCATCAAACACATAACGACTTTCCCGGTAAATTTCGGCTTCGGCTTTTGCGTTTTCCTGAATCTGCAGCTTTAGCTCCTCCGGAATATCCTCCATGGACATGCCTATGGTCTGAGGAAGAATCGCATTCAAGGCATCCCGGATTTTCAGCTGTTGATCTGCCAACACTTTAAAACGGTTGATAAAACTTTCGGAAAGGGAATTTACGATGGACTCATTCAGGTCCTCCTCCCCCTGTTTCATTGCCTCCAGAGCTTCTTCTTGCTTTTTAATCGCCTCCCCGAGTTGCTTTTTCCGTTCCGACTCGGGTTCGCCGGGAGCCTGTTCCTGAAGGACCGTATCCCCACCCGTTTCTTCATGTACGTCCCCGGCCTCCCCCGCATCCTTTTGAGCCTCGGAGGCTTTCTTCAACGCCTCCGCCGCATCCGTCATGGCAGGAACAGCTTGGTTCTTCAGTTTCTCTGAAATTTCAGCCCAGTCCGCAATTTGTTCATCTTTGATCTGCTCATTTTTAGTGGCTTCTCCGATCAGGGACTCCATGCTCCGGTTCGTTTCCTTCAATTGTTCTGCCCGCGCCAATTCATCCAACGCCCGGTCCAATAATTTTTCAGCCGTACTTTCACTTTCCAGATCCGCCGACTCCCGGTTGGCTGTATTCTGATTGGCCTCCAACGAAAGGGCTTCCTGACGAATCGCTTCATCCAGTTCCGCTAAAACCCGATCCATCTGGCTGAGTACCATTTTGGCATGGTCCTCTTTGCTGAGGACCAAAATACGGTACCGTGAACTCTGACTGGCCTCCCGCTCCGGATAAGCATCTACCGCCATCGCAATCAATTCGATCATCGAATTCGGGCCATAACCCAGCCGTTCCGGGGAAAACACCAGACGTTCCGCGCCCGAGGTGCCTTCCATCTTCATGGATTCGTTTAAAACCTCAGGCCCCTGCGCATCCATCTTCAGTTGTTTAAACTGTGCCCACACATCCTCCAGACCAAAATCGTCCCGGGCACTCACATCCAACTCGAGAAATTCATCCTCCAAAACCGCAACCGTGGCCCCGATACCACTCAAGGAAACACGGGGGGGCATATCGGCTTTGGCGATTAATTCCACCGAGGCCGGTTGACGCGGTTGCAGCCCCACCTCATCCACCCAGGTTAACGCCAGATTTTGATTTGTATCCACAAGAATTCCCGGCATCTCAAAGCCGGCTCCCTGAATTTGCAGTGCATCCACATTCCCAATGTGGGCAGAGGAAAGGACCCGACTTACCCTACCCTTCATTACCACTTCACTCCCGATGGGTACTTCCAATCTGCGTCGCCGCATCACCACATCCTGTACCTCCGCTCCCAAATACTCCGGCCACTCCACCGAGGCCGACATGGACACCAGCTCGGGACGTAACATAGGGGTAACGGATACCCGGGCCTTCGCATCTCCTGAACGTAAGGTCACTTCCCGATTTTCGGTCATGCCATCGGCCCGCACTTTCACCTGAGAATCCTGAAGGTTCACCTCCACCTCTTCGGGTCCATTCACGTTCGAAAGCACTTCGGTCACCACTTCGTTATTCACATGATTCACCTCACCGGAAAACTCAAAGTCCTCACCGTGAGGCACCACCAAATCATTCGGAAACCCACTCAACCGTACAAATGTAAAGCGCTCAATGGCAGAACTCGGTTTTAACCAGCGCTGGAAACTGTTCAACGCCGCATCCGGCACCCAGACCAAATAGAAGAGCAGCCCTGCAAAAATACCGCCCGCAACCGCGATAATCTTACGGGTTTTTTTACGATCCAGCCGCTCTTCGGCACGAACCTCCGATAACTGGCGGGTTACCTGTAAAATCGCGGCCTGCCGCAAAGCGGGAGACCCCGCCCACGACTCGTTGCCTCCATGCGCCAACTCCACCGCACCCAGCAAACGGTCCCCCACCCGTGAGTCCAGTTTTCCCATGAATTTCGCAACCCGCTCCGGACCCGGACGTTCAAAAACCCAACGCCGAACCCACGGCAGTATACTCAGCACCATGCCGATTGGAACCGGCACCGATAAAACAAAGCGGGCCCAGGCAGGAGTTTCCCACAACCGGTCCGACAGAGAGAGCAGAGCAAAACTGAATACCGGAATTAAGCACAACAGTCCCAACACAGTGAGCGTGTTTAACCAACGCCACTTTCGCTGAAAGCGGTCCAAGGCGGTTTGCAGTTCTGCAGGTAACTCTGGAGGTGTTTTAGATGTGCTCATATCCAACCCTGTCTCTTTCTAAGAATCCAATATAACCCGAAAAGGGAGATAAGGGAAATAATCCATAGCGGATGTTGCCAAATCCGCTTCACGGTTAATACTTTTTGTTCGCGGGGAAGGCGCAACAGCTCTTCCAACAAAGCCGCGGCGTCTTCCCTTTGCACCACTTTCCCGGAAGTCACCTGGGCCATTTCTTCCAAAAAGGCCGGATCGGAGGGAGCCCCTATTTGCTCCGGGATATCCCCTTCCACCTCAAATTCGGATTGAAACCACACGTCCTCCCCTTCTGGATTTAATAATTCCACCCGAAAAAGGCCCGGAAGCTCGGGCGTCCAGCGTGCCTGATAGGTTCCGCCTCCTTCTAACCCGGTCACCGCCGGGGAGATCACTTCACCGTTTTCATGAACCACTCGAAGCCGGAACGGAACGTCCTCGCTCAGGGCCATCGCCCCGCGCAGGGAAAGCGTCATGGTGATTTCCTGACCCACCAGCGGTCGCTCGGGTTGAATAAACAGGCGGGCCCCCTCATCCCCAAACATATGACGCTTATGTGCCATCCAACGCACGACCTGTCCCCAGAAACGGTAGTGATATAAATCCTCAACCCCTTTTCGCCATCGCCAAGCACCATCCGTGCCCATAAACAGTACATGACCCGTGCCGGAATCCCGGGTCACCAGCAACGGAATCCGCCCGTTTTCATTGCGGCGCGAACCGTGCGTAGCCAACACTTCAGAGCCCACCCGGGCTCTCAACACTCCAGAATACCAATAGAATCCAGGGAGAAAACGCCAGATCTGCTTATTCCGGGCCGGGGAGGAACTTAACTGCGTAAGCAAATGCTCCTGCCCTTCTCTCGTCAGCTCCATGTGCATCTCAAGATTCAACCCAATCCCATTCGGCAAGGACCGGTCATATTCTACAGGGATCAGAGATTCCAAGGGTGTATTCTCCAAACGATTCTGACCGCCCCGGAAGCCGGGCAAAAAGACCAGACCGCTACCCTGCTCCCGCACTAAAAGTTCCAGTGCCCGCAAGTCCTCCATGCTTAATTCATTGTTGCCGAGCCCTACATCTCCCAGAAACACCACATCATACTGCGACCAGGCATCCCGCGACGGGGGGAATCCTTCCAGATATCCCGGTCCGGACTGAATTCCCAACTCCGGGTGATAAAGTAACGTATCCACCTGCACCCCCGGATCACGGTTCAATGCATTTCGCAAAAACCGAATTTCCCAGCGGGGAAGTGAATCAATGATCAGCACCCGAATCCGGGTTTTACGAATATCCACCTCTGCGGTCTTTTCATTATTGTCTAAAAATTCCTCATACGGATGCGGTTCCACCCTCACCACTAACCGGGCAATTCCTTCCGACCGCGGCGTCCACCTCAAAGCTCCTTCACCGGATTTCCCCGATTCCACATCCACTTCCTGACTCGCGACTTCCACCCCGTCTGCCAATAAAATCACCCGCACCGGCACATCTTCCTGAAGCGTATTTCTCACCGTAAACGGCAACACCAGGGCCTCATTGCTAATAGAATACGAAGGAAACTTCACATCCTCCAGCAACAAATCCGGCAGGCGTTCTCTCTCTCCAATTTCAATGGCGTACCCCGGAATTCCGGCTTCCGCCATGCGCAAGACTTCCGGCAAAGGCGAATTTTCCGCATTATGCAATCCATCACTGAGCACTAAAACTCCGGCTAATTGCTCAATCGTTCGGGCGGAAGCCAGGGCAGCTTGCAGATTCGTTTCCCGAAAATCAGGTTTATCCTCATGCCCCATCTCCAAAACTTCGAGTTGCACTCCTTCCGCCAACGCCGTCCACGTTTCACTCTCCATGAGATCTTTCAGCCACTCCCGACGACTCATCACCTGATCTGCACGTTTCACATCCCGGGTGTCCATGCTGTCCGTCGCATCCGTCACCACCGCAATCCGGGCGTTTTCATTGCGTAACGAACGCTCATGGAGTTCAGGCTGAAACAAGGTAAACAACAGCAACAGGGCTCCCAGGAATTTAACCGACTCCGTCAACAGCCGATAAGGAGCAAAATGTAACTGCTTAAGATGATAGAAAGAGATCACAACATAAACCGCAAACAGCACCAGGCCGGCGATCATCACCCCACCTCCGGCATTGAATATCCACTGGCTATCCACAGGAGTCATCATGCCACACTCCAGGCAGAGGTCTTTTTAGAGGGCCGACGGACATTGAGGGTCAACAACCAGGATTCAATCACCAGGAAAACGAAGGCAAGCAAGAGAAGGAGGCTTGTGTATTCAAAGCGGCTTGTGAGTTCCGTATCCACTTCAGTCCGATCTTCAAACACCCGCAGATCCAAAGGTTCCGCCCACTCTTTTAATTCGATGACCGACAGGGTTTCCCTTCGATCTTCCTGTTCCTTCCGGTTCAAGGCCAGGACTCCCCCCTCTGCGCGGTAACGTCCCACGTTGAGTAAAGGAGAGGCTTCCGGATCCCCCATAGAGCTCCACTCCCCAATGACACCCAAATCCACATCCCCCAACGCATGGGTCCCAAAACGGCCTCCCATACGCCCTCCTTCCAGAAGCATACGCTGGAGCATCGGAACCAACACATATCCGGCATCCAAATTGGACGCATCCGGTATTGGTAGCGTCGCCAGACGATACACGACGCCCTCCCCAAGAACCTCGCGGGTGAGGAAAGGGGTTCCACTCTCCAACTCCGCAAGCGAAACCCCGGACTCCGGAAGGTCCACCGCTTCAAAAACCCGAACCAAATCCATGCGTAAGGGTTCACGCTGTTCGGTGGACAATACCCCGGATATTTCCTCCCAGCTCTCAATCCCCACCCCATAGTCGTCTTCACCGACCGCCACCAGGTCTGTAACAGAGGGAACCTGTAAAAGGATCCCCCCCTCCTCTACCCACTTTTGTTCTTCCGCAGACAAAGCTGCAGAAAGTTCACTCACTTTAACGTCAATGTTTTCATCTAAACGACTCCCCGCAGGCGCAGGTTCCCGAAGCCCCGGCTGGGGCAATAACGCGGCACTCATTACCCTGTCCACTTCAACATCTCCACTTTCCACCGAAACGAGTATCGCCCCGGAATTTTTCCAGCTCACGGCAATCCGGTTATCTGCGGGATTGCTGTCCGCCGGAAGGGTGATCTCCGCATGAAGCTGCGTCTGGTTTTCAGATACCGGCAACATCTGCTCCCAGGTAAAACTCTGGCCCTCCACCATAAGTTCTTCACGCAGGGAAAGCCCACCAAAATCGATCTGCAACGGAACCGACTCTGCATCCGCGCGGTCACGGTACAATCGCATTTGCAATGCCAGCTCCTGACCATTCCACTGAGGTTCCCCCCGTACCTGAAGCGAACGGTTTCCCGGATCCCTCTGCACCTGCGCCACATCCAATAATCGAAGCGTGACCTGCGTCGTCATTCCCTCCCATTCCGACCAGTCGGGAGGATTGGCCCCGTCCGGTAACCAGGCGGAAGCCTGACGGTCGGTAGGGATCCACACTTCCGCTTTGCTCACGCCTGCCCGGGCGATTTCCTGTAACGCCGATCGCAACATCCCACTAAGATCCGAAGAGGTATCCGAGGCTTGCACCATAGGCAGTCGTTCCAAGTCAATTCCATTCGGTAAAGGCATGAGCTCCCCCGTCACCGAATCCATCCAAATCACCCGGGCACCGGGCCCCAGCTCAGAAAGCCCCTGGGAAAGCAAACGTAAGGCACGTTCGCGTCCGGACACCCCGCCCCGGGACTGCTCCATACTGGCGGAACGATCAAACAGGATGATCACCAAATTGGAACCCGAATCAAAAAACCGGGCCAGACCGCCTTTGGATTGCAATCGCGCCAACGCCAGTAAAAACATCAGCAGCATCAAACACCGGGCAGCTAAAATCAACCACTGACGAATCTTCGCCCGCCGGGAGGCATCCCGGTCCGCGCTTCGCAAAAACATCATGGCCGCCCACTGCACGGTTTGATACCGCAGGCGATTGAGCAAATGAATAATCACCGGCAGCAGGGCCAGTGGAATCAGCCAAAGAAACAGGGGCGACAGGGCAGTCATTTACGGCCACCGCCCTTTTTACCAAACATCCCCGCATGCCCCAACAGATAGGAAGTAAGCGCCTTTTCAAAAGGTTCATTGACCAGAGCCTGACGATAATCGATCTGGAATTTCCGGCAACCCTCTTTCAGAGCCTCCAGGTGATGATGAATTCCGTCCAAATACGTCGACTGCATCACACTTGGATCCGCCACCAAATCAGCTCCGCCCTCCAAATCCACAAACCGAACCGGCCGCGTAAAATCAAAAGACAGTTCCTGTGGATCCAACAGGTGAAAAAACGAAACATCATGCCGGCAGAAACACAAATGCTGAAGCGCGCTCAACAACTCCGGGGCAGGGATAAATCCATCCGACAACACCAGCACCACGGCCCGGCGTTGCACCCGCTCCGCCAACCCATGTAAGGCTTCGGCCAAGGTGGATTCCCCTTCAGCCTTCATGCCTTCCAGTAAATCAAAATACGTGTGTAAATGCGAAGGCGCCTGCCGTGCAGGTAAATCGACCGTTTCACGCTCACTGCAACAATGCAGGCCCACCGCATCCCCCTGCTTCACCAGCGTGTACGCTAAGTGGGACGCCACATTTCGGGCAAAATCAAATCGGGTTCCCTGGCCCGAATCAAAGTTCATGGAACCGCTCGAATCCACCACGATATAAGCACGGAGATTGGTATCCGCTTCAAATTCTTTGATATAAAACCGATCCGAACGTGCATACACCTGCCAGTCGATATTTTTCGGATCATCTCCATGCACATACTTCCGATATTCCGCAAACTCCACACTGGAACCCCGGGTCGCAGAACGGTGCATCCCGGTGATCGACCCCAGCATGGGATTGTTCACCTCATAGGCCATCCGGGAGAGCCGTGAAAGCACCCCCGCATCCAAAAACGGACGGGAACTGTGGGCTTTAGAGGCCACGGATCAGACTTCCTGAGCTTCTTCCTTCAGGCGGGCCACCACATCCGTAGACGTGACCCCTTCCGACTGCGCATGGAAATTGGTCAGAATTCGATGAGAAAGCACGGGTTCCGCCACCGCGTTTACATCCTCAATTTGCACCAGCATGCTTCCCCGCAACACCGCCCGTGCCTTTGCCCCCAACACTAAATATTGTAACGCACGAGGTCCCGGACCCCACATCACCATTTCCTCCACCCAGGCCGGGGAATCCGGCTGACCCGGACGCGCCGCGCGCACCAGCTTCACCACATGGTCATACACATGATCGGCAACAGGAACCTGACGCACCACATCCTGAGCCTTCAGAATATCCTCACCCGTCAGCACCGGTTCAAGTTTTATAGAGTTAGTCCCCGTGGTTTCTTTGGCGATCCGGACTTCTTCGTCATAGCTCGGATAGTTCACTTCCACCATAAACATAAAACGGTCCAACTGCGCTTCCGGCAACGGATAGGTTCCTTCCTGCTCGATGGGATTCTGCGTCGCCAACACGAAAAAAGGTTTATCTAAATGGAAGGTATTCGTCCCTGCATTCACCTGATATTCCTGCATGGCCTGCAACAGCGCGGCCTGGGTTTTGGGAGGCGTACGGTTAATTTCGTCCGCCAACACAATATTGGCAAAAATCGGACCTTTCATGAATTCAAACTCACGGTGACCGCTCTCCGTTTCCTGAAGAATATCCGTTCCGGTAATATCCGAAGGCATCAGGTCGGGCGTGAATTGAATCCGGCTGAAATCCAGCGACATTAAATCCGCAAGCGATTGAATCAACAGCGTTTTAGCCAAACCGGGCACCCCCACCAAAAGCGCATGCCCCCGGGCCAGCAAACAGATTAACAGCTTTTCGACAACATCCTCCTGACCAATAATCACCCGGCCGAGCTCTTCTTTGATCTTCGCCATCTGATCCCGGAGGGTTTCAATTGCAGCTACATCGTCCAGTTCTACTTGAGATTCTTCTAAAGACATCGATTTATTCCTTATGGTTGCGGTAGGTACTACTCGGTAGCCATAACCTTGCGCAGGATTAACAAAGAATCAAATAGAAAGAGCCTTAATCAAGCGGGAAGGGCCAAAACTGACAATCATGAAGTCCTCCGCTTCCAAAAAAGAAATAAAAACGCCTTGGTGCGGATGAGAGTAGAAGGAAACCGGACGGATGGTGCGGATTGACACTTCGGCATAGGGAAGAAATAGATCGCAACAATGACACCGTAAAACATGGAGATAACTGGCATTAAAGAACTTGGTGATCAATTCAGGGACGTTTTCAAATGGGTAGTTCTCTACGGTCTTGACCGTCTGTTTGTAGGGGTGGATGAATCCGAGAATACGGTGTGGTTTTGTCACATGCAGGTGAAACCTCACAGCTCAGCGGCTTGTCCGCTGGAACTACTGGTTGAGATTTCTTCTATTCCGCTTTGCCGCCTGAGTCCATCTCGGAGTTTCTCTTCGATCCGGTCTTTCAGGCTTTTCGGAGCCAGCACCCGCACATCCGGCATCCAGAACAGCACCCAGCGGATAAGTACCTTCCTCCCGGAGGTTTCCAGCCGCATGTCCACCCGGTCTGCGCCAGAGCACTTCCATTACTTCCCATAGTGCGGTAGGAATCTTCAGTATCTTTAATTCCATAACGGGTTCTTCCTATAAATGTAAAAAAATGTGGAAGGCGATATCGTATGGAAAATGATCTGTT
>JGI12210J13797_10945928_pt1 | contig 19278 bp, 20 predicted proteins | sample ElkSlonscriptome_3_FD_13797 | JGI IMG/M metagenome (IMG submission 13797)
CAAGCAAGTTTCAAGTTGTACCCGTGCTTTCCGTCTACCGTGATGTTAGTCCTTTGGGAGCGTCGCTCATGTCAATGCGCAGACGGACGCTGATCTTCCTGCTGATTTTCTTGTTGATCCCCGCTGCGGCGCACGCCGCCACGATTTCGATGGGGCCCAATGGCTGCGCCCTCGCCGATGCGATCCGCAGCGCGAACACCGACAATGCGGTCGGCAACTGCGCGGCCGGCGACGGCGACGACGTCATCGTTGCCCCTGACGGCTGGGCGGTACCGATCAGCCAGACGCTGCCGACCATTGACTCCAACATTACCCTGCGCCCGGAATCCGACGCGGGATTGCTGACGGTGTCCGGCGATTTCGCGCACAAGATTCTTCGGGTAAACGGCTCCGGAACCCGACTGACCCTGTTCCGCGTCGCACTGGTCGATGGCAGTGTCGGTTCGGCGCTCGAAGGCGGGGGTGCAGCGCTTGACATCGGCCAGGCCACGGTCACCGTCCTTGAATCGGAGATCGCCCGCAACAAGGTCAACGACAACACCGGTTCGGCGATCCATATCGAAAACGGAACGCTGATCATCGATTCCAGCGTCGTTCGCGACAACTTCATGCGCGTTACAGGCAACTTCAATCCGACGCGCACCGCGGTGTTCGCAAGGAACTCGACCGTCGAGGTTATCGACAGCACGTTCCGGGACAATCTGGGCGTCGAACCGGATCTGATCTCGGCCAGCATCTTCATGGATGGCGGCGTGTTGCTGTTCGAAAACAGCCTGATCGACGAATTCCGCTACGGCCTGCGGGGCGAGGGGGCAGCGGCCACCATCATCAACTCGACCTTTGATACGAGCTTCGATCCGGGCTATGACGACGACCTGATCTGGTTTGTCGATACCTCATCTGTCACCCTTCGCAACGTTACGCTTAACCGGCGCATCGTGCTTGAGGATTCAATCCTGTCGGCGACCAACACGATGTTCAGCGGCTGCGACTTCGACGCCGTCAACGTCATTCTCGATGCCGGCAACTTCAACCGCATCGGAAACTGTCGCGGTGCCGCGGACGGACAATCGCACCTTTTGCCGCTGGCAGATAACGGCGGCCCGAGCCGGACCCGCGCGCTCGGCGTAAATTCGGATCTTATCGATGCAGGCGACACGTCGTTCTGTGAGCCATTCGACCAGCGCGGCGTCGCGCGCCTTTTCGCCTGCGACATCGGCGCCTATGAAGAAGCCGGCGCAGCCGATCTGGTAACGGCCATCGATGTGATTCCGCCGCCCCCATACGTCGGGGATCAAGAGCTGGCGATCACCCTGAGCGTCACCAACGATGGGCCTGCGCTGGCGACCGCAATCGAAGTCGATGCGGCATTCACGTGGCTCGATATGGTGTCGATCAGCTCGCCGGTCTGTCCCGCATTGCCCTGCGTGATTCCGTTTCTGGAGCCAGGGCAAATGATCTCATTTCCGGTCCAGGCGACCACGCGCGACGTCTTGAACCAGGACTGGCGAGTCGAATGGTCGGGCCGTTCGACGGCCGGCTCGACGCACGTCGATCCAGATGAATCCGATCCTGCCGGAACCAACTTCTCGATCGCGACCGGGGCCATTCTGGCCGGCGCAGATCTTTCAGTTCAAATGGACCTGATCACCCCCGGGCCGTACTTCGTCGGGCAGGCGATCGAGCACGACATCACGGTCCGCAACCTGGGCCCGCGGCGGGCGAACCAGATCGAACTCGATTTCCTGGCTGACGGGATGTCCGTTCTGGGCTTCAGCGGCTGTCCGCAGCTTTCGGGACAACGATGTACATTCTCGAGCCTTTCCGCTGGCGCCGACGTCGAGGTCCGGGTTACCTCGCAGATCACCGAGAGCCAGTTCAATGCCGAAGCGGAGGTTATGGCCGACGAAATCGATATCGCGCCGAAAAACAATCGCGACGATCTCGGCAACGGGGGAGGCGTTCAGGACGCCGACCTGTCGGTGGATATACTCCTGCTGACCGCGCCGCCGTACTACGGAGACAAGTTTCTCGAGTTCGAGATCAAACTTAGCGCGGCGCAGAACGATGTGTCGAACATTCTTATCGACAGCATTTTGCCCGGTGGCTTCCGCATCGGGGTCGACAACTGCAATTTCCTCTTTCCGTGCAGGCTGCCAATCACCATCCCGGCCGGCACCTCCATCACGCTCGGCGCCGACTGGCTGGCCCCGATTTTCGATCCGGACGGACCGGCCACGTGGACCCACACGGTGGTCGCTTTTCCCGGGGAGAACGAACTCGATCCGTCCAACAATACGGTTTCGATAACGAAACCATTGGTGGCGGCGGCGGATCTGGCCGCCCAACTCTCGCTGGAGACGCCTCCGCCCTACAACGCCCAGCAGGAGATCGAGTATCGCTTGCGGGTGGTCAACGGCGGTCTGAGTAATGCAAACGCGGTGGACATTGTGGTTACTCCGGACAATCTCGAGCTGGTTTTCGCCAGTGGACAGCAGTGTCCGGACGTCGACTGCCAGCTCCCTGGTCTCGATCGCTTCAACGATGAAATCATCACGCTGGTCTACCGAGTGGAAGAGGCCGGGGCCTTCAACCTGATGGCTGCGGTCGAAGGGCTGGAACTCGATCCCGTGCCAGCCAACAACATCGATTCCGAAGGCGGCACGGCCAACGCGCTGCCGAACATCGATGTGATTTTCACCAGCGGCTTCGAACCGCCCGATCCGTAGCTGATGATTGGTGACCGGCGAGTCGCCCCTATGCGACGATCGCCGAACGTGGATCGAGCCGGTTCTGAGTGGTCTTGCCGGCTCTTGTGCGGGTCGTCAGCGACACCGGCGTGCGCGGCGCTCGACGAGCGGTCAAGGCCGCCAGAAGACGTCTTGCGGTGCCGGCTCGCGCGCCAACGCAGACAGGTGAAGGTACAGGTCGTCGACGTCTGTTTCGGTCAGGTGCGGGAAACGGTCCGGCGCTACCAGCGTCATCAAGCCTAGGTGGCGTTCGCCGAGACCTCTACCCGTGCGAACGATGCGTTCAAACTCGTCGCGTCCGATCGCGCTCACGATCGCCAGGTCGGGCGTCGGGGCGCCGTAGAGATTCGCGCCCCGGAGGTCCAGGCCATGACACTCGTTGCACATGGTCATGCCCAGGTACTCGCCGCGCGCCCGGGCGGGTTCAGTGTCCGAATCGACGCGAAGCGGCGGGACGGCATCGGCCCAGTCCTCGTAATGCATTTCGCCGCCGAAAGCCAGGTCCCAGCGGGCGCGCCATCCGAGCTTCGGTGAAGGAAGATCGGCCTCGACGACCGGCGCCGCGCGCAGGAATGCGATCAGTGCTGCGGTGTCGGCGTCGCTCAGGCGGGCGAAGTTGTACGACGGCATCGACACCAGCGCTTTGCCCCCGGCACCGATGCCTTGGCGGATGGCGGCCTCGAGCGTGGCGTCGTCGTGTTCCCGGGCATACTTCGCCAGGTTGGGCGCAACCGCGCGCGCCGGCCAGTCCCACTGATCGCCGAAGCCCTTGCCCTCGAGCGCTTGCCCGTGGCAGCCGAAGCAGCCTCGAGTACGCGCAATGTAGCGGCCGTGGTCGATGCTGGCGTCGTCGTCGGGGATCGGGCGGTCGAAAGGAGAGTCGTAGCGAACATCGCGCAGCTGCATCTCGCTGATCGCGAAGATGCCGCAGGCCGCAGCGATGGCACTCACCAGCAGGCAGGTCACGAGCAATGCAGCGAATCGCACGTTCGAATCTCACATGTACGGCACGGCATCATAGGTTGCAGAGGCCAGGAATGCCAGGCACCTGTGCTTTCAGCCCGTGATTCCGACCGGCGAGTCGTTCAGAGTCATGGTCGTGCCGGTGGTACGGTTGGCGACACTGAATCGGGCGCTTCGACGTGAATACAAAGCATCCCTTTTTCCGAAGATCCCGCAAGCACCAGCGATGGTTTCAGACGAAGCTGGTTGCGGGCTCGGTGCTGCTTGTCGGCGCGGTCGGCGCCATGCTGTACCTGGTCGGCCTGCTACCGCTGATCATGCTTGTGTTTGCTTTCGTACTGAGCATTATCGCCCCGTTCCTGGATGTGCCCGCCATGGTCAGGGCCGGCAAGCTGCGCTACTGCTCCCCGTTTCTGCTCTGCGAAGCCGAGCAGCATGGCACCGTGACCCTTCACGCCGGGACGCTGTTCGATTCCTGGTTCCTGTTTCGCGAAGACATGTCGGCCGGCGAACGAAAGACGCTCGCGACGGCCTGGATGGTCGAGGGCTTGATCAACCTGATCGAGGACCACGAACGCGCCGGCCAGCGCGAGCTGAAGGTCCGGACGACGAGCTATATCCTGAACGAGCGAACCGCCGGGAAGCTTGGCCCGCAAAGGCGCGTCCCCTATAAGTTTCGCCGGAAAAGGCGCATCTCGTGTGCTGCGCCACTCGGCCGTAGCGACGGCTACTGTCACTCGTGTCGCAACACACGATCTGCGGCTTTTCCGACTGAAACGCGCTCCGTGCAGAGTTATTCAGAGGTTCCTTAAGCGCGGCTGGTTGGGGATACAACGAATTGAACAACCACCTTCGACGCTAGCCGTTTTCCGCTACCGGACTGTCAGTCGGGCGGGCAATGCATGTCTTGTCCACCTCCACCTGATAGAGACGAAAGATGACAACTAAGAACATTCCTCGAAATCAGCCGTCCCGCGTCGGAGACGCCGCTGGGCCGGCGCTACCACGTCGCGCAGAATGGCTGTTTTTCCTGGAATATTACGCGGCCGCTGGCGGAGCGCCATCACTTGCAACGGATCAGGTCAGCAGTAATCCGCTCGGCATCCACGACTGGGCACAACGTCTTGAGGCCGCTGTAGGCGTGGTCCTGCGGTCCGGTCATACGGTCACGCCTTTTCGCAACGGTGTCGAAATCTTCCCGAGGATGCTTCGGGCGATAGCGTCGGCTTCCGTCAGTATCGAGTTTCTGTTTTTTATTTACCAGGACGGAGAGGTCGCCCACGAGATTTGCGATGCCTTGATCGATCGCGCAGAATCGGGGATTAGAGTCAAGGTTCTGCTTGACGGTTTCGGCAGCAAGCCCATGCCGAAGAGCATTCGTCAAAAATTCAACGAAAGCGCCGTGGACCTTCAGGTTTTTCATCCCTTGCCGCAATGGAAATTCTGGGCCACGGACGCACGCACACACCGCAAGATTCTGGTCGTCGACGGCAAGCTCGGATTCACCGGCGGGGTCGGCATTTCACACGAGTGGTCCGGGGACGCAGAGGGTCCAAATCAATTTCGTGACACCCAGGTCTCGGTCCGGGGGCCCGCCGTAGCGTCTCTGCGCGCTGCGTTTTTCGGCAACTGGGCCGCTGCCGGCGGAAGACTGCCCGAGAATCTCGACGTTCCCGGGCATTCCGCGCCATTCGAAGGCGGCACGTGGGCCGGGGTTCTGGCCGCGACCGGCGCCACTCAATGGAGCGAAATTGCACTGCTGTTCCAGCTGCTCACGCTGCACGCGCGGAAGACGCTGGATATCGTAACGCCGTATTTCGTGCCCGGCCCGGCGCTCGCCGCAGACCTGGCCAACGCGGCGAAGCGTGGCGTGGATGTCCGCATCATGACCAGCGGAAGGAACACCGACCAGCGCATGTCCCGCTGGGCCGGGCAACGCTATTACTCGAACCTGTTGTCCGCGGGCGCGAGGATCTTTGAGTACGACCGCACACTGCAGCATGTCAAGGCCGTAGTAGTCGACCAGCGAATGGTCTGTATCGGCTCTCCAAACATGAACCAGCGGTCCACCAGCCAGGACGACGAAATCGCCTTGCTGACTTTCGACCGTTCGCTGGCCAATGAATTACGAGCCGACTTCAAAGCCGACCTGAACGATTCCCGCAGCATCGACGGCAAAAAGTGGGCCAGTCGCGGCATTATTCGGCGCGCGCGCGAGCTGGCAGCGTCCGTGCTCGAAGCCCAGCTCTAGTGAACGCCGCCGAGATGGATCTGGGTCTACCATCAGTCGGGGTTTAACCTGGGTTAATGCGCGCAAACTCGAAACAATAGAAACTTCGTTTTTCTCCGAAGAGGTTACCTATGGATATTCTTCGAATCATTCTTTCCATTCTTCTTCCGCCGGTTGGCGTATTTCTGCAGGTTGGTATCGGCGCTCAGTTCTGGATCAACATTCTGTTGACGCTTCTTGGCTACATCCCGGGTATTATTCATGCCGTATGGATTATCGCGCGCCGTTGATATCCATAGTATGCTCCGGGCCACGGCCCGGAGCATACTGAAAATACGTCAAGCGAATTCGTCCCGGCGATTTGTGAAAATCTAATGCACGTTGCAACACACTGCTTACATAATGCGTCCGACAAGCCATTGTCCTGCAAAATAAAGAGCGGCAATGATCGCGCCGGCGATCAATGTGCTCGTTAAAGCGTGGCGTTTCCAAATCCGTATCGCATCATCTCCGAACCGGTGGACCAACCAGGCCAGACCGTAGTAGCGAATGCCGCGGGCGATCACGGCGGCAAGCACGAACAAAGGAAGGGGATAGCCTGAAAGACCTGCGGTAATCATCGCCACCTGAAAAGGAATCGGAAGAATCCCCACCAGTAGAATGGCGCCGAACCCGTACGAATCAAAGAACGTCTTGAACGATTCATAAGCCTGTTCGTAGCCCATCGTTTCGATGAACCACGTACCGATCGATTCATACAGCACCATGCCGACTGCATACCCGGTCACAGCGGCCAGAAGGCAGCCAACCGTGGCCGCGGTAGCAAGCGCAATGATTCGATCCCTGTTGATGGCCATGAGCGGGATCAGAATCACCTCGATCGGGATGGGAAGGATGATTGTTTCCAGGAACGACACCAGACCCAACAGCCATAGCAGGTGATTCGACTCGTTGAGCCGGTCGAACCAGCGCTTTGAGCGGGCGCTCACCATGGAGCGTCCCGGCGCATATCATTGGCGGAGGGGCCATCGATGCGACGAAAAGCGGCTTCCAGAGTACTGTAGGTGCCGAACGCGAATAAACCGATGGCGACAATGCCGAGCAAGATACGGCCAAAAGGCTGAGATCGAACGGTAGAAAATACTTCTCCCAGACCGCCAGCTTCCGAAGGGTCGGCCTGATAGGCGGCGAGCAGAAAGAACCCGCCTACAATGACAAGAACGACTCCGCGCGTCACCAGCCCGAACCGGCAAATATGCTGAGCACCCGGCTGGAGCGATTCGGGAATGCGCATATAGCGCTCGAACTTTGCGTGATAGCCCTTGATGCCGTGGGCGACACCGGCACCAACTACGGCAAGGCCAATCAGTGCGACCAGCCAGACACCAAAAGGCTGCTGCAGCAGCCAGGCGCTGAAGTTTTCCTGACCACCACCGCCGGAACCACCGGACGAGTCGCCGCCGAGCGTAAACACCAGCGTTATTGCGAAAAAACCCAGCGATACATGAAGGATTGCGCTGATGACCATCGAGGCCCTGATGGCAAGCCCCTTGCCATCCGTGCCATGATTATCGGGGTCGAAAAAAGCCTGGATGACGCGCCAAAGCGAATAGCAGAAAAGCCCGAGGCCAACGATAACCAGTAGTGTGCTTCCGAATGGTTGTCCCAGCAATGATTTAAGCGCATCACGGCTGCCGGCCGTCTGCCCGCCGGAACCGAATACTGCGAGGGTGGCCAGGCCACCAATGATGAGATAGACCACACCACGAGCCGCGTAGCCAACGCGCGCCACAACGGGAATGACATTATTTTGCCGCGAATCACTTTCCATGACCGAATACCTCTCGAGTGCTTGAGTGTGATGTTGGCGAGTACCGTTATCGTGCCCACGGTGTGCTTGTACTGAATGAACGAGGCCAGGCAAACCTATTCAGCTGTCGAGGGCCAATCGGGCTGCGCCCGTGGATAAATTGATACTGCATAGCAGCATTATATGCAATCATCCATGTTCAAATGGCTTCGTTTTTGCAACCCGGCTGTCTCGCTAGCCAGGTCACATTTGCGTGTGGCTGCTATGCAGTTTTCAGACTGAACATGGCGCGGCGCTGTGCCTGCGATCAAACGAAAGCGGCTGTGGCCGTAGCTGGCGGGAACAGGGTTCCAATCCCGCTCAATCGCCCGACAGTGCCTCCAATCGAGCAATCGTCCACACAACGTGCTCCCGCAGCGCCTCAAGCGCGCGCTGCTCGCTGCCGTTCCATTTCAGCTCCAGCGCTTCCTCGATTGATTCCAGCCACGCCTTGTCCGCCTCCCGCAATCGCCGGACAGTGCCCCCGGTATCGCCCAGTACCTGTTCGCGCGCCCAGTCGCCGATCGAATGCAGGAAAACCAGCTCCGGGTCCCCCGCCTTTGGAAGCTCACCGCGTGCGCGCTGCATCGCCGCCAGGCGTTCGATCATGCCATTTCGTTCGGCCAGAACATTTTGCAAGACAACGCAAATTTCATTCGACAGGTCCGCGCTGTCGAGTAGATCCCGATAGCGTTCGACCAGCTCTGACCCGTAAGAACCCAGTCCCGCCAGGCAGGCCTGGTGCTCGTCGCGCATGATAGACATATCTATACTCTCCCGGCTCTTACCTGCCGGTCAGTCTTCGTTCGGTACCCGCACGCGCAGGGCGCCGACGTGGATCTCGATCTCTACCGGGGTGTGCCCGACTTCCTCGCCGTCGGCGGTGACCGGTTGCGGGGATTCGGTCTCGATCCGGCAGTGCCGGAAGCGACGATGCTCGAGCAATTCCGAAGACCCTTCCTCCGGGCCCAGCAATCGAACCTTGGCGTATTCAACCGCCAGGTTCGCCGCGTGATCCGGGTGGACGCCGAAGAAGTTAAGCACGCCATCGTCCGGCATCGCGCCGGGAACGCGGTGGCCCCCGCCGTAAAATGACCCGTTCGCCGCGCCGATCTCCAGCCACGTGCCCTCCAGTCGCTCATCATCGATGTGGACCGTCGCCGAAAAACCACTGTCATCTCCGAGCTTTTCGACGAGGCTGCGAACATAACTCAGATCGCCCCAGTCGGACTTTGCGGCTTCGTCTACATGAGCGCTGGCCTCCGCGCCAAGACCTACGTGGATCATGTTGATGAACACCCGCCCGTCGACGACGCCAACGTCCACGCAACGCTCCGGGCCGTCGGCAGCAATTCGGCACGCGGTTTCGGCGTCCGCCTCGACACCCAGACTCCGGGCGAAATCGTTTGCCGTCCCGGATGGCAAAACCGCAAGAACAGCATCGGCCTCCACGCAGGCCCCGGCCACCGCGCTTATGGTGCCGTCTCCGCCGGCGGCCAGCACAAGCCGATCTTTTTCAACGGCGTCCCGCCAATCGCCTTCCTGAAAGTCCACCTCGTCGAAACCGCTCAGGCCGGCGGCTTGAAGATACCGGCGCCAGAACCCGAGGTCTTGCTCTGCATCACCGGATTGCGAATTGATGATCAGCACGGTCATGATAATCACCCATCTGGAACACGCTTACACAATACCAGCATGCCGCCGGGACGGCGCAACAAAAGAAAATATGCAATACGTCCGCTGGATTTCCAGGTTCTGCCACGTTGCGGGCGACCTCGCCTAATACGCCTCTCCAAGGTCGCTTATCGCGAGGCCGACATCAAACCCAAGCGACTGGAACTCTATCCGGTGCTTGTCGAGAATCTCGAGCAGTTGCAGCGATTTCCCGAAGCGCTGGCCATGATGCGTGAGTACCGACAATTGACCGAAGAACTCGCATCTGTCGATACCCGGGCGCGGGTTGCGGAACTGCAGACTGCTTTCGACCTGGCGCGAAAGGAGCGCGAGTTGCTCGAATCCGAGCGCGAGCGACTGGCCAGGGAGGCAGAGGTGGACGCGCTGCAGGCCGAGCAATCGCGTGAGCGGTTGCTGGGTGTATTTTTCCTGGCGGGCGTGATCGTGCTCGGCCTGTTCCTGATCGCGATATTGCGCTCACTGAGTTTGCGCACAAAAGCCAATCAACTTCTGGCCGAGAAGAACGCTGAAATCGACTTGCAGCAATTCGACCTGGCCCTCAAGATCGCCGACGCCGCTCTTTATGAGATCAAGGATCGCGGCCGAAACGGCTGGACCGGCTTCGAGCGGCGGGCCCACGACCCGCAAGTGTTCAAGGGTTCTCCGGACATAGAAGCGCTGGTCGAACGCGACGCCCTTGCGCGCAAGCGAACTCAGTCGCCCGCCACCGGCGCGCCTTGAAAACAGCGCTTCAACGCGCCGCTGAAACGGACAAAAGCTGAAAGACCTCTGAACAACCCTGCGCGGGCGCAGGGTTGTCCAAAGATTTTTTAATCCTCTACCTCCAGACCCTTGCCGGACCAGGCCGAGAAGGAGCCCAGGTAGAGATCGACGTGCTCGAATCCATGGCGACGCAGCAGACTCGCCGCGATGGTGGCGCGGCTGCCGCTGCCGCACATGACGGTATAGCGATGGCCGCTATCGAGTTCCTCGACCGCGTCGGGCAGCTCGCCCACGTAAGCGTGGCGCGCGCCGGGTACGCGACCTTCTTCCACTTCGTCATCGTCGCGCACATCCAGCAGTATCCAGCCTCGCTCACCAGCCTCCACGCGCCGCTTCACCTCAGCGGTATCGAGGACGCGCAAGCTGCCGAATGCCTGCCCGGCCGCCGCCCAGCCTGCAAGAGAGGGCGCGAGAAACCCGACGACGCGGTCGTAACCTATGCGCGCCAGCGCCGTGGCCGCGCGCTCGGCCTGATCGGCGTTCTCGGCAACCAGAGCGAGTTCGTCTTCGGGAGACAGGAACCACCCGGCAAAACTGGCGATCATGTGATCCGGGATAGCGATGCTCCCGGGCAGGTGCGCACCCAGAAAAGCCGATGCGCTGCGTACGTCGAGCACCGTGGCGCGGGCGGTCGCTTCCAGGAAGTCCGCGGTATTGAGCGCACGGGGTCGCAGCGGCCGCCTTGTCGCGGACGCGCCTTCCAGGTTTCCCGCCTCCATTTGTCTAAAGTACGGCGGCTGGCGGTGATGCTCGGAGATTTTGGCCTCGATGAACGCATCGCGATCGGTTATCTGAAGGCGGGAATTGTTGTGGCGTTCATAACCTATGGTCGAGACTTCACGATCGGCCATTGCATTGCCGCAGACCGACCCCGCGCCGTGCGCCGGGTAGATGACGGCCTGGTCGCCCAACGCCAGCAGTTTCTGCAGGCTGTCGTACAACAGGCCGGCTACTTCGCGGGGGCGATCAGGGTAGAAATCGGTGCGGCCAACGTCGCCGACGAACAGTGCGTCGCCGGTGAAGACGCCCACGGCTTCCTCGCCGAATTCGGGGTCGTAAAAGGCGAACGAGAGGCTGTCATCGGTATGGCCGGGTGTCTCCAGCACGCGCAGAAGAGCGCTGCCGATTTCGAATTCGTCGCCGTCCCGGACGGTGTCGGCGTAAACCACATCGCCGGCGGCATTGGGCCCGTGGAAGACGGCGGCCCCGGTCCGCTCGGCCAGCACAGGGGCGCCCGAGAGAAGATCCTCATTGCGGTGGGTTTCAAAAATGTGGGTAATCCGGCAGTCGTTCTCCGACGCGATTTCGGCGTAGATCTCACAATCTCGGCGAGGATCGATCACCGCCGCCTTGCCCTCGCTGCCGATCACCCAGGATAAGTGCGCGAGTCCCTCGCTCTTGATTTTTTCCACAAACATCGCGTCCTCCGTGGGGGTGTCCCCATCGATTGAAGCCGGATCGAAAACCCGGTGGCGAGTACCCGGCATGTGTCGTCTGGCCACCATTTATGACATGGTGATCCATAGCCCCTGGAACAAGTCTCTGAGCCCTTTGGAAGCGCGCCTGCCTGGCAATGAAGGAATGGTGTTCCACGCCTGCGCCGAGCCGGTTCTGGACCTATCGGACCGAGTCGGCATCAGCGACAAGGACGGCCTGCAAGATCCGCTGGCTGAAATGGAGTCACTCGCCGATGACTATCCAGGCCTGGCGGCCCAATTCGATCTTGCGACCGTTCACCTGGTCGCAAGCGAAGCGCCGCCGATAACGCCAGCGCAATCCCCGACAGCGTGCTGGCCCTGATCGGCCCCAAGACGGATCGATGCACGATGGTCTGAACCTGACAAGGCGTAGTACCAAACGCCTGCTGTCCGTACGCGGTATGATCAGATTCACCCGCGCGGTGACTGCAATCATCGCCAACGATCTGTGTATAGCCGACCGACGTCATTCATCCCTTCTCCTGCCAGGGCCACTTGCCCGTCAGCTCGACATGCAAAGTAAAGCTCAGGAATGTTCTTACCAAGACGATGATCGCCAATACGCCGACGGTTTCGAATGTGAGCTCGACGACCACCGTATGGATAATGTCTGCCGCAACCAGAAATTCCAGACCGAGCAGAATACCGCGGCCGAGTCGCTGACGGACCTCCGCATGTAAGGATTCATTGTTGCGGTGCGTTACTAATTGAACAATCGCTGCGGCAACGGCATAGACAGCGAAAGCTGCGATAATGAAAACACCCGTAAGCTCGATAGCCCCTGCACACCACTCTGCCACGGGCTTGACAAACTCAATCACGCTGACCTCAGCCGGTTGGACGAGTTGCTTATGGTACCGAACATCTGGTGCCGACCGCAATGCGCATCCATTACACAGCTCACCCCGAAGCATGAGGCACCATCTATCCAGTCTCGGCTTCTTTTTTGCGGTACGCTAAAATTTCTCAAAAAAGTTATTGGAGATTTCGATATGCCGGGCGATAAGAACAAAGACGAGCGCCAGTTCGAACATGTGAAACGAAGCGAACAGGATCGTGGAAGGTCAAAAGAAAAAGCGGAGGAAATTGCAGCACGCACGGTCAACGAACAGCGTCGTAAAGAGGGCCGTACGCCGAATAAGTCCACCCAGGGCACCGGCAATCCCAATACATCGCTGGAAAGCCGCTCAACCGAAGAACTCCGAAACCGAGCCAGAGAGCTGAGTATAGAAGGTCGCAGTGACATGACCAAAGACGAGCTCATCAAAGCTATTCGCGAGAAGGAATAGCGGCGCTCAATAGAAAGCGGATTCTTCAGCTGAATTCGGAACTGAGCACGGGCGCCGGCGGAGCCAGTCAAGTCCGTATCTGTGCCCGCAGGCTATGTGGCAAACCGGCAACGGTTCGAAAGAATGGGGCTCACTCCGTCGCCGAGTCGCTGCGCGCCGGGCGGGGCCGGACCCCCTCGAGCAGACCGTCGTCGAAGTCATTTCCGTGAAGTACCGATACGTCTCCCGTAGTTTCAAGCACTGCGGCGTGAACATCATCGAGACAAGCAACGTTTGCTTCGCGGAGTTTGGCGAAGAGATCGGTGCGACTGACCCGCCTCGATTGCAGTACATCGTCAAAAATTTGGCCATTCCTTATCAACAGAACCGGCGTGTTCGAGAGAGCCTCGCTAAGAGGCTCCGATTTGAAACGGAAGCGCGAAAGCAGGTATTGCAGCGCAAACAGCGTGAGTATCACAAGCAGCGTCTGAGTGAATGATGTCCACTGGCTCGCTTGCGCAGCGCTGGCAAGAAGCGTACCTGTCGCAACGGTAGCAACGAAATCGAAGCTGGTCATTTTAGAAAATGACCTCAGCCCGACCAGGCGTACCAGGCCGATGATCCAGAATAGTGCAATGATCGAGAGCAGGATGGACCGTAACACCAGGTCGGCGGCGGATGAATCGATGAACATAACCAATCTACCTCCAGCAGTAGCAGGCAAACATCACGAGCTGCAGATATTCAAGAAACCTGTAAACAGGTCTATTGCACCAGTAATAAAAAAGAGGCCGGGCGAATTCGCCCAGCCTCGGTATTATCTACCTACACGTACGGACCGAAGGAATTCAACGAATGACGTTGATCTCGGTTGCTTCGAGCTCCCGATCCTCGAACCAGCCATCTTCCAGCTCACCCCGGACGCGGACACGATCACCGACTTCAAGACGAAGATAGCCATCATCATCCATCGGGCTGTCGTCCAGTTCATCTGTCTCGACCGTCAGATTCATTTTTCCGGTGGATAGGGTAAATTCATCATCGTCGATGCTGGTTATCTTCCCGGTCATGGTCGACATTTCGTCGTCCGAGTCCCAGCTGGAGAAAAGGCCCCAGGCAGGATCCATATCATCGAGCATCGTGAAGGTTACATCGAGCTTGTGGATGTAGACGGCATCGGCTTCAATCTCGCGGCCTTCAAAGAAATCGTCATCCACGCTGCCGGTAGCCGTTACTTTGTCACCGACGCTCAAGCCGTATTCATCGGCATCCCGGTCGGAGTCATCCATTTCTATTGTCACGAGTCCTGATTTGGTCTTCAAATCGAATTCATCATCGCCGATCTCGGCAATCGAGCCCGTCACGGTCAAAGAGGTACCCTCCGAGTAACGCTCAAGTACGTCGGAATCGTGATCCTGCGCTATCGCAACGGTCGAAAAGGTTGCCGCGATAACGGCAGAAATTGCAGTAGCGAGTTTGGCTCTCCGTTCCATGATTTTGCTCCTTAGTTTCAGTGAAAAGTGAAATCTTGCGAGGACCGGCAGGTAAGTTGCAGTGCTGCCATTCCTGATTTCGTTTTCAATCCTAGCAACCACCGGCCGGTAGCGTCTTTAACTCAGGTTAACCGGGGGTGTCTTCTCGCGAAAAGAGGCGAAAGTCGTAGCCAACGAGAAGCTAGTGCGCCCGCCCCGCTTTCGCCAAGTTTTGGCAAGTCGTAGAGGTTCAGCTGCAAGGCCCGTCCCAATTCAAGCCCAGACACGGAAGCAGCCGCTTTGCCGACGCAGCGACCGTGACTTAATCGAGGTTAAGGGCATACGCTTGCGGATCGCCTAATCTGATTTCCGGCGATTTTTTGTAACCAGGGCCAAATAGTTCAGGATATGGGTAACTAACAAGGAGATAACGCGTGTCTTCACTACGGGCTGAATTCAGGAATTATGTGCGTGCTGAGAGCACGCCCTGCATGATGGCAAGAGCCGCCGAACGGTTCGACCGTGTAGAAATAAATGACTACGGATGCTTGGGGAGCGACTCTGCTTCCGGTGCACTTTATCGGGATATCGAGCGATATGTGTTGCGCGGCTCCAGAGGGCCGTTTCAATTCGAGTCTTTTATTAGTGTGTTCAAGCAAACCTCTATTCAGAGCGAAAGGGAATTCGAAAGCGAGCTATGGCGGCAGCTGCAGAAACTCCACAGACTGGATGAGTATCCCTGGGATCCGGCTGTTCGCCACGACCCGGAAAGCGCGAATTTCAGTTTCAGCGTCGCCGGCGCGGCATTCTATGTCGTTGGCCTTCACCCGAGAAGCTCACGTGCCTCCAGACGATTCAAGTATCCGGCCATCGCTTTCAATTACCACCGGCAGTTTGAGGAGTTGAAAACTGTCGGCAAATTCGAACGAGTCAAGGCGCAAATCAGACGCAACGACCAGGCCGAAAACGGCTCGATCAATCCAATGCTGGAAGATTTCGGTGAGTCCAGTGAGGCTCGACAGTACAGCGGAAGATCTGTCGAGCAAACGTGGACGTGCCCTGTGGACCTGGCTGAAGACCGATGACGACCATCATCGAGCCGCAATGTGGAGCCGCTTTTGCTCTTGGGGAGGGGCAACGATTGAAGGTCATCGACCCCCGCGGTCAGCAGGTCAGCGACCTGGTTTTATTCAACCGGCGAGATCCGACCGAGAAACTTTCGGCCGGAAAGACCTTTGATTTCGAAGAGACAATTCTCATAACCGAGGGGAATCGACTCTGGAGCAATTTCGGCCGGGTCATGGCCGATATAGAGCGCGACACAAACGGCAGGAATGATTTCCTTCTGGCGCCGTGTTCGCCGGAGACGTTCGAGATCATGTACGGCACGGAAGGCTATCATCCCAGCTGTTTCGAGAATCTCGCCCGTGCGCTCGAGCCATATGGAATCAGCAACCATGAGATTCCCACTGCATTCAATATATTTATGAATGTCGAATTCGGGTCCGATGGAAGGTTGGCGGTCAAAGCGCCACTTTCCCAGCCAAATGACTATCTGACGATTAAAGCACGCTGCGATCTGATTGTCGGCTTGACCGCGTGCTCAGCAGAGAATTCGAACAACGGTTCTTTCAAGCCGATTCACTATGATATATCCTAGAGCTGACGTGCGACCGGATTGTGTTGGGCCTGGCGCGTGAGTCGGGTTTCCTGATTCGCTGGAAAATGATTTTGGCCTACCTTAAATATCGAATGATTGAGGTGCAATGAGCGTCCATAACGAAAGGAAACACGACCGCCGCAGAATCTGGAAACGGATCGGACTCTCAACCACCTCCACCGTAGTGTTGGTGCTGGTCCTGATAGCGATCTGGGGTGTGGTTGTGGAACCGCGATTCCTTCTCGACGTGCGCAACGAAACCGCTGAAGTCAGAAACCTGCCTGAGTCGTGGGACGGTGAAACCATCGTTCTCCTTGCCGACTTCCAGGTGGGCATGTGGCTTGATAACGATGGCATGGTACGCAAGGCGGTGCGAAAGGCGATCGATCTCGATCCCGGCGCCGTGCTCATCGCCGGCGACTTTATCTACGGCGAAGCTCCGAATCGCGTTGATCGAGCGGTCGAACTGGTGCGTCCGCTCGCCGATGCAGGCGTTCCGGCCTTCGCAGTATTGGGCAATCACGATTTCTCAATGATGAAACATGACAGTGATAAGCGAGCTCGAGTGGCTGCTGACCTGAAGGCGCGTCTCGTGAAAGCTGGTATCCAAGTGCTTGAAAACGAATCGCGGCCGGTGTTACCGCGTAACGGAAACGCGCCGCTGCATATCGTCGGCCTCGGATCGTACTGGGCTGGTCAAAGCGATCCGAGTGCGGCCATTTCGACACTAGCTCCAGAAGCGCCGCGAATTGTCTTGATGCACAACCCGGTTGCCTTCCGTAATCTTCCGGCCCATAGCGCTTCGCTGGCGCTGAGCGCCCATACACACGGGGGGCAGCTTCGCATACCCTTTACCCGTTCAAAGAGCTGGGTTGATGTTGCGAGGGAACGGGAGGTGATTGCCGACGGCTGGGGAGAGCAGGGAATTGGTGAAACCGGCAACCGGATTTACGTCAATCGTGGCATCGGATTTTCGATGATTCCGGCACGCTTCAACTGCCGGCCCGAGCTCACAGTCTTCACTCTGAAACTCGCAAACGGCCGCGTCCCCGGGCGCGGTCCGGAAGGCGACAACGGCGATGATCCGGGCACGCCCGACAGCAACTAAGGTGGTTGATGAGCAGGGGGCTGTAACCGCGCATAAATCATTCACGGGTGGCGGCCGGGCGCCGATATTGCTGAGCACCAAGTACGCATTTGCTATACGCTGGTTAAAAGAGAGGAGCATGTAATCGCCATGAAAGGACTTCTTGATTCGCCCACGCGCCCCATTCATGACGCGAAAGAATGGTTCAGGGAAAACTTCAGCCGGGAGCAGGCCAAGCTGCTGGGCGCACTGCTTCTTTTTTCGCTGCTGGTGCTTGGCTTCATTGGCCTGGCCGACCAGGTGTCCGAGGGTGAAACCCAGGCCATGGATGAGCGGCTCTTCATGATGTTTCACGACGCAGACGGTACCCCGGCCGGTCCGGCGTGGCTGGAGGAGGTCGGTCGAGATGCCACGGCACTTGGCGGCAACACGATTCTCACGCTCTTCGCGCTGGCAGTCTTCGGTTTTCTGGCGGTGCACCGTCGCTGGAAGGATGCTGCGATCATCGCCATTACCGTGATCACCGGCGTGATCGTCAGCTTGCTGCTCAAAGAAATTTTCGACCGGCCGCGGCCCGACCTGGTCCCGCACCTGTCGCATACGGTGACGTCCAGTTTTCCCAGCGGACACTCCATGCTGGCCGCAGTTACGTATCTGACCCTCGGCGTGATGGTGGCCGAAATGGCGGAGAGGAAACGACAGATTCTTTATCCGTTGGTCGTCGCAATTATCCTGAGTGTGATGGTGGGGGTCAGCCGGGTGCATGTGGGTGTGCATTGGCCTACCGACGTACTCGGCGGCTGGATCATCGGGGCGGCATGGGCCCTGCTTTGCTGGTCGAGCATCAGGTGGCTCCAGCGCCATCGAGCGTTGACCGACCACAGCGAGAGCAACTCCGACCCGGCAGAGGAAAATCGCTTGACGGCCGACTAACAACCGTGGGGTCGCTAAGGAGCGGGGCCGGAGTCGAGACCTCGCTTTGCTCGCTCCGAGCTTGAGCCGACAGCAGCGGACATGGCGGCTCAGTCACTTCACCTGTGAAGCGGCGCCTTCCCGGCTCGCAATCAGGTCGGATCGCTGGATGAAGTCGCGCCCAAGCGCGTCCTGAGCCATCTGGCTGGTATCGTCGGTGATGACCACGGGGACCTCCAGCTCGGCGAGCGTATCAGCAATCTTTGCCAGCTCCTGAGTTCGGCGTTCGTTGGACCCGACATCTCGCAGGTACACTGCATCGATCCTTCCCGGATGGTGGGACGCGAAGTCTCTGTACAGTTCCGGATCTCGCTGCCCGCTGTCGCCAATGAGCAGGAAACGGTGTGCCGGATACATCTCCGATATTCGATTCAGCAGCCTGGCCTTGTGCGACCGGGCGCGGCGGGGCCACGGATGGCGCCATGTGACGCCCCACTCGCGCAACTGCAGCACGGGACCGGAGGGGAATTGGTGCATCTCAAAGAACTCTTCGAGCACCGGATAGATACTCCACGGACTCCTGGAGACATAGATCAGAGGATTGGCCTCGCGCCCATCGGCGCCGCCGTGAAGCCCTCGAAAGAATGCGTCAATGCCGGGAAAAGGGATCTTCTTTCGGGCCGAGTGTGCAAACAGGCGCCAGAGCATCATGGCCTTGTTGGCAACGCCCGTATAGATGATCGTGTCGTCAATGTCACTCACCACGATTCGCTTCGCTTTCTCGCCGGCAATCAATACCACGCCTTCGGCAGCCACCGGCTCGGGCCCGGTCGGCTCCAGCAGCTCCACGCGGTACGACTGCCAGGGCGTGTGAACCTCTTGGTCGGTAACCCGCAATGAAACCGAGAAGTGTCCATGACTGTCACTCTGCGTTTCGGTGACGGTGCCCGCGCAGGAGATCCTCAGCCGGCACCCCGGAAGGCGCCGGCTCACCGCCAGCTTCAGTGCGTAACGAATTCTGCCCCATAGCCGGGACTTCGAATCGCCGGCGCGGTGCTGTTGCCTGTCCGCACGGCCGCGTGCGACCTGGCCGTTGATATAAATCCTGTCCCGGCTTCCAAAACCGCGAAAGACCCGAATCTTATAGTCCAC
>JGI12210J13797_10353470_pt1 | contig 19250 bp, 6 predicted proteins | sample ElkSlonscriptome_3_FD_13797 | JGI IMG/M metagenome (IMG submission 13797)
GCATTATGCCTATTTATATTGTTGTCCGCCTTACCCAGCAAAGGGGTCATTGCCTCCACCAACCTGCCCTCTCGGGCGGAGATTCTGGCCACGGCCACCCTCGTAAATGACTACTGGATCGCCAACAACGGGCTGGATGACGCTCAGTGGTCCAGTGCGACGTATTACACAGGAAATCAGCGCTTCTATGAAATTACCGGAACGCAGGCCTATCTCGACTGGGCCGAGGATTGGGGTAATGCAAACAGCTGGCTGCGCAGCGAAAAACCATGGAAGTATGACACGCAGGCAGAAAACGACGAAGATGCCGACAACCATTGCTGCGGACAAACCTACATCGATCTCTATCTTATTGACCCTCAGCCGGTTCGGATCACCGATATTGTACGAGCCAATGACTACATCATCAGCCAACCCGATACGGACTACTGGTTCTGGATTGATGCCTTCTACATGCATGCCCCCACGCTCGCCAAGCTTTCCACGCTAACCACCAACTCGGCCTATTCCGATAAACTATGGGCCATGTATAACGACACAAAAACGACCCAGACCCTATTCGATGCATCGGAAGGCCTCTGGTATCGCGATAGCAAATATATTTATCCCAACCGACAAACCTCGGGAGGAAACAAAGTATTCTGGGCACGCGGCAACGGCTGGATGCTTGCGGGCCTATGCCGGGTCATCGACAATCTTCCGAATGATGAACCGAACCGAAATGCCTATATCGCCATGGTTCAAACCATGGCGGCGGCGCTGATACCTCTCCAACAGGAGGATGGATTCTGGCGCTCGAGTCTCCTCGAACCGACCCAGTTTGATATGCCCGAAACGAGCGGAACCTCTTTTTATACCTACGTCATGGCTTGGGCCATGAACAATGGTTATCTCGACCGCGCCACCTACCTCCCCATCGTTTCCAAAGCCTGGAACGGATTGGTCGCCGAAGCCGTTCATCCCGATGGTTTCCTCGGTTATGTACAGCTCGTTGCCGCTGAACCAGGTCCATCCTATTACAACGACACGAAGGCTTATGGCGTCGGCGCCTTTCTACTCGCCGCATCGGAGCTGAGTATCCTGGCAGACACGGTGTTCAGTCCAAATGCGGGACCGGACCAGATCGTATATGACTTAGATATGGATGGGTTCGAGGCAGTCACTTTAGACGCTTCGCAGACACACGATCCCGAAAGTACAGCCGTGGCCTACGAATGGCTGGATGATTCCGCGTTACTGATCGCGAGCGGAATCACGGCCCATGTTACCCTGCCTTTAGGTCTTCACGATATTACATTGCGCATCACCGACAACGAAACCAACGCGTGGGAAGATGGGGTACAGATCACCATTGCTGACCCTGCTCCCGAGCAGGCTTATCTCGAAACCTTCGATAATACCGCAGGCGACACACCCTTGGGCGACTTTGGCTGGTCGGTACTATTAACCGAGAGCGGCATCATCTCCGACTATACTAACCAGTCCAGAGTCGCCGGAGTTGCCTCAAGCGATTACGGATTCTACGCACCGAAAGCGGACGACAATACTCCCTGGACGGCAGCAGTGCCCAACAACCCTGCCCTCGCATTTACCCTCGAACCAGACGTTATCGATATTTCGACCCTTTCCGAAATCAACTGGGATGCCAGCGGCGACAACGCCGACCATGAATACCGCGTTGCGATTCAAATCGGCGGGGTATGGTATGCGAGCAATCCTGCCCTGAACGACGGGGTGCCCAATAGTGCTGCACCGGCAGACATCCCCCTCTCCTTCAATCCGGCGTCGTTCTCGACCGCCTCGAACTGGCTAACGATCGCAAACACGACCCTAGGCACACCCGGCTCGCTTTCGCTAGGAGCTGCGCCCCCTTCGAATCTTACGGGCCAGGTAACCGGATTTGGACTGTACCTTGTATCGGGAACAGATGACGAGGTGGCCGGCGACCACGTCCGCTTCGATAACTTTGAAATCTGGGCAACGCCAGTGCTTCCAGTCCCCCCATCAATCACCTCGTTTGCATTGGTCGACAACACGATTTGGGAGCTGACCGTGTCCGGCAACGCCACCACGGACTACGCGTTTTACTCAACGACCAACCTGATGGTTTCCAGCACATGGGTCACCACCCTGAGTCAAGCCAACCCACCGAGCGATCCGGGGACGGTATCCGAAGGCAATCGACTTACCACCGATGACGAAGGAAACGGAAAAGTCAGAATGACACTGACTGGCGACCCCGCAAATTTTATAAAGATTCAGACCGCGCCATAAAATATCCCAAATACAACATGGGTTCTCGCGATGCTCCACTCGTGGCAGTAGAAAAAGGATGTAGAATATCGAATACCATGAGCGACCTAACTAAATACCTCTGCATCCTGATCATAGTCGTATGGTGCACCACGCCCTCCATGGCCACGGTACATATCTGCGAAATCATGGCCGATAATGACAACACGCTGCCCGATATCGACGGCGACCCTTCGGACTGGATCGAGTTATATAACGACTCCTCAAACGCGGTTAATCTTGCGGGCTGGCATTTGACGGATGTGGCGACCAATCTCACGCAGTGGACCTTTCCCTCGATCAATATTCCCGCAGGTGGATTCCTGGTGGTCTTTGCCTCCGATAAAGACCGCGCTATTGCAGGCAATGCGCTTCACACCAATTTCAAACTGAGTGCATCCGGGGAATCTGTTGCCCTGGTGCATTCAGATGGTTCAACCATAGAAAGTCAGGTCACCTTTCCCGCGCAGCTGGAAGACGTTGCCTATGGATATGGTTTTAGCGGTGGTGCTGCGACCTCGACCGTTACATGGGTTGCTGATCATGCTTCCTGCAAAGCCCGAATTCCAACCAGCTCCAGCGATTCCAGTGGCTGGAAATTGCCGGGCTTCGATGATTCGGCGTGGCGAAGCGGAACCACCGGCGTCGGCTACGAGCGGGTTGATACGGGTTATAATGCGCTCATCGGCCTTGATGTGAGCGAGATGGACGGCTCTAACGCGACGGTGTATATCCGCGTGCCGTTCACATACAACGCATCGGGCACAGTCGATCAACTGCTGTTACGCATGAAGTTTGATGACGGATTCGTTGCGTTTTTAAACGGGGTGCAGGTCGCATCATTCAACAAGCCCGCCAGCTTGTCATGGAACAGCTTGGCCACGGGATCGCATGCGGATGCTGAGGCGAAGCAGTTTGTTGACTTCAACATCTCTTCTCACGCCAATGAATTAGTCGATGGACTAAACGTGCTGGCTGTGCATGGGCTAAACCGAGGCACTGCAAATTCCGACGCTTTGTTTGTCCCGGAACTGAAAGCGGATTCGATCACTTCAGGAACGTCCGCCATCGACCTTTCTGGCACCGGTATGCTGGAAGTTCCAACGCCTGGAAGTCCAAACCACGCCATTTCCTATTTAGGCTTTTGCGATACCCCAACCCTTTATCCCGAGCGCGGCTTCTATGATGCCCCGTTTCCTGTTTCGATTTCAAATGTGACGGAAGGAGCAACCATTCGATACACCACCGATGGATCAGTGCCGACGGAATCAAATGGCGAACCATATGTCGGACCCATCACGGTCAGCGGCACCAAACTGTTGCGCGCAGCGGCTTTTAAAGCAGGCTATAAACCCAGCATTCCGAATACAAAAACCTATCTATTTGTGGCCGACATTCTTAAGCAGGATGGTGCCGGTCTTCAGCCTTATGCGAATTGGGGCGATGGCGGTCCCGACTGGGAGGTCGATCCCTCCATGACGAATGCCTTGATAACCGATATGGACGGCAGCGCATTTAAACTTGCCGAAGCGTTGCTCGATGTCCCCACCGTTTCCCTCGTGACCGATTGGGACAACTGGTGGAGCGATGCGCCGGGACCGGCGTTGGGTAACGGCCTTGTTCCCTGGCAGGGCATCTATGCCGATACGGTTGCCATGCATGCCGACCGGCGTCCGGTTTCGATGGAATTTTTCAGTGCCGATGGTTCCGAGATGTTTGCCGAAAACGGGCGCGTCAGTATTGTCGGCGGCGGGATCGGCGGCACCAGCGCCAAACGATGGAAAAGCGACAAGCTTTCCATGCGCGTGGCCTTTGACGGAAAACTCAATTATCCCGTCTTTGGCAAAGACGCCGCCCAAAAATTTAACGGCCTTTTTCTGGATGCCCATTTAGCCTGGTGCTGGACACATGCGGGCGCTCCGTTTATCGGAGAGTATCCCAAATTTGTCTCGGATGCTTTCGCTTCCGATATTCAGAATCATATGGGTCGGGGACGCGGCGCACCACACAGCCGGTTTGTGCATCTCTATCTCAATGGGCTCTACTGGGGCATGTACGACATGCACGAGCGTCCGGATGAACATTTTTCTGCAGAGTATTATGGAGGGGCCAACGAGGATTATGACTCCGTCAAACATCTGTATGATGATACCTCGGGGACCGATCACGACTTGGATGGTGATCCCTACAACGACAACATCACCGGTGGTGATGACGCAAGCCTGCAGGCCATGTTCGCCCTGGCTCGCACCGATTTATCTCAACAGAGCAATTATGAATCACTGGGCCAAATGCTGCACATGGAAGATTTCATTGATTACCTGCTGATGAATTTTTATGTGGGCAATACCGACTGGGCCCATAAGAACTGGTACGCCACCTTTAACCGCAACGATCCGGATGGGCGCTGGCGCTATCACAGCTGGGATGCGGAACATATTATGGAGACCAGCCTGTTTAATGCGGATCTCTCCGGCGCACTCGCCTACGATGCCACCGGCGGGGATGGCAAAGACGTGGCTGGCGACCCCATGGAAATTCATCTCGATCTAACCGCCGAGAGTGCGGAATATCGACTACTCTTTGCGGATCATATTCATCGCCACATGTTCAACGACGGCATTCTGACCACCACCAACTCCATGGCGCTGTTCTGGGAGCGTGTCAAAGAAATTGATCAGGCTATGCTCGGCGAAGCCGCACGCTGGGCGGATAACAAGGCCTATAAAGGCGAAGCCTATGCAAATTATGATTACTCCAACTGGTATAACCATATGTTGGAGCTACGTGATGACTATTTAATGCTACGCTGGAACGTGGTGTTTAATCAGCTGAAGTCGCGAGGCCTTTATCCGAATACTGCCGCACCTGCATTTAATGTGAATAGTACCCCTCAGCATGGCGGTCTGGTTGACCCCGCAGACTGGGTCACAATCGAATCGACATACACCGTTTATTACACGACAGATGGCACCGACCCGCGTGCAGTCGGCGGGGCCGTCGTTGGAACAGAATACACCGATCCGCTTTCATTTTCTCAACCCACCCTCCTCAAAGCTCGCGCAAAAAAAGGTTCGGAATGGAGTGCGCTTTGCGAAGCGGTCTTCTATACAGAAGAAATCCCGCTGGCGATCACGGAGCTCATGTATCACGCCCCCAGCAACCAGCTCGATTTCATTGAAATTCGCAACACCTCCGATGAAACTGTCAACCTTTTTGGATACAAACTCGACAGCGCAATTGACTATCATTTCCACGCCAGCGCAACACCGTCTTTGGCTCCCGGCGAATTCCTCGTCGCCATTAAAGATATGGATGAGTTCAGTGCGTTTCATTCCACCAACGGCATTTTGGTGGCCGGAGAATACAAAGGCGATTTTGATAACAACGGCGAAAAGGTAGAACTGGAATTCTGGAATAAGGATCTGATTTCATTCCGCTATTCCGATGCCCGCAACTGGCCGCAGTCGGCCGACGGGACCGGGCATTCCCTTATTCCCCTTGATTCCGCTATGAATGACCAGGAGCACGGATCGCTGAATTTTGGCGGCAACTGGCGCGCCAGCACAACCATCGGCGGCTCACCGGGCTTTGCTGATCCCCTGCCCGCGCAGTCCGTTCTATTGAACGAGATCACGGCCCATACGGATACCGGCGAAGACCCGCCGTTTGAATCAAACGACCAGATCGAACTCTATAATCCGACCACTTCAGACGTAATCCTGAACGGATGGTACTTGAGCGACAATCTGAATGAGCCAAACAAATGGGCCATTCCCAATGGGACGATGGTTCCAGCCCTTGGATTTGTTCTTTTCAACGAAGACGACTTTCATCCGGGCCGCGTGTCCGGCTTCGGCATCGATAAAGCCGGGGAAGAAGTCGTGCTTTCAGCTCCCGGACGCGTAATCGATGCCATCCGCTTTAAAGGTCAGGAAAATGGAGTATCGCTCGGTCGTTATCCGGATGGTGCGCCCGACTGGCAGACCACCCGGCCCACCCCGGAAACTTCGAATCAAATCGCGGCTCAATCCGTTTGGATCAGCGAACTCATGTACAACCCCCTGATCCCTGCCGGCCATGAGGATGGGGATGCCATGGAATATATTCAGCTCGAAAACCGATCCGGAGGAACGGTCTCGTTTGAAACAAGCGCGGGAACCTGGCGAATCGATGGAGGCATCTCCTATACCTTCCCGTCCAACTTCTCCCTGCCAATGTCTGGAAAAATCTGGCTGGTTTCCTTTGATCCGGCCGATACCGCGCTACTGAATCTGTTCTGCAGCACCTACGGGCTCAATGCGACCGAGGAAACAATACTCGGACCATATAAAGGCCAGCTCTCCAACGAAGGCGAGCGCGTGGCGCTGGAGCGACCGCAGGATTCCGATGACCCGCAAAATCGATTGGATATTTCCTGGGTGATCGTGGACGAACTCTTCTACTTCGATCAATCCCCCTGGCCGGAAGGGGCCGATGGAACCGGCTTTCCCCTGACCCGCACCGGACAAAATGAATGGACGACCCCATCGCCAAGCGACAGCGATGACGATGGGCTGAACGACGACTGGGAAAATCATTTTTTCGGTTCGCTGGATGAAGACGCTGGAGACGACTGGGACAACGATCATTTCAGCAATATAGAAGAACAGATCAGCGGAACCAATCCAACCAATGGAAACTCCTACTTCGCCATCGATGGCCTCGTCGCCCCCACCCTCTATTGGACCGCCGCGACGGGCCGCACCTACTCCGTCTACTGGACCGATGATCCCCGACAGCCCTTCACTCAAATAGCATCCGGAATCTCAACCAACCAGTACACCGATTCCTATCACGCCACAAACGCATGCAGCTTTTATTATATCACCGTTGAAATGGAATAGCCCGGGGACCACCTTTTCCAATCCTTGGAAAACAATCTGTTTCGCCACATTTCATTTCCGTACCGCCCGCATGCTGCGGACTCTAAAAAAATTCCAAGCACTGGATGGTCAAGGAACCCGATCAGATGGAGGGACCCGTTCTACCCGGTCCGCCAGTCGGGATGGAACCCCCCCCTCCATGTTCAGTGTCAACGCGAAGAGCATCGATTCGTGAGCGGAAAGTTCGCTTCCAGAGTTCATCAACCCTTTCAGCAACAAGGATAGGAACACCTTTCCACACGACCAATGAACGTCATGCTAAAAAGATGCATGATATTTTTGGAAGGTTCTCGGTGTAGGACGTGGTTCTTTACGAAGTAAAGGCCGCGTGCTCTTCAAATGACCAGCAGATGGCCCTGCCTCCCCATCCATTGCACATCATAAACACAAAAAAACCCTGCCAAAAGACAGGGTTTCAATAGCGAACCATGGATGAATGGTTCTTTAACAATGATGTTGCAATCTTACATCATGAAACGGCGACGGATAAACAAGACCCCTCCGCCGAATACTGCAACCAAACCGAGGGTGGCCGGTTCCGGAATCGGGTTGATGAGGTTTTCTCCTGCACCATCGAAATAAAGATCATCAAAGTCAGCAGACACACCATCGTTTGCGTTACGAAAGTAAAGCGACTCAATCGATCCGACCACTGTATTGGCATCCCATCGATAATATAGACCGCTGCCAATCTGTTGCTGCGTATCGAAGTTCGCGTCTCCGTCACGCTGGATGTAGACATCATATGTACGAGAACCTTGCTCTCCCGAATTATCAAGGACGACCCAGAGATTGTACCAAAATTCAGTCGTCGTATCGGTGGTCAAAGTCGGGTATGTGCCTCCCGTCGGACCGGTCGGGCCTTCGTTATAGCCATATATATTGGATCCGGGGTTAGTTCCCCCGAGGCGGACAATAGCACCGCCATCGCTCCAACCGTTCTGATAACCTTCCGTAGCAGATACGCCAGTACCATTGTGGGAACCAGTCACCGGCATGCGAGCACGAAAGAAGTAAGTGCCGATGGAGTTATCGGCCAACAACGTGTTGCCATCATTAAAGACCACGTGTCCGTTGGTAACCGTCGAGAGTTGCAAATATTTATTGCCCGTCTCACTCGCCACATTGCTGTCAGCAGTGTCAAAGCTCCAACTCGTACTTTGGGGGCTGATCGCACCAGCACTATAACTCTCGAAGTCTTCAAGCAGGGCAAAGTCCGCCAGGCTGTTCGCCAGAAGCCCCCCCATAACTGCACATATAACCGATATTTTATTCATTCTTTCTCCTTTTGTTTTAGTGTTCTCAACTCACTCGATAGATGCTGTTTGCTGTAAACAGCATCATTTATGGTTTTGGAAAAACTATAGGGAGGAGGAATAAAGAGCCATACCACTTTGAGTACAAATTTTTACCTTTTTGCGACACAATGGAATCAACGCATGAATAACATTTTCCCACTGTTTACTTCCGGACCGGAGTCGCCCGGATAGGCGTGATAGGCGATGCCCGCTTCCAGCGGGCTTACACAGTAGGGTTTCTCACCAGCGCATGCGAGCGCTTCGGATTGTCTTCAGGATGGACGTCAACTTCGTATGGCGGTTAATCATCGAACCATTCATCTGTCGGATCGAAGGCAGGAACCGGAATATTAATAATCTTCATGTTCCCGACCGCGCGATGTCGACAACCCGGCTTGATCAGAATGGAGGTCATAGGCTTTACAGGCACCATGTCACCATCAAGTTCCATGTGACCTTCGCCTTCCAGCACAAAGTAGATCTCCGTCAGTTTTTTATGATAATGCGTCCGGCTCTCTTTCGAAACATCCACCATGTGAAGGGTCGCAACCAGATTGTCCGGATGCACAAATGCGCGACGAGATTCTCCACAGGGGCATGCTACAGCTTCAATCGCATCCAGTTGTTCGATGACATATTTTTTCATTGGTATCGCCCTATCCCATTCATCCGATCTTCGTGGCGCGGCATGTTCTATGGTTCACAACCTTATTTGTCGGTGCGGGCCGGCGCACTCAGGTCCATGAACGGATATGTTCGCTGGTCCTTCGCTGCATCGTATTCAGGATTCGGAACCGGCAGATACCGTTCCGCCACGTTATCTTTAATCCAAGACTGCAACTGCTTCATCAGCTGCGCTTTCTTTTCCGGCATCTTTTCTGAAAGATCATTGGCCTCATACGGGTCCTTCACGATATCGAAAAGCTCCACTTTTCCGTGCCAGTCCCAAATCAGTTTATAATCGCCCGCCCGGATTCCGGAGTGCGGTGTCAGCGGTAATCCGTTGTCGGGATGCTTCACAATCACATTAAACGGATAGTGCCAATAAAAAGTGCGCGGCTTAGTTTCGGCCTTTGGGTTTTCCAAGAGCGGCACCAGGCTAATTCCGTCAATGTCATCAGGAAGGTCATTCCCGGTCAGCTCCGCCAGCGTGGGCAGATGGTCGATACAGTTCGCCGGGGTATCGCACCAGACTCCGCCTTGTATTTTTCCCGGCATCCAGAAAATAAGCGGCACGCGTACGCCGCCCTCAAACAGACAGGCCTTTCCGCCCTTGAACGGAAAATTGTCCGTGGCCGCCGGGTTTGTATATTCCACCCCGCCATTGTCGGACGTGAAGACCAATAACGTATTCTTTTCCAGTCCACTTTCTTCCAAGGTCTGGATAATGCGTCCAACCGAATCGTCGAGATGTTTCACCATCGCCGCATACACCGCCTGATTATGTCCCAGCGTGCCTTTTTGCGGCTTATCTTGAAAATGGGCGACCGTTCCTTCCGGGGCCTGTATCGGGGTGTGCACTGCAAAATGATTAAAATACAGGAAAAACGGGCGATCATCTTTTCCTTTGCGCTGATCAGCCGCCGCCGTTTCGATAAACCGCACCGCCCGATCCGTCAGATCGTCGGTCAGATAGTCCGCATACGGTCCAGGACCGGCCGTTCCCATGGCCGATTCTTTCTGCGGCATCGTGGGGTACCGAAGCTTTTTGCTGTTCCAGGCACCGGCCCAGTTAAAATAGGTCGATCCCCCCGCATCAAACCAGGCCGGCGCTTCATCGAACCCCTGATCCAGCGGGCCAAATCCTTCGGCTCCGTGGCCACCGATGTGCCATTTTCCGATAAAAGCCGAGCGGTGTGTTTTCAGCACCTTCGGCAGTGTTGGCAACGAAGGATCCAACCCCGTGTTTGTGCGCCCGTTGATCCAGGCCTGCTGCTGCTTAATAGAATCTTTGTGCTCCAGCACATCGTGCGGATAAAAGCCCTCCGGGGGTTCCAGTCCCTGATTATAATAGGTTTTCGTCAATGGAGTGGCCGTTGTGAACCCATTTCGCGCGGCATACTGCCCTGTCATGATCGCCGCCCGCGTCGGTGAGCAGAGCTGGTTGGCGTAATACTGCGAGAAGGCCAGCCCCTCGCCCACCAGCCGATCCATGTGCGGCGTCTCATAATAAAGATCGCCCACCGGCTTTCCCGTATAATGGTTGGCATAGGCCGCTATGTCCGTAATGCCGAGATCATCCGTCAGAATAAAAACAATATTCAACGGCTCACGGGCCGCAAAAGACGCCACACTCAACCCACAACACAAAATCCATATTTTTCGCATACTCAATATTCCCCTATTACAGGATCAGCTTCCTCATCAGCACTCCTTCGCAAAACAGGGCATTCAACCCTTCGCGTTTATTGCGCTCGGGCGGAAGCTTACCTATGCAGAGCACAACTGACTAAACAGTATCGTGGTCGCCTTTACCGTTCCAGATAATTCCTGAAACGCATCGAATTATAAGTCCTGTTGGGGTGCGCTCTTTCTATTTTTCGTTAAAAGTGCCAAGCGGACATTCTCAATTAAATACCTGTTTTAGTTTTACGATGTAAGAGATGGATTTCGGTTCTGTTGGAGGGAGTCATATCGGCGTCCTTCGCATCTAAAGGAGATGATTTCAGGCTGATCAAAAAGCGAGGAGCATCCGAGATTCTAAAGCACGATATCGATGACGAGCTTCTGGCAACCGCCCTCAATAGTTTTTGTGATGACGACTTCTTCGAAGAACTTATCTTAACCATGCCGCGGGATGCACTGCCACGCCCGATCATGTGCCTCAGAATGATTGATCTTCCTCAGGATGTGTACGCAGGAAAAAGCAAAACCCTCCACCTGACGTCCCAAACTGACGAATAAGATTCGTACAGGCTACTCCGACAGACCGCTAGTGAATCCATTTTTTGCAGACAATCTGCACACAACTGATTCCGTCAAGGGTTCAATCGGCTGTGGTGCATAGGGCTCCGCCCCCAGCGCGGTCGCTCCCATAGAACTTAGTCAAAGCGGGTCACTTGATATTTTAACAAATGACACGCTGCACGATAACCGGCGGGTCAGAGATTGTTCATCACATTGATACGAACATACGGGTGTATTATAGCAGGGCCTAATAATCCGGAGGGCTGAAGTTCTGAATCCTTATTCCAATGTTTATATCCCTGAAACGTAATGCGGTCAGACGATCGCTTTTCAGGATCGGATAGCCAGTCCGGCCATTGTTTGACGTTCGGGCCGCGGCGTTTCACATCATTTTGAAGCTGTTCATCGCCGATTAATCGGTTGGGCCACAGATTGGTCATCCGTACTTCGAGATCATTGACCCCGGCGTTTACATATCCATCCAGACTGATGCGGAACGGGGCCTTCCATAAAACGCCCAGATTTTCACCATTCACGAGGACTTCTGCCATCACATGAACACGGCCTAAATCCAATTCTAATGACGTATCGGATTGTACCCATGCTGCAGGAAGGCTGAACTGCTTCTTGTAGGTTGCTGTTCCTGAAAAATAGCGAATGCCCTTGTTCGACGAAGTCGTCCATGATGTCAGCTTTTTGAACGTTTCTTTTTTCGGCGCACCCAAGTTTGGAGGGAATTCCACATCCCAGGATCCCTTGAGCTCAAGGGGCTCCGGAACCGATTTCACGTCTACAGTTTTGGTACGGCCGGATGCCATTTCACAGGTCAGCATTCCCGGATAAGGCGTCTTCCAATATATGGAACCGTTCTTTTGAGACAGAACCGGATCCGGTAATGGAAGCTGAAGCTTTAGAGTTTTTCCAGCCGAAACGGTCTGCTCCATCTTTTCCACTCCGGATGAATAAACAAGATGCAGCGCGTTTCTATCTCCTTCAACGATCTCGCCTTCGAGCAATCCGTCACCAATCGTAATCTCATAATTTCCAGCATTCACCAGCGATGCAATTTTGTCCGTCACATCCACTACGGGATAAACCGCTGGAACGCCTATCACGCCCGGCTCAAACTTTCCAAAGACCGCCTTTAAGATGGTTAGTTCACCTTTTCCTGTTGCATCAATTTCGAGCAGCTCGCGTTCCTTGGCGTATTTAACCGCGCGTTGGTCGCCCATCTGATATTCAACACGAAGCTCTTTATGATACCCCGGCGCCGGATCACAGTCGCAGAGCTCCCGAGTCACGCTCACACTGAGTTTTCCGTTTTTAATCTGGCCAACGATCGCTTCTTTAACATCAATCAGACCATCCTGCAAAAACGTGCCGTATTGGGCCTTGAGTATTTTTACATCAGGAAGAGGGGCCGGTGCGGGGCGATCCAGCTGCATCGTGACGTTGGCCATCGAGTCTGCAGAAGAAAACGGTTTTCGGAAGATTACAAACACCGCTTCTTCCGATTCGAGCTGAACCTCCACCGTCGTCGTTCCATCGCCATGATCCTGCCAAACCGACGCATCCATAATTTCACCGGTTTCAGCATTCCAGAATTCAGGCAGCTTGCCGGAAACTCGAAAACGGCAGGTTGCAACACGACTGTTCTTCTGAGCGTTGGCAATAAAGTAAATATCGGCTTCATCCGCGCGGCGATGAATCATATCCAGATTTTCACCTGCGCCGTCCTCTACCTTAAAGTCCGGCAATAGCGATCCGTGTTGCAACAAATCAATCACGGACGTTTCTTTGATGATTCCCGTACCCCATAATGCATCGACCATTTTCGCAAGTTCAACATCGCAGGCGGGATATCCCTGAAGGCTTGGAGATTGAATGGGTTTCGGTCCCGATATCGTTGCGCCCGCCTTTGCGAGCTCACCCAGTATACGTAGCGTCTCGGGGCGCATCCAGGTCGTTTCAGGAAGCATGAGGATCGAATAGGTGTCACCGGCCGAGGTTACAATCTTTCCATCCTCGACGGTTAACCCGGCCAGTTTGTTATGTCCGATCAGATCATAGTTAAATCCAAGCTCCTTGATGCCCGAAACCAGAAACGTATCATTCGGCGACGATTCGCCAACAAAGACTAAAATGTCGGCAACCGTTGGCCCCTGCTGAAGTAAAAATTGCGATCGCGCTACATAATCCAAATAGGCCTTCCCCTGCCCCCACCACGTATTGTGCCGATTAAAATCAAGACCGTGTATCCCCAATGTCAACCCAGGTTTCGCTTCCCAAGGCTGGTGAACGTAGGTGTGAAACACAAAACGATTAATCCCCTGCGCCCAGGCCCGGTCGCCGATGGTTTTCAGTGTAGCGGGATGCTCGTGCCAACCACCAAACGAGGTAAACGCTTCGGACTCGGCAATCGGACTTCCGTTTAACTTGGCAATGGAAGCCACAAATTTCGGTGAATCAAAAAAGGCCAGATTTCCACTCCAGAATTCGGCCATCACCACGTCCGCCTTTTCACCAACCTGCATATTATCGAACGGCCCCCAATACGGTTCCATGGAAAAGATCATTCCGTGCTGATGCGAAAGCTCTCGGAAACGGCCATAATAATGCTCGGCCATCAAATCGCCAATCGTGCGACGAAAGTCCCACAAAAATCGTTCCGTAATCTCTCCGCTTTCAACATAATACCCCGCCAAGGTCGGCAGGAATTTCGCGCATTCGTAGCCACGAAGGCGTTTAAATTCAACCTCAAAACCATCTGTCCAGTTGGCGGTACCGACCTCATAACTGTCAATATGACATTTGGTAACCGTCGTTCCGATCAACGGCCCCAGTTTTTCAATAATCGGATCAATGCCGTGTTTCCAGAATTCATTTACCGCCCTGCGATTCATCTTATCGCATTCCAGACCTTGTCCGCCCACAACGCCCGGCCGATTCTTCGCACCGGTAGGCGTATATCCCAGCCGCAGAATCGTCCACTGCCCTTCAGGCGCGTTCCAGTTCAACCACCCGTCAGTCGAAACCTGATCCGTGAGATCAATTAACGCATCCGGTTGAATCATCGCGTCGTCGGAAATGGTTTTTAAATCGGGCATCAAACGGTTCCGCACTTTTCCGGATAGCGTTTTATAATCGAGCGAGTCGATACGCTCGGATACCTTCGGCGTTGGAAAAGCAAGTACAGCAATGTCTCTGTAATAATTCAGTTTCGTTGGCGGCTGAGGCAACCGCGCGTTAAACGATTTTCCACCCGAATGCGATACCTCGCTGAAAACCACTTCCTGCATCGCCATTTCCGGCGTCACCCACGGCCCACCGCTCGACGACCAGCCGGGTCCGTTGTGGAAGGCAAGCTCTAGGTCCAAGCGATCCGCTTCCTCCGCCGCAAATTTAAACAGCTCCAACCACTCCGCACTCAAATAGCTCGTCGATCCGGAAGGATGACTCAAATTAACATTAAAGAGCTGTGCCCCATGAATGCCGACGCGCTGCATGGCTTCTAAATCTGCCGTAATGCCTTCCTTGGAAACATTGCCATTCATCCAATGCCACCACGTTAACGCCTTTGCGGAATCGGGCGGTGTGCGGAACCCCGCCTTCAACGGATCGGTCGCTGTGGCATTCACAGTCACGGCCAAAACAAACACTGTAATACTTAAGGAAATCCGGTTCATCATCTAATCCAATAATCAATCAATCGAAAGCATTTGTTCGCCCGCCTTCAGGGGGATCTGTTTTCCGCCCCACTCAAAGGTGCCCGTGACCTCAATCGGCAGGCTGATCTGCGCGGCCAATCCGGTGTCGGTTTGACGCAGCTTCACCTCAATCATACCGTTGGGATGCGGCATGCGCGCATCCACCGATTCTAGAGCCCCCAAAGCCGGAGCAATCCGCACCGTAGCAAAACCGGAAGAAGCCGGGGTAATCCCCGCCACCGTCGCCAAAAATTCATAGTTTGGAGACGAACCCCAAGCATGGCAATCGGAACGCGAAGGCTCCGGCTTTTCCGCCCAGGTGGTCAGGTTGAGTTTCAGTTGGTCGTGCCAAGGGCCCAACGAGTCGAGATATTCATCCGCCAGCCCCGTCTTCACTAATACTCGATTATAATAAAAACGGAAATAGATGGTGGTCGGCATCAGCTCCACGTTTTGATCCAGAATGGTACGCATGACCTGCTGCTGATCTTCAAGTGGTATCGTATCGGTCAGGATGCCGAGCAGGTTGGCGTGTTCCGAATAACGCTCCATACGGAGATCATCCGTCAGCACCCCTTTGTCTTCATCCCAACACTGCGCATAGACGGCTTTCTTCATGTTTTTACTCAACGCTTCGTATTCCAACGCCGTTTCTTCATCACCCACATAGCGCATGATGTTGACCGCGCGATCCAATCCATAGATATGATTCAGCGAAAGCAAACCGGAAGGCGTCCGGTCATCCGTTTTTCGTTCCTTCCCATGCGAAAGATATCCGGACCAATCCACAAAATCCCACTCCTCCAAAGCACTGAAGGTGACCAGCCCGGTTTTTTCATCCGTAAACCGTTTAAAGCGGTCAATCACCGTCCGGATACTCGGCAGCATTTCCTGGATGAATTCCTTGTCGCCATTCAGCAGACGATAGTCATCCACCATGGCAATCCACCAATTGCAAAACGTGGGAATAATCCGGCGGATATGGCTGGGATATCGGCTTGCCGTCAATCCTTCGTCTCCCAGCGAATCGTTATACAGGCTGATCGCTTTTCGCATCAGACGGTCATCGCCGGAAACATACACGGAAATCAGGGCCTCGATACGGGTATCCCCCACATATTGCAACCGTTCATAATAGGGACAGTCATAAAACATATCGACCGCACATAATCGCAACGTGCGCCAACCAACGTTCCAAATTCGATCCAACGTCTTGTCGTTCGCATCAAATTTCGCCACTTCCTCAAACGGATACGCCACCGATTCGTACGATAGATCAACCAAGGTCAACGGTTCATCCGCCGTTTTAATTTTCAAGCGCAAATACCTGAACGTGCGGAACCACAAGGGGCGGTATAGACGATCATTCCCTCCATCAGCCGTAATAAGGTCGAACGAGCCCACCCACTCCTTGCCCTTAATCTGATCCCGATCCCCTTTCTGCCTTTTCTTCGGATCTTCAAACAAGGATTCAGCATAGCCCACTTCGATGGATGCCCCTTTACCTCCGCTGAAACGAAGTTCGGGATAGGCATTCACCAACTCTTCCCGATCGCATAAGATCGTAACGGTTTTATTCGGCGGAATCCTAACCGGAGCTTTTCCGCTCAAAAACTGATCTGAGACCTTAATGCCTTTCGTGTCACGAATTTGGCGCAAGCGATCCGGCCGATATCCCCGCAATGGAATACGGCTCGGCACCAGATTATAGTTAACCGAAGCCGCAACGGCCGTTTCCCACGCGCGGTCATCAAACGTCGGCTGTTCCCAGCCCCACGGATGCTGCGATCCATCAAACTTCTCAAAACTACCCAGCGCGTAAAACGAGTACAACCGAGGCTTGCGCAACGGACGATAGGCCTCATTTGAAACCGCCTTCCACGTTCCGCTCCCCGTGCTGATGGACGGATCCGTCAGCCCCTTCAGATAAAAGCCTGCCGACTCCCCCATAAAACTGACCGGCGCAAATTTTTCTTCCGGACTCCAGACGACCGCCGCCAGAACATTTTCTCCGGCCTTTAAATGCCCGGCAAGATCAACGGTTTCATAGCACCAATGTGCCGGATCACCTAACGCCGGACCCGAAGCAACCCGAACTCCGTTGAGATAGAGATGAAAAATAGAGCTGGCGGAAACCTCAGCCACATACGATTCCGGCACCGCATCGAGATTAAATAGCAACCGATAATGCGAAACCGCCGGGGATGCCGAAGCATCACCTTGCGGAACAATCCAGCTGGCCGATTTTAAATCGGGTTCCGCCGCTACGGAGCTGAGTACAGATAAAGCGATTCCAACCGCGACAAGCGCTGCGATCTCACACCATTTTTTACGGATCATGCACTACATCCCCGGCAGGATCTTTCTTCTAAGAATCAATTATTTCGCGGAAAACGTCCACGCCCCGGGCGCGATGTTAAATTTGAAATATTTCTCATCTTCGCCATTCCACGTAACGCCCTCAACGCCGCCGGTAAAGGCGCCGTTTTTCCAAACCTTGGAACCGTTGACCTCGATGACCTTCGGGGTAATCGATGCCTTTGGAATTCCGACGATTGCGGTCGTGCCCTCCGGAGAACTAAGCTTCATGCCGTAGAGTTTATCCGTCCGCTTGATATCCACCGTGATATCGCCCTTCACGCTCGGAATCACTTGTTCCACCGCGGTAAAATGCTCCAGGTTCGGCATGATCTGATAGACGCTCCAAGCGGGCCTGAGTGGAGCAATCCCTGCAATATGCTTGGCCAAAATGGTATTCGGTGCATTCCACGCGTGGTTATAGCTGCCACCATTTGGAAACATTTCATACAGAGTGCTCAGCCATTCGCGATCGACTTGCGGCTGATACCGTTCTTTCATGCGCTTGAGTGCGGCTTCGTAAGCACCGGCCTGGCACATGGCCTCTTCCACCATCCATTCAAAATGCGGACTACAGTACAGATTCGGAATCAAAACGTTTTCGACGATGGAATTATATTTATCTGGATCAGCCAGACCAGAAAGGATGGCCAGCGCATTCGCGCGGTCATCCTGAAACTTTTTTGGATTACTGGAGTAATATTTCCCCTTCCAATACTTTTTATTAAATCCTTTTTCCAACGTCTGGATTCGGTCGTCATACCAGGAAATATCCTGATCTTCACCCAGTTTGAGTGCCATCTTTTTAGCGCTATTGAGTGCCATAAAATAGAGCGAATCCAGAATCACCTTATCGTCGACGGTTCCTTTTTCCCCCCAGTCGCTCCACTTCCACGAATCATGGGAACGCTTTTCCCGCACCGGCAATCCATCCGGTCCCATGGTCCAGAGATTCAGATAATCACGCACATACGGATAGGCATAACGCAGGGTCTCTTCATCGCCCGTGTTCAGATAATACTGCCAAATGCATTGATCCACAAACTGTAGACTTTGTGTGGGCAGTTCGCGCAAACGCAGCGGACCCAGCGCACCGTAAACCCCTTCATGACTATAGGCCATGGTGACTCGGATCGCCTTTTTCAGCAACTGCCGGCCGGGTTCATCCATACAGTAAAACAGATAACTGGCCTGATCGGCCACGTCGCCGATCCAGCAGGCACGCTCTCGGTCGGGGCAATCCATAAAATTATCGCGGGCGCAGACAAACAGCGTATTGCGTCCCATCCACCAAAGGCGTTCATAAAATGGATCGCTACACGCGAAGGAACCCGCTTTTATATCACCCACGCTCATCCAGCGGTACTTCAGGCCGAGTACCTTCACTCCAGCTGGGATTTCGTAGGTAATTTTATGACCGTTCATCCACGAAAGGCCCTCGAAGGATTGTTTTCCTTTTTTGGTGGTGTAAAACGCACTGATCCTGTTCAGCCGATTGTCGGTTGTTATATTGATTTCAAGTCCCGCATCGCATTCCACTTCAAGATAAGGGGTGATCTGCTTATTGAATGGCAGGTCACAGGTGATGATTTCACCTTTGCTGACAAAGGGAAATTTGGATTCCGGATAATTTTCGTAATTCGTCAAACCATGATTCACCAAAGCCGGAACATAGTTTTTTTCTAGGTTATACCAAGGCGCCGCCGGCGGAATTCCTTTCTCCGTTGCGGCATTCCAATCGGCATCCGCAAAGTCCGGCGAGG
>JGI12210J13797_10537070_pt1 | contig 19245 bp, 13 predicted proteins | sample ElkSlonscriptome_3_FD_13797 | JGI IMG/M metagenome (IMG submission 13797)
CGCTGTTCCTGAGCGACGACCGGGTGGCGTCGTCGAACTACCGGCACGTGACCCTCAACCCGCTCAAGATCGACTGGCAGAACGGAGGCACCAACTATCGCGAGGTGGTGAGCCGGGCGATCGACGAGCCGGGGGCGGACGGGCACGCGTTCGTCACCGAGTACGCCGGCTCCTCCGACGTGGTGGGGCGCGACGGCCTGGTGGGACCGCAGTGGAACGCCGCGGCCTTCGAGGCGACCACGCCGGCCGAGGCGGTCGAGCTGCTGCTCGAGCAAGGGCTGTGGGGCTTCGACCCGCAGCAGGGCGAGTGCGCCGGGCTGCACGCGCTGGTGGAGGGGCTGGTGGGGCGCTACCTGGTCACGCCCGAGGGCATCACGCCCGAGCTCATCTGCGCCGATCCGGCGGGCTTCGCCGCCGAGGTCGACCCTCTGCAGTGGGACGCGGAGGCCTTCGCCCTCGCGGTGCAGCAGCGGATCGTCGAGCCCGGCGTGCACGCCGAGCAGCTGCTGGATAGCTGGCCGGTGCTCACCCGGCTGTACACCACCATCTCGCCCCACGAGATGACGTTCGATCCCATGTTCCACGCCACGCCCGAGCTGCCCGAAGTCGGCGCCTTCGCGCGGCTGCTCACGCGCAATCAGTTCTGCGACGGCAACGTGAGCTACTCCCTGCCCGACGGGCGGCTGGTGGCGCCCAACGAGTCGGTCCTGTTCCCCGACATCGCGCCGAAGCAGATGCCCTGGGTCGAGACGGTCGAGTACCTGCCGGCCGCCGGTGCGCCCATGGTCGAGGTCGATCACCGGGACCTCATCGGCACGCTGCTGAGCGAGTGGAACGAGCAGAACGGCCCCCCGCGCTCGCCCACGTCGGTGGCCTGCGGCGAGGACTCGACCGGCGGGTCGCTCAGCGGCGGCTCGGGCAGCCCGGGCAGCTCGGGCGGCTCGGTGGGGGCCGACGAGCCGGGCCTGGGCTGTGCGTGCCGGAGCGTCGCGGGCTCGAGCGGCGGCGCCGGCTGGTGGAGCGCGTGCGTGCTCGGGCTGGGGCTGCGGCGGCGCAGATATCGGCGGGCGAGAGGGCATTGAGTAGACAGACGCGCAGGCATCCGCATACATAGAGCGGGATGAACAATGTCCTCCCCCCGGCCCTGGCACCGTATGCCCCGCTGATCTGGGCCGTCGCCAAGGCCCTCATCATCTTCTCCCTGGGGTGGATGGCGTCCAAGTGGGCCCATTCCCTCGGCCTGAAGCTGTTTCGAGCCCGTCGGGTCGACGAGGCGGTGGCTCGCTTCCTGGCCGTGTTCTGCCAGTACATCGTGCTCATCGCTACCGTCATCGCGGCGCTGGGCACGGTGGGCTTCCAGACCACCAGCCTGGTGGCGGTGCTGGGCTCGGCCGCCCTGGCCGTGGGCCTGGCCCTTCAGGGCAGCCTGTCGAACTTCGCCTCGGGGGTGATGATCCTGGTGTTCCGCCCGTTCTCCATCGATGACGTGGTCACGGTGGGGGGCAACACGGGCACGGTCAAGGAGGTCGGCCTGTTCGCCACCACCCTGGTCAACGCCGACAACCATCGCATCACCATCCCCAACGCCCAGGTCACGGGCAACAGCATCGTCAACCTCACCGTCATGGGGACCCGCCGCGGCACCATCGACGTGGGGGTGGCGTACGGCCTCGAGCCGGCCCGGGTGATCGAGGTGGCCAAGGCGGCGGTGCAGACGGTGGAGGGGGTGCTCGTCGAGCCCGAGCCCTCGGTGATGCTCATGGAGTTCGGCGAAAGCTCGGTGAACTTCCGCGTGTTCGCGTGGGCCAAGTCGGCCGACTGGTGGGGCGCGATGGGTCGCTGCCGGATCGCGGTGTACGAGGCGCTCAACGCCGCGGGGATCGAGATCCCCTTCAATCAGGTGGTCGTGCACCGAGCCGACGACGCGCCGGAGCGCTCCGAAGCGGCGGCGTAGCCCGCCCGCCGGATCCTGGGCGATCCCGGCCTCGGGGTGCTACGGTGCGGGGCGGTGGTCGACCGCGTCTTGCTCGTGCCGGGCTTCCTCGGCTTTCAGCGTCTGGGGCGGCTGCCCTACTTCGTGGGGGTCGACGTGGTGCTCAAGCGAGCGCTGGCCGACTACGGCGTCGACGCCCAGATCGAGACCATGCGGACGCTGCCCACGTCGTCGCTGCGGGCGAGGGCGGGGCGGCTGGCGCAGCGGGTGGCCGCGATGGGCCCGAGCGGGTCGGTCCACCTGGTGGGGCACTCCACCGGCGGCCTCGACAGCCGCACCATGCTCAGCGCCTACGCCACGCCGGGCGATGGCGTCGACATCGAGGCGGCGGCCGATCGCGTGCGCTCGGTCGTCACCGTGTGCACGCCGCACCACGGCACGCCGCTGGCCGCGTTCTTCGTGAGCGCGCAAGGCCGCCGGGTGCTCCGCATGCTCTCCCTGCTCATCGTGCACGGCCTGCGTCGGGCCAAGCGGCCCCTGGGGGGGCTGGTGCGGGCGGGCCGGGTGCTGCTGTGGGTCGACGAGCTGATCCACGTCGACCGGACGATCTTGCGCCAGCTCTACGAAGAGCTGCTCGAAGACGTTCCGCCCGAGGTCGCCGTCGAGATCCAGCACATGCTCGACGACATCGGCCACGACCAGTCGCTCATCGAGCAGCTCGGGCCCGCTGCGCTCGACCTGCTCAACACGGTCACCCAGGATCGCCCCGACGTACGCTACGGGTGCGTGGTGGCCGGGGCACCGCGCCCGGGGCTCCGCACCGTGCTCGAGGTGGGCCGCGAGCCCTACGACCAGGTCACCCACGCGATCTACCAGGCGCTGTATCGGATCACCGCCCGCTACCCTTCCACCTTCGTGCCCGAGCTGTCGGCTCGGCAGCGGGCGCGGCTCGAGGCGGTCTACGGGGCCAAGGTCTCGCAAGAGACCAACGACGGCTTCGTGCCCACCCTGTCGCAGCTGCACGGCGAGCTGCTGCACGCCGCGCGGGCCGATCACCTCGACGTGATGGGCTACTTCCGCCAGCCCGGCGATCCCCGCCACGTGGACTGGCTGGCCTCGGGGGCGGGCTTCCGCCGCGACGCGTTCGAGCGGCTGTGGCGGAGCGTGGCCCGCTTCATCGCGGATAGTCGATGACCCACACGCCCGCCTCGGCGGGTGGCCACGGGTGCGAGACCACCCCGTCGGGCCAGTACACCTCCACCGCCACCGCGGGATCGGTCGTCACGCCGACGTGCAGCCGCGGCGAATTCGACGAGCCGAACCCGGAGCCGATCTCCACCTGCCGCAGCAAGCGGCGGCCCGAGGCGGTCACCACCACCACCCGGGTGCCCACCGCGTCTCGGGTGACCGGCCCGCCGCCGCGCAGCTCGAGCGTGAGCCACGACCAGCCCCGATCGCCGCGGCGGTTGCGGTAGAGGCGATAGTCCTCGTTCTCGTTGCCCACCAGCAGGTCGGGCGCGCCGTCGCCGTCGTAGTCGGCCACCGCCACCGACATCGACTCGCCGGGGCAGGCCGCTCCGCTGCCCTCGCTGCGATCCTCGAAGGTGCCGTCGCCCCGGCCGAGGAACAGCCGGTTGCGGCCCGGGGCCGGCGACTGGAGCCCCTCGTAGAGATCGAGCCGGCCGTCGCCGTCGTAGTCGAGGAACGCCGCGCCCCAGCCGAAGCCCAGCGCCGAGACCCCCGCCGCCTCGCTCACGTCTACGAAGGGGCCGGGCGCCTCGTTGCGCAGCAGGTGGGCGTGCTGCGAGTCGGTGAAGAACAGATCGAAGTCGCCGTCTTCGTCGGGGTCGCCCACCGCCAGCCCCATGCCCTGCACGGGCGTCGCCGCGCCCATCGCCTCCCCGATCTCGACCATGCAGTGGCCCCCGCAGCCCGGCCCGTCGTTGCGGAACAGGTGGTTGCCCGTGTAGCGGTCGTGCACCACGTAGAGATCGGCGTCGCCGTCGTCGTCGACGTCGAAGAACCCCGCCGCGAGCGGGTACAGCGGCGGGATGCCGGCAAAGGCCCCGCTGACGTCGACGAACGTGCCGTCGCCCTGGCCGAGGTGCAGGGTGTTGCCCCGGTAGGTGGAGTGGGCCACGAAGAGATCGAGGGTGCCGTTGCCGTCGATGTCGGCCCAGGCGGCCGACTGCCCGTACTGCTTGGCCTGAAGCCCCAGGCCCGATCCCACGGTCACGTCGACGAGCATGCCGGCGTCGTTGTGCAGCAGCCACCCGCGGTCGCGGCCCAGCACCAGCAGCTCCGGCCAGCCGTCGTCGTCCACGTCGGCCCAGCTCGCGCCGGCCGTGTCGGTGAGCGCCGCGACGGCGTCGCTCTCTACCGCCGTGAAGCCGGCCGCGCCGTCGTTGCGCAGCAGGACCGAGGCCAGCTGCCCGCCGGTCACGAACACGTCCTCGTCGCCGTCGCGGTCGAAGTCGCGCCAGGCGATGCCCATGCCCCACTGCCCCAGGGCCTTGAGGTGGGGCACCTGCACGCCCCGCTCGACGCTCACGTCGACGAAGGGCGGGCCGGGCAGGGGGCTGAGGCCCGGGCCCCCGCCGAGCGGATCGTCGTCGACGCCGCCCGATTCCCCGCCGCCGCCCCCCGAGCCCTCGCGGCCGCCCGAGGGCGGGGGCGGGCGCGTCGGAGGGGCGTCGGCCCCCGCGTCGGCGTCGGCGCGCGAGGGGCCGCTCGATGGATCGAGGGCGTCCGAGTCGCTCGCGGGCGACCCGGGGCCTCCTCCGAGGCCCGGCGGCGGGTCACCGCACCCGAGCGCCAGCGGGGCCGTGACCACGAGCTGCGCGAGCCGGCCTCGGGGCATCATGCCTCGCTCAGTACGGCCCGATGATGTCGAGCAGGAAGTTGCCGGTGGCGTTGTTCCGAGCGTCGATCGCGATGAGGTAGGGCGTGCCCACCACCGCGTCGAAGACGAGCTGGGACTGCGGGCCCCCGGCGTCGTCGTTGCAGGCCAGCTCCGCGCCGCCGCAGCCGTCGAGCACGTAGAGCACGGTGTCGTAGTCCGAGCCGAACGTGTCGATCGTGAACGTGCCCGTGGCCGGAGCCACCCACTGCGCGACCAGCTCCTCGCCCGGCGTCGCGGAGCACGAGCCCTGCAGATCGTCGACCGAGCCCGCGTTGGTGCCGCCCACGATGGGGTTGCCGGCGAGGCCGAAGATGTTGCCGTCGGCACACGCGGGCAGGGGTGGGTTGATGTTGAGCTGGATGCTGCCCGCGGCGTTGTTCCAGGCGTCGATCACGATCTGGTACGTGGTGCCGGCGGTCACCGACAGGGTCACGTCGGACTGGATCACGGTCCCGCCCAGGCCATCGTCGTTGCAGGCCAGCTCCGCGCCGCCGCAGCCGTCGAGCACGTAGAGCACGGTGTCGTAGTCCGAGCCGAAGGTGTCGATGACCACGTCGCCGGTGAAGGGCGCGGTCCACTGGATCACCGCGTCCTCGCCCGGGGTGCCGCCGCCACACGAGCCGAGGGTGTCGTCGATGAGGCCCGCGTTGCCTCCGGTGACGATGCCGTTGCCCGTCAGCCCGCCGAGGTCGAGGTCGGTGCACACGCCGGCCACCGGCTGGATGCTGAGGTCGTGCAGGCCCACGTCGTTGTTCCAGGCGTCGACCACGATCACGTAGGGCACGCCCGCGGTGGCGGCCATGGTGACCGCCGACTGGTTGGTCATGGCCGCCTCGTCGTTGCAGACCAGCTCGTTGCCGCCGCAGCCGTCGAGCACGTAGAGGATGGTGTCGTAGTCGGAGCCGAAGGTGTCGATCTGGAACGTGCCCGTGGCGGGGGCGATCCAGGAGTAGGCGACGTCCTCACCGGGGTTGCCGCCGGCACACGAGCCGATGGTGTCGTCGCCCTCTCCGGCGTTGCCGATGTCGTCGGCGCCTTGCAGCGGGGCCCCCAGCTCGCTGCCCAGCTCGGTGTCGATGCAGGCCCCGAACGACTCGCTGATGTTGAGCTGGTAGTTCCCCGTGGCGGTATCCCAGCCCTCGATGACGATGGCGTAGGTGGTGCCCGCCACCGCGTCGAGCGTGACCGACGACTGGTTGGAGAAGAAGGCCTGGTCGTTGCAGGCCAGCTCGCTGCCGCCGCAATCGTCGAGCACGGCGAGCACGGTGTCGAAGTCGGAGCCGGTGGTGTCCAGGGTGAAGGTCTGGGTGGCGGGAGCGGTCCAGAACAGCACCACGTCTTCGCCCGGGGTGCCGTCGCAGGACAGCTCCTGATCGTCGCCGGCGCCGGCGGTGGTTCCCAGCGCGACGCCGAAGCCCACCAGCGAGCCGATGTCGTCGCCGTCGCAGCAGCCGGCCGGATCGTACGCGCCGCAGGCCGCGTCGCACGCGAGCACGCCGCTGCCGAAGCCCTGGGAGGCGCAGGTCTCCCCGGCCAGGTCGGCGCCGTCGCAGACCTCCATGCCCTCGGCCATGCCGTCGCCGCAGCTGGTGCAGGCGGACGGGTCGAAGGCGCTGCAATCGGCGGCGCAGCCCAGCGCGCCCTCGTCGAAGCCCTGGGTGGCGCAGGTCTCCCCGTCGAGATCGGCGCCGTCGCAGACCTCGGCGCCCTCGAGCATGTCGTTGCCGCACACGTAGTCCACGCACAGCGACGTGTCGAAGCCCATGCAGTCGGCGGCGCAGCCCAGGGTGCCCTCGTCGAAGCCCTGGGAGACGCAGTCCTCGCCGTCGAGGGCGGCGCCGTCGCAGACCTCCATGCCCTCGAGCAGATCGTTGCCGCACGAGTACATGACGCACGCGCTGGTGTCGAAGCCCATGCAGTCGTCGGCGCAGCCCAGGGTGCCCTCGTCGAAGCCCTGGGAGACGCAGTCCTCGCCGTCGAGGTCGGCACCGTCGCAGACCTCCATGCCCTCGAGCATGTCGTTGCCGCACGAGTACATGACGCACGCGCTGGTGTCGAAGCCCGCGCAGTCGTCGGCGCAGGCGAGCGTGCCCTCGTCGAAGCCTTGGCTCATGCAGTCCTCACCGTCGAGGTCGTCGCCGTCGCAGACTTCGTCGCCGCCGACCATGGTGTCGCCGCACATGACGCCGGGGCCGGTGGAGTCCGCGCCAGTAGAGTCCGAGCCAGTGGAGTCCGCGCCAGTGGAGTCTGCGCCAGTGGAGTCGGTCGTGGGGCCGTCGGTGTCGGTGGTGGGTCCGTTGGTGGTGGTGCCGGAGCTGGACGACTCGTTATCGGTATCGGTGTCGGAGTCGGCGTTGGTCGTGGTGGGGACGTCGTCACCGGGGCAGCCGGTGGCCAGAAGGGACAGGCCGAACAGCCAGCGAGCATGAAGGGCGAGGGAACCAACGGGGGAGCGAGTCATTGGGGCATGTCCTAACGCAAACACCGCCGGTGAGCGACCATCGTTCGGTGCGCGAGAAGTCACCGGAACGAGTGCATCGAGCACTGGACGGACGAACAGGTTGGGCCTACTGTCCATGGCGGTGGAGCTGAAGCGCAAGCTGACGATCCTGGCCGATGCGGCCAAGTACGACGCCTCCTGTGCCAGCAGCGGGGCCAAGGGCCGGTCGGGGCCGGGCCTGGGCAACACCTCCAGCGGCATCTGCCACTCCTACACACCCGACGGCCGGTGCGTGTCGCTGCTGAAGATCTTGCTGACCAACGCGTGCGTGTTCGACTGTCTGTACTGCATCAACCGCAGCTCCAGCGACGTGCCCCGGGCCCGGTTCACGCCGCCGGAGATCGTGTCGCTCACCCTGCAGATGTACCGGCGCAACTACATCGAGGGCCTGTTCCTGTCGAGCGGGGTGTTCCGCAGCCCCGACTACACCATGGCCCAGATGATCGAGGTGGCTCGGTCGCTGCGCGAGGACCACGGCTTCGCGGGCTACATCCACCTCAAGACGGTCGCCGGCGCGTCCGACCAGGCGGTGGAGGACGCGGGGCGCTACGCCGATCGCCTCAGCTGCAACGTGGAGCTGCCCACCCCCGACGACCTGGCCCGGCTCGCCCCCGAGAAGCGCTCGGGCGACATCGACCAGGCCATGAAGGTCACGCGGCACCACATCGATCGCGCCCGGGCGGAGCGACCGCGGCGGAGCTCCACGGCCACGCGGCGGGTCACCCCGGTGCGCTTCGCTCCCGCCGGGCAGAGCACGCAGATGATCGTGGGCGCCACCCCCACGCCCGATCTCCACGTGCTGCGCACGGCCTCGCGGCTGTACGACCAGCACCGGCTGCGGCGGGTCTACTACTCCGCGTACAGCCCCATCACCCACGCCGACGCGGCGTTGCCCGCCAAGCCCCCGGCGCTCATCCGCGAGCATCGCCTCTACCAGGCCGACTGGTTGTTCCGCTTCTACGGGTTCCAGGTGGGCGAGCTGGTCGACGAGGCCCAGCCCGATCTGCCGCTCGACATCGATCCCAAGCTCGCTTGGGCGCTGCGGCACCGCGGGCTGTTCCCCGTGGATCCCATGCGCGCGGATCGGTCGCTGCTGCTGCGCGTGCCGGGGCTGGGCACGCGCAGCGTCCAGGCCATCCTGGCCGCGCGTCGCCACCGGCGGCTCACCCTCGACGATCTTCGGCGCCTGCGGGTGTCGGTGCGCACCGTCGCCCCCTTCCTCGATCTGCCCGGCTCTCACGCGGGCCGGTGGCTCGATCGCCTCGCGCTGCGCGAGCGCATGCGGGCGCCCGAGCAGCTCGCCCTGTTCGACGCGGGCGTCAGCGCCAGCTCCGGCCAGCTATGAGCCCGTTGCGCTCCGAGGGGTCGTGCGCTCGGTGATCGTCGAGCCGGGGCCCGACGCCTGGCGCGACGCGGTGCGGTCGCTGCTGCGCGCCGAGGTCCCGCCGGCGCACGTGCATCTCTCGGGCGCCGGCGAGAGCAGCGGCATGCTCGATCTCTTCGGGAGCGGCGAGGGAGGCGAGGGCGTCGAGCCCGGGCCCGAGCCCGCCACTGCCCCGGCCGCGACCGGGCGGGTCACCGCGCCGCGGGCCTTCTTCGCCCTGGCCCGGCGGGCGGCCTGCCACGTCGATCCCAGCCGCTACGATCTCCTCTACCGGCTCTCGTGGCGGCTCACCCACGGCGAGCCCGAGCTGCTCGAGGACCGAGCCGATCCCGACGTCGCGCGCGTGCGGGCCCTCGAGTCGGCCGTGCGTCGCGACGCCCACAAGACCAAGGCCTTCGTCCGCTTTCGCGAGCGGCCCGACGGGCGCTTCGTGGCCTGGCACGGCGCGGAGCACCGCGTGCTGCGGCTGGTCGGTCCGTTCTTTTGCGATCGCTTCAGCGACATGCAGTGGGCCATCTTCACCCCGTACGAGTCGGCCGCCTTCGACGGCCAGCGGCTGGTGTACGGCGCGGGGATCCCCGAGCACCGGCGCGAGGCCCACGGGGTGCCCCGCGACGACGTGCTCGACGAGACCTGGCGGACCTACTACGCGGCGATCTTCAACCCCGCGCGGCTCAACCGGGCCGCCATGCGCAGCGAGATGCCCGTGAAGCACTGGCGCACGCTGCCGGAGGCCCGCCTCATCCCCGAGCTGGTGGCCACCGCGACCGATCGCCTGCACGCCATGGCCGACGCCGCATCGTCGCGGCCCGCCGTGGGGCCGCAGGCGGCGGCGGCGGGCTCGTCGGCGGAGCTGGCCGACGCGCTGGCCGGCTGCTCCGCCTGCCCGCTGCACGGGCCGGCCACCCAGGTCGTGCCCGGCCGCGGGGTGGGGGGCGGCGTGTTCGTGCTGGGCGAGCAGCCGGGCCACGACGAGGACCTCGCGGGCGCGCCCTTCGTGGGCCCGGCGGGGCAGCTGCTCGACCGGCTGCTGCGGGAGGTGGGGCTCGATCGCGAGGAGCTGTACCTGAGCAACGCGGTGAAGCACTTCCACTTCGAGCCCCGCGGCAAGCGGCGGCTGCACGCGCGCCCCAAGCTGGAGCACGTGCGGGCGTGCCGACCGTGGCTGCTGCGAGAGCTCGAGCTGATGGCCCCGCGGGTGGTGCTCACGCTGGGCGTCACCGCCACGCGGGCCGTGCTGGGGCAGCGCACGCGCATGGAGGACGTCCGCGGCACGCCGCTGCGGTGCGACCTGGCCCCCGTGGTGCTGCCCACCTGGCACCCCGCCGCGATCCTGCGCGCACGCTCGGCCGAGGATCGGGAGCGCATGCGCAGCGAGCTGGCCGAGGCGCTTCGTCTCGCCGGCCAGCTCGCCCGCGCCCTCCCTCCGCCCGAGCACGCGACCGAAGCGGCGCCGTCCGGCGACCGGAATGGTTCGATCCGTGGTCGCCCTGGACGGCGGTGATGCGGCGTCGATCCTCGTCACCGGCGCGAGTGCACGCGACGCGCGTGCACTCGGGAGGTCCCGCCGGGTAGCATCGCTCGCATGCGATCTCGGTGTCTCGCGTCGCGGCTGGCCTCGCGGACCCGGCGGGTCTCGCTGGCCTCGCTGGCCTCGCTGGCCCTGCTGGCCGTGGCGTGCACCGGCCGGGCGGGCCCCTCGTTGCCGCCGGGGGCCGACCCCTTCGAGCAGCGGGAGCTGTACTGGTCGCCCAACACCAACGCCGCGCGGCAGGCCGCGAGCTGGCGGGAGGAGCGACCCGAGGACGCGGCGCTGATGGAGCTGCTCGCCGAGCAGCCGGTGGCGATGTGGTTCGGCGACTGGGATCGCGACATCACCGAGGCGATCCGCGGCAAGACGTTCGAGGCTCGGCAGGACGGGGCGCTGGCGGTGATGGTGCTCTACAACATCCCCAACCGCGATTGCGGGCTCCACTCCGCGGGGGGCGTGGACGATGCCGACGCGTACCGGCGCTGGATCGAGCGGGCGAAGCGGGGGATCGGTCGGGGGGCGGCGGTGGTGATCCTCGAGCCCGACGCGCTCGGGCTGCTCGACGATTGCCTGTCGCCGGCCGAGCAGCGCGAGCGCCTGAAGCTCTTGTCCGACGCGGTGGACACCCTGTCGGAGGGGGGCAACGTCGCCGTCTACATCGACGCGGGCAACGCCAAGTGGCACCCGCCCGAGGAGATGGCCCGGAGGCTGCGGGCGGCGGGGGTGATGCGGGCGCGGGGCTTCGCGCTCAACGTGTCGAACTACGTGGGCACCGAGGAGACCCTCGCCTACGGCCGGGCCATCTCGGGGCGGCTGGGCGACACGCCGTTCATCGTCGACACCAGCCGCAACGGCAACGGGCCCACCGCCGATCTCCAGTGGTGCAACCCGCGAGGGCGCGCGGTGGGCCGAGCGCCCACCACCGACACCGGCGACGATCGGGTGGACGCCTTCTTGTGGATCAAGGTGCCCGGCGAGTCGGACGGCGCGTGCAACGGAGGCCCCGCCGCCGGCATGTGGTGGCCCGAGATCGCGCTCGAGCTGGCGCGCAACGGCCGATGGACCAACGCGGCGCTGGGCCGGCCCCCGCCGGAGGAGCCGCCCGCACCGCTCCCCGAGCAGCCCCGCCCGGGCCCGCGGCGCTGAGCGCCGCGGCGTGGGCGGGCTAGCTACTGGGCCGCGTCGGAGTCGCCGGAGCCGTCGAGGTACAGCTCGCCGCCGGCCTCTTGGAACTCCTCGGCCTTCTGGCGCATGCCCTCCTCGATCTCGGCGTCGTCCATGTCGCGCACGTCTTGGGAGAGCTTCATCGAGCAGAAGTGAGGGCCGCACATCGAGCAGAAGTGGGCCGTCTTGGCCGGCTCGGCCGGCAGGGTCTGGTCGTGGTACTCGCGCGCGGTCACGGGGTCGAGCGAGAGGTTGAACTGGTCGTGCCAGCGGAACTCGAAGCGCGCCTTGGACAGGGCGTCGTCGCGCGTCTGGGCCCCGGGGTGCCCCTTGGCCACGTCGGCGGCGTGGGCGGCGATCTTGTAGGCGATGACCCCGTCCTTCACGTCTTGCTTGTCGGGCAGCCCGAGGTGCTCCTTGGGCGTGACGTAGCAGAGCATCGCGCAGCCGTACCAGCCGATCATCGCGGCCCCGATGGCCGAGGTGATGTGGTCGTAGCCCGGGGCGATGTCGGTGGTGAGGGGGCCCAGCGTGTAGAACGGCGCCTCGTGGCAGTGCTCGAGCTGGAGATCCATGTTCTCCTTGATCTTGTCCATGGCCACGTGGCCCGGGCCCTCGATCATCACCTGCACGTCGTGCTTCCACGCGATCTTGGTCAGCTCGCCCAGGGCGCGCAGCTCGGCGAACTGGGCCTGATCGTTGGCGTCGGCCAGGCTGCCCGGGCGCAGCCCGTCGCCCAGCGAGAACGACACGTCGTACGTCTTCATCACCTCGCAGATCCGCTCGAACTCGGTGTAGAGGAAGCTGTCGCGGTGGTGGTGCAGGCACCACTTGGCCATGATGGAGCCGCCGCGCGAGACGATGCCCGTGACCCGGTCCTTGGTCATGGGGATGAAGGGCAGCCGCACCCCGGCGTGGATGGTGAAGTAGTCCACCCCCTGCTCGGCCTGCTCGATCAGCGTCTCCATGAAGACGTCCATGTCGAGGCGCTCGGGGCGGCCGCCGACCTTCTCGAGGGCCTGGTAGATCGGCACCGTGCCCACCGGCACCGGCGAGTTGCGGATGATCCACTCGCGGGTGGCGTGGATGTCGGACCCGGTGGAGAGATCCATGATGGTGTCGGCGCCCCAGCGGGTGGCCCACTGGAGCTTCTCGACCTCGTCCTCGATCGACGACGACACGGCCGAGTTGCCGATGTTGGCGTTGATCTTCACCAGGAAGTTGCGGCCGATGATCATCGGCTCGCTCTCCGGGTGCCGCACGTTGGCGGGGATGATGGCCCGGCCGCGGGCGACCTCGTCGCGCACGAACTCCGGCTCGACCTGCTCGCGCAGGGCGCAGTAGCGCATCTCCTCGGTGATCGTGCCCTGGCGGGCGTAGTGCATCTGGCTGTGGTTGTCGTCGCTGCCGGCGGCCCGGGCGGCGATCCACGGCTGGCGCAGCTTGGGCAGGCCCTGGCGGGGGTCGCAGCCGGCCGGGCCGGTGGTGTCGTAGACCTGCAGCGGCGGCTCACCGCCGCTCAGCTCGATGCGACGGAAGGGGACCCGCAGGTCGCCCTCGTAGACGCGCTCGGAGCGGGGGAAGTGCTCCGAGAGGGGGGGCAGGATGGCGACGGGCTGGACATCGGGGCCCGCGACCGTGAGGCGCGAGCCGGGGCGATCGTTCTTCTCACTCATGACGCTTTCCTCCGCCGGAATGACCCGGGTCAGGTTCGAGGGGACTCTCTCAGGCGAGCGGTGATCTCCGCGCGCCACCCCCAGCGTGGCCCGGCACCATACCCCAGCGCCGACCCCCGTGCACGTCGCCGGGCGAGGGCCATCGAAAACATGCAGGCGAAGGTCTAGACTCCGTAGCCACCGTGCCCGTCTATGCCCTGACGGACGAGTTGAGCTTCCCCCACCCGTCCCTGGCCACCCCCGATGGTCTGCTCGCGGTCGGGGGTGATCTATCGCCCGAGCGGCTGGTGCTCGCGTACTCCAACGGAATCTTCCCGTGGTACAGCGACGACCGGCCGATCCTGTGGTGGAGCCCCTCGCCGCGGCTGGTGCTGTTCCCCGACGAGCTGCACGTGAGCCGGAGCCTGCGCAAGGCTCGGCGCCGGGCCCCGTTTCGGCTGAGCCTCGACGAGGCGTTCCGCGAGGTCATCCGGGCCTGCGCCGGCACGCCTCGCCCCGGTCAGCAGGGCACGTGGATCACCGAGGACATGCAGCAGGCGTACATCGAGCTGCATCGCATCGGCATCGCGCACTCGGTGGAGGCGTGGGAGGGAGATGCGCTGGTGGGGGGCGCGTACGGGATCGGGCTGGGCGGCGTGTTCTTCGGCGAGAGCATGTTCGCCCGGCGCCCCGACGCCTCGAAGCTGGCGTTCGTGGCCCTGGTGGAGCAGCTGCGGCGCTGGGGCTTCTCGCTCATCGACTGCCAGGTCGTCACCGAGCACCTGCTGCGCTTCGGGGCCCGGGAGATCGAGCTGTCGGAATTCCTCGCCCGGCTCGACGCGGGGATCGAGCACCCGCACCGGCGTGGACAGTGGGCCTTCGACGCGGAGGCGGAGGCGGACGCGGAGGCGGAGGCGGACGCGGAGGCGGACGCGGAGGCGGACGCCGACGCCCCTGAGGGCGCCCCCGCGGACGCGGACGCCGGCGGCGGTTGACCCCCCGGCCCCAAAACCGTACAGTCGTCCGGTTCCTTGGCATGGCCAAGACCACCGCCAAGGGCGAGCGCGCCCGCCAGCAGATCCTCGACACCGCCGAGCGGCTGTTCGCCGCCCGTGGGGTGCACGGCACCAGCGTGCGCGATGTCGCGGGGGAGCTGGGCATCCCCACCGCGTCGTTGCTGCACCACTTCCCCCGCAAGGAGCGGCTGTACGGCGCGGTGCTCGAGCGGATCGCCGCGCAGCTGGCCGAGGTGCTCGAGCGCGGCACAGGGGGGCCGGGCGACCACGTGACCAAGCTGCGGCGCCTCACGCGTCGGTTCTGGCGGTGGAGCCAGGATCAGCCCGATCACTGCGTGCTGCTGCTGCGCGACATGCTCGACCGGGGGGCGAGCATCGAGGGGGCGGGTCGGCTGCCGCTCGCCCCGGTCGTCGAGCGCTTCGCCGCGTTCATCCGCGAGGGCCAGCGCGAGGGTGTGTTCCGCCCGATCGATCCGGTGGCGTTCGTCATCCACCTCGCCGGCTCGATGAGCTACTTCGCGGTGGCGCTGCCCGCATTGTCGCGGGTGGTCGGCCGGGCCCCGCACACGCTGGTGCGAGACTATCGGCGGGACTTGAAGGAGACGATCGAGCGGTTGGTGCTGGTGGGCGACGGCGAGGGCTGAGCGGTCGTGAATCCTCGCACGGGCTGCTAGGGCACGGTGAGCACCAAGCTGAAGATCGCCCCCGAGGCCGAGCCCGCCGTGCCCACGCCCAGCGGCATCCCGCCCACGCTCACCTCGAACGTCTCGGCTAGCGCCGGCTCGAGGATCACGAACAGGCCCAGGTCGGAGGTCTCGGTCTCGTTGAACGTCCCGTCGAGGTTCAAGAAGCGCACCGTGGACGGCGACCCCGCGTCCGTCGGCACGACCGCGGCCCCCGCCACCGGTGCCCCGGTCTCGTCGCGCACCAGGCCCACCACCCCGCCCGCGTCGCCCAGCGGGAGCGAGGTGGGCTCGATCATCGGGTCCAGCGCCAGCATGTTCGACCACGCCATCGCCGCCACCTCCGACACCACCCACAGGTCGTGGATGTCGTTGGCGACCCCATAGGTGGTGCCGTCGTCGCCGGGTGCGGCCAGTCCGGTCGCGGTCAGCCAGGAATCGGGCACCTCCACCAGCGCCACCAGCCCGATCGGCTCGATGGGCGGCCCGACCGTCTCGGTGTCGATCCGACCGTCCGCCCCCGAGGTGTCCGACGCCAGCGGCGTCGCGCCGGTGGGGTTGGTCGCCGCCTGCAGGGCCGAGGCCACGACCACGTCGGCGCTCGCCACCGGCTGCTGCGTCACGATGTCGAAGGTGGTGCCGGTGACCCGCATGCTGCAGTCGACCGGGGGTACGTCGCACGTGGCCTCGGGGTCCAGCGGCGCGTCGGTGTAGAGCGTGCACACGCCCGTGAAGCACTCCGCGTTGGCCATGCAGCTCTCCCCCACCATCAGGGGGCCGCCGCCCACGCCCGGGCACTCGGGCACGCCGGTGGTGGCGGTGTCGGTGGCGTCGGGGTCGGTGGCCGTGACGGTGGCCGTGGCGGTGGGTGGTGGCGTGGTGGTGGGTGGCGTGGTGGTGGGTGGCGTGGTGGTGGGCGGCGGCGGCGTGGTGGTGACCGTCGTGGTGGGCGAGGTCGTGCTGGTGGTGGTGGGCGGCGGGCTGGTCATCGACCCCACCGACTCATCGGCCGAGCCCTGCGTGCCGGCCGTGCCGTCTTCGAGATCGATGGGGTCGGTGCATCCCAGCGGGAGCAACAGACCGATTGCGTAGGAAACCCAAGGCGAGCGCATGGGCCGATGGTGCGCCAAACGAGGACATGGATCGACCCCGAAGGACTGCGACGGGCGGCTGACCGGGCGAGACGGCGCAGTATTCGCGGTTGTTCGGGCGAAGGACGTGGTCGATCACGACCTCATCCCTGGCTTCGCAGCCAGTTCCCCAGGGTGCTGCGGGGCACGGCGAGGGTCTTGGCCGCGCGACGAATGCTGCCCTCCTCCTCGATGATCCGCTGCAACAGCGCCCGCCGCATGCTGGCGTAATCCCCCCGCGGCACGAGCACGCAGCCGGGCGGGGCGAGATCGGTAGCCGGCACCGGCACCGGCACCAGCGCCTCGGGCTCGATCGGGCCGTCGGCCAGCGCTCCGGCGCGGAACACCGCGTTGCGCAGCGCTCGGACGTTGCCCGGCCACGCATGGCGGGAGGCGGCCACGAGCGCGGCCTCGGTCAGCTCCACGGGGTAGCCCAGCTCGCGCGAGGCTCTCAGCGCGAAGTGCCGCAGCAGCACGGGGATGTCCTCGCGCCGCTCCCGGAGCGGGGGCAGGCGGATGCACAGCACGCCGAGGCGGTGGTAGAGGTCCTCGCGCAGCTCGCCCACCTCGATCATGTTCTCGAGGTCGCGGTGGGTGGCGGCCACGATCCGCACGTCGACCGGCTGCTCCTGCTCCGCCCCCACCGGCAGCACCCGGCGGGTCTCCAGCACCCGCAGCAGCTTGGCCTGCACCATCAGCGGCAGCTCGGCCACCTCGTCCAGCAGCAGGGTGCCGCCGTCGGCCCGCGAGAACGCGCCCTGCCGGTCGCGGTGGGCCCCCGTGAACGCCCCGCGCACGTGGCCGAACAGCTCGCTCTCGGCCAGCGACTCGGGGATCGCCCCGCAGTTGATGGCCACGAAGGGCTGGCGCTGGCGCTCGCTGGCGCGGTGGATCACCCGGGCCGCCATCTCCTTGCCGGTGCCCGTCTCTCCGCGCAGCAGCACCGGGGAGCGCACCCGGGCCGCCCGCTCCAGCGTGCGTAGCATCTCGCGCAGCGCGTCGCTGTGGCCCACCACCCGCTCGTCGCTCGGATCGTCGTGGGCCGCGGGCATGGTGTGGCTGCACACCACCCGCATGCTCACCCGCCCGAAGCGCAGCACCGCCCCCATGCGGGCCCACGCCCGCTCCACCGCCACCCCGTCGACCCACGTGCCGTTCTTGGAGCCGAGGTCCTCCACCACCACGCCGTCGCGAGCCATGCGGATCGTCGCGTGCCGTGCGCTGGTGTAGGGATCGTCGAGCACCAGCCCGGCCGGGGGCCCGTTGCCCACCAGCAGGGAGCCCTCGGGGGGCACGGCCATCCGCTGGCCGCCGTCGAGGGCCAGGGCCACGCGGCGCGGGCGGTGACCCCGCGGGCGTAGATCGGAGAGGGTGCCGGGGGACGAGAGCGGGTCGGGGGGCGTCACTGCACTTCCCTTCGACCGCCGACGCCCAGCGTTGCACGGCGGTCGCGATCCAATGACCGGCCCGAAGTGGGTGCGGTAGGTTGTCCGCGGTGCTCGTCGACGCCCACGACCTGTCCGATGGCGACGTGCTGCAGGCCAGGTCTGCGTGGTGGGGGCGGGCGCGGCCGGGATCACGGTGGCCGACGCGCTGCGCGAGGCGGGCGGGGTCTCGGTGTGCCTGCTCGAGGGCGGCGGGCGCCAGCCCGAGGTCGATTCCAACGATCTCTACATCGGCACCGAGACCGGCGAGCTCCAGCTGGGGCTCACCTCCTGCCGGCAGCGCTCGCTGGGCGGCACCACCAACCGCTGGGCGGGCTGGTGCCACGCGCTGGAGCCGGCCGACTTCGCGGCCCACCCGTTCGTGGAGCGCAGCGGCTGGCCCATCGACGCGGACGCGCTGGCGCCCTACTACCCGCTGGCGCGCCGCACGGTGGAGATCGGGGTCGCCGAGGACGCGGCGGCGATCGGCGAGCGGGTGGGGCACCCGCCGCTGTCCCTCGATCCGGCCCGGGTGCGCTCGGTGGTGTACCAGTACAGCCGCCCGCCCACCGCCTTCGGCGAGCGCTACGGCCCCGCGCTCGAGGCCGCCGACGCGGTCACCATGGTGCTGCACGGCAACGCGGTGGGGCTGCGGCTGGCCGACGGGGGCGGCACGGTGCAGGCGCTGCGCGCCGCCACGCTGGGCGGGGTGTCGTTCGAGGTCCAGGCCGAGCACTACGTGCTGGCGATGGGGGGCATCGAGAACCCGCGCTTCCTGCTGGCCCAGGGCGGCGGGCTGGGCAACGCCTCGGGCTTGCTGGGGCGCTGCTTCATGGAGCACCCCCACTACATGGGCCAGGCCTACCTGCTCACCCGGGCCAGCCTCGACGCGCAGCTCTACACCGGCCTGTGGCGCACGCCCACCTACGACGCCGACCACCCCGAGGGGGTGGCGGTGGACCTGCGCGCCGCCCTGGCGTTGCCCCGGGCCCGTCGCGAGGCCGAGGGCCTGGTGAGCATGGCCGCGACCCTGTTCGAGGCCTCGCTCGACGAGCCCCTCGAGGCGCTGGGGGCCGTGCAGGCCGACCAGCTGCGGGGGCTGCTGCGCGGCGGGGCCGACGAGCTGCGCTTGTTCGGCCTCGACGTGCGCAGCGAGCAGCGCCCCACCCTCGAGAGCACCATCCGGCTCGGCGACGAGCTCGATGCGCTGGGCATCCCGCGGGTGGAGGCCCACTGGGTCGTCGACGATGCCGACCTCGACGACGCTCGGCGCACGCTCGGGTGGATCGGCGCGGAGCTGGGTCGCACCGGCCTGGGCCGGCTGTGGATGCCCACCGACGCCGAGGGCTCGTTCGCCCCCGAGCGGATCGTGGGAGGCTGCCACCACATGGGCACCACCCGCATGAGCGCCTCGCCCTCCGCGGGGGTGGTCGACGCCGATTGCCGGGTACACGGCACGAGCAACCTCTACGTGGCGGGCAGCTCGGTGTTCGCCACCGGCGGGTTCGCCAATCCCACGCTGACCATCGTGGCCCTGGCCTACCGCCTCGCCGCGCACCTGCGGGGGAGGGGGTAGGGGATGGCGGGGGGGCTCGATCCGCTCGATCGCCGGCGCTTCGTGGGGGTGCTGGCGCGCTCGCTGGCGGTGGGCCTGGCCCCCGTGGGCTGCCGGGGCGGTGACGCGGCATCCGACGACGGCGACGTCGATCACGTGCGCGCGGTGCTGCGGGCCTACTTCCGGCTCGACGAGCACCCCGAGGTGTCGGCGGTGGCCGAGGTCGCCGTCGAGCCCGCAGCGGGAGAGCCCGTCGACTCCGCGCGCGCCCGGCAGCTCGTCACCGCCACCCGCTCGGTGCCCGAGGCGGTCGAGCGGCTCGAGGCGGAGCTGCTCGTCGACTTCGAGCAGGGCCGGCTCACCCCGGT
>JGI12210J13797_10969574_pt1 | contig 19240 bp, 4 predicted proteins | sample ElkSlonscriptome_3_FD_13797 | JGI IMG/M metagenome (IMG submission 13797)
GATCGCCACACGGCCATCGGGATGAAGCACCTGCACGTCATACAAACCATACGGAGCGTCACGCAGATCAAACACGGCAATGATCTTGGTCGCATCTACCCGAGTGACCGACACCGGAGCGAACTCGGCAAACGTGGGGCGGACCAGACGAACGGCCGCTTGTTCGGGGAATTCCGCTCCGCTGATCGTCATCGTGACATACCGATCATCGCCGCCGGCGTCCGGTGTGACGCCGGTGATTCCAAACGGAATCCGAGTGGCATTCATCGCGATCGGATACTCGGCGCGAGTGCGTGGATCGTAGGCATCGTCTTCCAAGTCGATGCGAACGCCAGCGCGAGCCATAATGAAATAGCGACCGCCCAGCGTTTCAGGGATAATCAGGGCCTGGTCCGCTTTAAGATAACCGGCATACGCCGCATCGAAATCAAACGGACGGGGCAGGCCTTCATGTTTGGCATACAGTTCGTGCGAACCGACATCGGTGGTACTGTCCAAATCGATGCGGATCGTTTGTCCGGGCGACGTGTCGAGTAGAAACAATCTTGAAACGCCCGCAGCCAATTGGTCTTCGAGCGGAACATCCAGTCGCAACAATGGTACAGTCACGGCGATCGAATCGGGCGACGGCAAATCGTTGTTGCGATTGTTCTCACCCTCGATCACGTCATCGAAAATATCGGTGCGGACGATGATTTGATAATCGTCTGGAAGGGTAACGGGAATTTCAAAGTCGAGCGATGTTGTATAGGTATCGCCGGGATTGAGTGTGCGAACGAAATCGGCTTCGACGCGGCCAAGCAACCGATCGCCGACGTCCCAGACATTGTCTGCCGAGAGATAAACCGCGTCGGCAATTCGTGCTTTGGCAAGTTCATCACCGCGATTTTCCACCGTCCAAGATACGGTCAACACATCCCCCACACCGCCCGCAGAAGGCGCAGCGATGTCAATCACCTGCAAATCCGACGGTGGCGGCTGGACGATCAACATCGGTGTATCGCTGACACGCAAATTGTTCGTCTCGTCGGTTTCCAGCACTTCGCCATCAGGCCTTGATGCACGAGGAACGTCCGTCGCGACGATCACGTAGTAATCGCCGACCAACCCACGTGGTAGGCGAACGGTTTGCGAAATCAGGCCGGTCGCTCCCGCCCCAAGAGCCTCGTCGCGTGAAATTTGGCGAACGAAGTGGTCACTGGTCACGTCCAATAATCGGTCGCGCGATAGATAGACGCGGTCGTAGAACGGGGTTTGTCGATCGGGGATGACGCCGCCATCGTTGCTGTAGATGTAGCTAAACGTGAAATCCTCACCGACGTTGACCGATGAAGTGTGGGTCAACGAATCGATCGTCAAATCGGGGGCAGGCACAAATTGCACGTCAAGCGGCAGGCTGGTTTGGTTGTCACCTTCGCCTTCAAACTCCAGCACTTTGTCGGAAATGCCTCGCAGTCGCGTCGGACCCTCGGTTTCGGGATAAGGACGCGGACGTCCATAGCCGCCGGTTGCGAACGTCGCGTCCGTCATGGCGATGACGAAAAAATCGCCCCCGATGTTGTCCGGCATGCGGACTTGGAAAGTGACATCGTAGCTCTCACCAATCCCCAATATTTCGCGTCGATCGAAGCTGCCCAGTTCGATGTCGTAAGCATCAATCGCGGTATCGCTCGATAGGAAAACGCGATCCGACCATCGATCGACTCGTGTTGCTCGGGTGCCAGTGTTTGTTACCGTGAACGAGACATCGAGCAAACTTCCGCTATCGGGATCGACCGGGATGGCTGCCAAATCGCTGATCGACAAGTCAGCTTCGGCATACTCGACCGCGATTGCATTGGACACTTTGAAGTTGTTCGACTTGTTGCCGTCTTCCCACGGTTTGTCGGATAATTCACTCACCCAACGAGGAAAACTACCTCGCCCCCAACGATTCAATACCGGATTGCCGTATCGGTCGACCGGAACGTTGGTGAAAACATGCGCGTACCAAGTGCCGCTGCTGCCCGGCGGCGTGGCAACGACTAAACTATCGGTGAACGACTCGCCGGGATCGAGCTGAGAATCAAAAACGTGAACCTTGGACCCAGCGTAGAAGTCGCGACTCGGGTCATAAACTTCGTCTTTTGATAAGAAGACATGTTGTGACACCGATTTCGTATCGGCCGCGACGGCATGGTCGCCGACGTTGCGAATCGTCCAGTTGACCGTCAATGGCTCGCCCGATTTGCTACTCGGGGAAGCCGCAGCCGCTTCGACGACAAGGTCGGTCAGCGCATCGGTGACGGGCAGCTCGGCCGAGCCGACGTTGTTGTCAGTAAACGGGCCTTCGTAGACTTGGACCAGTGTGTTGGTTGGACCGGCCAAAATGGCTCTTAGTTCACTCTGAGAAAACTGTTTCAGATCACTGATTTTGGTTTCGCCGAGCGGCTTGCCAGTCGCCGTTTCAATTCGCTCGAGTACCGCTTTGACTTCCGCTAAGAATTTGGCTTCCTCGGTCATCGCGATGCGCGGATCGACGTTGGTTCGAACCAAAACGTGCGAACCGCTGGCGGTTGGCGGCAACGTGAATTCGGCTTCCTGTGAGTACGATTGGCCTGGTTGCAACCGGCCGACATGCGGCAATGCGAAGACCAATTGGTCCGATGAGTCCCAAATGTTGTCGTCAGAGATATAGATCGCGTCAGCCCAATTTTCGCGGTCGGTCGCGGCGGTGCCAATGTTGTCGACCGTCCAAGAGAGCGAAAGCTTTTCGCCCCCGATGATCGGTAACGGGTTGTCTGCACCGTCGACCGGGACATTCACCTCGGAAACCCGCAAATCGGCTGGTGGCGTTAGCAGCACGTTGATCGGTGTGCTGCCAAAGTTGCTGCCTTCCAAGTTGTTCGGCGCGTCGGGATTGATGTTCGATTCAAACGCCGCCTCGTAAACGCGATTGTAGCCATCCGCGTAAACCGTCAGAAAATACTGGCCCGTCAGTCCTGCGGGGATTCGCACGCTGGTTTCGGCCAAGTAGCTCTCGCCGATATCCAACGCGCCGCTGTGACCATAGGTTCCCACCAGTCGGTCGCCGCGCCCCGGTTTGGGACCGTCTTTGCCGAGTGTCAACCAAATCTGGTCGGTCCAAGAACCTGGTACCGTCGGTCCGGCACCCCGATTGGCGACTTCATAGCGAACGGTGAAAGTGGAATCGTCGAACGTGTCGCCGGGGCCGTTGATCGAATCGACGACCAAATCGGGTGGCGGTACCGGGTTGGCATCAATCGCCAACGCTTTTGCGGCTCGGTTATTGTTGTCGCTGGGAAATTCGTCTACGGAGTTGCGAGCATCGGTTTCGACCAAGATGAACCAATTTCCCGAGATCGCTCGCGGGATCAAGAACGTCGCTTCGGTCGCATACTCGGTTGACAATCCGTTGGTCGAACCGGGGAACCCGAGAGCCGAACCGTTATCGAGTTCCCCGAGCAGGATCGCACCAGAGGTACTGCTGGAAGAGGATGACAACCAAACGCGGTCCTTCCAACGACTGCCGGCCGACGGCGTATCAGCCGTGCCGAGATTTCGGACTTTGAAACGTACATCGACGATCGTGCCAGCCGTAATCGCGGCGGGGTAGTCGCTTTCAACGGTGACCTGCAGATCAGGGCGCGGTTTCAAATTGATTTGAAAAGGGTCGCTGAAACCAGTGTTGTTTGTATCATCCGTTTCGAAGATCGTCTTGTTCGTGTCAGTATCGACAAAGAAACGGAATTGACCGGTCGTGCGCGGTAGTTTCACAATTTCGGTTCGCGTCACCGTCTTGCCAGCTTCGATCGGATCATTGAACGTGTAGTTGGCGATCGGGTGAACTTCACCGCCACTGGTGGATTGCAAGTACAATTTGTCTCGCCAACCGGTCTCGGTGGTTTCGCCGAGATTCTCGATTGTCCAAGTCACCTCGACTTGCGTGCCATCAAAGAACTCGGCGGCACCACCGATCGAGACGTCTTTGACAACCAAATCAGCGTTAGGTGGTGGGACGTAGAAAACGTCGATCGCATCGCTGCGAGCTTGGTTGCCGCCACCGTCTTGCGATAGCGGTGCGTTGGAGTTGTAGATAAATTCGTAAGGGCCACCGGTGCGAACAAACACGTAGTATTCGCCGTCGGCGTCACGCGGCAATCGGAACGTTTCGCTACGGCTATACGACCCGCCGACCGAAAGCGCACCACCATGCGTGCTCGAGCCGATCAGCGTTAGACCCGTTGCACCGCTTGGATCGGGCGAGACGTAAACGTAATCGGCCCAAGTATCTCGATTGGTCGTTCCGGTCGCACGTTGTTGATTGTTGCGTACGGTCCAGGAGACTTCCAGCAATTCACCCGAGGTCGGGGTACCGGCGGTGCTGACCGAGTCAACCACCAAATCGCTGTAAGTCGTTTGCGAAACATCGACAAAATGATCGGGCGTTTGGACATTCGTTGCATCATCGGCCAGTTCAAATACGGCGTCGCCTGAATCGGTTTGCACGAATAGAGTGAAGCGGCCATTGGTGCGATTAGCGAGCGGAATGATTTCGGTGCGAGTGTACTGGGCATCGACCGGGACAAACCCGTTGTGCGTATAAGTCCCCAATACAATATCATCTGCGTCACCGAGGACATCGTCGTTGGACAAAACCACGCGGTCGGTCCACGTGTCCACTCGACCAGTGCCCGCACCCACGTTCTTCACCGTCCACGAGACCGTCAAGTCAACCGGATCGCCAATGATTAGCTCCGGTGCAATGACCTCCGTGACGGTTAAATCGGCGTAGGGAAACAGAGAGATTACGACTTCATCACTGACCGCTGCCGAAGTATCCTCACCCGATCCTTCATTCACATCGTTATTCGAGTCGGGAACAACAATGAAATAATGCGGCCCGCTGATCGCTTCGGGAAGCGAGACGCTAAGTGAACGTGACAGCGCCCCATCGATTGCCAAGTCTACGTCGTTCGGTTTTTCGCCAAGCAATACGTCGTCGGTCGAAAAGTCGGCGTCGGTCGACAGATAGACCGCATCGGTCCAATTCGATGTTGCCGGTTTGTCGCCCGAGTTGGTGATCATCCATTGGACCGTGACTTCTTCACCACTGATTGGCGATTGGCCATCGGGAAGCGACACACCGCTGGCGACCAAATCGGGTAGCGGTGCGACATCGATCGCAATCGGTGCATTGGACGAGGTCGCGTTATTGCTCTCGGCAGTCGGTTCGACGACTCGATTGGTGACATCGGTCTGGACGATCACAAAATAGTTTCCGGCGGCGACCGAGGCGGGCACGATCAGCGAAGCGGTCATCGTGTACGAAGCATTCGACGCAAGTGCTCCGCTATGGACGACGTTTCCAAGAAAAATATCGCTACCAAAATCGGTATCGCTGCTCAGGTACAACCGATCGGTCCACGAATCGACCGTCGTTGTCGCCGTACCATCGTTGCGAACTCGCCATGTCACCTCGATGGAATCACCGATGAAACCCGTCGTCGGCACCGTAATCGCATCGACGATCAAGTCGGCGGGCGGGTCTTCCAATTGAATCGCGATTGGGCGGGCGATGCGATTATTCGTTTCCTCTTTCTCAAAGACTTGGTTCGACGAATCGGTTCGGATGATGATATAGTAGTCGTCGCTAATCCCAAACGGGATTGCGGCATCGAGCGACGCGGAACGACTCTCGCCTGCAGCTAACGCTTGGTCATGAACCAGAGTGCCAAGCAATCGGTCGTCAGCATTTCCATAGATTTCGTCTTGCGACAAGACAACTCGGTCGGTCCAGGGATTGGCGGCTTCGGCATCGCCGATGTTCTCAACCGTCCACCCAATCGTGATCGTCTCGCCGTTCTTGGCCGAATCGGGTGCGGTAATCGAGTCGATCGTCAAATCGGGAGCATCTAAAGTAACATTGGCGACAAAGCGATCTTCATCCACTTCCCCAAACGTGCCATCGCCATCTTGATCCATCGCGTTACCGGACGGATCAAAAATCTCAGGACCGATGATGAAGGTATAATCGCCAAGCGTACTTTGCGTTGGGAACGAGATACGAACGACGTCCATATCGCGCGCGATGACTTGATTTACCGCGATCACACCATTCGGACCCATCAACGAAACGTCTTGTGGAGTGAACGTCGTGAGGTCGATCTCTTCGCTGAATTGAACATCAATAAAGAAGTACGGCTTGGTGACAAAATCGGGTGTGTACGATAAAATCTGCGGCCCACCGGAATCGATCGTGAACGAGGACGTAAAGGCATCGTGAACCGCCTCACCCGCGGTGCCGTCACGATCTTGGTCCATCGCGGTGCCGCCGAAGTCGTCGATGTCCGGTCCGATCGTGACGCGATACTCGCCTCCGGTGTTTTGCGGCGCAAATGACAAGGCGTACGTTCTCGGCTCGGTCAACTCGATTGCCGTAATCGGAATCGCGCCGTCGGGACCGATCAGCGTGATGTCGGCGGCGGTAAACGAATTCAACCGGATCGGTTCGCTAAACGTCACGTCAATTCGGCTAACGGGGCCATTGGTGATCCCCACCGGCGATAGTTCCGTGATGAACGGGCCGCCGCCGGCGACTTGCAGCGTGCCGACGTAGCGATCCGAAAGCTCGCCGGGGATCGCGTCGCCATCGCTATCCATCTTGTTGCCGGCTGGGTCGGTGATGTCGGGGCCGACAAAAAATTGATATTCACCATCCTCGGTCGAACGTTCGACTCGGATGCGGTAGGTCGTGTCGTTGATGCGAGTGATCGCGGTGACGTCGACCGCACCGCCGGGCCCAAAGACTTTCACGTCGCTGGTGGCAAAACTGCTCGGCGCGATCGGTACGTTGAAAACGACGTCAAGCGATTGCAGTGCTCCGTTGAGTGTGCCGGAGGGCGTTTGGGAAACAATCCTTAGCGGATCACGAGCAACGGTTACGTTGCCCAGGTAACGGTCGTCGTCCACTTCGCCTCCGACGCCATCGTTGTCCTGGTCCATGAGGTTGCCGGAGGTGTCGGCCGGATCGGGGAAAACGATCAACTGATAGTCGCCATCGGCCGGCTGAGCGGGGAAGACAATGCGGAAGGTTTGGCGAGTGTCGTCGATCGGGAAAACAGCCTGGATCGGCGGATTGTCCCCGTTGGGGTTGATCAGTTGAACCGAACTGGTCGTGAAACGGAGTGGATCGATCGGTTCGTTAAAAGTCACCTCAATATCGGTCAACACGCTTTCGGTCGTCCCCGAAGGCGACTGCGAGACGATTCGTGGACCCGCTTTGTCGACAACGAAGGAACCCGAAAAGACATCTTCCACCGCTTCACCGGCGGTGCCGTCTTGGTCTTGGTCCATCGCGATGCCAGCGGAACCAAGAATCTGGGGGCCGACCAACAACGTGTAACTGCCGGCGTTGTCGACGGCACCGTTGAGAACGACTTCAATGGTTCGATCACTGGCAACACGAACCGATTCGACGCCGATGGTCGTGGGTCCAGACAAAGCCACATCGCTAGCTGAAACACTGTCCGCAATAATCGGTGCGTCAAACGTGACCAAGAACCGATCTTTCTTCGGAACAAAGTCAATCGTCCCGCTGTCGCGCAGCGATATGATTTCCGCATCGCTGACCCCACGCTCGATGACGGAGACCTCATCAATCCGTCCAGCGAAGAAACCGGCATTGTTAAACGTCGAACTGCCGATCCGAACGCCCGCCGCAGATGGGATGTAGGATGCACCGATATCAACGCTGTTGCGAAGCACGCCATCGGTATAAACATGCACCATGTTGCCGACTCGCGTTGCCGCAACGTGGGTCCATGTATTGGCAATCGCCACGATACCGCTGTCTAAGAACTGATTCTTGTAAACGGCCTGGTAGGTTCCTTCGACGATCTCAATGGCCCAGTCGCGAAACTCGGCTCGTGTCCCAACGATGCCTGCCGAACCGACGGCGGTATCAACGTCTGGATTGACCCAAGCGGCAACCGTCCACTCCGAATCCGGTGCCCAGTTGCCCAAGTTGACGTAGTCGCCATCGCCATCGAGCAAGAAGGATTGACCGCCCACGCGGCCTTCGGCATAAGTGGTATTGCCGACCAGAACGCCATCTCGTGTCCCCGACTCGTCGGTCGCAGCACTCTCCGCTTCATAACGATGGTGGATCGGCGCGGGAATATCATCGAGTCGTTCCAGTGCGATCCCACGCGGACCAATCGGTCGCGGTGGGATCGAAAGAAACGAACCGTAATCGACGTAGTCGCTGACAAGTTGCCCGGGCGGGTTGTCGTTGACCACGCCATCGGCTGCTGATGGGTCGTGCGGCCCGCCGGCACTGCTCCACCAATTACGTTGAAAGTTCGCGTTGCCTGGATCCGTGCCCGCATGAATCACAGCTCGGGCGTTGCCGACGAACATCGAATCGCTAACCGTTGCCGATTGTCCACTAAAAACGTTGATTCCGGCATCGGCGGAACTGCTATGACCAAGCATATCCAAACCGTTGGCTACGAGCGATCCGTTTTCGATCCAGATCGCCGCATCGCCGCGATCGTACTCGGTCGTCGATTGAAGGCGGCCGCCGATGTAATTGACCGCCGCGCCCTGCGTGATTCGGAGCCCACCCGCAGCCGTCGAAACGATATCGACATCCATCAAATCAAGTGATACACCGCGGACTTCCAAAGCGTACTGCTGGCCCCCGCCCCCGCCGGCGTTGGTATCCCCGGCATAACGGATTTCTACATGCTTAAACTCGTTTGCGGGCCCTTGCAGGTAGATCGCTTCCCAATAGCCTGGCACCGCAGCGGTGGCATCACCATCGCCGGTTGAATCGCCACCCACCGTGTCATCGGTTCGGGCGGTAAAGATGATCGGTTCCGCAGCGCTCCCGATTGCGGAAATCGAACCTTCGTTTGAATAGACGTACAAGGCACTATCGACCTTGACGACCGTCCCCGCCGCAATAGTCAATGTTACCGGGTTGCCTTCTGCATCGCTGCGGACGCTGTAGTTGTTCCCAACAATGTGCAGCGGCAAATCGCCGTAATCCCAAGTTCGGTCTTCTCGCAGATCGCCAGCTTGCAGCGTTATGCGGTCGCCGGCCGCATTGTTGGCGGCGGTCAAGCCATCGATGACCACCGGTGATGAATCGAGTTCAAAATAATAAGCACTCCCACGACTGTTTTCGACATGAACCTCCTCCAGTATGGGGCGACCGCTGCGAACATTTATGCCTTCGGAATAGCCGTCGCGGATCCGTACGCGAGTTAGCTTGACTTGCTCGTCATCGAGGCCGCCTGCGTAACCCAGTTCCAATGAGCCGATATCACCGCCACCTCCCGTGAAATTGGTATCACCGGCATAGCGGATCTCGACGTTTTCAAACACATTGTTCGGACCATAAAGGTAAATTGCTTCCCAGTAGCCTTGACGCGGCACACCGGTATCACCATTGCCCGTTGAATCGCCGCCGACGGTGTCGTCGGTGCGCGCGGTAAAGACAATCGGTTCGGTCGACGTGCCAATTGCTTGGATCGTTCCTTCGAGCGAGCTCAGAAACAATGCAGAGTCCATCTTGACGACGGTCCCCGGTGCAATCGAGAGCGTCACCGGATTGCCTTCAGCCGTTTGACGAACGACATAGTTGTTTCCGACGATGTGCAGCGGCAAATCGCCGTAGTCCCATGCTCGGTCTTCACGAAGATCGCCGCCCTGCAGCGTGATGCGGTCCCCGGTGGCGTTGCCGCGAGCGGTCAAACCGCTGACAACCGGCGCGGTGTCGAGTTCAAAGTAGTAGGCGCTACCGCGACCGTTCTCGATATGAATTCCTTCGAGCTGCGGTCGACCAGCTGTGACGTTGATGCCGTTTGAATAACTGTCACTGATTCGTACATTGCTGAGGCGCGACTGTTCCTCTGCGACCAAGCCTGCATACCGAAGTTCCACCGCGCCGACATCACCACCGCCGCCTGTGAAATTCGTATCACCCGCGTAGCGGATCTCGACATTCTCTAGCACGTTACCGGGACCATTCAAATAGATCGATTCCCAGTAGCCCTTACGCGGCACTCCGGTATCGCCATCGCCGGTCGAATCGCCCCCGACCGTGTCATCGCTGCGAGCGGTAATGACGATCGGCTCGGCTGCTGTTCCAATCGCTTTAATGGTTCCTTCGAGCGATTGCAGGTACAACGAGTTATCCATTTTTACGATCGTACCTGGCGCGACCGCCAGCGTTGCGGGGTTGCCATCTGCATCGCTGCGGACGACATAATTGTTACCGCTAATGTGCAGCGGCAAGTCACCATAGTCCCACGTTCGGTCTTCACGCAAATCGCCGCCTTGCAGCGTGATGCGGTCGCCGCCAGCGTTGCCGCGGGCGGTCAAATCACTGACAACCGGCGAGGTGTCGAGTTCAAAGTAGTAGGCGCTACCAAGACCGTTTTCGACATGAACCCCTTCGAGTCGCGGTCGGCCGCTGCGGACATTGATCCCTTCCGAATAACCGTTGCTGATGCGGACATCGGCTAGCCGAGTCTGCTCGGCTCCGACATCACCCGCATACCGCAATTCCACCGAGCCGACAGCACCCCCGCCGCCTGTATAATTCGTATCACCAGCAAAACGGATCTCAACATTCTCCAGCACGTTTCCTGGACCATCCAAGTAAATTGCTTCCCAGTAGCCTTGGCGAGGCAAACCGGTGTCGCCATCGCCCGTCGAATCGCCACCTATGGAGTCATCGGTGCGAGCGGTAAACACAATCGGCTCGGACGACGTTCCGATCGCTTGAATCGTTCCTTCGAGTGCTTGCAGATATAACGAATCATTCATCTTCACGACCGTTCCCGGCGCGATCGACAGCGTCACCGGATTGCCATCAGCGTTTTGACGAACGACATAGTTGTTTCCGCTAACGTGCAGTGGCAAATCGCCGTAGTCCCAAGTTCGGTCTTCGCGCAAATCGCCGCCTTGCAGCGTGATACGGTCTCCGCCAGCGTTGCCGCTAGCGGTCAAGCCGCTAGCGACCGGCGAGCTATCGAGTTCAAAGTAGTAGGCGCTGCCGAGTCCATTCTCAACAGCAACATTCTGCATTTGCGGTCGACCGCCAAAGACATTCACGCCCGTCGAATAAGCCTCCGTGACCGTGACGTTCACCAATCGGGTTTGATCGTCAAGCGACTCCGGTGCCGCATTGAGTTCGAACGCCCCCACGGCGCCGCCTCCGCCAGTAGCGTTCGTGTCGCCCGCGTAACGAACCGCAACATTTTCAAAAACACTGCCCGGGCCATTCACGTAGATCGCTTCCCAGGCTCCCGGGACCGGTGCCCCATCGGCATCCGGCGTCAGATCTTCACCGACGCTGTCATCCTGGATGCTGGTAAAGATGATCGGCTCTGCCGAGTTGCCGACGGCATGGATCGTACCGGCGCCACCGAGCCACTGGGCCGAAGCAAACTTGATCACCGTCCCAGGATCAATCCTCAGCGTCGCATCGGCGGCCACATTGACATTCCCCGTCACCCGGATCGTCCCCGACCAAGTGTCATCCTCGGTGATCGCTCCGCTGACGTCTCTTGCTAACAAAAGCCTCGTTTCAAGTTGCTCAACCAGACTTCGCCGTTTGCGTCGCTTCTCGGTTCGATGCTTCCGTCTTCTGTTTTGTAGTTGCGGCAATTTGCCACGCCAGCTTGGAAGCATGATTGCACGTTTTGAGTAGGAGGATGATTAGAAGTAAACAAGGTTGAGAGTTGGGAGTAAGAAACTCCCCCCCCGTATGATCCCTCATCAATGGGGGGAATGCAACCACTTTTTCGAGCCGTCGAGTCGATTGATTGTGTTTGCGATTGCACTGAAAACGGCATTACCAACGCTGAATCAAGTCAGCGGTGGTCACGACTTCTCGAAATGATCCAACTCTGCTCGCGTGTTGACTTGCCATCGAACAGGCCAATCGTCCGGCATGGCGAGCGAGATAACTCGCAGTTCGTTCAGCAGATTTTGAAAACTACGTTGCTTTGATTCGAGAATACGCTCCACCGTTGGCAGGCAGGTCCGAGCATACAGCCCAGGCATCGGTCGCACCTCGATACGAACCGGGTAAGTTGATCACCAGCGTGCTTCCAATGGTTCCCGCTTCTCCACGTGACAGATAAGCCTTCGGCGTTTGGTCGTAACAACGACGCCGAATCAATTCCATCAGCCCGCTATGCCGTCGCTCGATCACGTCCAGTGTCGCTTCGGGCGTGTGATCACGGGGGGAAAGCCCGGTCCCGCCAGCGGTCAAAATGAGATCGGGTTTCGGCGACTCCTCGGACCAGGTTCGCAACTTTGCGGACAACATGTCTCGGTCGTCGGGCAGACAAGCGGTCGTTCGAGCCTCGGCCCAAAGCTGTACATAGTTCGTGTTTTGTTCGGTCGCGAGGGTGGCCCGAACGTCAACCGAATCCAGTGGAAGCGAATGGCACAACGGGATCAATTCGTCCGTGCGCTTGGCTGCTTGGATGCCGGCGAGTCGCGCGACCTGCAACCGGAAACTGCACGCTCCACTGGGCCCGAAACCACGGCTATGTTCGACAAGGACCGCCATCAATTCAAACTCACTCGTCGCCTGGTTCGCCAGGGCAAGAAGTTGCTGCTCGGCCATCGGGTCGTAAGTTTCGTAGCACAGGCCTGCGATTCGCTCGTCACCTTCGAGAGGGCGGACGATACCGTCGAAGCGTAACCAAGCTCCGGCACCTGGAAACGGGCCAAACAGGAGTATCGTTACCTTCAAGAGTCATGCTCCTTTTCATCGTCTTTCGCATCGCGTTCAAATTGTTGCTTCGCCCAACTCGACGCCGCCACGGTTCGTGGAAAACCAACGGTGTTCATGCCTTGAACGATCGTCTGCTCAATTTCGCCCACCGTGGCCCCCGCCTTCGTCGCCTTGCGAACATGGGCACGCAAAGCGGATTCGAGTCCCCCACCGAGGCAAATGCCGATTTTCACAAGTTCTGCGGTTTTCTTGTCGAGACTGCCATCGGCATCAACTCGATGAAGCCGAAATGTTTGCCAAGATGGGATGGACGCAAGAGGTGATGTTCAAGATTGCAACCGGTCGCTGCGGTGCATCTTCCGTGGAAGCCTGGCATTAAAGAGACGTAAATCACGGAGGCGGTCTAGGAAGTCATGGTCCCAGGAAAGGATGAAATTCCAACCCAGCCAGAAGTCAAGAATGCCGAGTTTTCATCGGGGAATTCGCTGATCGTAGACAATTCAAGTTCGGAAGCACATCGTTGAGTAATGGAAACTCGCGACTTCGATCGCGAACGGTAGATCGCAAAGATTGATTGCGCATCAACTCAGTGCTTTCAAGGTAATACTGACTAAGGACGCTCAACGAATTCCCACCAGTCGAGTTTGGCAAGCAAACGCACCCCGATCCGCCTGAAAGCATTACCGAAAAACGGGAGAACATTCCGCACGGCAAACTGGGCGAGAAAAGCGAATCGAACTGCTGACGAAGCTTAAAGCTGTTGGTGCTCCCGTGGATGCGTACGGCATGCAGGGTCATTTTGAACTCGGGGACGATTCCCTACCACAGCTTCGCGAGACGTTCGACCCCTTGCGAGATTTGGGTCTCAAGGTAGTCGTCTCGGAACTCGACATTGACGTCGTCAAACGAGGCCGCTGGTGGGCTGAAGACGGAAAATACCGTGACGAACTCAAGTCGTTCGATCCGTACAAAGATGGCTTGCCGCCTAACATTGAACAACAGGTGGTCGATCAGTACGTTGCTTTGTTTCAGCTCTTTGACGAGTACAGCGACGTCATCGCTCGAGTCTCATTCTGGAATCTGCACGATGGCCAAAGCTGGCTCAATGACTTTCCATGGGATCGGACGAACTATCCGCTTCTGTTTGACCGCGACCGCCAGCCGAAGCCAGCCATCGATGCTGTCTACAAATTGCTCAAGCAAAGAGATTGAGCAAATCTTGGATTATCGCTCTCGACCGAGTGCCAATTGGCGAACTATCTCGAAAATATTTTCACGATCGTTGAATAGCAAGCTACTGCATCGCTGGCTTTCTTGACCTGACAACCACTGGGCATTAGGTCGATTTTCTATCGCGTGGATCTCCCAAAGATGGAGAGTCGGGGGTATGATGCTGGATGAAATGGAAACGACAGGCAGACAAAGTGTGTGTCGACGAGAAGATGATCGACGCGAGCGTCATCGCGTTGCCGAATTTACTAGCTTTCGGATTACCATGATCAAACGAATCGATGACTTTAGCTTGGCTTTGCGATTGGCTGTAGTGTTCAGTGCGGCTCTAATCGGTTGCTTTTGCAATGGGCAATCACCAACGCAATTACATGTGATCAATCTGGACGGTCCAGCCGGATTGCAGGAACTGCTGCGATTCCGTGGTCGCTCGGTGTCGATGCTGAGTGCTCATCGAGGAGGTGCGAGAGTTGGGTTTCCCGAAAATGCGATTGAAACATTCGAACATACCTTGCGTTATGTCGCGTCGATGCTCGAGGTCGATCCCCGTCTAACAAAAGACGGACAAATTGTCATTCATCATGATGCGACCCTAGACCGAACCACCACGGGGTCTGGACGCGTCGCAGACCATACGCTGGCGGAACTAAAAAGCCTCTTTCTAAAAGATATTAACGGTAACGTGACCGATTGTCGAATTCCGACTTTGGACGAAGTGATTACCTGGGCCAGAGGAAAAACGATTCTCGTTCTGGACCAAAAAGATGTCCCTTTACAAGTGCGTGTTCAAAAAGTTGTCGATCATCGAGCACAAGGTTTTGTGATGTTGATTGTGGGCAGTGTTTCCGATGCACAAACGTGCCACCAGCTTGACAAGAACATTTGCATGGAAGTAATGATGGGCGATCAGGGAACGTTTCAAGCGTTTGATAAGTCTGGCGTGCCTTGGAGAAACATCATCGCCTTTGTCGGCCACAACCCGCCGAAAGACAAAGAGTTGCTGATGATGATTCATGCCAAGGGAGCACGCTGCATGGCCGGAACGTCACGCAATCTGGATCAGCAACTAGTGATTGACGCGGCGAGGCAACCTGCAGAGCTTCAATCGCGATACCGTGACTTACTCGAAACCGGCGTCGACGTCATCGAAACCGACCGACCGCTAGAGGTCGGTGCAATGCTGTTTGGTTCAGCGCCGACGGCAACGAAATCGGTAACCGCAAATTCGGCAGAAATGGAAACGGTGAAAGTCGCCCCCGACTCAGACGGTTTTATCCTCCATCCTTCCGGCGAGCGTTACGTTCCTTGGGGCCATAACTATGCTTCGGTCGACATCATGCATCGGCTGGCTAATGATCCAGGCCGTGTCGAGAGGGAGTTCGCCGAAATGCGTGCAGCGGGTACGACCGTCGCGAGGGTGCATCCCGAAATGCCTTGTTTCTTGGCCGGTCCAAAGGAGCCTGATCCTGCGGCGATCGATCAACTTCGAAAGCTGTTGAGTATTGCCGAGAAGTCTGGCGTCTACCTCAAGATCACCGGCCTTGCCTGTTACAGAATCAATGATCGGATGGCTTGGTATGATTCGATGGAAGAGCAGCAGCGTTGGAAGACGCAGGCGTTCTTTTGGGAAACGATTGCCAAAACGTGTGCCGACAGTCCAGCGGTGTTCGCCTATGATCTCGTCAACGAGCCTGCGGCAGTGGGCAAGCCAGAAGATGGATGGTACGTCGGCAAGATGGGCGATGTGGAGTTTTGCCAACGGCTGACTCTCGATCCCAGAGAGCGAAACGGCGACGAGATTTTCCGCGAGTGGACTCGTCGAATGGTTGCTGCAATCCGGTCGCAAGACCAGACGCATCTGATCACGATGGGGATGCTACCGTTCCCCGGCGCGTACAAGGTCGCTGCGGAACAGCTCGATTTCGTCTCGCCGCATCTGTATCCCAAGACCGGAAAGGTCGATGAAGAAATCAAGTTGTTGCAGCGATTCGACTGGGGCAAGCCGATCGTCATTGGTGAAACATTTCCGTTGAGCTGCGGCGCAGACGACGAACGAGACTTTCTGCTGAAGAGCCGCGAGATTGCTCACGGCTGGATTGGTCACTGGCCCGATGAATCGACGACTGAATTGGCAAAGCTAAAGGAGACAGGAAAGGCGACGATCCAAAACGCCATCTGGCTCTCCTGGGTAGAACTGTTCCGAGAAATAGGCCCGCAGATGACCGGCGAGAAGTCACAGCAGCACACACGGCCATGATGATTGGAGTCCAACGATGAGGCTTGATGCAGTTGAAAACGTGATGGAAGTGGAGGAGTCGTTTGGGATCACGATCCCAGAGGACCGAGCGGGTAACGTTCGCACAGTTGGCGGTTTTTACGCGATCGTTTTGGATTTGACAAAAGACATCACTCGCGACAACAATGCTTGCGTGACCGCGGCCACTTTCCGATCTCTTCGTCGGCACCTGATTCCACAGGTCGCCGACGCGCGACGCATTCGCCCATCGTGGAAAATCGCCGACACGTTGCCGCTGAGAGGACGCCGGCGATTGTGGGCCAGACTCGGAACCGAAATGGATCTCAGGATGCCACCACGCCAACGGCCGCATTGGATGACGCTGATGTCAATTCTGCTTACCGCAACGGCGAGCTGGTTTTGTTATGCCACATTCGCCGCGGACAATGCGTCAGGTCTTGGTGCTTTCTCCGGGTTATTGACGATTGTTTTTGTCGGTCTCGTTCTCGCATCCGTTACAGCGGCGAACAACAGAAATGGTTCTACGAATCGGCAGAGCAATGAGAATGCACTCACTGTGGCGAACGGAACGAACCGACGTTTTACGTCTGTTGGCGGTGCCAAACCGAACACGTTTATCCAGCCAAATAGTCAGACGACTATGGAGTTTTATCGATGCAAGTGAAATCAACCCTGGGTTTAAGCACCTTGTGTGCGCTCTTTCTGCTCTCCCTGGCGACAGAAACAGTGAGCTCAGCTCCGTTTCGATCATCAAAGGCAATCAACATTGTGCGACTGCACTGCGAATACCGCGACCAGCCACTGGCCATCGATCATCCACAGCCGCGGCTGGGCTGGGAGTTAGCATCTGACGTGCGCGGCGCGCAACAGACCGCTTACCGCGTGTTGGTAGCCTCGGCCAGCGAAAAACTGAAAGACAACAGGGGTGATTTGTGGGACAGCGGAAAGGTCCCCTCCAGCCAAAGCGTGGGCGTTGTCTACGCCGGTGCGCCACTGCTGTCCGGCCAGCGATGTTTTTGGAAAGTGATGGTTTGGGACAACGATGGCACGGCGTCCGAATGGTCGGTACCCGCTTTCTGGGAACAGGGTCTGCTGAAGGCATCCGATTGGCAGGCCGAGTGGATCGGCGACGGCAAACCGACGCCGGAAAAGGACGAAGATTTTTTTACGGATGATCCGGCGCCGCTGTTCCGCAAGCCTTTCATGCTCTCAGGATCGGCCAAAAACGCGCGTCTCTACATTGCCGCACTGGGCTACTACCGTGCATCACTAAACGGCAAGGTGGTTGGCGACCATCAGCTTGATCCACTTTGGACCCTCCCACACAAACGCGTGTTTTATTCCGTCTACGATGTGACGGATCAACTCTCAAACAAAGAAAACTGTCTGGGCGTCGAGCTTGGCAACGGCTGGCGCAATCCCCTGCCCCTGCGTCTGTGGGGCAGCGTCAACCTGCGCGAGCGGTTGCCCGTCGGCCGACCCCAGTTCATCGCTCGCCTGCAGATCGAATATGCCGACGGCTCTAGCGAATCAATCGTCAGCGATACCTCCTGGAAATCTACTCAGGGACCGATCCTGCGCAACAATATTTATCTCGGCGAAAAGGTCGATGCGCGGAAGAGTATTCCTGGTTGGAACAAGCCCGGATTGAACGACAGCAAATGGTCGGCGGCGAGAACCGCTACAGCTCCCAACGGCGTGCTGATGGCCCAACCAAACGCGGCCATAAAGGTCACGAAAACGTTCAGCCCCGTCGCCATTACCGAACCGGCCGATGGCGTCTACATCGTGGATATGGGGCAAAACTTCGGCGGCTGGGCGAGCTTCGATTTCAATGTGCCCGCCGGAACGCAAATCAAAATGCGCTACGGCGAGCTGCTCAACGAAGACGGTACGCTCAACCCAATGACCAGCGTCTGCGGGCAGATCAAGAACCGGGCAGGCAACCCCCAGATTCCCGGCTCGCCACCCATCGCCTGGCAGGAAGACAATTACATTGCGCGCGGCGGGGAAGAAACCTATACCCCCCGGTTTACCTTCCACGCTTTCCGCTATATCGAACTGACGGGCTTGCCCAGCCGCCCATCGCTGGATTCCATCAAGGGCCTTCGGATGCACTCCAGCGTAGAACCAGTTGGCACATTCGCCTGCTCCAACGATCTGCTGAACCGCATCCAGAAAATGTGTCAATGGACCTTCCTGAGTAATCTGTTCGGTGTACAGTCTGACTGCCCGCACCGCGAACGCTTCGGCTACGGCGGCGACCTGGTCACCACGTCCGACGCCTTCATGCTCAACTATGACATGTCGGGTTTCTATGCCAAGTCGACGCGCGACTGGGCCGACAGCGCCCTGCCCGATGGCATGCTGACCGATACTGCACCTTCGGTGGGCATCCAGTATTGCGGTGTCGGCTGGGCGATGGCGCACCCGCATCTGCAGACGCAGCTCTACCGCTACTACGGTGACCACCGCATCATCGAAGAGCAGTATGCCGTTAGCAAACGCTGGTTCGAACGGGTCCGCTCCCGAACCCCAGATCATATCGTCCGCAGCGGCCTACATGATCACGAAACGCTACAGCCAGAGAAGACGCCGCCGATGGTTACACCGCTCTATTGCGAATCCGCCCGCATGCTTTCGAAGCTAGCCTCCATTCTCGGCAAGGCGGACGAGGCTAGGGAATATGCTCGGCTCGCCGAAGACATCAATGCGTCCTACCTCAACAATTTTTTTGATGCGGAAACGGGCATCGCCGGTTCGGGGTTCCAAAACTCGCAATCCTTTGCCCTCTATCTGGACATGCTGCCGGAAAAGGGGCAAGCAAAGGCGCTGACGCATCTGCTCAACGACATTGAGAAACACAACGGTCACCTCTCAACCGGCATCTTCGGCACCCGCTTTATGCTCGACATCCTGAGCCGCCGAGGCGAGGTTGAAACCGTCAACGCGATGGTCAACAAACGCGACTTTCCTGGCTGGGGACACAT
>JGI12210J13797_10225652_pt1 | contig 19206 bp, 15 predicted proteins | sample ElkSlonscriptome_3_FD_13797 | JGI IMG/M metagenome (IMG submission 13797)
GTTGGAGCCCCATGTGTATCGGGAATCTATTTACCGAGGCAGGATTCCATTTGATTTCCATCTCCGCAATTTATGCCAAATTCCCTCCCTTTTATTTTCAGATAAGAAAATATGGGGGTACATTTTTATTTAAACTCGCCACCGAAATTTTCGGAAGACTGGACCGCACCTGGTTTCAGGTAAAAGTCGTGGCAGAAAAACGGTGAATGGGCTCTGGTTAACGCTGTCAGAGGACCTTAATAGAAGGGGTCAAAGCGATCTAAAACCCTTCAATCAAAAATATCCTGAAAAAGACGTTGTTGATTTCCATAGAAAGCCCTTTACGGAAAGAACACGACATGTTGGTACAAGCGTATAAAGCATTAAAGTCTGTTTGGCACCACCCCTTGTGCAGAGGGCATCATGCCAAACTGCTAACACGCTTCGTTCGATGGCATGTTGCCGGACGGCTGGGACCCGGTGATATTGCGGTGCCCTGGGTGAATGGAGTTCGTTTTCTCGCTCGTCCATGGCATTACAGTTTGTCAGCCAATGTGTATTGTGGTCTGCTGGAATACTATGAGATGTCTTTCATCCTTCATTTTTTACGAACGGAAGATCTGTTTATCGATGTCGGTGCCAACCGGGGATCCTACACCCTATTGGCGGGAGGAGCCATCGGAGCCCGTGTCATGGCTTTCGAACCCGTGCCCGAAACGTTCAAGGCTTTACAGGCGAACGTTCGATTAAATAACCTGGGGAAACACGTCCAGTGCTTTCATGCGGGTTTGGGAGAACAAGAGAAGCCTCTCTTTTTTACCGCGGAGCCTTCCGATTGTGTGAATCATGTCCTCTCTTCAGAAGATTCTGCGAAGCCCTCCATCTCTGTGCCTGTGTACAGACTGGACCAGCGCGTAGGCAATCAGGTTCCCACCCTTATGAAAATTGATGTGGAGGGGTATGAATATCAGGTTTTACAAGGGGCTTCCTGCATCTTATCACAACCCGCACTTCAAGCCGTAATCCTTGAAATGGGCTCCACAAATTCGCAACGGTACGGATACACCTCAGAAGATATTCACGGAAGGATGAATGATGCGGGATTTCAACCGATGACCTACGATCCTGTGCGTCGAGAATTAACGGAGGCCGCATCCTGGTCCGACCGCTTATCCTTCAATACTTTATACATTCGAAACCCCCAAAGCGTCAGAAAACGTTTGGCAACAGCCGCCCCCTATTCCGTTCTGGGCAGGTCTGTATGAGAGTACAGAATCAGGATTCTTCCTCCGCCCGATCCTTTCTGCATCTCTGCCATCATCCCGTTCGAATCCTGACATCCACCTGCGTTTTAAAATTCTTCCCTACCTTCGGACTTGATTTCAGTTCTCATGTGCGCAATCTTTTGCCCCATGTCAGCTCCTAACAAAGATTCTTGGAACAGCCGTTTTGGTGTTATTCTTGCCGTAATGGGCAGTGCAGTCGGACTTGGAAACTTCCTCCGCTTTCCCGGACAAGCCGCCCAAAATGGCGGTGGATTATTTATGATCCCCTATTTGGTCGCCTTTCTGATTGTGGGAATTCCCCTCGCATGGTCCGAATGGGCCCTGGGCCGCTACGGAGGCAAACAGGGTCACAATTCCGCACCGGGGATCTTCAGTTCGGTTCTGGGAAGTTCCAAAGGCTCCTATCTGGGGATGCTCGGAACCGTAATGCCCTTACTCATTTACACCTACTACGTGATTCTCGAAGCCCTCTGTCTGTATTTCGCCTGGAGCTTTTTAAATGGAGCCATTCCCGCCCTGGGTGCAAACGCGGATAAAATCACCGGCTTTGTCGTGACCTCTCTCGGAATGGGAGAAAACGGTTCGATGTTTACCGACAAGCAGTTCACCATGCTCGGATTGGTGTTACTGTGCTTTGTTATCAATTTCACCATGATCTACCGTGGCCTGAGTCAGGGCATCGAAAAATTTTGCGCCTGGGCCATGCCTTTATTGGTGGTCTGCGCCTTTCTGGTGCTCTTCCGGGTGCTCACCCTCCCTCCGAATCCGGCCCACCCTGAACAAAATATCGTCAACGGCCTCGGATTCCTTTGGAACCCCATTCAGGGGGACAGCACTATTTGGGATACCCTGTCACGCCCAAGCGTCTGGCTGGCGGCAACCGGTCAGATCTTTTTCAGCCTCTCCCTGGGTTTTGGACTGATCCTGACCTATGCGAGTTATCTAAAACCCGACGATGATGTCTGCCTTTCCTCACTCACATCCGCGTCCGGGAATGGATTTTGCGAAGTGGTTCTCGGAGGAATGATCGCCATTCCCGCCGCGTTTATTTTTCTCGGGCCCGCCTTTTTGAGCAATCCCGATAATATTGGCACCTTCAGTCTGGGCTTTATGACCTTGCCAAATGTATTTAATCAAATGCCCGCTGGCCAGTTTTTCGGATTTCTCTTCTTCTTCCTGCTTTTTCTGGCCGCAGTCACCAGTTCCCTTTCGATGCTCCAACCGTCCATCGCCCTGCTCGAGGAAGGTCTGGGACTCAACCGCAAACGATCGGTAACCCTGCTGGGCGGGATCAGCCTTATCGGAACCGGATTTATCACCTACTACAGCAAAGGTCTCACGGCCTTGGATACCGTGGATTTCTGGATGGCCAACTTCTTCATTTTTATCTTTGCCACCGTTCAAACCCTGATCTTTGGCTGGGTCATCGGCGAAAAAAAAGGCTATGAAGAACTCAGTGCAGGTGCGGAAATTTCGGTTCCCCGGGGAGTCATGTTTATGATTCGATTCGTTTCCCCGGCTTATTTATTAGTCATTTTCGCCCTGTGGTGCAAAGAATCCTTACCCGGTCGGCTGGCAGATATCCGGATTACTGAAAAAGGTCCTACGGTCGCGCTGCTCTCTCTTGGCTTTATTTTAGGCGTGATGGCCCTGTTTACCCTCGTGATCGCAAAAGCAAATCGCCGATGGAAAAACGAAAAAGTGGAGGACGACATATGACTCTTGCAGGATGGATGGTAATGGGGTTTGCGGTAACGGGCATGACCACTCTGCTTGTGTGGTGTGTGTGGAAGGTCATCAGCACCCCCGGAAGTACAGAGCATTTACACAGCCCAGCCGATATTGATCCGGAGGATGATTGAGCCCGCTTCCCCCTTGATTCCCCGGCCTCATCGCATAAGTACAACCCCATGAATCGAATCTTTCTATCCCGTGTGTGCCTCCTCACTCTGTTGCTGACGACGTTTTCTTCCGCAAAAGAACGTGAAGTCTATGACGAGAGTATCGAAAGCACCCGTGATTTTGATCTTTTTGGCGGCCCTTCACGGGAGGGTCCTGAAGTGGAATGGCAGATCGTCCAAGAGAATATTGCGAAAAATAAGCTCAAAAAGGCCATCAAACATGCGGGATACCTCACCAAAGCCTGGCCTGATAATCCTTTAGCCGTCGACGCCCAACGCACAAAAGGGGATCTGTATTTTGCTCTCGAGGAATATCCCAAAGCCTTTGATGCTTATCAGGGGCTCATTGATAATTATGTCGGCAGCTTCGTATACGCCGACATCCTGAGGCAACAATTAGAATGCGCCCGTAAAACCGAACACAAAGTATACCGCTCCTTTTTCGGACTTACCAGTTATAAGGATCCCATGGAAGCGGTACGTTTATACCGACAGCTCTTAACCAATGCTCCTCATATGAAGGAAGCCCCCAGGATTCTCTATGATTTAGGAGAAATCTATTTCCGGGAACAAAAATATCTGGAAGCCATTCAGGAATTTAAAGTACTGGAACAAAGCTATCCCCAAAGTCCGCTCAGTTTGAAAGCGGTCATTCGTACCGCAGATGCCTACGAGATGCTGGCGAAAAAAAATCCCACGGATGTACGCCCCCTCGAAGGCGAACTGGATACTCTCAATCGATTTATCCACCTCTACCCCGAGGATGAGAGGATCGCAGAGATACGGTTACGCAGAAAAAAAGCCTACGACAGGCTCGCCCATCTCCATTTCGAACTCGCCGCCTATTACGAAAACATCCTTCGCAGACCGGATTCCGCACTGGTCACGTACCAATCTCTTCTCGAACAATTCCCCGATTCAGAATGGACAGCCCCCGCCCGGAAACGTATTCTCGAAATAAGTCAAAAAGCAAACTAACCCGGATTTCAAATGCGCCACTCCCGATTCTTATTTCTCCTTCCCTTTCTGGGGCTTCTGCTTCTCAATGGGTGCACAGGTTATCAACTGGGCTCTCAACTGCCTAGCGATATTCAAAGTGTCTACGTACCCACCGTGATCAATCAAACCAGCGAACCCTTGCTCGAAAACGAGGTGACCCGGGCTATTCTGGGTCAACTCCAACGAGATGGATCTCTTTCCATTACCAGCGAAAAAGATGCAGACGCCATCCTGTACGTCACCCTGACCTCCTATAACGTTTTTCCTCTGGCCTTCAGCCGTGAAAACAGATCCCTGCCAAATGAGTATCGTCTCACTCTCGGGGCCTCGGCGGAATTGATACGCCAGGACAACGGAAAAGTTCTGGCCCGGGACGGAGACCTGATTGGCCGGGATGATTTTGGGCTCAGCGGAGATTTTACCAGCGCAAAAGAACTTGGGCTGCCGGGTGTGGCTGAAGATTTGGCCCGTTATATCGTAGCGGCGATCACCGAAGCCTGGCCGGATTAAGCCTGGCGGTTCTTCCTCTAAAAAAATCTTCGACCTATGCGTCTGCACCTCTTTTTCCTGTTCATCTGCTGCGCGTTCGGCTCTCCCTTTCTGTACGCACAGGATGTGGAAACCCAATACCAGAAGATCCAGGAAAACTACAGCCTGCGTGTAGAGGATATCCTTCAACGCACCCAAAGAAGTCAACGCGAACAGTTACATACATTTATCCTGTCCCTGGTCCGCAGTGAACAGGATTTTCGGGAAGAGGGTGATCTGGAGGGCGTGATGTTCTGCAGAGAGCTGCGTGAGCGTTTATTAGTCAACCCCGAAGCACTGAATGAAATCACGGATGCCCCCGAAGCCGTAGAAGAGTTGCTGCAAGTCATGCGGGAAAACCAAGTGGAAAATAACCAGCGCTATCAACAGGAACTCAACCAGTTGAACCTCATGCTCTACAACATCCTGGAGGCCTATCAAAAAGAATTTACCCGTCAATCCATGTTGGAGAAGGCTCTTGAGGTTTTTAACCTGCGGAAAGTGCTGGCCGAATCCCTCGAACGCTCCCTGGCAGGCCTTGGAGATCCGGAGTCCACGCCTCTCCCCCTCAGCGTTGACCCCAATCAGTATCCACTCGCTTTCGAGGGGGATATTTACAAACCCGCAAAAGGAATCACTCCCCGGACCAGTCGAATTGACTTACATCCAACCCTCGAGGGGGACGTGGAGGAAACGCCATTCGGATACACATTTCTCAACGGACGAATCACCCTTCCGGCCACGGCGACCAGAGCCCTGATAGAAGACTTGTCGCGGAATCAAATGTTCAGTCTGGAGATAGGATTTCAACCGGATTTCGATTTTCAGGGATTTCCCAAAACTCCCGTCGTGCTTTTTCAACTGGGAGAAAGCCCCGATACCGCCTTGGCATCCCTGACCCTTGAGGGCCGCAACATTATTTTTCGTTTCAAAACCGACGCCCCTCCCCCCGGAAAAGAAAACCACCAGATAACGGTTGGCCAGCTGCAGACGGATACGCCCTCCCATGTAGGCATCACCTACCGAAACGAAGAATTCAGTGTCTTCTTCAACGGGGAGCGAACGATTCATCTCCGAAATCAAATTACCGGCTCTCTGACAAACTGGGAAGAGGTGCCGGTTATCCTTGGATACGCCCTGCCGGATCCCGAGAGTGAATTTTCTCTTCCTTACCGCGGAGACGTACACCATTTTTATATCAAAGTCGGAGATACCACATCTCGTCAGGCGGCCTCCAATTATAGCCGATTCCTAAAGATCTTTGAATAGCATCTCCTCCAACCTGCTCTGCCAGCTCCTATGAAACAATTTTTAAAATCCATTCGCTCCCATATTCTGATCGGAGGCGTGCTGGTAACCCCGGTGGCCGTAACCTTGTGGATTATCCTGCTCCTGGTGAACCTCCTGTCATCATCGAAGCTCACCCGGTGGCTCACCACCCCTTTCTTTGGAAACGCTCCCGATCAAAATCTCAGCCTATTCCAAGCCTTACTCAGCTTAGTCATGGTCCTGGCCATCCTCTTTGGTATCGGGGTCATCTTCCGTAACTTTCTCGGACGCCGGGCATACAACCTGATGGACAAAATCATGGAAAATACTCCCGTGATCAACCGGATCTATACGTTTGTCCGAACCGTAAGCGAATCGATTCTCTCCCAAAAAGAAACCATGTTCCGGGAAGTGGTCCTCATTGAATACCCCCACCCCGGCGCACATGCGGTTGCCTTTGTGAGTGCACAAGCCCCGAAGAATATCCAGGAGGCCTGCACCCTTTCCGAAGAGCCGCATGTGTTTGTATTCCTCCCCACTACTCCCAACCCCACCTCCGGTTTTCTGCTCGCCCTGCCCACATCAAAAGTCACCCGCCTGAACATGAACCCCGCCGACGCCATGCGGTTGATTGTATCCGCCGGTGCCTCCACCTCCAGCGATCAGGGAGGCCTCCACGCCGCACCGAGTCTGCTTGAAAAGCTGGATCACATGATTAACAGTCAGCGCCGGACGGCCAAACCCGCTCCCGAAGCCCTTTCCAACCTGAATTTTCCCGAACTGGAGGACGAGGATTGAGTCTGGTTGCCGATCCAGTGCTGAAAGACGAAGCCATCGTCCTCCGCTGGTTTCCGGTAACCGACAGCTCCCGGGTGGTGGTATGGTTCTCCTCTTCCTATGGGCGTATCAGTACGCTCATCAAAGGTTCCCAGCGGCCCAAAAGCTGGCTCCTGGGACAATACGATCTCTTTTACACCTGCGAACTGCTCTTCTATGCCAAAGCCAATGAAGATCTCCATCTGATCCGGGAATGTTCCCCTGTCGATCCTCGTCCAGGTCTGCGGCAAAACTGGAGAGCCTGCGCCGGAGCTTCGTTCCTTGCCGACCTCCTCTACCGAATTTCTCCCCCAAAAGCCGCCGCCGCGGAACTCTACCGCCTGGCCACCCTTACCCTCAACCAACTGGCAAACGGAAATATAAATCCAGCACTGCTCTTTTGGTTCGAACTCAAAATACTGGAAGATTTGGGCCTGGCCCCGGACTTCAGAACTCCCTCTTCCGACAACTCTGTATTCGATTACCGGGCCGGACACACCCGCCCCGGAGGAGAAAGTTCTGCTCCAAATACAAACCCCATCAGCGGTGGAGCCCTTTCTCTCCTTCGCACCCTCTCCTCCCTGGACGCCCCCGAGAAAACCCAACGCATCCGCTTGCAGCCTCAACAACTCCGGGAAATCACCCAACATCTGACTCTGTTTACCGAATGGCATCTCGACCTGCGCCTCCGTTCACGAACAAAGGCGATTGAGCTGATGCTCCGCCACCTCTAACCCGTTCTTCCCGGCTTTAAAGAACATGGTTTTTTCTGAAAAAGTGTAAATGACGCCACCGCTACTCTTTTGAAAAACCCCTTCCTCCATCGTATTCTCTACTTCACCGCGATCATCCTGATGGCGTTTACACTTCGTCATGTCGGATGGAACTGGGACGAGGGTCAACATCTGCACCCCGATGAGCGACACCTGTCCATGGTCACCCAGGCGTTGGAGGCCCCAAAAAGTCGGGCAGAATGGTTCGATACCGACCGTTCAGGATTCAACCCCTACCGACAGGGCATAAACAGCTATGTGTATGGGTTGTTACCGATACGAATTGTCCATGCCCTGACCGTGGAACGCGGCACCACCGATTTACAGGAAATCGCACGCGTGGGCCGCCTGTGCTCCGCCCTGTGGAGCACCGGAACCGTGGCCCTGGTGTTTCTGTTGGGCTACAGACTTCAATCCACCCGTTTTGCGGTGGTCAGCTCTCTACTGATGGCTTTCTGTGTTTTAAGTATACAGCAGGCACATTTTTATACCGTCGACAGTGCAGGCGTTTTTTTTGCCACGGCCTGCACAGGTCTGGGCCTGCTCGCACTCCGGGAGGACAATCCTTGGCTGATTCTTCCTTCCGCAGCCATAGTAGGGGTTGCAATGGCCTGTCGGCTCAACCTGGGACTCCTGACTTTTTGGGTAATCGGAGTCAGTTTGGCCTCCCTTTGGCAAAGTAAAACCCTGAAACCTGTCGTTGCCCTGATCGCTGGCGGAATCCTTTCCCTTCTCCTTTTTCGGCTATTTCAACCGAATGCTTTTGCAGCCAGCGGATTCATACCCGAAGGTCTGAATCCCCGTTGGCTGAACGACATCGCACAGGTACGGCGCATCAGCGACGGCAGCATGGAAGTCCCCTTTACCCTGCAATGGGTCGGACGGATTCCCTGGCTCTACGCCATCCAACAACTCATCCTGTGGGGAATGGGACTGCCGCTGGGATTGCTTTCGGTCGGCGGCACGGTTTGGCTCTTGTGGAGCAAACGCTCACAGCCCGGACACTGGCTATTTCTCCTGGCCCTTTGGCCCCTGATTCTTATCGGCTACCATGGCGGAATTTTCTTACATACCCTTCGATATTTCCTCCCAGCCTACCCTCTGCTCATTATGGGGGGGCTTCTCGCATTACGTCACGTTGAGTACCGGAATCTGCGCCGGCTCCTTACCGGCATCGTCTTACTCGGTACCGCGGTCTACGCACTGGCCTTCGTTCAAATGTATCGCGACCCCCATCCGCGTATTGAGGCCAGTAAATGGCTGTACCGGAATTTGGCGGCAGGCGGATCCGTCGTATCCGAACACTGGGACGACGCCCTCCCCCTCCGCCTTCCCGGAGAAGAAGCCGGCCACCGCCGAATCTCCTTTGCCCAACTTGACGTCTATCACCGCGAAAGCCCTCAGAAAATTCGTACGATTTTAGAAGAAATACGTCAGGCGGATTATCTGGTGCTCAGCAGTACCCGGGCTTCTTATACGATTCCCCGTATGCCCTTGCGCTATCCCGTAATGACCCGTTTTTATGAACGCCTGACCAAAGGAGAATCCGCGTCGGGACTGAGAGAAGTCGCCCGTTTCTACCGGCGTCCACATTTACTGGGCTGGCACCTGAATACCCTGCAGGCAGAGGAGGCGTTGCGGGTGTACGACCACCCGCTGGTCCGAATCTATGAAAAGACTCCGGATTTCAACGTGGACAGCTTGGAAAAGGAGCTGACCGAAAGTGTCGACTTCAACGAAATCCCTCAAATCCCGTATCGGAAAGCCAATCGGGGTAATCAAGGATGGCTGAATCCGGATGAATTCGAAAAACGCAGGCAGGGTGAAAAGTGGTCGGATCGTTTTTCAGACAACAGCTTTGGAAATCAGGCCCCCCTCCTCATCTGGGGACTGATTTTATGGTTTCTTGCCCCACTGAGTTTTCCATTGAGTTACATTCTGTTCTCTCAGGTACGGGACCGCGGCTGGGCGGTTTCACGCTTACTGGGACTGCTAACCCTAAGCACCCTCGCCTGGTGGCCCGCCGCCATCGGATGGCTCCCCTTCGGAACCTCCCTCCTCATTGCAAGCATGCTGCTGGGTGGAGGCTCTGCGTTGTTTTGGACCTTACGGGCCAACGAAATGCTGCGGTGGTTTAAAAAAAACTGGGCTGTTATCGTCTGGAATGAAGCGATTCTTTGGGGCGTCTTCGCCTTCTTTCTCGTCCTGCGAATTCTGAATCCGGATCTCTGGCATCCCTGGGCCGGAGGGGAAAAACCTATGGATTTCGCCTACCTGAATGCAACGGTGCAAACCCCCTTTTTTCCGCCCCCAAATCCCTGGCTGTCCGGCGCGTCTATTAATTACTATTACTACGGATTCGTCCTGTTTGCGACCTTGATTCGTTTAACCGGTATTTCTCCAGACCTCGCCTACAACCTTGCGATTCCCAGTTGCGCGTTGTTTATCACCGGAGGTGCTCTGAGTCTCAGCATGGTGTTCTTTCCTTGGTTTCGAACGCGTCGGGGGTGGAAAGGATGGTGGGGATGCAGCCTGCTTACCGTCGTGCTGGTTTTATTTACCGGAAATTTAGGGCAGCTGCGGGAATTCTTAAAACCTGGTCCTCTCCCCTATTTGAGAGATATTTACTGGAATGCCTCCCGGGTACTGCAGGTACCCCCGGGAATTGCACAACCCATCACCGAGTTTCCACTCTTCAGCCTGCTCTACGGAGATCTCCATGCACACTTGATAGCCCTTCCGGTCTCGATGCTTTGTCTAGGTGCAAGCTGGCAGCTCTTCCGTCGTTTCCATCCGGCACGCGTGCTCGCATGCGGATGGTTGCTGGGAAGTCTTTGGGTCATGAACACCTGGGATTTTCCAATACAGGCGTCGATCTTTATCTTTTGTACTTTTGCCGGTGCGTTTCCCCTGAAAACTCCTGCACCCGACCTGTGGGGCCGACTGGGCTGGTCTCTCCTCGGGCTCCTCACGGCCCGCCTGAGTTTCGCTCCCTACCATTGGTACGCCCAGGCGTTTCCCGTGAAACTTATTCGTTGGGAAGGCCCTCACTCCACAATGACAGATCTTTTTCTGGCACATGGGCTTTTCCTGACGCCCCTGATTCTGGGGGGACTGCTTTTGTGGAAACAAAAGCCCCTCCGATACGCCCCCTGGACATCCCGTCTCCTCCCCGGACTTCTGGTGCTGGGCTGTTTATTTACAATCGGATTTTTAGAACACTACACCCTGGAGGGCGATATCGGCCGAATGAACATGGTGTTTAAATTCTATTACCAAATCTGGTGGATTCTCGCAGTCCTCACCTCTGTGCTGGTCTGTGCATTGATACGAAAGCCCGGCACATCTTTTTGGAGCTGGATGTTTCCGGCAGTCTGCCTTATCCTCCTGGGGTTGTCTATGCTTTATACCGTTACCGCGATTCCCGCAAAACTGCAGGACCGATATTGGCAAACCGAATACCGGGGACTAGACGGTCTCGCATATATGAACGATGCCCGCTGGGTCGTAGACGGGAAAGACATGGCTTTTGCAGCAGACCGTGCCGCCATCAACTGGCTACGCGCAAACGCAAAGCCTTTTGAGGTGATAATGGAAGCGCAGCGTCCGGAATATCAGTGGGGAGGCCGCATGGCCTGGCATAGTGGACTTTCCGCTGTGCTTGGATGGAATTGGCATATGCGCCAACAGCGAAGTGGCACAGGAGGAGACCGCGCCGTTTGGAAAAGAGCGGAAGATATCCGAAAATTCTATGCAACCGCCGATCCTGACATCGCCCGCAAATACGGCGTGCGCTATATCATCGCCGGTGAGCTCGAGCGAATTACCTACGGAAACGAGGCCATCCTCCGCCTGGAACAAAGCCCCGAACTGGAGCGGGTTTTTTCAAAAGACGGCCTTTCCATCTATCAATATTCCCCCAACAACAACTGAGGACATCCACTTTCACGCAACATGTCTTTTAAAAGGCTGGTATATTCTCTTCTCTGGGCTATTCTTTGGAAATGCATTCAAAACACATATTGGTGGTTGATGATGAACCGTCCATCCGGACCTTATACCAAATCGCGTTTTCCCACAGTGGATATGAAGTACGTGTGGCATCGACGGGAGAGGAGGCTTTTGAACTTTTAGAAGAAGCCCCCGCCGAAATCATCTTTTTGGACCTGAATCTTCCCGGGATCAAAGGAGATGTATTGTGTAAAAAAATACTAGATAGATGGCCGGAAGCCCGCATGGTTGCCATTACCGGAAACTTAAAGTCCTACGGGGAAGAAAAATGTAAAAAAGCCGGATTCCACCATGTACTCAACAAGCCAATTCAGTTAAGTGATTTATTGCAAGCTGCCTCTGAAGACGAAAAAGAAAAGATATGAACACTACATTTAACTTACAAGACACCACCGGCATTATGCAGATAGAAGGTGATCTCAATGTCGTAAAAGTGGAAAAACTCCGTGGGGATTTCAAAAACTGGATGACGGCAAATCCAACCCTGAAAAACGTCGTCGTGGATCTCCAAAAAGTCGGGATGCTGGACAGTGCAGGACTGGGACTGTTGATTTCCTTCCTCAAACAGGTCTCGGAACGGGGAGGCGAACTCCATCTGTCCGGCCTGCAGAAACGGGTGGGACTTGTATTTGATATTACCCGGACCCGGAGAATTTTTGGGATCTATGACACGGTCCAGGATGCCGTGGATGCATTTTAGAAGCAGGTCTGTATAACTCGAAGCCTATACAGAGGGAAGTGGAAAGAACGTGGATAACGTTTCCTGCAAAGACTTTAGTTTCAGAGGTTTGGTAATGTACTCATCCATTCCTGCCTGCAAACATTTTTCGCGGTCCCCTTTGACCGCATCGGCGGTTAAGGCAATAATCGGCACCCTGTCCTTCGCTTGCCGAGCTTCCCATTCCCGAAAAGAAGTGGTGGCTTCCAACCCATCCATCTCCGGCATATGTAAATCCATAAACACCGCGTCAAAACTGTCTTTTTTAAGCTGATCCAAAGCCTCCTTCCCATTGTGGGCAATGTCACAGTCGACCCCAAGCCGTTTCAAAAAAGAAACCGCGACTTTTTGATTCACCGGGTTGTCTTCCGCCAATAAAACCCTGGGAGTCCTGGCGTCATTTTTTTCCGGTTTTTGAACAGGCGGAGGAAGGGATTTTTTTTCATCCGTTCGATTGTAAGACATGGCGATTTTTATTTTATCCTGACTACGTCTGTGCCCCTCATCCAAAGCTTCATGCGCCGTTTTCAGGAACAACTCCTGTGTGACGGGCTTTACAAGGTACCGATATAAGGCCTGACTGTTGATCGCATCCACCAGGAAATCCTGATCTAAATACCCCGTCGTGAGAACCCTCACCACCGAAGAGCCCTCCTCCTGCAGACGTTTACAAAAGTCCAAGCCGCACTCCCCGGGCATTTCATGGTCACAAAACAGTAATTCGATCCCGTGATTCCCCTGCAAATAGGTCTCGGCGGCTGCTGGACTTTCTGCCGTATACACCACATATTCACGTTCCAGCACCCGTTTCGTGCATTCAAGGGTTAGGGGATCATCATCCACGACTAATATTCCAGCTTTATTGCGGTCGTGTTCATAAAGTGCCGTGATCAATATGCCATGAAGTTGCTGGGCATGGACGGGCTTTTGCATAACAGCTGCAAATCCGGCTTTATGAAGTTCTTCCTCCTGCTCACGGATATCGACGGAAGACAGCATCACCATCAATAAAGTTTGGGCCAATTCCGGTTTTGTTCGTATCCGTTGCGCCAGTTGAACCCCATCCCACTTGGGCATCATCATATCTATAACCGCGCATAAGAAAGGGTTACCCGAATTATGAGCCTCTACCAATAACGTCAAAGCTTCCTCAGGATCCGTTGTCTCCGTATGTTCACATTTCCATTGATCCAACAGGCCTCCCACCAGCTTTAAGTTATTTTCATTGTCATCCACCACCAGCACTTTTCTTCCCACTAACGCCTGCTCAAGAACCTCTCCGTATTCCTCCTGCGTGGAGGGCACCAACATCGTCGACAGCTCCATCGTGACCGTGAAGGAGCTGCCTTTACCCACCTCACTGTCCACTTCGATATCCCCATTCATCAGTTTTAATAATCGACGGACAATGGCCAACCCTAATCCTGATCCTTCATATTTTCGAACCGGGGATTCATCTACCTGGCTGAATTCATCGAAAAGTAGTTTGATATTTTCGGGAGAAATTCCATTCCCCGTGTCTGAGACCCTAAATTGTATTCGGGCTTTTTTTGCATCCGAATGTAGACATTCCGTTCGAATGGTGACCTCCCCCGTTGAGGTGAATTTGATAGCATTCCCAATAAGATTCATCAAAATCTGACGAATGCGCACCGAATCTCCCATCACCTGTTTCGGGACCTCGGGTGAGATTTCACTCCAATACGAAATCTGTTTTTCCTGGGCCTGAGGACCCAGCAAAGCATCCACACTCTCCAGCATGGCGTGTAAGTCGAATCCCACCTCGCTTAGCTGAAGTTTTCCAGCCTCAATTTTCGAGAAGTCCAGGATGTCATTGATAATGTGCAACAACATCTCTCCACTTTGCAGAATCACATCGATTTGTTCGCGTTGCTCTTTAGGCATTTCCTGATAACTCAGCAACCTTGCCATTCCCAGGATTCCATTCATCGGCGTTCGAATCTCATGACTCATTCGGGCCAGAAATTGATCTTTAGCGGCATTGGCACGTTCAGATTCAATCACTAACGTACGCGCTCGTTCCACGGCCGCACTTAACTCACGGTTCGTGGATTGTAGCTGTTCTTCCGTATCCCACCGTAAAAAAGAGACTCCGAGAGTGCTTCGCACAGACTGCAGAAGCGATACCAAATCCGCTTCCCATACCGCATGTTCTTCCCGAGTTTCCAAGAGAAGGAAGCCCCAGAACTTCCCTCGTAAGATGACAGGTAATGCCAAAGCGGAACACATGCCTCTGTCTATTAAAAAAATACGTTCTTCAGAATCACCAGGCAGTTGGAGGGTATCTCCTGCCTGAAGCTGAGCCAGAACCTTGGGCACCCGCTCTTTTAAATTCAAATTGGCCCGTTTTTCCTCCGAGCTGTCAAAAGAAGTGGAAGGATCTTCCCAGTGGAAGGATTTTTCCAGTACCTCCGTACCCTCCTGATCTTCATACACCGTAATTCGCTCCACCCCTGTTGCATCCCCTAAACGGGCCAAACAGGACACCACCGCAAGGTCACGGTCTTCTTCGTTCATCAAAATATGATGAATCCGGTGAACGGCCTTCCGAACGTTCTGATACGGATTCATGGTTGCGGAACCTCTTGAATTTCTGTGGAGAAAACAGGGTAAAGGTGCAAAGGCCGATTCCCTAAATAAACCGGCATCCAAAGCAGTAATTGGCAAAGTAAAATCGATTGATACGCCCGGGGAAAGCGCAGATCCAAGAGGAGAGGTAACTTTGCGAGACCCACCGCGGAGAAAATCCAAAGCGGGATGCACAGAAGTGCAATATCTACATGAAAAACAGAATTCAGAAAAAGCAGGGGCACACTCCATACCAGCGTCCACCACCCAATCCCCCTTCGCCTGCTCCCATAGACCAGCAACAGAATAAGGTTCAGGATCAACAGAAGATAACGGTTAAAAAGCCCTCCCCAACTCCACGTACTCCCTCCCGGGGTAGCGGAGCCAACGTGCAGAAAGGAGAATCCGAACGAAGAAAGAAGGAACGAAAGCAAAAGTCCTGCCAGAATTGCGGAACCAAATCCGATCGCCACCCATTTCAATCGAGAACGAAACCCTTCCCAGCATCCCACAAGTAATCCAAGCGAAGGAAGGATCCACACAGGATCCATCCAAACCGCAATCGCGGCCATCCCCCCTCCTCGAAGTAAAGGAAACTTGCTCTCATTTGAAGAAATTGAGAAAAAAGCCAGTAAGAAAAAACAAACCGCCAGGCTGCCGGATCCGGAGGAACACATTCGGACCGATAATCCTGGAAAAGCAAACAGGAGAATCAAACTTGGCAAACTTTCCACAAAACTTGAAGAGGCTTTCAACGATCGCATTATCACCGCCAATGCGAACATCCACCCACACCCTGCAAGCACCCGGTTCCAAAGGAGCGAGGGGGCGTCTTCCTGCGCAAACGAGGTCAACCAAATCTGAAAGGGTGTGCCCTCGCCTTGTAAAAGCTGTTGTTCTACGTGGGTAACCGGCAGGTCATTCAGATACAGTTCTATGATCTGTTGACCGGTCTGAAATACAAAAAAAGCGCTTATCGCACTGATCATGAGGGTATGCCATATATTATCCGGAACCGAATGCTGAGGAGGATGCAGACGAATCATTAGCGAATTCCTCCTTGGAAAAATGGAAGGAGCAACCCGCCCAGGCCTAACCAGTAAACTGTGCGCGCCATAATATCCGGCAGGACATAACTCCATCGCAGGAGCAGAAGTGAGCTCATCGGAATTCCGATGATATATATCATTTGCAGTGCGGGACCCATCGGAACCAAAATCAACGAACACACCGCGCCAAACACCAGGAGATTCCGCCAGGTGATCCGATGGTCATCGGGTTGTTTCTGCACCACTTCAAAAATGCCCACGACAGGAAGGATCCTCCACAGGGCCTCAACGGAGAATACTCCGTAAAAAGTCGCCTGTAAGGCCTCATAGGTTTCTTTTTCCGCAGGGACGTGAAGCAGCCTGGAGAGACTCCCCTGCAAAAAATGAAAGGTCAACGCGGAGAAAACAGAAAGCAGTGCCGGAATCATAAACCATTTCCGCTCCACTTGAAATCGTTTAGAAAGTCTCGGCAACCCCGCCAGTACAACAAGGAGTAAAGGGGTCGAAATCCACAGGACCGCACTCCACAATAAAGCGACCAAAGATGCCGCCGCCCGGTTTTGACATCTAAACGACAACGAAAAAGCACTGAGGCCTAGATTTACCGCACAAAACCAGGAAGCCGGCAGGTCGGAACTGGCAGAACCACGCAGGGCCACAAACACCAGAACAGACATCAGCGGAGCGGAAAGCTTGAAGTGCCACGCCAGAAACAGCCACAGCCCCCCAAACCAAAGTCCCAATCCACTGCGCAGGGGATCCGCAGCCAGAACGGCCGCGATACACACTACCAAACCGCTACCAGCAAGCTCAATCCATTCACGTTGTGTTCGAGTCAAAATCACTTTGGGACTATGAGGTATTTTTTCCATGCATCAACCATAATATTGTTTAGGAGGTGACCTCGGGTTACTCAATAAAACCTATTCTCCCTCTGTTTAAAAAGAAAGAAAATTTCAAGTCTATCGGGACCTGCAACCCTCAGGCACGGCCCCTCAACCGCAATCCCTGCAACGGAAAATTGGGGTCAATTCCGATATCCGGATTCGCGGCCGATATCTCGCGCAACATTGGCACCATCGCAATCATCGCCGCATTGTCCGTGCAATAGCGCAAAGGAACGGTCACCAAAGGAAGACCCGCGCTCCCGCACAGCGCTTCAAGTCCACGGCGTAAATAGTTATTTTTAGCGACTCCGCCTACACAGGCCACACAGCACCAATCCTCAACATCATTCAGAGCCTGTGACACCCGGGTGATCAAACTTTCCATAACCGCTTTCTGATAAGCCGCCGCCACCGTGGAAACCTCGACATCTGTCTCTTTCTCCAGATGATACCGAAGAGCGGTTTTGAGCCCACTGAAACTGAAGGCATACTCCCCTCCACGGTTCAGGGCTTCCTCGCCCGAGGGAAGCCCTCTGGGAAAGACCGGCTCCTCTCCAACTGCGGATGTTGCCAGGACTTCAATTTCGGGTCCACCGGGATAAGGTAAATTCAACAAACGGGCTCCTTTATCCAGGGCTTCCCCCGCCGCATCATCTATCGAACGCCCTAAAAGCTCGTACTCCCCCGGGGCATTCATGCGAATCAACGCGGTATGTCCTCCGGTCACCAGCAGCACCAAAGCCGGACAAGGATTTTCAGGACGGTCCTCGGCAAAATACAGACTCAACATATGACCCTCAAGATGGTGCACCGGATAAAGAGGGAGACCGAGACGCTGAGACAGCCCCCTCGCCACCGACAATCCAGACAGCAGTGAGCTGGAAAGCCCCGGTCCCTGGGTAACCGCAATACCGTCAAGTTCCGACCACTCCACTCCCGATTCCCGCATCGCCGCTTCCAGCACCGGAGGAAATGCTTTCACATGCTCCCTTGCGGCTAATTCAGGCACCACTCCACCGTAAGGTTGATGTTGCGCAATCTGCGAAGCCACCACCGACGATTTCACCGTCAACGGAGATTCCACTACCGCCACTGCGGTTTCATCACAGGAGGATTCAATGCCCAGAATCCTCACACTCCGTCCTCTTCCTCGACGAGCTCTTCAGCCTGCAAAAGTTCTACGGCTTTTTTCACCTGGGGATCCCGTTCCCAATTCTCAGGGCTCAATTCCTCCTGCAGAAGAAACCAGCGTCGCATCGGAAGGACGACTTCCACATCCGGGTCAATTCCCCGTTCGTGAATTTTCCGATCCTTCGGTGTAAAATAACTGGCGGTCGTAAGTTTGAGCGCGGATCCATCCGGCAAAGGTACAATACTCTGAACCGACGCCTTTCCGAAACTGGTTTCACCCACCAGGATCGCCCTGCCCTGATCCTGTAAAGCACCCGAAACCACTTCCGAAGCACTGGCGGAACCGCCATTGATCAAAATCACGAGATTAGGATTCAAACGGTGAGGCGTACTGCGGGTCAGGAAATCTTTTCGCTCTGAAGGTTCGCGGGACTGGGTATACACCACCAGCGAATCCCGGGGCAAAAAGAGCCCACAGACTTCCACAGCCGCTGACAACAACCCACCCGGATTTCCCCGCATGTCCAGCACCACCCCTTTAACTCCTTTGCGTTTCAAAGAGGTCAACTCGCGACGCACCAATTGAGCGGTATCTTCCGTAAAGGTTTTAATCCGAATGTAGCCCACTTCATCCGTCAGCAGAATCGAATCAGACACACTTGGATTTTTGATGACAGCGCGCACCAGTGTCACCTCAAAAAACCGATTTTCGGAAGGTCGCCAAAAATCCACCACCACCTCCGTTCCCGGCTCCCCGCGCAATTGATTCACCGCCTCCTGCATCGAAATTCCCCGGGCGGATGTCCCTTCAATTCTACGAATCTGATCCCCGGCCATCAATCCGGCATCCCAGCCCGGAGATCCTTCAATTGGAGAAACCACGCTAATCCACTCGCCCCTACGATTGATCACTACACCTACGCCTCCAAATGCGCCCCTGGTTGTTTCTTCTAAACTTTTTAGGGTTTCCGTATCCATGTACTGACTGTACGCATCCAAATTTGACATCATCCCTTTAATCGCCCCGTCGATCAGTTCCTCATAACTCACCTCTTTACCCGACTTCACATATAAATCATGAATCTGCTCCATCGCAATCGTGAAACGGGCCACTTGCTCATACGCCAACTGCGTTTCTGAGGGGGGAGCATCTTCCGACAGTTCCGGATCCAAAACATCCTGCGCAAAGCTAACAGCTCCGAAAAACCCACCCAGCCAAAGGGCTAAAAAAAACAGGTTCGAAAATGAATTCATATAAAGTCCTTGTGTA
>JGI12210J13797_10219482_pt1 | contig 19186 bp, 13 predicted proteins | sample ElkSlonscriptome_3_FD_13797 | JGI IMG/M metagenome (IMG submission 13797)
GAAATCGTGATTGCCCGCTGGTCATGGTCGTCAAACGCTGACCCTGCCGAACCGATTCCGGCAGGTCTTTGTCGTACCACTTTTCCATCGTCGGCTTATAGTCGAACAAGTCCATTTGGCTGGGACCGCCGACCATGTGGAGATAGATCACCCGTTCAGCTTTGGGAGCAAAGTGTGGTAATTCGGGTAGGCCGCCGACCCTCTGCCGTGGAAACAACTTTGGATCAGAAATCGCGTCGTCGGCAATCGCCCCGTCGCGTCCCAGCAGGCTAGCGAGGGCGGCGTATCCGAGACCCTGGGTGGTATGCGTCAAGAAACGACGGCGTGCGAGTGAGGGGAGCATAGCGAAAACTTGCGGAAAAGGTGGGCAAAGATGACGGTCAAGCGGCCGGTAGTGGATTTGGAAGTCCACTTGAAGTAGACGACGACGGTGCTATTTACACAACGTTTCATCCAGATTGATCATTTCGCTGGCGAGCATCGTCCATGCCGCCAGGTCCGTCGCCGGCAACTGATCGTCGACCGGCGTAACGCCGACAGCCAACAACGCGTCGGCATCAGCCGGATGCGACTGGTAATAGTTCATCAGGCGCTGAAGACTCTCCGAAAGAACGTCGATTTCTTCCGGGCGTAGCGGTCGCGACAGCAGTCGACGGGACATGAAGTGAAAACAGCGTTCGTCTTGTCCTTCATTTTCAGTCAGAGCCGTCGTGGCGAGGGCTCTGGATGCTTCGATAAACTGTGGGTCGTTGAGGGTCACCAGGGCCTGCAGCGGCGTGTTGGTCTGTTCTCGCTGAATCGTACAGACCTCGCGACTGGGAGCGCCGAAGATATCCATCGACGCCGGCGGGGCCGACCGTTTCCAAAAGGTATACATGCTCCTTCGAAACAGAGCATCGCCTTCATCGCGGTCGTAGGATCGCGTGTTGCTGCCCGGCATGGCGACGGCTTCCCAGACGCCCGGCGGCTGGTAAGGTCGGACGGAAGGTCCGCCGACCTTCGGCGACAACAGGCCCGCGGCCGATAAAACGCTGTCGCGAATCATCTCGCCGTGCATACGAAAGCGAGGGCCGTGGGCCAACAAGCGATTCTCCGGGTCGAGTTCCATTGCCCGTTCGCCGTGTCGTGCACTCTGGCGGTAAGTCGCACTACTGAGAATGAGACGGAACAATTCTTGAACGTCCCAACCGCTGTCGCGAAATTCGACTGACAAGTAGTCCAGCAACTCTGGATGGGTGGGCGGTTCGCCCATGACACCGAAATCGGCACTGGTTCGCACCAGCCCCATGCCGAAAACCTCCTGCCAAAACCGGTTCACGGTCACGCGACTGGTCAGCGGATGGTCGTCACGGAAGAGCCACTTGGCGAGGCCCAGGCGATTGCGAGGCAGGCCGCTGAGCGCCGGCAGTTCGGCCGGCACGTCAGCGCCGACTTGTTCCAGCGGCTCGTCGTACTGTCCGCGGTGCAAGATATGTGCAGCGGCCGGGGTGTCGCGTTCGTGCATGACGTGGGCAATCGTGCCTCGCCCGCTCAACGTCTCCTTCTCCCGATAGAGCTCGGAAAACAGTTGGTCCAGTCGGCGGTAATCGTCGGAGTGGCGGAGCAGCTTCCACGTCGCCAGCGATTCCCATTGGGCCGGTTGCCGTTGGTCGTCCGGCAGCGAAGCGGCGTACAACGCCAACGACCCGTCGGCGACTTGGCGGCATTCCGCCGCCGAAAGGGCACCGCCGTAGACGCGGACGTCATTGATCTGCAGCCCTCGGGGGACGGAACCGTCCACCCGCCCGCCGACCGTCACCAAACCGTTGCCTTGAATCGAAGGGATCTCGGGTTCGTCAAACAATGAATCGTTGTCGACCCGCCGACGTGTTTGTTCTTGGCCGTTGATCAGCAACCGGACGCTGTCGATCGTTCCCAGCCCGTCGTTGACGACCGCCACGTGCGTCCATTGACGAACCGGCAGTGAGGGGCCGGCAACAACTTTCGCGCCGGCCTTGGGCCAGTGATGGATCAGGTGAAACGCGACGCGGCCCTCCTCCATCCAAAGGTCCCAACCTCGCTGGTCCTGATCCGGATCATTCCGGCCGACGATGACTCCGGAAATGTTTCGCCGGCGGGGGTAAACCCATGCCGAAGCGGTGAACGGCTGGTTCAAACTGAAATTGCCGATTCCACCGACTGCCAGCAAACCGTCTTTCGAAGCTTCCAGCGACTTCGGCCTTGTATAGCCGTCCTGCCATTTCAGCGGCCCACGGCCGGTCACCGGCAACAAGCTGCCGTCAACGAGCACTTCGGTCGCGTTGTCGCTCGTTGGTGTGAGCGGAGCGTGGAGCAACAGCGGCGTTTCGGATCGCGTCGACTCGGCGATTTCGACTGTTGAGACAGGATCTTCGCGAATCTGCTCGATCGCCGCTTTTTGCAGCACGGACATCTCCGCTTCCAGTTCCGGAATACGACGCTGCAGTTCGGTCCAACGGTCTCGATCGGTCATCTGCGGGACCACGATGACCGGTGGCGTGTCGGGAACGTTGCCGTCTTTAACTGGCTGAGTTGTATTGTTGAAGAACGCCGACAGCGAATAAAAGTCCTTCATCGTCAGGGGATCGAACTTGTGGTCGTGGCAAACCGCACAACCGGCAGTCAGTCCCAGCCAAACCGCCGCCGTGGTCTCCGTTCGGTCTTGGGCGTAGAGCACTTCGTACTCCTTGTCGATGACGCCGCCTTCGTTCGTCGTCATGTTGCAGCGGTGAAAGCCGGTCGCGATCAACTGGTCCAGCGTCGGTTGGTCCAACAGGTCGCCGGCCAACTGCTCGATACTGAATTGGTCGAACGGCATGTTTTGCTGAAACGCTCGGATGACCCAATCGCGATAGGACCAGACCTCGCGAAAATTATCAAAGTGGATGCCGTGCGTGTCCGCGTATCGCGCGTAGTCCAGCCAATACCGGGCCCGGTGTTCGCCCCAACCGGCGTGCGAAAATAGCCGGTCCAGGTACCGCTGATAGGCTCCCGGCTTCTCGTCGCCGACGAAGTCTTCGACCCAAGCCGGTTCCGGTGGCAGGCCGATCACGTCCAGCGAGGCGCGACGGGCAAGCGTGCGGCGGTCCGCTTCCTCGTTGGGCTGCAAACCGGCCGCTTCTAAACGAGCCAGCACGAATTGATCGATCGGGTTGCGCACCCAATCGGCCTGTTTCACCGCCGGAGGTGTCACCTTTTCAGGAGGAATGAACGACCAATGCTGTTGATAGGGGGCACCTTCGTCGATCCATCGCGCAAGCAGTGTTTTCTGGTCCTCGGTCAATTCGCGGTGCGAACTCGGCGGAGGCATCACCGCGTCGTCGTCCGGATCCAGGCCGATGCGAAAGACCAGACTGCTCGACTCCGGATCGCCGGGGACAATCGCGCCGCCGTCGACGGCCGCTTCGCGTTGATCCAGCCGCAGCCCGGCTTCCCGAGTGCCGCTATCAGCGCCGTGACATGCAAAACAATTCTCGGCCAAAATCGGCAGCACGTCCTGGTTGTACTGAACGGCCTCGTCACGAAGGGCCTCATCGGCCGGAGCCGACGCGGGCTGTCCAAGGAGCAAGCAAACGACGACACCGGCGAGGCGGAAGCGGATCATTCGAATCACGGGCGAGGGCCCTTCGGCAGAGTAAATGGGCGGGTGGGAGGCGTCCGACGCAAGGTCGAAAACGCGGCGGGTCGGCAGGTGGCTCGGCAGACGACTCGATTTGAGAAATCGGCTCGACGCGCACCCCTTTTCTCGAACCGCACGTCAAAGCCACCGACACTATTCTAACGCAAAAGTACGCCGCTTTCCCGCAAGATACGGCCGCCGGCCGGGGATTGTTGACCGGATGTAAACTTTTCCCCCCCTGCCGTCACGTTGCCGATCGTCGGCCGGCGGTCGGATGGCAGCAGAGTTCCGCCAATCCCTGTTCCATTGACATTCGCGGGTGGTAACCGAGTCGAGTTTTGGCGGCCGAAATGTCGAAGAAATGGTCCTTGGCCAATTGAGCAGCGACGAAACGTGTCATCGGCGGCTCGCTGCGTCGGTTCGTCGCCCGGTAGAGGATCTCGAGAGTCGCCCCAAGCGAGTAGGCGGCGCGGAACGGAATACGTCGACCCGGCGGAGGGGCATCGTGCATTCGACATAACTGTGCAATCCAGTCCCAGCAGAGGACGGGCTCGTCTTGTGCGATGAAATAAGCACGTCCGGCCGCTTCATCCGGACATCGGACCAATGCATCGGTCGCGTCCAAGTGAGCCGCCGCCGCGTTAACGACGTGCACGGTGTCGACACGATTTTTGCCGTCGCCGACGACGCGCAGCCGACCGCTGCGAGCCCGCTGAAGAATACGAGGCAAAAGGTGGGGATCGCCCGGTCCCCAGATCAAGTGCGGTCGCAGTGCCAACGTTCGCAACACAGACGAGTCATCCGCCGCCAAAATCTCCCTCTCCGCGATCGCCTTGGTGTGCGGATAGTGGCACATCCAGCGGTCCGGGTAACCGACCGACTCGTCCACCCCGCTCTGATGTCCGCCGTCGAACGAGACGCTCGGACTGCTAGTGAAAACCAACCGAGCGACGCCGTTTCGGCGGCACGCTTCTAACACGTTGCGCGACGCGATTACGTTGTTGCGAAAGAAGTGAGACCACGGCCCCCACACTCCGGCGACCGCAGCGGTGTGGACGACCGTATCGACGTCACGAACCTGTTGGTCGACATACCGCTCGTCGGTCAGGTCACCCCGGTGATGCGACAATCCGAGGGCGACCAACTCAGGAACTTCGCGGCGCGACAGCCCGACCACCTCGTCGCCACGCTGCAGCAATTGCCGCACGATCTCTTGCCCCAAAAAACCACTGCAACCGGTCACCAGTATTCGCACGTCAAACAGCCTCCGCCGAGTCTTGTGCCGGTTCGGCCGTCGACTCACCAGTCGATAGGGCGGGAAAGCGGCGAAGCACTTGAACCAGAATAAATAGGGACACCATCAGCAATATCGATCCGAACAGAAACGGGGCACCGGGCAACACCACCGGAGCTCGGTCCGACGTGAAGTAACTGAACAGGCCGGCGGTAAAGATTAGCGGAGCAGCGATGCTCGTCAGACTCATCAACGACGTCAGCGCCCCCTGAACCCGCCCCTGCTCGGACGAGTCGACCGACCCGGCCACCAAACTCTGCAGCGCCGGTCCAGACAAACCGGAGATCGAGCCGACCATCACCACACAGGGGATCATCCATCCGGAGGAAGCGAGGCCGTAGCCGAGAAACGACAGGCAAGAGGCCGACACACCGATCACGGCTGCCCTTCGCTCGCCGAAACGGCGGATGAAAGGTCGTACCAAACCGCCCTGAACGATTGCCGCCATCAAACCGACCAACGCCAATGTCAATCCGTTCGTCAGTTCGTTCCAGCCGAAACGGAATCCCATCGAAAGCACCCAAACGTTTTCGAGTCCGCGTTGGGCTAGCGAACTGAACACGAACGCGACCGCTAGCCCCGCGACCATCGGGTAGGCACGCAGGCGAGAGACGGTGCCGAGTGGGTTCATCGACGACCAACTGATCGTCGACCGTTTCTCCGGCGGTAACGACTCCGGCAGGATGAAATAGCCGTAGGTCCAGTTGACCAGCGATAGTCCCGCGGCAACGAAAAAAGGCAGCCGCAGGTGGACCTCCCCCAGCAATCCACCCAGTGCCGGCCCGATGATGAATCCCAAACCGAACATCATGCCGACAAGTCCGAAGTTGCGGGCCCGGTTCTCCGGTGTCGATACATCGGCAATATAAGCGTTGCTCGTCGAAAAACTGGCCCCCATGATCCCGGCGACCAACCGACCGACGAACAGCCACCGGATGGACGGGGCGAGTGCAGTGACGATGAAATCGACACCCAATCCGAACAGCGACGCTAAAATCACCGGACGGCGACCGAAACGGTCCGACAGCGCGCCCAGAACCGGTGAAAACAAGAACTGCATCGACGAATAAGTTGCCCCGATCACGCCGACGTAGAAACCAGCGGCGGCGGCGTTCCCGCCAACGAACTTTTTGACCAGTTCGGGCAGGACAGGAATGATGATGCCGATCGCCAGGATGTCGATGAACAGCGTCAACAAGATGAACGCCATCGCCGCGGGCCGCTGCTGTTTTGGCTCCCGCGGCACGCTCGACTCAGCCGCCGTCGGATCCGCCACCATCGGCCTTTTCGCATCGCCCGGTGGCGAACTCGAGCCGTCAGGCGTCGGCGTCGGCGAGGCGGGAGGGGGAGACAAGGCGAGATCGAAAGGCGACGAGGACGGATCGAAGGCTCACAGCGACAACGGCGGACGCGAGCAGACCGGGTAGACTACGCTGACTCCGCTGTTGCGTCGATGCCGCTGACGTCCGCCCCGATTCGTCGACTTGATCGGCCCGCTTCACACGTGCCGCGGCACGTGGCAGATCGACGACAATGACGCCTGGTCACGCTACCCCTCCAGCTGTTCTCTCGGTTGATTGCGGATTGTTTAGGCGGCCAGCCTGCCGACGACCAGCCCACCGGCAACCAGCCCAGCCAGCGAATCCATGCCCGGATCGAGCACCAATCCTTGATAGCTCTGCTCGACACCGCGACACGCATCGCGGGGGAGACGCGGAACGGAGAAGCCAAATGGAATCGTCAAAGTGTAGGACCGTCCGCAAACAAGTTGCCGAATTAGCCGAAACGCGTCAGCGTCCGGCCCGGTTCCTGGAATAACCGGGTGCTAACGCACTCCCGCTGATTAGCGATTCGGTAATCGATTTGCGGACGAGTTCGAGTTCGTTCTCGACCGCTGTGTCGTCGTCTTTTGCAAGTAGCGGTGTACCTGTAGTCAGGACCGGCAAACCCGACGCGCGGAGGGTTCGACGAAATTCATCGAAACGCGTTTTGGAACTCACAAGGAAGAGCTGTCTCTTACCAGCGTCGAAATTGCGTCGACCTTTTAAGCTGCCGCTCGAACGCATCAGTCGCAGCATTGTTGATTCAGCTTACGGCAAGGTTCAGGCCTGTCGTTTCTGTTCGGATGCGAACGCTTTCATGGACGGGGAGGACGGCCGACCTGGATGAGTGATCCGGGTATCTTGACCTGCCCTGTGTGGTCGCCAAACTGGCGTCCGCCCCACTCCTCCGGCTCGTTTTCTGCCAAGCCTTATGCCCCGAGTTTTTAAACTTGCTGACTCGTTGGAGCTGGAGCACGCGTTTGGGTCAGTTTCGGATTGGCCGCATCGCTTGTGGTTTGATTCGGCGGCCGACCGGAACTTGGACCGAGGACGCTACTCATTCCTGTCGGCTGATCCTGTCGCCTGGGACATCTTCCCCATCAGCGCGGCCGACCCCTGGCCGTTGCTATCGCGTTGGGCCGATCGCCTTGCAATGGTCGATCGTCGTGTCCGCGATTCCGCGAGGTGGGCAGGCGATTTGGCCAAGACGCTCCCTCCTTTCTGGGGCGGGATCGCGGGGTTGTGGACGTACGAAGCTGGCTGCTGGCTGGAGCCTTCTCTGGGCCGGCCGGCCCCGCCCCCGTGGTTGGATCAGGCGCCCGAACTGCCCGCGATCGCGGTCGGCGTTTATGACTGGGTGATTTCCGTCGACCACCAGGCGGGACAAACGTTATTGATCAGCACCGGTCTGACGGCGGATTGGACGCTCGACGACTCGGCTGCGCGGCTGCGGGAATCGGAAGTGATCCGGCGCCTCGATGACACTCAGCAATCTGCCAGGCGTGGACACCCGGGGCAACAGCGGGATGACGCGGGTGCGGCGGGTCGCGGCACATGCGATCACGTGACGAACGCCGCGGAGGTGACCAGTAATTTTTCCGACGAAGGCTATCGGTCGGCGGTGGCTGAAATCGTCCGGCGGATTCGTCAGGGGGATTCCTTTCAGGTCAATCTGGCACAAACGCTTGGTTGTCCCGCGACCTGTTCGCCCGAGCAACTTTACCGAGCGTTGCGTGATCATAACCCGGCACCGTACGCCTGCTTCCTTGATCTGGGCGATCCGGGGGGCCCGCCGAGTTGTGTGCTCAGTTCGTCCCCCGAAGGTTTCTTGCAGGTTCGCGACGGCTATGTCGTTACCCGCCCGATCAAGGGAACCGTCCCGCGCACTGGCGACGAGGCCGTGGACGACCAATACGCGGCGGAATTGATCGCCAGCGAGAAGGACCGCGCCGAAAATTTGATGATCGTCGACCTGATGCGGAACGACCTTTCTCGTGTCTGCTCGGACGAGTCGGTCGAAGTCCTCGGCGTCTGCCAGCTGGAACGATTTCAGCGGGTCCAGCATCTCGTGTCGACGGTGTGCGGACGCCTTCGCCGGGATAAAAACGTCATCGACCTGCTAGCAGCCTGCTTTCCCGGGGGCAGTATCACGGGGGCACCCAAATTGGAAGCGATGCGGACGATCCGTTCTCTCGAGCCCAACCGTCGTGGCCCCTATTGTGGCTCGATGGGATACCTGAGTCTGTCGGGCGATGCGGACTTCAACATTTTGATTCGCACACTGACCCAGCATGGAGGCCGTTGGTGGCTGCCCGTCGGCGGGGGGATCACCGCCAGGAGCAATCCTGCGAAAGAGACCGAGGAGACGTGGGCGAAGGCGGACGGCATGCTGCAAGCGATTCGGGCAGCGGTGGAATAAGCCGTCATCGGTCGACGACGGCGGAATAACACACCTCCCGTCGGCCTTCCCTAGTAGCGTTCCAGCGGCCTGCTAGGATCGGCCGATTGTTCGTCAAGGACATCCTTCGGCCGTTCTACCTCGCTTTTTGTCTATGTCAGCTGTCGCCACCGCCATCCTGTTGATCGCCGCTGTCGCGGTCACTGGACTGGTTCTCGGAAGTATTCGGATCCGCGGGATCGGTTTGGGATCAGCGGGTGTCCTGTTTGCCGGCATCATTGCCGGACATTTCGGAGCGGTCATCGAACCGGAAATCGCTCACTTCGCCAAAGAGTTCGGATTGGTCCTGTTCGTGTTCGCCATCGGTCTCCATCTCGGCCCAGGCATTTTTCAATTGTGGCGAGAACAGGGCCTCGTACTTAACGCGATGGCCGTCTCGATTGTCGGACAAGGTTTCTTGCTGGTGGCGGCGGCGGCTTACCTGCTGGATTTCTCCGTCACTTCGGCCGCGGGACTGTTTTCCGGTGCAACTACCAACACCCCGTCGCTTGGGGCGGCCCAGCAAGCCGCCATTTCCCTTCTCGACGCGCCTCCGGAAGAACTGGGACGGCTGGCGTCCACCTACGCGGTCGCTTATCCGGGCGGGATCGTGGGCATCATTGCCGTCATGCTGGTACTGCGACGGGTTTGGAAAATCGACGTGAAGGCTGAGGCAGCCGAGATCGACTCCCGCGACGGCAACGGACATGAAAAGCTGATCCATCGATCCGTCGTCATCGAAAACCAACGGTTGTCGGGGACGAAGTTCGGCGAGCTGCCAGGCTTGGAGGAAACCGGCGTCCGGATCTCCAGGCTCCGTCGGGCCGACGAGGATCAGGTCCATGTCGCCAGCGACGCCAGCGAGATTTTTGCCGGCGACACCATTCTGGTCGTTGGCACCGAAAACGGACTCGGGCGATTCACGCCGCTGATCGGCCGGGTGGTTGAGGAGGACCTGTTTACCGCGGCGGGAAATGTCACCGTCCGGCGGATCGTGGTGACCGAGCCGAAGATGCTCAATCAACCCCTCCGCCGCCTGTCGCTGGACCAAGTTTACAACACCACCGTGACGCGTATCCGCCGGTCTGGCATCGAGATGCCCGCCCGTGGTTCGAGCCGTTTTGTTTACGGTGACGTGGCGACAGTCGTCGGAGAAGAAGAAGCGTTAGATCGTGTCGCCTCCGCTCTGGGTAACGCGGTCAAACGGTTGGACGAAACGCAGTTTGCCCCGCTGTTTCTGGGCATCGCGGTCGGCGTGTTGATCGGTGCGGTGCCGCTGTCACTTCCCGGCGTCCCGTTTCCGGTCCGACTGGGGCTCGCCGGCGGCCCGCTGATCGCCGCGATTGCCTTCAGTTTGATCGGCCGAGTCGGCGGGCTGGTTTGGTACATTCCGTTTTCGGCGAACCTCGCCATGCGAGAATTGGGCATCATTTTGTTCCTCGCCTCGGCCGGTTTGACGGCGGGGCAAACGTTTTTCGAAGTCGCGTTGACGGCCCGCGGAGCGGTCTGGATGGCCGTCGGTTTTGCAGTGACAACCATCCCACTGCTGACGACCGCCTTGGCGGCTCGGCTGTTGCTCGGCATGAACTATCTGACGATCTGTGGCGTCGTCGCTGGAAGCATGACCGACCCGCCGGCGCTCGCGTTCGCAAATTCACTTTCGCCCAGTCCCGCCTCGTCGACCGCCTATGCCGCGGTTTACCCGCTGACGATGATCATGCGGATCATCGCCGCCCAAGCAATCATCTACCTGCTGGCGACCTAGCCTCGGTGACAGTTCGTCGCGTTGCCCGCGAGTGAAGCGATCCGCCGCGCCGCCCCGAGGGTCGAAAAGTAAGCCGACCGGCCGGCGTTCGGGTTACAATTCGTGTTCGCTCGGCTGCCCTTTTCGTCCTTCGGGGCGCCCGCCGAGGTTCCGGCCCGAGCTGATCCTCACGACGCTTCCTATCCTGGTTTCCCCAACCGACGACCCACGATGAAAAAATTGACGTTGTTACCGGCAAGTCTTCTCCTGTTCGCCACTCTGACCACTTCGGTCACCGTCACCGCCTTTGGCGATGATCGGGGAACCGACGACGAAGCCGTTGCCTCACCTTGGATCACTCTGTTCGACGGGGAATCCGTCGATGCCTGGCGCGAATACGGCAAACAGAGTGTGACGACCGGGTGGAGGGTCGAGGACGGCGCGTTGACGTGCATTTCCAAGAAGGAGCAGGGTGCGAAGGCGCGGAACGAAGATATCATTACCAAGGAAACGTTCGGTGCCTTCGAATTGGAACTGGAATTCAAGGTCACTCCGGCCGCGAACAGCGGCGTGATGTTCCACGTCTTAGAGACAAAAAAGCCGCCGTACTACACGGGCCCTGAAATCCAAATTCAAGATCATGTTGGCGGCCGCGACCCGCAAAAGTGTGGCTGGCTCTATCAGCTCTATTCGTCCGACGTCGACGCGGTCAAGCCGGTTGGCGAGTGGAACCGGCTTCGGTTAGTGATCACCCCGGAAAAGTGCTTCCACGAACTCAACGGCGTCCGATACGCCGAGTACGTCAAGAACAGCGAGGAATGGGACGAGCGAGTCGCGCAAAGCAAATTCGGCAAATGGGAAGGTTTTGGCGAAGCAAAGGAAGGACACATCTGCCTGCAAGATCACAACGACGAAGTCTCGTTTCGAAACATTCGCATCCGCCGCCTCTGAGTGACTCGCCGGTCGCGATCTGCTTGTAAGATCGTCCGCAAAGCCTCTTGGTCCGTCGCACCCATTGATCGTCTTACCCATTTTTTGGCGCCAATAAGCGACACGAACAGCCGACGTCTATTCGTGCGGCTCAGGGGATCCAAACAGTGCCGACCGCGTACGGCCCTAAGGTAGGATCCTAAGGGTTGGGGGCGCAGCTCAGTACATCCAGACCGCAGAAGCAATTTCCGGCAAGCCGGGAACTTGCTGCAACATTTTGAGGTTTCCGCCGATTCGACGCGTCAGTCTCTACTTGGAGTCTTTGCACTTCGTACCGGCATATTCAGGATGTAGGGTGCACGCCCCTCCAGCGCCACGACGAACGCGGTTAATAGAAACCCGGCGAAGAGAGACAGCAGGAGGGAACCTTCCCACAGCAGCTTCAACGCAGAAGCGATTAGTAATGCCGCCACAACCCAGCGGTAAACCTGCTGTTGCGACGCACCCCGTTTGCCGATCCACAGCAGTGCCATCGCCCCGACCACCATCGCCGCAATTCCAGCGAACCCGGCCCCCCGGTAAACCGTCAGGTCGGCGAGCACAACCACGGCAACCATGCAAAACACTTCGCGGAGTGTCAGCGTCCGCGGCGGACGTGCTGCTTCCGGTTTAGACGCCTGTCGCGGGTTCGATGCCGCCCCTACAGTCCGGCCGCCATGTGTCGCCACTTCCATCGTCCCTCTACTTCCATCATTGGAGATCCGCCTTCGAAGACTTCGGCGATCTTTATCGCTCGCAAAGTTTCTTGTCTCTGCACGCTAGCTGCTCGAATAAGAGGAGAATGACCACAGCACTTCGCAGATTCAATTCTTGATGCTAGCTGACCGTTTGTACGGCGTCCAGTGAAAGCGATCGTCCTCTTTTGGGAGCTATTAGGATTCAATATCGACACTCTCGATTGCCTTCTCTGCGCTGTGTAAAGCCGCGGCTATTCGGTTCGCACCGGGCGAGCGTCCGGAATTAAATGGATCATTGAGCAGCTTTTGGCCGAGAGGACTTCGCCGGGGTTCGTTTCGCACGCGTGGGAGAATGATGTCGTCAAGATGGCATTGCCGAGGGCGGGACCGCTGGCACATGATGAGCGGGCTCGAACACGTCACGGAAAACGGCATGCCCTCCAACGACCGATACCAACTGATCGATTTCGGCAACGGACGCAAATTGGAATCGGTCGCTGGTCGTTGGATCGACCGCCCTTCGCCTGCCGCAGAAGGGATCTCGCCGGGTTCGCCTGAGTTGTGGCGGAAAGCGGTCAGCCGGTTCGAGGCGGGAAAACGCCGATGGCAGCACCGCCCGCCGTGGCCCGACGATCTGGTGGTCGACACCGGGCTGTTTCAAATGCCGGTGCGGCCGACCCCTTTTGGTCATATCGGCCTGTTCCCCGAACAGCAGCCAAACTGGCAGTGGTTGACGCAAACACCCGATACAGCCGACCGGCGGCCGGTGGCGAATGAGACGAAGGCAGACGACGAAACTTCAGCGTCTCGGCCGCCGAGCGACCAGTGGACGTGGGGGCTGAACCTGTTCGGTTATACGGGAGCATCCACGTTGGCGATGGCGGTCGGCGGTTTGGCGGTCACCCATGTCGACGCCGCCAAACCGAATGTTCGCGCTGCGAAAGCGGCCGCAAAACTGAACGGTCTGGCGGAACATCCGATCCGCTTGATCGTCGATGACGCGGTGAAGTTTGCCGCCCGGGAGGTTCGCCGTAAGCGTTGCTACCAAACGATCGTGCTGGACCCGCCAGCCTATGGGCATGGACCCACGGGTGCGGCATGGCGAATCGAACGGGATCTTTGGCCTCTGCTGATCGAATGCTTGCGGCTGTTGCCCGAGACCGGCTATCGGCTGCTGGTCACCGGTCATTCGCCTCAGGTCGATCAGCACGACGTCCAAGAATTTCTGATCGAAAAGATCACGGCGCATGGCCTGTCCCCGGCGCACTTCGAAATCGGACGATCCGGGTTGGCCGACGCGGCTGGACGGAAGTTGGACGCTGGCTTCTTCGTCCGCTGTACTAGCGCCAGACTCTAATCGTCGCCCAATGCCCGTAGCTGCGGCATCTGGATCAGCGGGGGCATTTTCGAGTGGTCGAGGCGGCTTAGGTTTGCAAAGAAAAACACCCCTGAAAACCAAGCGTTTCCAGGGGTGTTTGTTAGCAGCGGAGGACACGGGACTCGAACCCGCAACCGCTTACGCGGCAACTGATTTCGAATCAGTCTGCTAGCCAATTCGCATATCCTCCGGTTTGCACTGCCGAGAGGCTGAAGGTAAACCTCGCTGTTCTCGCCGCAGACGGGGTGCACCTGCCCTCCCTGCTTCACATCTACCCGCTATTCGCCTCGCGGCGGGGGTGACATATCGAAGGTCGAAGTTGTTTCCGGACAAATCCTCAGCAACGGTGGCATTCCCTTCGGAGTCGCCACTGCAGTGCTGCGTCATTTTCTATTCGTGTCGATCGGCCGTCAACCCTGGGCGGAGGCGGTCTCGGGCAGGCGGACGGTCCAGCGGTTGTCGAACTGTCCGGCTACGTGCTGGGTCAGCTCATTTTGGACCGTTGGGTTTTCCTGTAACCGTAACTGTAGCTCGGCGGCCCGTGGATGGTCGTTGTCCAGTTGTAAATTGCCCGATCGGTCCAGACTCCACTGGAGTGACGTTCCGGCCGGAAGCCCGAGCGATGTGAGCCATTTGACGAAACGTTGCTGGAAACTAGCCGAATCGGAAGCACCCGACTCCGAAGTTGCAGCTGTCGATTCCTCGGCATGCTGCAGCACATCGGCAAATGGCGAGGAGTCTGCGATCGACCGCACCGCTCCGACGGCACCACCGATTGCTCGCCCGGCCATATGGACCGCCTGAAGGGCGGTCATGGGGTCAACAGGAAGAGACATCCACGCACTCCGTCGCGAAAGATTCAGAAGCGAAAACACCAACCTCGGTTCGCGCGAGCTTATCAGTGTTTGTGTTCGGTCTCGAACCCGTATTCCTTCAACCACGATTCCCATTGATGGGCTTCGTCGTGAGTCGTCAGTTCGAGCACTTTCCATTCGGGGCAGCGGTAGCGGACGTCGATGTGGCCGCTGTGGTCGCTCTTTTCCACTTCACACTGCAGCTTTTCAAGCGTCGCGGCGATCTTGTCGGCTTTTTCGCTGTCGTGAATGTGTTTTGCTTTCCATTTGACGCATCGGTAGCGCACGGACTCTTCTGCCGCGGCGGGGGATGCGGTCAAGGATCCGGTCGCGGCGATCATTAGCGCCAGCAGTAAAAAACGCATGGGGGCGGGCCTCGTCGGTTGTCGGTGGGGAGGGTCCACGCTCGAGCGAGCGTGGCTACGGTTTGAGGGTACGCATTGGGTAGTCAGTACCGGCGGCGGGCGTCAAGCCGATTTCTTTTCGCCCCGATCGACCAGGTACAGCAGTGTGGGGCTGGCGACGAAGATGGAACTGTAAGTACCGACCAGAACGCCGACGACCAGGCAGAAGGCAAACGCATGGATGCCTTCGCCACCGAACGCGTACAACAGGACGACCACCAACAAAGTGGTTAACGATGTTAGCAACGTCCGGCTGAGGGTCTGGTTGATACTGGAGTTGATCATCTCGGCGGTCAAGCGTGGTGCCTTTCCTTTCGTCTCTCGAATCCGGTCGAAGACGACGATCGTATCGTTCAGCGAATAACCGATGATCGTCAGCAGTGCGGCGACGACGGTCAGTGAAATCTTGAACGGGTCGATCAACAGGAAGCCGAGTGCGTCAGCGAGCCAGTAGCTGACTGCGATCGCGCCCAGGGTGATGAACACGTCGTGCAGCAGGGCGACCACGGCAGCAAAGCCGTAGATAACGCGTTGAAAGCGGAACCAGATGTAAGCGACGATGCACAACAGGGAGGCAAAGAGGGCACCAAGGGCACGGGACACCATGTTGCCCGCGACGCGACTGCCGACGCTACTGCTGCTGACCCAAACCGGTTCGCCGCCGAGTCGCTGTTCCAAAGCCGCCATGACTTCGATCGCGTCGTCGCCGGTCAACGGCAACTGGACCCGCCAGTCGGAGAATTTCAGAGCCGAGCCCGGGTTCCACTCCTCGGCTCCCTCGCCAAGTGGACGCAGGACGATGCCGCGTTCGGCGATCTCGACATCGGCGACTTCCGCCGCGGTGAGGATGGCCGCTTGTAACGCGTCTTCGTTGATCACCGCTTGGCTGCCGTCTTCGACACCCAACCGCACGTCAGAGGTGCTGAACGCTAGGGTGGGAGGAGTGGTCTCGCTCGTGTTATCGGCATCGGATCCGCTGTCGTTCGCCTCGGTCTCCGCGTTGTCAGTCTGCATGGCGGTCAGCATCACGCCGTTACCGCCGTCGAGGATCGAGCCGCTGTTGTTCAACGCCGGTGCGGCGGGGTCGAGTTCGGCGGGTTGGATGTCGACCTGGTAGGTCACCAATCCCAGGTCTGGGGCATCAGCGAATGCTTCCTGGACCAACTGTTTCAAGTCGGCTACGTCTTGGATTGATGAGTCAACTTTGAAGACCGTGCCCTCGGTGGCCGATTCGATGCTGACACCCGCGACGCTAATTTGCACAGGCTCCCTTTCTTCCTCTTCCTCTTTTTCCGTTTGTTCCGTCTCGGTCTCCTCTGTCTCGTCGATTTCCTCTGTCTCGTCGGTTTCCTCCGTCTCTTCGCTCTCTTCGAAAGTATCGAGAGCATCGTTCAAGATCGATCGTACGTCTTCGACGTTGGCTGGGTTATTCAATCGGAACTGGACGGAGGACCCGCCGGCGAAGTCGATGTCAAAAATGCCATCACCACGAACGAACAGTGCGGCGATGCCAATGACCACCAAGACGGCCGAGGCCGCCAGTGTCGCCTTGCCCTTGCCGATGAAATTAAAGTCGTCGCCTTTGGCTAATGCCGAACGCACCAAGGCGATGCCGTTGGACATCGACAGCGACAGGTGCCCGCGACGCTCCGCCAAGTCGAAGAACGTTCGCGAAACGTAAATCGCCGTGAACATCGAGAACAGAATTCCGAGGATCAGGGTGACGGCAAAGCCACGGATCTGGTCGGTACCGATTGCGTAGAGGACGATGGCGGTGATCAGAGTCGTCAGGTTCGCGTCGACGATCGTGGTGGTCGCCCGGGCAAACCCGTTGCGGACTGCCATCCGCGTCTTGGCCCCTTTCGCTAGCTCCTCGCGTATCCGTTCGAAAATCAGGACGTTGGCGTCAACCGACATGCCGACGGTCAGCACCAAACCGGCCAAGCCGGGCAGGGTCAGCGGCTGGTTGATGAACACCATGGTGGCCAAGATCATTGCCAAGTTCATCAGCAGCGCCAGGCACGCGACCAGCCCCGCGAAGCGGTAATAGAACGCGATGAAGATCAGCACCAGTACGAGCGACGTGCCGATCGCCGTCACACCCTTTTGAATCGTGTCGGCACCCAGTGTCGCGTCGATCTGGTTTTCGGCGATCGGTTGCGGCGTGACCGTAGCGGGCAATTGGCCGGCTTTCAGGATCTTGACCAGGCTGTCAACTTCCTCACGGGTGAAGTTGCCGGTGATGCGGCCTTCTTTACGAATCGGCTGCAAAATATTGGGTGCGGACAACAGCGTGTCGTCCAAGACGATACCGAGTTGGCGGTTGCGGGTCCCTTCGGGAGCGTTATTGGTCGTCAGGGCGAAAAAGCGTCCTGATCCCTGGTCGGTCAGGTTAAACGCGACAGCGGGTGCACCGGTTTGATCGAAGGTGCTGGCGGCGTAAGAGAGGTCTTCCCCGGTGATATCCAGTAGCGGGTTGATCACCATCAGGATTTCGATGTCCTGCAGGTTCTGCGATTCCATCCACCGTGCGATCGCGATTTCCTCGTTGGCTCCGCGAACTTCCTCGGGCAGTTCGATGATGCGGCCGGTGCGTGGGTTACGTAGCAGTGACGAACCGACCGGCATCCGCAGCGGGCGGACGCCGTCCACTTCGGCAGATTCGCGTCCCATCTGGACCCAGTAGCCGTACAGCAAGTCCTCGGTGCTGCCGACGACCCTGTTGGTGCGTCTGGCTTCGCCCATTTCGACCGCTTCGCTGATGACCGGCGCGTGGTCGACGCGGTTGGCGACGATCGAGAAACGCAACTGGCCGGCGTCCTCAACCAGTTTTTTGATCCGGTCGACCTCCCGCTGGTCGACCTCCGGAACGATGATCTCGATCTGGGACTCGCCATAGGGGCGGATAATGATTTCTTGGGTGCCGCTCGGGTTGAGGCGGCGGATCAGCGGTTCCACCAGGTCTTGGCTGGTGATCGGGGTACCGGACGCTTCACTGAGTTCCCGTTGCTTTTCGGGGTCGATCTCGTAGACCAAGATCGTTCCGCCGCGAAGATCGACGCCGAGGCCGGGTAAGCGGTTGGACAGCGTCACGGCACTGGCGGTAATTGCCAGAAGGATGAAGCCGAAACGCGTGCCGCTGTTGGGCATCTTCAGCCACTTGGCGAGGTACTTCCCGACGATGAACGGCAAAATCAGGACGCCAGCGGCGACCAGCAGCATCACCCACTGAGTCCCCGATATCTCGCGGGTGACTTGGTTGGTTTGGACGAGTAGCTCCGTCGTGAATCCCAGCGGCTGGAAACCGGTCCCGGCGGTCTCGGACAACTGGTCCGCCCTCGCCGGGGAGCTCGACGTTAACTGCTGAGCAGCCTCCGCCGAAAGTTGGTTCGAAAAGCCCAAGAAGCCCGAGTAGAGTGAGCCCGGCAAGTGTGAAAGGGGAAGATCCATCGTGGTTTCTAAAACTGCGGGGTGGTTCCTGGGCGACTGGGGGGCCGCCGTGGGGTGAATGGGGAACGGTCAACTACTTCGACGAATCCCGGTCGGAGTTGGCCTTCAAACTCGGAGTGGATGATTTGTCTTTTCCCGACGCTTTGGCCGCACTGGGGCTGTTGGCCAAGACGGTGATGATGGCGGAGCGGTTGATCTTCACACGGGTATTTCCCCCCTCGTCAATCTTCAGCGTGACGACGTCACTGTCGGGAGGGGCTGAAACGACGACGGCGTGAAGCCCACCGGCGGTGACGACCCGATCATTTTTCTGGATGCTGGCAAGCATCTTTGCCTCTTCCGCTTTGCGTCGCTTTTCGGGCATCAGGAAAGTGACGTAAAAGACGGCCAACAGACCGACCGGAAGTAACAGCGGATTACTGAGAAAACGTTGGATGAACGGCGCTTCTGGCTCACCAGCTTGAGCGATCATCGAGCCCATTTCCGCTGCCGTCGGTCCCGCCGTCAGGTAACATGGAAGTGTAATAAGAGCGTTTCCGGCGGCTTCGATCGGCTGGCACAGTCCACCGACGCGCATTAACTGACCGGCCACAGACGGCGAGGCGAAATCAACCCAGAGTGTCAGATCAGACAGAAGCAAGTCGGTCAAGAAGAACAAGGAGATTCCTGCACGTGATAAACGGCGACGGTGGCACGGCAAATCGCCGCAACGGGGCTCGAAGCAATGCGGCATGATATGGAAGCCCAAAATTCGCCACAAGCCCAGCCGGAGGCCGATCGCCCCCGCCGTGACGCTGCCGTGACGCCCGTCCCCCTTTCACCGGAAGACGCCAGCCGGGTGGCCGGCTCGGAAGGGCCGAGTCATGAACCGAACGACGGACGGAATGACGAGCCGAATCGTGGACCGAGGATATCGGCCGAACAGAAGATACCGGCCGAACAGGGAGTGTCAGCCGAACAGGGGATATCGGCGGAGCAGGGGATATCGGCGGAGCAGGG
>JGI12210J13797_10466010_pt1 | contig 19171 bp, 16 predicted proteins | sample ElkSlonscriptome_3_FD_13797 | JGI IMG/M metagenome (IMG submission 13797)
TGGTGATTTCCGAAAAGATCGGCAGCTGGTTGGTTTCCTGGAAGCCGCCAAGCCCCATGGTCGCGGTGCCGGACTCCGGCGCGATCATCACCACCGGGCTGTGCGCCCAGTATGCAGCGGCGATGGCGGTCACGAAATTGGTGACGCCGGGGCCGTTCTGAGCCATGCAGACACCGTGGCGGCCGCTCACCCGGGAATAGCCGTCGGCCATGTGGCCGGCACCCTGCTCGTGGACGATGGGGACATAGCGGATACCCGCCGCCGGGAAGATGTCGAGCGCGTCCATGCATGCCGAACCAACGATTCCGAACACCTCTGTCACACCATTGGCGACCAGTGTTTCCACAAACGCTTCACTTGGTGTCATGAGCGTCATTGTCCGCTTCTCCTCCCACCTCGTCCTGACTGAATAGAATTCTTATGTCGCAACCTCTGGTACATTCATCTGCTCGAGCGCCGTATTTCGCTCGTTCGATACCCGCCAGTTGATCGCATATTTCATGCTCTCATAGATCATCAGAGCATTCAATAATAAAATAAAATGTCTCATTTTTGCGCGCAGCAGGGAGTCCAAAATAGATTCTTTGCTGTTGGCAATTGTATTTGTGTGCATTTTTCCGTACCCCGGAACCGCATCGGGTATGGGGACGATAGCGCCTGGATGAAAGCTACGCTGGGACGGGGTCTGGCGGTAGCGCCAGTTACCGCCATTCGCTTGCGCCAGTTTGGGGGGAGCAGTGTTACGAGAAAGGAGCCGATCTGGGTATGAAAGCTTGACAGGCTGGCCGCTGAGTCAGTCCGTGTCGCTTATGCCACCGATTTCTCGGCCTCTCGGCAAATCAGTTCCTCGATCCGGGTCGCGGCGCGGCGCAGGGCCGGAAGCCGGGTCTTGGCATCTTCCAGCGACATCCGGCGCGTCGGCGCATGGACGGTGAGCGCCGCGCAGAACTGTCCCAGAGAATTGCGGACCGGTACGGCGACGGCGATGAGTCCTTCGAGAAACTCCTCGTTATCCCAACTGAAACCGGCTGCCCGGGTCCGCGCCAGTTCCCCGAGCAGGTCCTCGGGATCGGTGATGGTAGCCGGCGTCTGCCGTTCCAGGTGCAGCCGGGAAATGACGTGGCGAACCTCGTCCTCCGGCAGGCTGCTCAGGTAGAGCTTACCGCTGGCCGTGCAATACAGCGGAACATGGGTGCCCGTCGGCAATTGCAGTTGGAGAGGCCAGCTGGACTCGACCCGATCGGCGTAGACCATACGATGGCCGTCGGGAACGGCAAGATTGCACGTCTCTTGCACTGCTTCCACCAACGACTCCAGGATGGCCTTGCGCTCCAGGTTATGGTGGGACGATCCGATGATCCAATGGGCGAAATCGAACAGGCGCGGCCCGGCCAGGAAGCGATTGCCTTCCGCCGTTTTTTCGAGGAATCGCTCGTCCAACAGCATTTGACACAGGCGATGAACGGTGGGTCGCGGAAGCTCGAGATCGTCACTCAGTTCTGCGAGGCTCAAGGGCGCGGTTGCGGCGGAGACCTTTTCCAAAATACTGAAGACTCGAAGAAACGATCGTCCTTTATCGCGTTGCATCTGCTCTCCCTAGGTGGCCACGCTGTCGTCGCGGGGCACGAACGTGCTGTGGCTACCACCTTTCGTAGACGCGTTCAATCATCAGGCCGACGAGACGCGTCGACCGAGCGCCAACTCCGTGACGCCCGGCTTTACCGACACGACGCTATTGCGCGACATTCGCTCCTTCATAAAACAGCAGGATCGTGGACAGCTTTGGCACCAGAGCGACCACGAACCACACAAGCAGCAAGGACACCAGATAGGGCACCGCATAGCGCACGATCTTGAGATACGGGATGCCGGTGACGCCGCTGGCAACGTAGAGGTTGAGGCCGTAGGGCGGCGTGATGAAACCGATGGACGCGCCCACCAGGAACACGACCGCGAAGTGGATGGGGTTCATGCCGATCGAGGCGGCGATCGGCGCCAGGATGGGGGCCAGGATAATCGTCACCGGAAGGCTCTCCAGGAACATGCCGACGACGAAAACGATCAGCATACACGCGGCCAGGATCGGATAGTAACCACCGAGCTGGGTGATCAATCCAGTGAGGAATTCGTTCGCGCCCAGGAGCGAGAGTAGCTGCTGCATCACCACCGAAACCGCGATCAAGGGTGCCAGAAGTCCGGTAATCTGGCCTGAACGGAAGATGACGTTCGGGAGCTTGCTGAGCTTCAATTCCCTGGTCACGAGCAGACCGGACAGAAGGCAGAAGCCCACGGTCACGCCGGCGGCCTCGGTCGGTGAAAACACACCGCCGTAAATACCGAACAGCACAATGAAAATGGCGAAAAACCCAAGATACGCGCGGGCGCCGGTCTTCATGATCCGGACCGGCTCGAATTGAATGAGATGGCCCCACTGATTGCGCTTGGCCAGCACGTAGCAGGTGATTTGCATCCCCATCACCATCATGATGCCCGGCACCAAACCGCTGACGAACAGGTCGCTGATGGACAGGTTCATCATGTAGCCATACACGATGAAGATCACACTCGGCGGAATGATGATGCCGACGGTGCCGCCGGCCGCCACGGTCGCGGCAGAGAACGAGGGTTCGTATCCGCCCTCCTTCATTTCGGGGTGCATCAGCGAGCCGATGGTGGCGGTGGTGGCGGAGTTCGAACCCGAGATGGCGGCGAACAGCCCGCACGCGGCCAGTGACGCCATGGCCAGGCCGCCCCGCATCCATCCCATTACGGCGTATGCGAAATCTGTCAGGCGTTTGGCGATGCCCGCCGCGGCGATCAAGTCACCGGTGAGGATAAACAAGGGGAGGGCCAGAAGCCCGAAAAAGTTCAGCCCTTCGTAGAGCGTGACGCCGATGTTCGCCAGCGTGAAATCGATGATCAAGCTGACGCCGACGACCCAGAAACCGATAACCAGAAAAATTGGAACCCCGATCAGAAAAAGGATCACGACACCGATCGAGATGGCGGAGATGAGCAATCCGTCCATGATACGCCCCCCCTATTCCGAAACAACGCTCATGGCCAAATCGAACGGTTCCCTCGAACGATAGGTCTTCCAATCCTCCCACAGATTCTGAGCGGCCCGGAAGATCAACAGCGCCCAGGCGACCGGCGTCGCCAAATAGAACCACCACTGCATGACGTTCGTCGTCCCCGGGACGATGGCGAAGTTCATGTGTTGAAGCTGGACCTGTTCGGTGGTGAAAGCGATGACGATGGCACCGAAAGCGGCCCACAGAACGAAATCCAGGCACAGGGTCGCGAATTGAAGGGTGTACGGCATTTTCTGGCGGAATTCGGAGAACCGCAGGTGGGATCGGGCGCGAACGTTGTACGCGGCGCCGAACCACGTAACCCAGAGAAACAGATAGACCGGAATGGTTGTGCTCCAAGCCGCCTGTTCCTTGAAGACATAACGCCTGATCACCTCGACGAATATGATCCCCGCCATGGCCAAATAGGAAATGAGGATGATGGTTTTTTCCAAATTTCGATCGATAAACCGGATCACTGGCACAGCTTCTCTCCCATCACCGGAATTTGAAATCCCGCCTGTTACGCGCGGCCGGGGCTCCCTGTTGGATTTCGGCCCGGTCCAGTTTCGCCGCTCCGACACGGTCGCCCGCTCTTTTCGGCGGGCGTTCCGTGTGGGCGAGGGTTAGGCGCCGAAGCGCCCCGCCGTTCTAACTCTACGCGGTCTCGGTTTTCCACCAGCGCCGCGGCTCGACATTCTCGGCAAGGGTGCCCGCCGGAATCTCGCGCGCGATCTTCGACATTTCCGTATAGGTGTCGATGCCGCCGGCCCATTCGTTGAGCCGCTCGCGCCATTCTTCCCAGGGTTCCGGGACGTATTGGGGAGAGCACATCTTCTCGGCTTTCTCGATTTCCTCGACGCTCAGGAAGGAGGGGCGGACACCGTTGTTGGCGAAAACCGTATCCGGCAACTGCGGGTCGGAGAAGCCTACGGTATTGATCAGCGCAGCTTCGTTGGCACCTTGAATAAGTGCCTGGGTGAAGTAAGCCGACTCCATCACGGCGTCCTGCAGTTCGCCATCGAGTTTGTCGAAAACCTTGGCGTTCATGCCGCAGTGCTCGGTTCCGCAGAAGAACTTCAGATCAACGCTTTGGGACACCACCGGGGCCATGTTCGCGTATGCCACGGCGGACGCCCAGGTTTCGGCGCCGTCGAGCAGGCCCTGCTTGAGGCCGTCGAGGGTTTCCTCCCAGGCGATGGGAACGGGATTGAGGTTCATCAGCTGCATGGCGATCCGTCCAAGCTGAGTTCCAGTGACCCGGTTCTTAGTGCCGGCCAGTTGCTCGACGCTGGTGACCAGCGGCTTGTCCTTCCATCCGAGGCCAAGCTGGATGCCGCGGAGCTCGCAATGGGTGAACAGGAACTTGACGCCATGGCGCTTTTCGAGGGGATCGCGGAGCAACTGCACGCTCTTCGGATGGTAGAAGAAGTGATACTGCGAGGCGCGCGAGGGAAACATATACGCGTAGTCGAGGACGTTCAGATACGGAGCGGAACTCGCCGAATTCTGCGTCGATGCCGCGAAAACATCGATGATGCCTTGCTGCGCCTTGCTGAGGCAGTTCAACTGCCCGCAAATCTGGTTGTTACCGATGAATTCGATCTGGATCGCGCCATCCGTGCGTTCTTCGAGGTCGCGGGTGAACTCGATAAAGCCGGCACGCTCGATCAGCATGTTCTGTTCGTTGAATCCGGATGCCCCGAATTTCAGCGTGAATTTCGGCTCTTTGCTGAACCGCTTTTCATAGGTGGAGTTGGCGGCTTGGGCCAGTCGCGGAAACGTCACGACGCCGGCGAGACTTCCGGCGGCGAGCAAGGTCGAGGTGATCCCATAGGCCTTGGTAAGCCTCAAGAGATCGCGGCGCGAAATACCCGTGAGTTTTTCCTTGAGCATGGACACCCTCCCAGATGCATAGAATGTATTCAAAAACGAAATTTTATATATCATTATTGCATTATCGATAACTGCGTGCAACAATCTTTTGGTGCGAAATCGAGCACCAAAATGCGCATTTTGCATCACAACCAATACGGGCGTGAGTCCGGGATCGGAACGGGAGGAGCAGAGATGGGAACCGGGTCGGAGCAGGAGTTCGACTATATCGTTGTCGGTGCCGGATCAGCGGGCTGCGTTGTGGCCAACCGTTTGTCTGCGGATCCCGGAAATCGCGTTCTGTTGTTAGAGGCGGGACCCAAGGACACGTACCCGTGGCTGCACATCCCGGTGGGCTATTTCAAGACGATCCACAATCCGAGATCGGACTGGTGCTACGAGACCGAGCCCGACCCCGGCGTGAACAATCGGGTGATCAAGTGGCCGCGGGGCCGCGTGCTAGGCGGTTCCAGCGCCCTCAACGGACTGCTCTACATCCGCGGCCAGAAAGAGGATTACAACGACTGGCGCCAACTCGGAAACGAAGGCTGGTCGTACGACGACGTCTTGCCCTACTTCAAGAAATCCGAGGATCAGGAGCGGGGCGCCAACGACTATCACGCCACCGGTGGGCCGCTGAAAGTCGCCAACATGCGGTTCAGCCGTCCGATCTGCGATTCCTTCGTCGACGCCTGCGTGGAACTGGGCATTCCCAAGAACGACGATTTCAACGGAAGCGATCAGGAAGGCGCCGGCTATTTCCAGCTCAATACCCATAAAGGCCTGCGGTGGAGTTCGGCGACGGCTTTTCTTAAGCCGGTCAAGGACCGGTCCAACTTGACGGTTGTGACGGATACGCTGGTGCGCGGCATCCGTTTCGAAGGCAAGAAGGCGGTCTCTGTCGACACCGATGTGGACGGTGTCCGCCAGGGTTTCAAAGCCCGGAAGGAAATCGTGCTGTCGGCGGGCGCCATCGGTTCGCCGCAGATCTTGACCCTCTCCGGTATCGGTGGCGGCGAGACACTGCAGAAACTGGACATCCCCGTCCTCAGCGACCTGCCGGGCGTCGGCGAGAATATGCAGGATCATCTGCAGATCCGCTGCATCTACAAGACCGTGGAACCGACGCTGAACGACGAGGTGAACAACCCGCTGCGCAAAGTGCTGATCGGACTTCAGTTCGTTCTCCAGCGGACCGGGCCAATGACCATGGCTGCAAGCCAAGTGTGCGCGTTCACCAAGTCCCGGCCGGGTCTGGACCGACCGGACATTCAATATCACGTACAGCCGCTCAGTGCCGACAGTCCCGGCGAGGGTCTGCACCGGTTTTCGGCTTTTACCGCCTCGGTCTGTCAACTGCGCCCGGAGAGCCGGGGACGCATTGACGTCATTTCACCTGATCCGCGCGTTTATCCCAAGATCTATGCGAACTATCTCGACTCGCCGGTTGACCAGCAAGTGGCCGTCGACGCCATGAAGCTGACGCGCAGGCTGACGGAAACGAAATCCCTGGCGAAACACATCGCCGAGCACTTGCGGCCGGGAAGGGACGTGCAGACCGATGAGCAATTCCTCGATGCCGCCCGCACGCTCGGAACGACCATCTATCACCCCACCAGCACGTGCAAGATGGGTTCGGATCCCATGGCGGTGGTCGATCAACGCCTTCGCGTGCACGGCGTGACGGGGTTGCGCATCGCCGATGCATCCATCATGCCGAACATCGTTTCGGGCAATACCCATGCGCCCGCGGTGATGATCGGCGAAAAAGTTTCGGACATGATCCTTGAAGACGCCCGCGGCGGGTAGGGTGGCCCCCGAAGTGATGTCGCGGTCGGCACCCGGCCGTTCCACCGGAAGGCCATTGGCATCGCGGCGTTCGAATATCGACGATGGCCGTGGACCCAAATGGCGCTCTCCTGGAGGGAATTGGCGGTTGAACAAAGAGCGCGGTGGAACCGTCTATGGAAATGCTCGACGTTTTGCCATTGATCATCGCCACCTTTGCGCTCGGTGCGACCATCCAGGGAGCGCTCGGGTTTGGTCTACCGCTCACGACAATGTCGCTGCTCTCCATTTTTCTCGACGTTCCGACAGCCGCGGCACTGAACACGCTTCCGATGGTGGCAGGCTTTCTCTTTCAGGCAACGCGCGGCGGCCAGATGCCCAACATAATCCGCCGCTTCTGGCCGGTGTTCATCGCCCTGGCGGCCGGAACTTGGTTCGGAGCGATGCTGATCTCGGTCTTGGACCCCCGGTGGCTTCTCGGCATCCTAGGCGTCATCGTGCTCCTGTTCTGTTTCATCAGCTTTTTCCATCCCGCGCTGCGCCTTTCCCCTCGTATGGAGAGGCCGGTGGGTGCCGCCGTCGGGTTTGCCTCAGGTGTCACCGGCGGCGTATCCACGGTTCATGGTCCGCCCTTGATCCTTTATGTCGTCGCTCTGCGTCTGGAGAGAGAGGATTTTGTCGCGGCGCTCGGCACTTTCTTCTTGCTGGGCAGCATCTTCATGGCGATCGCTTTTATGGAGCAGGGCGTCCTGACCCGCGAAAACGCGCCTTGGTCTCTTGTATGCGTTATACCGGTGCTCGCCTGCATGTGGTTGGGACAGCGTTTGGGCCGTCTGATCGACCGGGATCGGTTCCGCAAAATCGTGTTGTTCGCGCTTTTGCTGCTTGGATTGAATTTACTGAGAAGAGCGGTTTGGTGACCATGATTGCTACCGTCACCGCTCGTAGGAGGATCGGTATGAGTTACAAGGAACTCTTCGTGCATTTGGACAGCACGGAACGAAGTGACGATCGGCGAGAAATCGCCTTGGATTTCGCCCGCCGATTCGACGCGAGCGTGTTCGGCATGTTTGGCGAATGCGATCCGTACCTCGCAAACCTTGCTTCCAGAAACATCGATGCCATGTTCGTCGAGTCGGCCGCGCGCGCCGAGTCCGTATTCAAGGAGAGAGCCGCGGAGTTTGGCGTGACCGCGCACTGGGAGTCGTCGATTTTTCGGCGGGACAGCGCCCTCATCAAAGCGGTCGCGTTTGCTGCCCGCCATTGCGATCTCGCCGTTCTCGGTCAGCACAATCCGAGCGAAACGGGGTCCGGGATCCCGGCGGAATTGGTGGAGCAGGTGGTCATTCATACCGGGCGACCGTCACTGATTGTTCCGTATTCCGGTGAGCTGGAGGGGATCGGGCGACGGATCATGATCGGATGGAACGCCGGACGAGAGGCGGTAAGAGCCGTGCAAGACGCGCTTCCGTTCCTCCAGGCGGCCCAGGAGGTTACGCTGGTCTCGGTCAACCCGAGGCAAGAGGAGAGAGGCCACGGCGACGTGCCGGGCGCGGACATGGCCCGACATCTTCAGGCCCACGGCGTGACAGCAGGCGTGGAAACGCGCGAGATCGAAGGAATGAGTCCCATGGAGACGTTGCTATCGCACGGCGTGTCGCGCGGCGCCGACCTTCTCGTCGTCGGCGCGCATGGTCATTACGGATTTCCCGATCTGCTGCGCGGAAGCGGCACGAAACACCTCCTCAAGCACATGACCATCCCCGTCCTGATGTCACACTAGAGCGTGCCATCTAAAGGCGCTCGTCGCGGAGGTAGTACCATTTGTAGAGGAAGCGTTGACCGATCCGCCGGAAGGGCGCGAGCGGTTCCCCGGGAAGTTGCGACCTGAAGATCGGCAAATCGAGCTTGTCGCCTTTGCCGGCGATCATTTCCGCCATCCGTCGTCCGCCCTGTGCCGAGTACATGACACCGTTTCCGCCGTAACCAAGGGCATAGAACATGGTTTCTCGCGGAACCGGCTGAACGACGCGCGGCATCATGTCGTGGCTGACGTCGACCCAACCCCACCATGAATAGTCGATATCAATGCCCTTGAGCGCCGGAAACTTGCGGTTCAACCCGTCGAGAAGCACCTTGAGATGGCGCGGATTGGCGGCGTCGGCACCGTGGATGGCGCTGCGGCTGCCGATTTGCACCCGGTCGTCGGGCAGCAAGCGGTAGTAATGGCGCAGCGTCCGCGTGTCGGTAATCACCAGGGTCGAGAGGAAGTTGCAGGCTTCCTTTTCCGCCGAGGTCAGCGGCCGCGTGACGACGGAATTCGACAGGATCGGCATCAGCCGGTTCTTGAGAAGCGGGTGCAATTCCTGGCTGGTATAGCCGCCGGTGGCGACACCCACCGCCCGGGCCCGAACGGTCCCGCCGGGCGTGCGAAGGGAGTGGACGCCGTCGCGCGTCTGCCAACCCGTCACCGGACTGCAGGGATGAACCTTGGCGCCGAGCGCGCGCGCCTTTCTCATGTAGCCGTATGCCAGCTTGAGCGGGTGTACGCCGATGCCCTCGGGTTCGAGCATGGCGCCGACAGCCTCGGCCTCATGGACGTAGTCCCGGTGCAACTCATCCTTTTCCAGGATTCGCGTCTTGTATCCGAAGACCTCGTTGTGAACCCGCACCTCGGACCTAAGCTTTTCCATCGCCTCCGGACGATGGGCGTTATACAGATGCCCGTCGCGCTGTGCATCGCAGTCGATGTCTTCGATCAGATACTTGAAGGTGTCGAAACCTTGCTGGATTTCGGCGTGCATCTTCAAGGCAGTTTGAAGTCCCCAGCGCTGAATCCATTGCGACCGGGTCAGCCGGCCCGACGCATTTTGCGCCTGACCGCCGTTGCGGCTGGTACACCCCCAGACCACTTGATTGGCCTCGAGAACGTGCGCCTTGATGCCGTGCTCTTCGGCCAGGAAGAGGGCGCACGAAAGTCCCGTAAAGCCGGATCCGATAATGGCCACATCCACGTCGATATCTTGGTCGACCGGGCCATCGTCCTCCGGTGGCGCGCCGGCGGTGTCGATCCAATAGGTCGGCGCATAGGCTCGGCCGTGACCGGGATTGATCGCGACCAGGGGATCGTAGCCAGGATCATAGGGGCTTAATTGCCCCGGGTTGACACGCAATTGCTCAGCCATGCGATCGCCCTTTTCTCGAATAGAGCCTGCAAAAACCGGTCCGTCAGCGCCGTTACGGGGAAAGGGGCGGCCGGTCCTTCCGGAAAGCGTTCTTGATCGCGATTTTTCCGTCCCTGAAAGTGAAAATGTCGCACCCCCGGGCTTCGATTTTCGACCCGTCCGCCTTGGTGCCGATGAACGTCCACTCGGAGACACCGTTGTTGTCGGCGACAAAGTGCTGTCCGTCCGCCCACTGAGCGTCGGGGAATGTCGCCCAAACCTGCTCGAACGCATCGCCTACGGCCTTGTGGCCGACAAACTGCGCGCCGTAAACGTCCGGCCCGCCGGCGGCGTTGAAGATGCAATCTTCAGTCATGAAGGAAAGAATGGTTTTGACATCGTGGCGATTGAAGGCGTCCGAAAACGCCGCCAAATCCTGCGCGGTCAATTGCTTGGTGTCACCCGGCATCGGAGTCCTCTTTGTGTTGGTAATTTGGCGGCGGGCTTCAGAGACTCCGTCTCGGGTCCGGAACCGGTCCGAGCACGCCGTTCTCTTATTCTCACGCTAAGCCGGGATGAATAGGTGTGGTAGCGCCAGATAACGGCATTCGCTGGTGCCAGTACCCTGCCGTGGGCCACCTACGCTACAGAGGTCATCAATTGTCGAAGGTGCGTCCGGACTGGGGTTCCAGTTCGTTTATGACGGCGCCGAGTTCACGGATCCCCTGCTCTATGCGTTCTTCGGGGATCGATGAGAACCCAATCCGAAAATGGTTAACGGGGGCATCTTGCATCATGAAGAAAACATCGCCGCGCTCGATCAAAACGCCCCTTTCCTCGGCCTTTTGCGCCAATTGGCGACAGTCGAGCCATTTCGGTCCGTGAACCCAGCAGGACGCGCCTCCCGATACCGGCTCGAAAGTCACCTGGGGCAAGTGGCGGGACAAGGCGTCCGTAAGAACATGAGCGCGCCTGTTGTAAATTTGGGAGAGGCGGCGTGTGAGCGAGTCGTGATGACCGAGTGACAGGAACAGCGAGAACGAGCGCTGAATGAAAGTCGCGGGGTGTCGCACCATCAAGCGGCGAAGCGCGCGTACCTCGCTAATGAGTTCCTTGGATCCGACGATGTAGCCAAGCCGAAGGCCCGGCGCAAAACTCTTCGAGAGGCTGCCGATATAGACAACTCTGCCATTCTGATCGAGGCTCTTGAGCGCGGGTTTCGGTTTTCCCGAATAACAGTTCTCGGTTTCGTAATCGTCCTCGAAAAGGATGATGTCCTCTTCCTCGGCGATCCTCAGCAGTTCCTGGCGCCGCTCCAACGGCATGGTGGCCGTGGTCGGGCATTGATGACTGGGCGTTACGTAGACATAGTCGCAATCACGCAACGGACCATCCGGCACCAACCCCTGTTCGTCAACGCCCAATCCGACCGTGCGGAAGGTGCGGCTGGCAAAAATGTTTCGAGCGTCCGGATAGCCCGGATCTTCAACGCCGACCGTGGTTTGCGCCGTAACCAGAAGATCCGCCAATAGATACAGCGCCTGTTGGGCACCGATGGTAACGACGATTTCGTCGGCGGCCGCGCGCAGGCCGCGGCGCGGCAGGACCCGCGTGCGAATTTGCTCAACGAGGGACGAATCATCCCTCGTGATATGGTCCGGCGCCCAGTCGCGGATCTCCATGACGCCCAGCCCTTTCCGGCAGCACTCCCGCCAATCTGCGGTGGGAAAGAGGGACGCGTCGAACTGGCCGTAAATGAACGGATAGGGATAGTTCTGCCAATTGGGGTTCTTTTCGATATTGCGCTGGCTCGAGGGTTTGAAGCGAAATCGCGAGCTCCAATCCCGGGTCGGGGTATTTGTCGACGGGGGGGGCGCCTCAAGATCGATCCGGCCTTCCAGGATCTCCGGATTGACAAAATAGCCGCTACGCTCGCGCGGAATGATAAACCCTTCGTCGGCAAGCTGCTGATAGGCGAGCACCACCGTATTTCGGGCGACACCCAGCTGTTCGGCCAACTTGCGGCACGACGTGAGCGACGTGCATGGCGGCAGCTGTTGATCGAGGATGGCGGTGACCATCATCTGACGGATGCGGCTTTGGAGGTTCAATCCCTCCTCACAGCAATCCAAGAAAAGCTGCGACCACATTACCTCCGACGACCGTGACAAACGGTTTGGCATTGTGTGTTCTCCCACAAATAGGGATTTGCGGTCGCTTGACGCCCAACTCCCTGGCGCGCCCTCGCCTCTTCTTGCGTTATTGGCTCATATGGTGGCGCGTTATTTGCCGAACAAGAAAGTTGTTCCTGCTATGGAACGGTGCCGCATTCGGCAGGGACATGTCGACCCTTTAATCTCCAATCTCCGCCCCGCGGCGGTACAGGCGTACGCGCGGCGCCGAATTCTCTCATCAGGGCCCAGATTGGTTCGACCTCGTCGGTCCAGGTGCCGCCGTATCGATACAACGCAATCGACAAATCGGCGCTTACGAGATGATCTTCCAATGAGACGAGATCTCCACCACGGATCTCTTGCTCCACCAGGGACTCCGGCAGCCACGCAAAACCCATTCCTGCCATGGCCAGCTCTTTCACGCCAACCGTGAAGGCCGACTCGCACGCAACGCTGACCGTGTACTTCTCGAGAAGATCGCTGAGGCACTCCCGCTCCACGATACTTCCCAAGTGGCTCTCTCGAGGGAGACGAAGCATCGCTAGATGGCATCCTTCGGCGAGGGTTTCACTGTCATAGAGATTGGGCGCGGAGACCGGTATGAGGCGATCGAGACCGAGGACCAAACGATCCAAGCCGGGCAAAACCTGGTCCACCCGGTCCGCAGGCGTGTCGTAGCACAGCAGCATCTGGGCGGCGCCATCTCTCATCAGATCCGCCCCCACTGCCCGATTGACCGACCGCAGACGGATCGAGAAATCCAGCCGCGCTTCCCTGAGAACGTTAAGCAGTCCCGGAAACACGGTAATGGTCAGGGTATGTTGAGTGGCGATGGCAATTCGATGCCTTGCCTCCTCTTCGCGTTGGATATCGCTCCGCAATTCGAGAATGCGCGCCACGAGCTGTTGAACTTCTGGCACGAATTGAACGGCGTTGGGAAGAAGCTTCACCGGGTAGCTGCTGCGGTCGACCAGTGGAACATCAAGCCACTGTTCGAGCTTCTGAATTCTTCGGGAGAAGGCCGGCTGCGTCACGTTGCGACGCTCGGCGCCCTTGGAGAAACTCCCGCAGTCTGCGAGCGTCAGAAAATCCTCGAGCCACTTCAGTTCCATCTCAACACCCTGTTGATACTTAAACTATGCCGAAAAGTATGAATCATAAACCATATTGGCATTGGACAAAGCATCAACATGTCGTTTCAATTTAACAACAATAATTCTGCCGGCTGGCGCTTTCCAAAACCGTGAATGTTTGAAAAGCCGGAGGTTTCGGCAAGCCGCCGCGAAACGAAGCATCATTCCGGCAGCATAACGTTCCTCGCTGCAACTGGCGAGGAGGTCATGCAAAACCGTATGCATAGGGAGGATGTAGGGTGGATCTATCTCGGTTTCCAAGCGCGAGTTCTGCGTTGCCGAAGCTCTCAAGCAGGGGGCGGACGCGCTCATTACGCGCGGCGCAGTCCAGTCCAAACATTGTCGCCTGACCCCAAAATCTGGGCAGCTTGAGAACCCAAAAGGGAAATCTGCGCTCCAAAAGAGGGGCGCAGGCTAAATACAGCTCTAGAGAGGAGGTACATATCAATGAAGATCATCCGCAGGTCTGTGTTGGCGATGCTGGCCGCACCATTCATCGCCGTGGCCGGGCTGTCGTCCGCTCCGGTCCAGGCCGCCGACGTTGTCATCAAGCTGGCCCATCCAAACGTACCCCAGCATCCGATGGGCGAGGGCTTCGAGTACTTTAAGGAGCTCGTCGAGAAACGCAGTGACGGCGAAATTCGGGTCGACATCTTCGACAGCAGCAAATTCGGCAATTTCGATAGCGTCATCCAGGGTCTGCAGACCGGGCTGCTCCAGATGGGCTCGGCCTCGGGCCCCAACTTGGCGCCGTTTTCCGATGCCTTCCTGATCTTCGACATGCCCTTCCTGTTTCCCAGCTACGAGGCCAGCGATCTGATTACCGACGGTCCAATCGGACAGAACGCCGCCAAGGCTTTGGAGAAAACCGGGATTATCGGTCTCGGTTACATCGAGATCGGCTTCAGGCACGTCTTCAACAATCAACGCCCCGTCGAAAAGCTGGAGGATGCCGAGGGCCTCAAGATCCGGGCCTCCGGCAGCAAAGCCCACGTCGCGACGCTTCAGGCGCTGGGCATGAACGCCACACCGATCGCATGGGGCGAAGTTTACACGGCCCTGCAGCAGAAGACCGTGGACGGTATCGACATCGACCTCAACCTGGCCTGGTTCAACAACTTCCCGGAAGTGAACAAGAACCTGACACTGGTCGGCAGCATCTACAGCCCGCACTTGGTTATGATCAGCAAGATGTTTTACGAAAGCCTCACCCCCGAGCAGCAAGTACTGATCACGGAAGCCTTCGAGGAAATGAAGATTTTCGAGCGTAATAAGATCCGGGAAAACGAAAAGATGATCATCGAGAAGATGAAGGAAAGCGGCGTACAGATCGTCGAGCTCAGCCCGGAAGAGAGGGCACGCTGGGCCGAGGCAACGAAGGTCGTTTACGAGGAATACGAAGACCGCATTGGCAAGGACGTGATCGAAGAGGCCCGCAAAACCATGGCCGGGAAATAGCCACGGCGGCAACTAAGCGATGGCCGGCCGCGGGCCGGCCATCGCCCTTGCGTCACAAACCTGTAGGTGGGGAGGCAGCGTTATGACGGTCAAATCCATCCTGAACCGGATGGAGGAAATCGTGTCCTCTATCTGTCTGGTCGGCATGACCCTGATCATCGGCATGCAGGTCTTCAACCGGTATGTCCTGGAGCAGTCGCTCGACTGGTCCGAAGAACTGGGGCGGTATCTGTTTATTTGGGCGGTGTACGTGGGTTGCAGCTACGCCATGAAGGAAGACCGCCACCTCGAAGTGACGATCATCCGAAACTATGCCAGCCCCCGGGCGAATAAGTTCATTGTCGCCACCACCCTCTTTCTGACGATCGTCTTCTGCCTGTTCTGTGTGGTTTACGGCATCCAGATGATGCAACTCCTGATGACCACCGGACAAAACACGCCGGCGCTGGAGATCAAGATGTACTGGATCTTCGCCGCGGTTCCCGTCGGTCTCGGACTTATGGCTTTGAGAGCCGGTGTACGATTTTGGGAGCTCATTTCCTCCAAGGAACCGCCGGCCGCCTTCGACCCGACAAAATCAATATAGCGGGGCGGATCGGACGTATGGATGCCAAATGTCCGATCTAGACCACTAGCTGGAGCTTTGCCATGGCAACGACGGTCGTCCTCATTTTCGTCTTTCTGGCGGTTTTCCTCATCCTCAGTGTGCCCATCGGGGTCGCCATCGGCCTGAGTGTCCTCGTCGGGATGTTCGCCGGGAACATGCCCTCGGCGTTTCTCATTCAGAAGATGATCACCGCTCTGGATGCCTTCCCGCTCATGGCCGTTCCGTTTTTCATCATGGCCGGCGAAATCATGCAGAAAGGGAGCATGGCTCAACGGCTGCTGGAATTGTCGCGATGCCTGGTGGGGCACATCACCGGCGGTATGGCCCACATCTCCGTGCTGACCGCCATGTTCTTCGGCGCCCTCAGCGGCTCGGCGCCGGCCACGGTTGCCGCGGTGGGGGGCATTATGATTCCCTCCATGAAGAAGGAGGGCTACGACCTGCCATACGCGACGGCGGTGAACACGTCGGCGGGCTGCCTCGGGGTGATGATTCCGCCCAGCGTACCGCTGATTATTTACGGCACGACCGCCGGCGTATCGGTGGGCGACCTTTTCATTGCCGGCATTGTTCCCGGCATTTTCGTCGGCATCTTCTTGATGGTGACGTCGTATATCATCGCCAAAAAGCGCGGCTACAAGGGTACGGGAGAGCGGAGCTCGGTTAACGAAACCCTGGTTGCCCTGAAGAACTCCATACACGCACTTTTGGTGCCGGTCATCGTGCTCGGCGGCATCTACGGCGGTATCATGACCCCCACCGAGGCGGGCGTCGTGGCCGTGATCTATTCGTTTCTCGTGGAAGGTGTTCTTCTCCGTCATCTGACCTGGCCCCAAGTATGGGAAATCCTCAGGAGCACGGCGCTCACGACCGCAACGATCTTTCTTGTCGTGGCGACGGCGACCGCGCTCGGGCAAATACTGCTGTTCAACAACGTGCCGGACATGATGGTGAAGTTGCTCGTGGGGATTACCGATAATCCATACCTGCTCATTCCCATCATCATCGTCTTCCTGATCGTCATGGGCACGTTCATGGATGCCTTGGCCAATATCCTCATCCTGACGCCCCTGCTGCTCCCCGTGGTCAAACACATCGGAATGGACCCGGTGCATTTCGGAATCGTGATGATCGTCACCGTGTCCATGGGTTTCCTCACCCCTCCCGTGGGGGTGAACCTGTTCGTCGGCTGTGGCATCAGCAAAATCAGCATCGAGCGGCTGAGCGTCGCGGTGCTGCCGTTCCTGGGCGCCATGATCATCGCCGTGCTGTTCTTGGTCTTCGTGCCCCAGCTTAGTCTAGGACTTCTCGGTCTCAAGGGATGATCACCCCAAATCTCGCAAATGACGTTTGGGGAAAGAATCATTCATGACCGTTTTGGCGCCCGATCCGATGGTCCACGGGGGCCTCGCGGAATTCGCCGCTAGGTTCCGGCGGCGAGAAATCACCGCGCGGTCGACGGCGGAGATCTACCTCGACCGGATCGCCGTCTTGAATCCCAAATTGGATGCTTACATCCACGTGGCTGGTGACAGCGCTCTCGAAGCCGCAAGCGGTATCGACCGGCTATTGGCTGCGGGTACCGACCTCGGCCCCCTTATGGGCGTACCGGTGGCCATTAAGGACCTTTTCGCCGTCACCGGTATGCCGACCCGGGCGGGTTCCAATTTGGACCTGACTGACTGCATCGGGCCCGAGGGCGGCTTCGTGAAGGCGCTGAAACGCGCCGGGTGCGTCATTCTCGGCAAGACCAGAACGATCGAGTTCGCGGCGGGCGGCCAGAACGTCATCCATCCGACCCCGTGGAACCCCAGCGACCTGGAAACCAAGCGGACACCGGGGGGCTCCAGTCACGGTTCGGCCGTGGCCATGGCCGCAGGCCTTTGCGGCTTCGCCGTCGGTTCGGACACCGGCGGTTCGGTGCGGGCACCCGCGGCGCTGTGCGGGGTATTCGGCCTGAAGACCACTTATGGCCTGTGGCCGCTAGACGGAATATTCCCGCTGTGTCCGAGCATGGATACCGTGGGTATTCTGACCCGGTCGGCGGCGGATGCCGCATTGGTCTACACGGCGCTTTGCGGGAACAGGCCCTCGCCTCTTCCTTCCCTCTCCGGGGTGAGACTAGGTCTGCCTGACACTTATTTCTTCGACGACCTTGATCCTGAGGTGGCGTCCTGCAGCGAGACCGCCCTTTCGCTGTTGGAGGAAGAAGGCGCACGATTGGTCCCCGTCGCATTCCCGGAAGCGGAAGAGATTATCGAGGTGTTCTCCGGTTTGGTCTCCGCCAACCTGCTCGCGACGTTGGGCCGGGACCGATTCCTCGCCAGCCGCGAGTCCATCGACCCTGTTGCCGTCAACCGGCTCATGACGGCGTTCGACTTGCCCGCGACGGAATACATCCGTCTTTCCCGCCGTCGCGAGTACCTGGCCCGCATCTGCGGGGAGCGCTTGGCCGGGCTGGACGGTTTGCTGTGTCCGACGGCGCCGCTGCTGCCCCGTCTCGTGTCCGAATGCTCGACAACGGAGACCGCGAGCGACTTCACCGCCAGGTCACTTCGCAACACAAGGCCCGCAAACGTCTGCAATCAGTGCGCCGCCAGCATCCCGATCCACGCCCTGGGCTCCCGACTGCCGGTGGCGCTGCAAGTTTCGATGAGCCCAAACCGAGAGAAGAGACTGCTGGCAATGGCGATGGCTATCGAGGAACGGATTGGACAAACCGCCTGAACACCTTAGTGATATCGAAACTATGTCGAAAAGTATGAATCATGAAAAATATTGGCATTGGACAAACCACCAACATTTCGTTTCAATTCACCAACGATGGCTCCGCCGACAGGTGCTGCGTGAAGCCATGAGTGACTGAAAAGCCTATAAAATCGGTGGACAGTTGCGGAACGAAGCATGAACGGTTCAGCAGAAGATTTCTTGCTGTCCCAACCGCTGTCGCCATGCAAAACTGTATGTATAGGGAGGATTGAAGGTGGATCTATCTCGGTTTCCAAGGTTGAGCTTCGCGCATCTTCCGACGCCGCTGGAACCCATGGAGAACCTCACGAAGGAACTCGGCGGGCCAAACCTTTGGATCAAGCGAGATGACTGCACCGGACTGGCCAGCGGCGGCAACAAGACGCGCAAGCTCGAGTATTTGATGGCGGACGCCGTGGACAAGGGCGCGGACACCATCATCACGCAGGGTGCCACGCAGTCCAACCACGCGCGGCAAACCGTTGCGATCGCGTCGCGGATGGGAATGGAATGCCATATCCTTCTAGAGGACCGCACCGGCAGCAAGGAGAAGAATTACAATTACAACGGCAACGTCTTTCTGGATTTGCTGTTCGGCGGCAAGCTGAGCAAGCGTCCGGCGGGTGCCGACATGGACGCCGAAATGGCCGATCTGGCGGAACAATTGCGGCGAGAGGGCCGCACGCCCTACATCATCCCCGGCGGCGGCTCCAACGAAATCGGCGCCCTCGGCTACGTGAACGCGGCGTTGGAGTTGGTTGAACAAGCCGCGGCGATGAACCTGCGCATGGACCATGTCGTGCACGCCACCGGCAGCACCGGAACGCAAGCGGGGCTGGTGACCGGTTTACAGGGGGCGGGCAGTGCCGCTCACCTTCTCGGTATCGGTGTCCGCGCCCCGAGACCAAAGCAGGAAGAGAACGTCTTCAAGCTGGCACAGAAGGTGTGCGCGCATATCGGCCAGCCGGACCTTGTCAAGCGAGAGCACGTGGTCGCCAATTGTGATTATGTGGGTGACGGATACGGCCTGCCCACCGATGGCATGGTCGAGGCGGTGACCATGATGGCGCGATTGGAGGCCATCCTTCTCGATCCCGTTTACTCCGGTAAAGGCATGGCGGGCCTGATCGACCTGATCCGCAAGGGGCAG
>JGI12210J13797_11281860_pt1 | contig 19165 bp, 18 predicted proteins | sample ElkSlonscriptome_3_FD_13797 | JGI IMG/M metagenome (IMG submission 13797)
GCCAACTCCGCTTGAAATACCGCTTCTAGTGGCTCAGGTAGCTCGATGAGCCAATCAATAAATCGATACAACTCTAGAATATCGTCTCGTTCATAGCCCTGCTCATATAGCCGTCGGGTCAAGCGGAGCTTCCAGTCTTTGCGACTGAACACATCTTGACTCGTCTCCCTCGCTTTGAGATGTGCCATCACCACCGTCGAAAAAGGATTGCGGTTAGCTTCCAGGGCTGACCAGTCCTCAGCGTAGTCCAAGAGTTTCACCATCGGAAAGCAAAATCGGACTTCACAGCCCAAGATGCTGGTCTCATAAGTATGCGGTCGCCAACGAGGACGATCATCTGCCAAAACTGCCAAGCTAACAACCGGGCGATTGTATCGATCGCACAATCGATAGTTGTAGACATACATCCGCTGGGCAAACTCGGCTTGGTATTGACTCTGCACCTCAATATGGATCAAAAGCCAAGTTTCAGTGCCATCTACGAGCCACGCTTTGACGAGCTTATCAGCCCAGCGGCGACCCACATCGGCATCTCGCACGATTTGCTGTAGCTCGGTGTCGAGAAATTCGGGGTCGCGCTGCATATCAATGTGAGGAGCGATCGCCGGGAAGAAAAATGCCATAAACTCACGGAAGTAAAGCTCGATGGCTTCTTTCCAGGGAGAATCGTAATCAGCGCGAACATCTGTCATCCAAGAGAAGAGGTAGTTATTTTGTACTGATTTTATCAGACTATGAGCTACCATTGAGTTTATTGAGCGATCAGTGATTCAACCAAAATGGAATGAAAGCCCCAGATGACCCAGAAAAACTTGTTACGAGGTGAAAAATTATAAAATTGGGCGATCGCTCCAGAATTATTGCGTACTTCTGTTAATCTTCTACACGCTCTGTATTCCCTGACTTGATCCAGCCTTCAACACCGCTGCCCGGAAGCCGTACGTTTTGCCAAACTCCATCACTGCTTTCCGACAACACAATGACACGCTCGTTGTAGTCAATACCTCCAATGCGAGTCGTTTCTACACTGGGGCCTTCCCGCAGCACCATCCCAATCGGCTGGGCAATCCGAGCTTGAAACGACCCTTCTGGGAGCGGTTCTTCCTCTGAGGCGGGTTCAGGAGCGGGAGGGGGAGTCGGCGGTGTTTCCTCCTCTGATCCTGCAGAGGCTTCTACCTCTTCGGGAAGGTTGCCGCTCCCCTCTGCACCGAGGTTTTCTTCTGGAAAAATGGGTTTTGGGGGCAATTCAGAGAGTCGGGTCATGACGTAGCGAGCCGCTGATCCTCCAGCCATGAAGAGGAGGGCGATCGCCACCAAAATGCCAGTCACAAATTTAACGAGCCCAAACCAACTCATAGCTTTAACGAGAGGAACTACAGACGGTCGCCAAGTGTACCTTTGCGAGATGCGAGTCGGGCGCGGCCTGACGCGGCCCAATCTTGTAGGAACTGGATTTGTTCTTTCGCAGTGCGGGCAAGGGGAACAATTTGGCTAGCCGCTTCTAGAATATCCTCAGTTGTGAAATCTCGCTCTTGACTAAACGCAATATGCATCGCTTCGATCAAAATCTGCTCGATTTCAGCCCCCGAAAAATCAGGCGTTTCATAAGCTAAACGATTAATGTCATAGGCTTGGAGATTATGAGGTCTAAGTCGCGATAGGTGAACCGAAAAAATCGCGCATCGTTCATCTTGGCTTGGCAGCCCGACAAAGAAAATTTCGTCGAAGCGTCCCCGCCTCAATATCTCTGCGGGTAAAGACTGCACATTGTTTGCCGTCGCTACCACAAAAACGGGGGATGACTTTTCTGCAAGCCATGTGATAAATGTGCCAAACACACGATTCGCTGTGCCTGAATCTCCCCGACCTTCGACCCCAGAAAATGCCTTGTCAATCTCATCGATCCAAAGCACACATGGGGCTAGCGCCTCAGATAGCTGAATCATCTGGCGGGTGCGAGATTCAGATTCTCCGACTAAACCAGCAAAAAGACGACCCACGTCCAGACGTAGCAATGGTAGATGCCAGTGGTGGGCGATCGCCTTTGCCGTCAGAGACTTCCCTGTGCCCTGAATACCAACAAGCAGCAGTCCTCTAGGATAGGGCAGGCCGTATTGACGAGCCTTTTCTGAAAACGCTCCGCCTCGTCGAATCAGCCATTCTTTGAGATTATCAAGTCCGCCAATATCGGTAATTTGTTCTCGAGACGCGTAGAAATCTAGAATCTGGGTTTGGCGGATTGTCTGTCGCTTTTCTTCTAAAACCAGTTCTAGATCTTCGGAGGTGAGCTTGCCATGGCTGGCGATCGCCCGAGCAATAATGCGTCGAATTCGCTCAATCGATAATCCTTGGCATGAGCGCACCAAATCTTCGAACACAGAATCGGGAGGAGGACCTCCTAGAGCGGAGAGAAGACGACTCAACTCTTCTCGAATTTCGTCAGTAGTGGGTAGGGGAAATTCGAGAATCGTCATGATTTCGCCCAAATCTGAAGGGATTTGAATCTGGGGAGAGACAATGACGATATTTTTAGGCTGAGATTTCATTAGCCGTGCGAGATTGCGCAGCTTACGTGCGATCGCAATATCATCCAAAAATCGATGAAAATCTCGAAGAATGAAGATAGCCGGAGCTGAAGACGGCAGTTTTTCAACAAGCTCTAGCGCCTGCAACGGGTTCCGCTGAGCAAACCCAGCGTCATTTGGATTGCCCTGATAGCCATCTACAAAGTCCCAGGTATAGACTCCACGGTTGCCCTGCTTTTGAGCGCATTGGGCGATCGCTGTTTCTATGCGCTCCTCTTCCAACGTCGCCACATATAGCAGTGGATATCGAGCTCTCAAAAGTAATTCAAACTCGTCCAAAAACGCCATTCTATTGCGTATATATCCTGCTTGCTACGGGTTAGTTGAGCAACTGGCCTTTCAAACTAGCCAAAGATGCCCAACGACTATCTATAGGCAACTGATGGTTGCCATCTTCTTTGAGTTCAATACCCAGACATCCCTTATCGCAAAGCTGACGTTGAGGCAGTGATAAGCACAGATGTTCATAGAGCCAAAGGGCAGGTTCAAACGATCCGGTGGGCGATAGAGTTTCGACCAGATCTTCGACGGCAACTTCTGTCTCTAATTCATCTACAGAATCAGATTCATCATTCAGCCAAATCAATTCTGATGCTTCGACCTGCAATCGATGATTATAGTTGTTCAAACAGCGATCGCACGTCAGAGTGACGATCGTCTCAACACTTGCAGCAACCTTTAAATAATTGCCTTGATGAGAGACTGTCAGCATTCCTTGAACAGGAGTCAGTGTTTCAAAATTACTGAGATGTTGAGAAATCTCAATTGCTTCTGTCTGTTCTGGCGCTTTTTTCAGTTGAGGGATATAAATGGCATCCATAATCGCCTCCCCTACAGTTCTATTTACTCTTGCGAATTAGGTTCTGACTCTTCTTGTTCGTCCTTCTTGGGATGAACAACGAGTCTTCGATCTGGCTCCCTTCCACGGCTGTAGGTCTCTAGATCACCATAAGCTTTAACCAATGTGTGAACCTGTCGCCGCTCGGCAGAAGACAAAGAAGGAATCTCATATTCTCCCCCGCTTTCTCTCACGTGCTGAGCCGCTTCAGAGGCGATCGCCTCTAGCTCTTGCTGTCGCTGCTTCCGGTAACCGTTAAGCTCTATGGTGTAAGCACACTGCTCATCTTCAGCCTGATTGAGGTTGAGAGTAGTATTAGCGAGATACTGAATTGCATCCAGTGTTAGCCCTTTGTCACCGATTAATCCTTCAACCTGCTCTGAAGAGAGCGACTGCGAATCAATGATGAGCCAACAGCTCCCTTCGCTTTCTAACGCAGAGTCGTCTATAGAAACAGACGCAGGCGTACCCGAGAGCTTCAGAAGCTCCTCTAGCCAATGTTGACCTCGACTCAGTTGATGATTGCTCATATCGGAAAACAAAGATACTTAGAGAAGTTTCAAGCCTAGTGTCTCAAGCTGCAATTCATGCCCACAAAATCTGTGCTAATAAAATTCAGGAAATGAGGCAGCTATCGAAGTTCTAAGTCTTCTTATTCGATGCTTTACTTCCTTTGTTTTTTTTACGGTTGGCCTTCGAAGGCTTAGCACCATTTGCGGCCGCTGGCGGTTCTTCTTTTTTGACTGCGCTAGGCTCAAATGGCAGTGTTTCACGTCCGTTTGCTGCTTGAGTCTTTTTATCCTCTGCCTCTACAATCTTTTGGAGATTTTCGGGTAAGGGCTCACGCGATAAGAAGAAGGTTTGAGCTGTTTGAAAAATGTTTGCAATCACCATGTACATCAACACTCCAGCGGGCAAGGGAAAAAACAAAAACATTCCCGAAAACAAAATAGGAGTGACTTTGTTGATGGTGTCTTGTTGAGGGTTTCCCCCTGCTTTTTGCCCTGAAAGCAGCTGGTTGACGTAAAGGCTCAAGCCAAAGAACAAAACCATGCTGACGATGTCCCAATTGACGGAACCGTCATCGTTACGAGCGCCCACACGACCCAAAGCTTTAATGAACAAGAAGCCTTTATTAGCTGCAAGTCCCGGCACTTTACCTTGAAGGGTAACATCACCCGGCGCAACTGCTACCAAGTTGCCGTTCTCGTCAAACTCAACATTTCCTTCGCCAGATGTCACCGTCCACTGAGGGTTCAGCTCAGTTTCTGGATGCTGGTCTACCAAATCTTGCAAAGGAGTACCGTCTTCAGCGCGAAACTCAACGTTGGTTTTCTCACCAACAGCAAGGCGATCGCCACCAGGTATCACTGCCGAAACAGGCACATGTAGACCGTCTGTGATGTAAACATTTTGAGGCTTTGTTGAATAGGCTTGAGGCTGAATTTGCTCTATTTGAGCCTCAGGTACAACATTCAAATTCACCGTATAGCTGACGTCAGCAAACGGTGATCCTCGGAGGGTCGCAAATAGCGCAAACAAAATAGGCATTTGCAGCAAAACAGGAAAACAACCCGCCAGCGGATTGCCGAACTCTTTGTAGACGTTCGACATTTCCTCTTGCTGCTTTGACGGGTCGTCCTTGTAACGTTCCTGAACTTCCTTGACACGCTTCTGCATCGCAGGCTGCGCAACCCGCATTCGACGCATGCTTCGGATAGAGCCAGCACTGAGCGGATAAAGTGCAAACCGAATCACTAGAGTGAGAGCAACAATTGCCAATCCGTAGCTCGGCACGATCCCGTAGAAAAAGTCCAGGATCGGCAACATAACGTTGTTAGAAAGAAATCCGATACCAAAATCCATGCGCCTATTTTTGAGAAATGTACTAATGTACTCAGAAGTTATGTCAGGGCAAACACTGTAATCAGTGTCGAACACTGCCACTCTAATGTATCTTGCTCAGTCTAATCTGTCTTATCGCCTCTATTACGTTAATCTAGACGGGCAGAAGACAGGCTGACTCAACTTTAATTGAACTGCGTTAGCTCGTTTCTCCAAGCGAACCACTTGCTTGACGAGCCCGATCAGAGATCTGGTTGCTAATAAGCTCATAAATTTCTCGGAATCTAGGCAGAGCTCGCAACTCCAAGCGGCTGCCGTCCTTGAGTGTGACAACCATATCGCCCCACGCGCCCAATCCTCTTGGAACTGTAACAACGCGAGCGACTTCCGAATATATGATGTCGCTGCGTTCGCGACCCATCCATCCACCTGTTACCGATATGCGACGGCTAGTAATTCGGTATCTGAGCCAAATTGCTCGTACGATTGCGCCCACTGTTAAAGGCAGACAAATCACTGTAAAGCCTAGCAAAACATTAATAATCAAATCTCCGACATGAGGACCACCCTCAAAATAAACCTCTTCACGAATGCCCATCGATTACCTCTGCACTTATCAGCATCTGCTCTAATTCTTGCAGAAATTGCCAATAATCGCACTGTACAGCTGAAGGACGAACGACAATGACGATCAGCCAGCCTGCCGTAATTCGAGGCCGCAATTGTCGAAAAGCGGCTTTCAAATGACGCTTAATTCGATTGCGAACCACGGCTTTTTTGCTGACCTTCTGGCTAATTGATACCCCAAGGCGAGAGGGGTCATGTGTTACGTCTTTGACGTATGCCCCCTCTGAACTCAATTGGCTCTCGTGATACTGAACCTGTCTCTGACCCGACTCGGTTTGACTATTGCTTAAGCTACTCACGCTCTCGCTGGCCGAAGCCATCCGTTCAACGTCAGAACTTGTGGTGCTCAACAAATCGTGTTTTTCTATGTGGCTATGCCATCGCAATGCACGCAAAGTTAAATTGCGGGAGGAGCGACGCAAACCTTTTCGATAGACGAGCGAAAAGTCACGACGATGTCGAAGACGATGGTGAAGTGGCAAAGACAACGGATTGAGTAACCTTTCCGAACAACTAAGCAATTCGCGCACGGCCCGAACATGAAAACAGGCTCAACTTAGCTTCGACTTAAATTTAGGCGTTTTCGCTAGACAGCAAGCCGTGCCCGACCTTTGCGGCGGCGAGCTGTAATCACCCGACGTCCAGTGCTCGTTCTCATCCTCGCCCTGAATCCAGATGTACGCTTCTGCTTGCGGCGAGTTCCTCCAAACGTGCGCTTAGTCATTACAGCCCCTCAGTAAACACAAAAAATCAACAGTCTATAAGTATACCATTCACAGCCTGAACGAGTTGAGCGCTATCAGGTTTTTGCGGATACGAAGCCAGCACCGAACTCAACGTTCTTAGAAGCGCCCAAAACTGAGAACCCAGGTTCCCACATACTGAGGTGGCACTGCGTCTCCAGGCGCACGAACGTAGGCATTGAAATAGTGCGTACCTGTTCTCCGAGGATTACGGACATGAGAAAACACGATCTCCACTCGACTCCGCGCCGGAATTGGCTCAGTTGGATAAATTTCGACTAATTGGTTCTCTTCGTCCCAAATAACGTCATCCAACGGCACACTATCGCCAGAAATTCGAAGTTCGATATCGTCTACATCGAATTCACCGCCGTACTCATCAGGGTAGGTAACGACAAACAAATCGGAAGCTAGTGATAGCTTTTCGGCAGGAATACGAAGGTAGTAGCGATCGTATCGATTGAGGATACCGTCATTTTGTAGGCGATAGCCTAACTCATATTCGCGGTCAACACCACCAAAGATTGTCAGGCCGGGTAGACCCTGAGTAATTCCTGCAGTTGCGCTAGCCAACACGACGCTACTAGATGCAGCGAGAGCAGCGATAAAGCGACGAAACCTTTTTCCGAGAACCATGTGGGACAAACCTACAAATACTCAAATGACAATCTGAACTAATGCTTAACTAGCATTTTATATTTTTATGACTTTACCAGACTCCGCCATGTTCAAAGCGATCCTGAGAATGGGGTTCTTAGAGAAAGCTTGGAAACTATGGCGGATCACCATGAGCTGTAGTCATAGACAGCTATTTTATTTCGCTTCTCAACTACAGAGACTGGTTTCTGCTTGAGTTGTTCCGGGAAATTACTGATGAGGCAAGGGTGGATTTCTTGAAATCCAAGCTCCATGCTTCTGAACATCTCTTAAAACAGCTATTGAGCCTTTGCAAAATGATTTAAGTAGGTAGCCCCAATTAAACGTCGTCCTGGATCGCCGAAAGCACTGACATGCCATTCCTGATAGGGCTGATTAAATAAGACGACCTACTTACTATCTCCAACATTTGTGTGAGAACATTTGTATGCGCAGGTCGCCTCAAATATGTATGTACTGCTTAAGTAGGATGAGTTAGCGTTGGCGCGGCCATGCCAGAGGAATGAGCGTAGCCTATGCGAGCCTTTGGTTATTGCCTTCGGCAGGGCTCTGCCAACGTTCGGCAACCACAACCTACCTATCGTTTAATTTTTGTCCACCTACTGACCAACAAATGCATCCCGACACGTTTTCTGCTTGTGCTCAGATTTACCTAATTGAACAAATAAGAACAATAAGGGACTGAAACCTTCCCAGAAAGTCGTTAGTTCATATAATTTAAAGAGTGTAATGTAAAGGTAACCTCGGCGAAGAAGTCAGTCTATCTATAGCGTTGATAGATTCTATAGCTCCTAGTCGATACTAAGATGCGTCATCTCTGACTCTGTGGTCGCTCTCATGAGTATTACTTCATTCATTGGATTGACCTGAAATCATTGCAGTCAAACCGAAACAGCCGAAACGAACGGAGAAGCCTCACCTATGACAACTATCGAAACTAAAACCCAACCCATGGTGATCAACATGGGGCCCCATCACCCTTCTACGCACGGGGTCTTGCGGCTGATTGTCACTCTGGATGGTGAGGATGTAGTCGACTGTGAGCCCGTTATTGGGTATCTCCATCGAGGAATGGAGAAAATTGCAGAAAATCGTACCAACATCATGTTTGTTCCCTACGTGAGTCGTTGGGATTACGCCGCAGGGATGTTTAATGAAGCGATTACGGTGAACGCTCCCGAGAAGCTTGCCGACATTGATGTGCCAAAGCGAGCTAGCTATATCCGAGTCATCATGCTCGAGCTGAATCGTATTGCTAACCACCTGCTGTGGCTTGGCCCCTTTTTAGCGGATGTCGGTGCCCAAACTCCCTTCTTCTACATTTTTCGTGAGCGAGAGATGATCTATGACCTGTGGGAAGCTGCAACAGGTTCTCGCATGGTCAATAACAACTATTTCCGTATTGGCGGAGTCGCAGCTGACTTGACCTACGGCTGGATTGAGAAGTGCCTCGATTTCTGCGACTATTTCTTACCTAAAATCGATGAGTACGAAAAACTTATTACCAACAATCCTATCTTTCGCCGACGAGTTGAAGGGATTGGTGTCATCACTCGCGAAGAGGCCATTAACTGGGGCTTGTCTGGGCCAATGCTGCGAGCTTCTGGCGTCAAGTGGGATCTACGCAAGGTCGATAAATATGAGTGTTATGACGACTTTGACTGGGAAGTGAAGTGGGCGACAGAAGGCGATTGTTTTGCCCGCTATGTCGTTCGTGTCGAGGAGATGCGAGAATCTGTCAAAATTCTTCGGCAAGCGCTCAAAGGGATTCCGGGTGGATCTTATGAGAATTTGGAAGCTAAGCGGATGTCTGCGGGGCCAAAATCAGAGTGGAATGATTTTGACTACCAGTTTATCGGCAAGAAGATTCCACCAACATTCAAAATCCCGGCAGGCGAGCATTATGTCCGTCTAGAAAGCGGAAAGGGCGAGTTAGGGATCTACATCATCGGTGATGACAATGTGTTTCCCTGGCGTTGGAAAATCCGGGCAGCAGATTTTAATAACCTTCCCATTTTGCCAAAACTGTTGAAGGGAATGAAGGTCGCTGACATTATGGTGATTCTGGGAAGCATTGATGTCATTATGGGCTCAGTCGATCGTTAGATTGGTCTGATTGAGAAGACTGCTAGACGTGGCTTAACATCTCATTACATTCTTTCTAAAGAAAGGCGGAATTTGGCAGTGTCCTGAATTCTGCCTTTCTTTACTTTAAAAGTCTTGATTGCGAGCTAATAAGTTTCAGTCAAAAGCAGCTGAGCGATCGCCATCTCTATCAGCGCAATCTCAATATCGATAAGGCTTTCAGGATAATAAAAATATTACAAAGCGGCACCGGATGCACCAATGTAACTAGAGATAACGTGATGCGTAAACTTTGTTTTCTATCAGCACACGGGCAGTGAGAGTGCTTGTTATTCTCAATGAATGAACATTCTCATTAGTAACGTCAATATTACGCCTTGCGTTACGCTCGATTCACTGGATTGGTAAGCTCGCTGAAGTCGGCAATCAGGATAGAGGTGAGATTATTCGGACAGGGGCGGAGCTTCGTGCTTCAATGCCCATTTAAGGCTCTCTCAAGAGCTAATCCTGGTGTAGATAAGTAAACTCTCCCGATGAAACATTTTTGTGATACTTGGATTCATGACTGGTGTTCTGAGCATGGTTGGACAGATCCGGTAATGGAGCCTCTGAACCAATATTGGGCGTTTCCTCCGGGAGCTGTCATGCCGCAGCCAATTCCTATCAATGAACTGAAACTCATCAAGTCTCAACAGGGCATGAGTCGTCAGGAAAAGGTTTGGTCTACAACGGCGATCGCCTTCTCTGTGGTTATGGTGGGACTCAGCTACGCGCTGAAATGTCCGATGCCTCTTATTGCAGGGTTTGCCTACGCAGCCTTCGTTGTCGCTGGGCTTGAAGTAGACGAGTTCGAGTTCCACTCATCTCCTGGGATGCAATAATTCGATGCAATAGTTCATAGTTTGAGTTTGAGGACGCTGCACTCGACCTTACAATATTCAACTCCACCAGCAGCAATTAATATCGGTGAAGGGTGCACATGAGTCGTGCATCCTTCCCTTTTTATGGGGTTTTCAGAGACAGCCATCAGACGTTATGGAATGGGCTTAGGATATCATCGCACTTGAGCTTTTTGACTTAGAGAGCGATAGGCTGCGGTGATCGCTTTCATGCGGCGCTCTGCTAAGAGCTGAAATTCGGGGGCAAGTCCAACCACTTTATCTGGGTGATTCATCTGTGCCATGCGGTGATAAGCTGCTCGAATTTCGCTCAACGTTGCATTGGGTTTAATACCCAAAACATCGTATGCCGACTTGCGGTCGTCGATCACAAAATCTGAATCGGGGGTGTCTGCTTTGCTGGGTTTTGCTGACCAGGCATCTTTGTGACGCAGTGCTAGCCATTGCTGCACGCTGTTGAAGGTTTTTGTGAATTGCTCTGCAAGGGCAATATTTGACACATGCAGCCGTACACTGAAGCCGATGCTAGACAGAATATGCAGCAGACCGTACTGCACTTGCAGAAGCTGAGGATTATTCTTTGCACGGGGGTCAGGACGGCCTGAGGGCGTCACATGGAGCCAAGTTTTGCCGACGACTTTGGCATCATTTGGAATCGTGCCAGATAGATTGATTTGTTGGCGATCGCAGCTAATCGCCAGAGCACTGTATGAGATGGAGCTGTACAGCTCACGTCGCCACACCAAAACATAATCAGGCAAAAAGAAAAGAGTCAAAATTCCAACATCCATGCTCCAGATATTGAGGTTTGTCTCAATAAACGGAGGCTGCATGCATTGAATTTTGACAGGGCTGTTGCTGAGATTAATAATGTGGCTTGCCCCGGCATTTTGTTGCTGATTGGCTACCGTTTTGCGCGTTGCTTCGAGCCAAATTTTTTCAGACTGAGATAAAATTCGGCACGCTTTTTGAATCGTAGAAAATCGGACTTTAATGTCATTGTCAAACTGGTAGTGAAGAGTGATTCTACGGTTTTGACGACGGTCATGTTCTAGCTTCCACGCCACGCCACCTCCGATCGCAAGCACAAGCAACCCTACCCAGAAGCTGGATAAGACTGTGGCGATCGCCCCAACGACTACTGCCACAGCCATCACAATCTTGGTGTGGCTAGGCTGATGGATGCGTGTGTTTGCCTCAGCAATAATTTCGGCAATTTGTGGACGGGGGGCGTTGGCATATGCATTCCCCAGTTTTATGTCGAAGCGCATGGGCTCCTAGAAGTCGTGGTAACAGGACATAGACGCACAGACATTCCTGCTGGAAATCCATAGGAAATGTCGAAACAATCAGAGTTCCAAACTATTCTAGCTAGAACTATATCGAGGACTTGTGATCGGAGCCCTTTGCTTAAAACTGCTCCAGTCTCGTCCTTCTCCAAGTAAGGAGAATATATCATCCTCGAAAATAGGATCATTTCTGAATACGTGACATTTTGCCAATCGACCGGGAAATTGCTAACGAAGCGTTGCTTATTTGATTCGCTGACTTGGTAGATTTGCATCGCATTTCCGAATATCGATTGAGAAACGATGAAGGAGCGATTGAGGTTGAGGATATCCGTTTCTAATTACCGATTGCAGAACTGTCCCATCATCAGACATGTTCGTTCTGCAACGCTACGATACTGGTGACCAAACTGTCCCAACCCTATATGCAAAGCTCCATTGCGTGGTTCAGGTTGCTCTTATGAGTTCAGAATCGTTTCGACGACAGCTTCAGCAAGAAGCCAATCAATGGCAAGCAGAGGAACTGATCTCATCTGATCAGTTGCAGCAGCTTGCAAATCGCTATCAGTTTGAGCAGCTAGAAACCGATGCCCGCGATCGCTTCGTCGGCATTCTTCTCGTCATCGGGGGACTGCTGCTTGGCATCGGGGTCATCACCTTTGTGGCGGCAAACTGGCAGGCGATTCCTCGACTTTTCAAGATGCTGTTGCTCTTGGCCTTGCTCATTGGAGTCAATATCGCCGGATTTTCTCTATGGCGATCGCCCCGTTCCTATGAAACATTGACCCAGCGGTCACTTGACTCTATGAGCGATCGCCAACAATGGCAGCAGCGATTAGGTCATGGACTGTTTATTTTCGGAGCGCTTGCCTTAGGTGCCAACATCGCTTTGATGGGGCAGATGTTTCATCTCGACGGCTCAGCGTTTGGGCTTTGCTTTCTGTGGGGAATAGGCGTTTTAGTGATGGCTTACGGTCTCCAACTCGCTTCGTTAGGAGTCGTTGCTGTCATTTTGATCAACATCGGGTTTTGGAGTGTCGTGTTCAATTCGTCGGTGTTGCAACAAGGCACGCTGATGCAAAGTGTGTGCCAATTTATGCCTTTGGTCATCGGAGGGCTGTTTTTGCCCTTAGCTTACCAGTGCCGTTCTCGGTTGCTGTTTGCTCTCACCGCCATTGGCGTAGTTTCCACCTTTGAAGCGGTTGTGGCTAGTGTGGGCGATCGCGCGGGAGATGCAGGTGGAGTGTTGTGGGCGATCGCCCTTTCGCTACCCATTGCTCTCTTATGGGCTTATCCCGACTCACTAGGGACATTCATCGGTCGAATGATGCCGACCTTTTCGTCCCAAGGCCAATTGGAAGAAGTCGAACCTGATGTGGAGTCAATGCGGCGATTTCGTCCTGTAGCGCGGGCGATCGCCTTTTTGTGGCTGAGCCTTACGGTTTATGGGCTTTCTTTCAATTCCTGGATATATTCTAGTCTGTCTGTAGAAGAGACCCTGTCTGAGCGGGTTGCCGTCTTTTTACCATTGCTGCTCAACCCTAATTTTTTGATTTTAGGAGGATTGGCGATCGCCTTTTGGGTTTGCCTGGGGTGGCCTCGCATCGGCAACCAGTGGCGACTCACCCTCACAGACGGAGTCATTTTACTAATCCTTCTGGTGATGGCGGTTCTTGTGACCTGGCATGGCGCGATCGCTTCAATCGGCGTATACGGCACGCTGGTTTTCAATATTCTGCTATTTCTCTTGTCAGTAGGAGCTGTGCGTGAAGGCCTGAGTCGGGGCGATCGCAAACAGTTTTGGGTGGGCTTGGTGCTGATGATTTTACACATTCTCAGCCGCGTGTTCGAATACGATACGGGCTTGATCGTGAAGTCTTTGGCTTTCCTCCTCTGTGGCATCGCCATCATGGTGATTGGTCTTTGGTTTGAGCGCTACGTGAGAGCCTTGCCTGTCGCTGAACGCTCTTCGTAATTTCTCTCGATTTCTTGTCCAGGCTTCATCGTTGTTACGCGTCTATTGCCAGTTGAAAGAGGAACTTGCCCGCGATGTCCCACTCTTCTTCCACTATTCCTGTAAGCCATCGCCCTAAATCTATATGGCGCTTTAGCTTGCCCTTGCTGCTGCAAGTAGCTCTAGTGCTGACCATTCCGGCGCAGGCGGCCTATACTTACTTCGCTGGAAGCTCCGTCATCTTGCAGACCGTTCCGGTTGATCCTTATAGTTTGCTTCAGGGTTACTATGTCACGTTGAGATATGACATTTCTCAGCTTGACACTCTGAAGCAACTGCCGGGATGGTCTGAGATCGAAGAGACTCACATTAATGCAGACACTGCCCTGCTAGAGGGAGCTGACTCTTTTTACGTCATTATGGAAGAACCCGGTGGCGACCTGAATTCTGAAGATGCGTCGAAAGATACGTCGAACACTGCCGCAGTCAGCGATTCACCTCCAGCATGGATACCTGTGCGCGTTCTGGGCGATCGCCCCAGCTCTTTGCCTGACCATCAAATCGCGTTGGAAGGTTACTACAGTCGGGGTCAAGTCCGGTATGGGCTAGAGAAATATTTTATTCCCGAAGAGCAGCGCGACGAAATCAACAACCATATTCGCGAAACTCAAGACTCTGGCAATCCTCAGGCTTATGTCGTAGAGGTCCGTGTTATGAATGGTGTCAACGCTGTTCCTAAAAGTCTCTGGATTGGCGAAAAAAATTATCGCTTTTAACCCGGTGTTTCGACATGGGATTCTGAGTTTAGAATTATCGCTGTTGATTGTTATGGGTGATGATGTTGGTTGCGAATGTCGCTGCGACTTTCGGCGAGAGTTCTATACAATCAATCGAAAGATGCGAATACTGAAGGAATGACCGACCACCGCGATCGCGACAACTGGGTTTCGAACCATGCCACCGCTCAGTCGGAGGCGCAGTATCATGATGAGTCACTGCTGGATGAATCATCCTTTTCTGAGGAAGAGGAGGAAGAAGAATCTTACATTGATGACTATTTTTCAGATGAGCCAGGGAGTATTCCTGGAACCCTCAACATTCCTGATGATGCCGTCTTCCCACGCATTTTCCTAATCGACTACAACGTTCAACATGCTCACCGCAGCGAAATTCAAGAGCCTGAGGAATGTAATGGTCATTTGAACTCAGCCTCCGTTTCGTGGGTCGATGTGCATGGACTAGGCAGCGAAGCCATTTTGAAGCGGATAGGACGAGTATTTGGCCTGCATCCTTTGGTTCTAGAGGATATTGTCAACGTTCCTCAGCGCCCCAAGGTTGAAGAATATTCGAATCAACTTTTGATCGTGACTCGCATGGTTACGCCAACTCCTGACGAACAAGGCTTTACCAGTGAGCAGGTGAGCTTTATTCTCAGCAAACAATATTTGTTGACCGTGCAAGAAGAGCCAGAACATGACACTTTCTGGCCGGTGCGCGATCGCATTCGTCTCAACCGCGGGGAGGTTCGCAACCGACAGGTTGATTATTTGGCCTACACCTTGCTCGACACTATTATTGATGGCTTTTTCCCGGTTTTGGAAGACTACGGAGAACGGCTAGAGGAGCTAGAAGACGAGGTAGTGTTGCGCCCCACCCGGAAAACGTTGGAAAAGGTATACGATCTGCGGCGAGAGCTGTTGGCTCTCCGTCGGGCTATTTGGCCTCAGCGAGAAGCCCTCAATGCACTCATTCGAGACGGCAGCGAACTCATCAGTCCAGAGGTGCGGGTGTACCTGCGCGACTGCTATGACCACGCGGCTCAGGTGATTGACATGGTGGAATCTTACCGAGAGTTGGCTTCTGGGCTGATGGATGTCTATCTCTCATCGGTCGGCAACCGCATGAACGAAGTGATGAAATTTCTGACGGTGATTTCAAGTATTTTCATTCCACTGACGTTCATCACCAGCCTGTATGGAATGAACTTCAACCCCGACGCGTCTCCTTGGAATATGCCTGAACTGGAGTGGCAGTGGGGCTATCCCGCTACGTTGGTTGTCATGGGGGCGATCGCCGCTGTCTTGATCGTGTTCTTTTGGAAACAGGGCTGGTTCAAAGATTTCTCCCCTGTCAAGAAGAGCGATCTGTCCAAAAAGCCTTATAACCCTCGTCGATAAGGTCTTGGGCATTACCCCTGCCCGATTTAGAGCCTGAACGCTCGATTTACTGAGCAACCATGGTTTCGTACCAGGCGGGTTTGTCTTTAGAAACCGCTTTGCCCTCTCGAACCAGCATGACCGAACAGGGCGCATGATGCGTCACGTAGTTGCTCACGCTACCCAAAAGTAGTTCGCTTAGACCCGAGCGTCCGTGGCTTCCCATCAAAATCAGGTCAGCATTCCAGCTCGAGGCCATGTCGCAAATAACCTTTCCTGGCGACCCTGGACGCTGCACATGTTCTGCCTTGATGCCATGCTCTTGAGCCCGACTCACATAAGCTTGCAACTGCTCCACATTTTTCTGCTGAAACGTTTCCCATCGTTTGCGATAGGCATCCAACACCGCTTCGTCGAGGGAAGGTGAGTAGGACAGATTAGGGTAGCTAGGCATTCCAGGGTTTCCCTCTTCGTCCGGCGAGAGAACGTGAAGCAGCAGCATTTGCCCGCCAACCCCTTCAGCGAGAGCGATCGCCTGCTCAACAATCAGGTCGCGAGTTTCAGAGTGGTCAATAGCTAACAGAATTCGATTCAACATAATATGAGCCTCTGGCCTTGGTCTATACTTCGAAAATGAAAACTTGCAAAGGAAAATGGAGTTTAGGACTGTACCGCGACGGCGTCTTCACGGACTGGTGATGTGGGAGATTGAGGGCGATCGCTCTGATGCACCACCAGCACACTGCAAGGAGCATGGTGAGTCACATGGTTGCTGACGCTGCCTAAGAAAAGTTCGCTCAATCCCGTGCGTCCCTGACTGCCTGTGATGATCAGGTCAGCCTGCCACTCACGAGCAAAGTCACATATGGCGCGTCCTGGATCTCCAAATTCTTGAGAAAATTCAACCTGCACCCCTTCACTCCGCGCCTCAGCGACAAGCCATTTGAGATAGTCGGTATATTCTGCTTCGTACACATGCCATGCTTGCCGATAGTTGTCCCGTAGCGTAGTAGTCAACTCGTTCGCATAGTAGAGTGCGTCGGCTGGAGGTCGTGCTGGACTTCCCGGCTCGCGATCGTCAAGCACATGAAACACCATGAGCTGAGAATTCATCAGCTTCGCTAGGGCGATCGCTCGTTCATAAGCTGTTTTACTAACAGAAGTTTTATCGACGGCAACTAAAATTCGTTTAAACATTTGAAACCTCTAAAGTCTTATTGAGACTTCATCTCGCTAAATGTGGCGGTTTTAAGTAAAGCGGATCTGCTGTGGATCTCGTTTTCCAGAGACAAGCAGACTTAATCGACATTCAATCGATATTCAGTAGACAGCGTCAGCGTCTAGCTTGATTTTGCAGGCATAGCTGACGATCAAAAAGCCGACACTTTACTCAACGAACGTCCTCGTAAAGAGAGAAACGATCTTCCGTTTGAGAGTGCATCAACGTCGTTAACGGACAGAATTAGGACAGAAGGGTTTCTCAAGTCATCGTTGCTGACAGCAATGTCCATCAGACAGTGAGTCTCAGAGGCAATTGACTTCAACAAGAATAGGGCGCAGTAACGAAGTGGAAATCAAACTGTAGCTTTCACTACAATTTATAGCTTAATTATAAAACGACTCTTGTGAATCCCCGTATTGGGTGACCCGACTGTATTTTTTCTTCAAAAATATCCTGAAAACCTTCAGCTTTGGAGGGGCTGAAAGCCGAATCTGCCGGATTGAGTGTTGCACTAAGGGCAAAACCTCATGCGCAGCGTTTAGTCCGAAGTCATTAAAGTTCCTTGCTGGAATACAGCACCCCGTTCTTCTAAGGAAGCTTTCAGATCTTCAGATAAGCCCGCCTGAGGACTGAATTTAGCTTGGTGCACCTGAACTCCGTTTAAGTTGGTCTGGCTCAAGTTGGCGTCTTGCAGATTCGCATGGCTCAAGTTTGCGCCACCCAAGTTAGCCAATGCCAAGCTGGCTCGGTGCAAATCGCAATAGCTCAGGTCTGCACTGCCCAGATCGGCCCCACTCAGATCTGCACCTCCTAGTTTTGCTCTGCTGATATTGGCCTCGCTCAGTTCTGCATCGGTCAAATCTGCGCCCCGCAAGTTGGAATAGCTAAGGTCAACACCGCTCAAATCGAGACCGCTCAAACTCGCGCCTCGCAGACTAATTCGACTCAAGTCGGTTTCGACGACTAGGCGTGCGCGCTTAGACAGCTCCAAAAGATTGCTCGTAGGAGCATCTAAAACGGCCTGGATGATGTCTCTCAAGTCGGTTTCGTCGAGAGCTGAGAAATCACTCTCCACAGCAGGAAGAGAACCAGAGCAAGAACAACAAAGCTGGATTCGGCACAGGTGAGGACTTAACAAGGAGTCGTGTAGGGATAAGGCCAACCGTCGCTCGATGATCCCGTGCTTGTTTGGCGTAATGTCATGTCGCCATAGTCCTTCGGCACCTGTGATGCAGGTATGTTGCGCTGAGGTTTTGGCGATCGCCACCATTGACCAAGACAGGTTGTAGGAGTGAATCTGTCCCACAGGGATCATCTGGGTCTGCCCTTTCAAGAGGGCGTCTGAAGCAGAGGAAATCGTGAACGAGGCCGAAGATTGACGACCCGCAGAATCAAAAATATTTTCAGCCCCTGCGAGCTGTAGTGGTTCACTTTCAGATGCAGGCAGCGTCTTCGCCGGAGTAAACCAGGCATCAGTTACGCTGATCGTCAATGTGGCTTGGGCGATCGCCACTTGCACCTTGCCACTCGCCAAGTCTTGCCAGTGATCGTTTGCTGAGAGGGCGACATAGACATCAAATACATCAATCTTCGAATTCTCACGATCAGCCTCTTGCGCCATTGGGGTCTGGATGTTCTGCATCGCAGTAGGGTCGGACTGAGATTTTGATCCCAAGGTGGGCTCGACCTGAATCTCCAGATTTAACAGCGAGGAATACCGATTGTCTTTTTCAAAGAACTGAAGAGATGAAACAGACGACTGCATGCAAACTCCAATCTGACGGTTTTGAGAACGGTTTTGAGATAGATAAATCGTACAGTCTAGAACGGAGTCTAGAACAGCGATCGCTCTCATCCTATCACTAGCCTCTCTTGTGCCTTGTCTTGTGCCTTACTATACCGACCCTATCTTCAGGCAAAACAGCGCTTTGGATTTCTATCTTTCGTGCGACGTATAAAAAATAGAAACCGTTCCATAATTAGGACGATAAGTAGAAATAGTATATTTTCAAAACTTTGACTGAGCTTTCAAAGCTCTTCTATTCCTAGACTTTTCGGAGATTCAATATCTGTGGTTCCTCTACGCGACGAAAATCCTATTCGAATTACTCCTTATGTAACCTATGGTCTGATTGCGATCAATGTTTTGGTGTTTATCGTGGAAATCATTGTCTCCGCGACAGGCTCTCCTGGCATGTTGGAATCTGTCTTCTATCAGTGGGCAGTTGTTCCAAAGCAGCTCACCATCAGCTTCTTAAGCGATTT
>JGI12210J13797_10240726_pt1 | contig 19150 bp, 9 predicted proteins | sample ElkSlonscriptome_3_FD_13797 | JGI IMG/M metagenome (IMG submission 13797)
CAAACTTGTGCTGGTGGTTTAGCGAGATCTCCGCTTCGCTGCGGACTTCGTTCCAGATGCGGACGTCGTAGAGTGTGCCCTGGAAGGCTTCGTTGGGGTCAAACGATCCTCCGATCGAGTCTTGTTCCTGCGCCAGAACGATAGTTCCTGAGTTGCCAAGGGTTCCTCCGGTTGCAAATCCCGAGAATGACTCTTTGTATTCACCATCGACATACAGCGCAGCGGAACCGGTAGGTGCATCCCAAGTCACCGCGACATGATGGATGTTGCCGTCAAGCAATTCGTCGTAATCTTGTGCTGACGTGGCCATGGAACCGTCGAAGCGAAATCGAACGAATCCGGTGTTTAGGATCTGGAAGTTAACGTCATTCGAGCTGTTCGTGCTGGCGTAGGACAGGATCGTGTGGAAATTATTCGGTTCGTCGATCTTAAATGTCGCTTCGATTGTCACGGCTGGTTGCGAACCAAAAATAGAACCGCCATTAGTCGAGACCAAATACGCATCGTTGCCACCGTCGGTATTCAGCTCGATGCCGCTGGAAAGATCCGTCGGCGCGTTGTTGGACTCGGCCAAGTCATTGAGTGAAACCGTGAAGGCTTCGTCGTGGATGTTGCCATCCACGTCGGTCGTGCGAATGGTCAACGTATGAATTGCGGCCGTTTCATAATCCAACAGCGAACCATCGGCGACGGTGATCTTGCCCGTGCTGGCGTCGATGGCGAAGGCACCGGCGACGGTTTGAGTGTTGATCGTGTACGTTAACGCGTCCGTCGCGTCCAGCACCGCGTCGGCGTCCCATTCGACAATCACGTGGGAACTGGTGCCGATGCTATCTCGCCATTTTTCGCCGATGCGTTGCATAATCGCAAAGTCTTCGGAAGCGGTGCCGTTCTGAGGTTCGGTTCCATCCCAATTCGTATAGTCACCCGTTCGGTACCCATCTGTACCGGTGCCACGGTAGAACTCGTCGGCATCGCCGTCGCCGTCTTGCCAACGCCACTCGCCTTCAACCGATTGATCGCTTGCACCGAGCCAAACATAGACGGAACCACTGGTCGCGATTCCTGCGACGAACTCATTTTCGGTCGCCGAGCGGATTGTGACCAATTGTCCTGCGACGCCACCAAGCGAGGTTCCAGACGCGGCCGTCGACGCATCGGTAAACGTCGACTCGTTCGTGCCGAGGAGCTGATAAAACTTGTCAGTTTCGACGTTGTATCGAAGACTCGAATCCGCCGCCAACAACGACGCGATCCGCGCAACCCGTTCGGCATCCACGCCGGAGACGTGTCCAACGACGGTTCCATCAATCGCGTTTTCGTCCAGCCCGAACGTGAGCGACGCCTCACTGGCGGTGAAGCCACTTTGAGTCACGTGTTTGACCGTCAGGTTGTTGCCGCTGACGGCGTCGAGCACGACACCGTCGGCCGAAAGCTGATCGAACTTCCAATTGGCGATCATGCCGTCTTCGTCGTACGGCAAGTCGCTTCGGTAACTGGCCGAGATTTCAGCGGTTGTGCGAACGTCGTCAAAGATTCGCAGATCATTCAGCTCGGCTTGCCAGGTGCGAAGCGTACTAAACTGTCCGTCGGATGTTCTTTCCTGACCAACAATCAGCTCGCCGCCCGTGGCCAAAGTGTGGCCAGTTTGGAACCCAGTTCCTGAATCTACTGATTGACCATCGACGAAGACTTCCCAGTCGCCCGCTGTGTTGTCCCAAGTCACCGCCAGAGAGTGAACATTGCCGTCCTCAAGCTGGCTGAAGTTGTAGCCTTCGATGTTCACATTGACGTCACCGATGACCAACCACAATGAGTTGTTTACGTTGGTCCGAATCAGCCTGACTTCGTTCGTCCCATCCGCTAGGCGGTATTGCAATAAGGCATCCGATCCATCGGTCAGCATCCCAAAGACCGACTGGAATTCGAGCGTAAACGAATCGCGTCCACCGAAGATTGTTCCGCCATCATCGCCGGCCAGATACGCGTCGTTGCCAGCGTCCTGATTCAGCGACAAACCACCGTCGCTTGATGTCGACGTTGTCAGCAGATCGCTTGGGGTGGTTCCGCCGGGATCGCTGTCGGTGGCCACGGCGTAGTTCGAGAACTCACTGCTATTGCCGCTGGCATTGGTCGTGACCAGCGTGACGTATTCCCCAGTGGCCAAAGTGATGCCTGACAGCGTTCCCGTCAGCGAACTGTTGCCGTCGGCGATGCCCGTGACGGTGCCGAGGTAACGGGCTCCTTCGACCTGTCCGCCGTCAAGATCGGTGCTGGCGTAGAAGTCGATTGTGTAGGTTCCTGCAGCCAGCGTGGTCGTGTCAAGCGTGTAACTGAACGTGCCGTCATCGGCGATTGTAGCACCGGAAAGCACCGCCCAGTTTTGCAGGTTGTTAGATCCGGTATCGACGTCGCCCGCATCATTGACGTTCGCTCCGTCGCCATCATGGTCGATGCCCAATTCCGCGTTGCCGAAGATGCTGTTGCCGCGAATGGTAACTCCCACAATCCCGTTGTCGGTTTCAACACCATCCCCGCCATGATTGGCGATCACGTTGCCTTCACCCGCACCGATGCCGCCAATTTGCGTATTGTCACCGCCGCTTTGAATAAGTATCCCTGAAAGCCCGAATCCGCCATCAATGGTGCCGGTCGCATCGGTCCCGATGTAGTTGCCTTGCACGATAGTGCTGTCGCCTAACAACCGCAGTGCAAATTGGCTGTTGGACGAATCGGAGGTCACGAACGTGTTTCCGGTTCCAACGCCACCGATGACGGTATTGGCTCCTGCATACTCCACAATAGCTGCTTCGCCGTTGAACGGCAGTACGGTGGTCCCGTCGGCACCCAAGCCGAAATAGTTGCTCTGGATCACGTTGGCGTCAGGCGTTCCCGTGGTAAATGTGTCGAGGCCAACGCCTTGCTGGAAGTCACCAAACACATTGCGATGGGCTGAGCTTGCGCCGCCGACAGTGTTGTTGCTCGCACCGTCAATGATCAGGACTCCGTAACCGCCGAATTCGGTAATCGTGGAGTTACCGTCGACGGTGGTTCCGACGTAGTTGCCCGCAATGACATTCCCAGTCGCGGATATTCCTTCCAAACGGATACTGCCAGCGTAGCCTTGATCCCCGTCCAAGACATTGCGGTCCGCCGACGTGGTGCCCCCGATGGTGTTGTTGGCACCCAACACTTTGATACCGGATCCGCTCATGCTCTCGGATGTCGCCAACACTGTGCCATCGCTGTCGAATCGTCCGATGAAGCTTCCCGCAATCGTGTTGTTTTCCGAGCCGACATCGATCTGAATGCCATCTTCACCAAAATCACGAACGACCAGACCACGAATCGTGCTGCCGTCGGCGGAGCTGGTCAGCGTCAATCCATCGAAGTTGCCATTGTTGCCGTCAATGACGATCGGCAAGAAGCTGCCCTGGACCCAACCGTTTTGCGTCGTGGCATCGATGATGACGGCATCGGTTATGGTCAAAGAGGACCCAAGATTGATGACCTGCGTCCCACTACCGGCAATATTGAAGTCAATCGTATCATGCGTTCCCGAGTTGGCATTGGCTTGACTAATCGCCCATCGCAGACTGCCCACGCTGCCGTCGTCGAGCGTATTGGTGACGGTGTAGGTTTGCGGGCCACCGGCCTGGACCGTGACGGTATAGTCTTCGACTTCGCCGTAGTTCAACGTGCCGAAGCTGGCTGGATCTGCATTCCAGTTCATGGAGACCCGCATCCTGGTCTCACCTAGCAAAGCGGTTTCCGGTGTGTTGACGGTGATGCCGAATGAACCGTCGGCCATGAACGTTCGCGTATAGACTTCTTCGCCCGCATCGTCGAAATCGCCGTTCTGGTTCCAGTCGATCCAGGCTTTGACATGGTCCGGATTTCCCGATGCCGAATCGTCGTAGTTAATACCGATCGTCAGCGTGTTGGAATCGCCCTGAGTGACGGTGGCAATGTCCGTGGAGGTATAGTCCTCGTAGCCACCGGTCTCTGCACCCGTGGTATTGTTGATCCCCGCGTAGGTGACATTGGTGATCCACTCGTACGTATTGTCGGCACCGTTGGAAGCGGGATAGGTAACAGGGACGTCGCCTAGGCTGTACAGTTCACCGATATCACTTGCCGTCAGCGCCCGCGTGTACATCCGCACGTCATCGATTTGGCCTTCAAAGCCCTCTGTACCAGAACGAGTGGCACCGAAGGTTAGCGATCCGGGACTGTTTATATTTCCGCTAAACACAGAGTTTGTTCCCCGTGAGGCACCGTTGAGATAGGCCGTGTAGAGAGTGCCGCTGGAGTTATAAGTGAACGCAACATGCTGCCAACTACCATCAAGCACCAGGCCGCCATAGGAGGTTGTCGTATGCGAAAATTCAGACTCACGATGGATAGCAAGTCGACCGTCAGCGCGGAGGGTCACTCGAAAGCCCGATTCGCTCCCACCGCCGGAATCATCACCGACCAGATGAACCTCGTTGGCCGGGTTTCCATTTTGTTGGAACCAAAACGCAACGGTGTAACTGCCGCTGCCGAAATCCTGCGCCGCGTTGTCGGCGACTTCAAAGTAGCTGTCTCCGCCACTATCCAACGATACTGCCAACGACTGATCCCCGACCGCTGCGCCCGTCGTATCAACACCGGCGCCATTAAGAAATGCTCCGTCTTGATTGCCCGCCGAATCGACCGTGTTGCCGGGCGAAGCATCAAATTCATAGTGCCCCACCAACCCCGTGGTGATGTCCAGTGTCCCATGCCACGAGCTTTGCGCCAGGTACCCAAACGCCACGTCGGTTTGCACATCGCCGACGGTGTATTCCAGAATCCAGTCGCCGCCAAGCTCTTCATGCCCGGTCGCGTCATCGCTCGCCGCGACGTCGGCGTTGGTCACAAGTGCAATCATATCGATCAAATCTTGGCCTGCCTCGGTCGACGCCAAATCACAACCGTAAATCAGAATGTCGCCATCGGCATCGAGCGCATGACCCCAGGAAGCAATATCGCCCGCATGACCGATTGCCGAATCGACATCGAGCTGCGAGTTGCCAAGTTGAATTCCCCCGCCGTCCCCGTGGCTGATCAAATGAATCGCATCGACACCTGACAGATTCTCCAAGGCGTTAGTGATCTGTTCGATGCCGTTCGTTTCGCTGTCAAGGCGGAAGACGAGCCACTGGGTGTAATCGTCCGAATTGGCCCGCAGGCCATCGAGCAGCGCACTTGCGTCGTCAACATTCTCGTCGATGAAAATCACTTCGATCGGATGTGCCGGATCGAACGCAGGGGCGTCGATCAGATCGGTCAAATCGGACGAATCTAACAGCGAGTGCGAAGCATCGTCCCCAGCAGGTGGTTCGTAGACGTGCGTATCGACGACTTCCCCGTCGGCGTCAGTGAAATGGTGCATCAAGGACGTGGCGAGATCGGCATCGACGTCCGTCGCCCCATCGTATCCATCGATCGCATCGCCGCTCAGCAGGATGCGGTCTTCAAGCGGGTAAAAGTCGAATTCGCGACTCATAGTCTTCTTGCCAATCATTCATCAGGGCATCGAGCTTAGTCAAATATCAAATCTTTCCCGTGGGTGCAATTGCTGCGCAGAAAGATCCATTTATCTAATCGCCAAGATTGGCACTGGAGTCAGTAGATTGGTGAAAGAATTCGGATTACAGCGACCGTGCCGGTTACGCAAGGATTGTGGTATTGAGTCGGGCCCGCTTGAATGCGTACGCAGCGGGCCGCGCGTTTCACGAATGCAACATCGCGGCCCACTGGGCACGCGGTTTAACGAGTTATCCCGACTTTTACGACGAGTTTGAAAATGTTTGAATAATGCGATCATTTTGCCAGCGTCGTTCGTTGCAAAGGGGCAAGACTCACGCACAGGCAATTTTGACCTTAACGGTTAGGTCGCCACTGCCAAAAAAGCCGCCTAATTTATCGTTTGTTTTGGTAATGCCGATTTCTCAGCAATGTCACCGAATCTTGTCCCCCCATTTTGACCGATCACTCAACCATATGGACTGTGCGCACAGTCTGCCTATTCATCAACGCGAACTGCCGATCAGTAATGCGTTTGAAACGCCCCGAATTCATGACAGCTATCATGCTTGCGACGTTTGCCACGGCAATGCTCGCTACCGGTACGCGCACACTCAGCGGGCGGCAACCCGAAGCTTCAGAACCCGAAAACGGCGAACATCCGCTAGGAAACAGCGATTTTCAGTGGTGGAACGCTCCCGTTACCGGATCGATTTTACCCCAGCCCAACTTTGTCTCGTTTGATTTGAACACGATACTCATCGATACGCTCAATCACAGCCCCCGCATTCAAAGTGTTTCCAGCCGTGCGAGCATGGCGTTTGAACAAGTCGTTCAGCAAGACGCAGCCTTCGATTCGGCGCTGCTCTTTGAGACCAGCGCAGGGCGTGTCAATGATCCCGTCGGCAACACCCTAACGACTGGCGGACCGCCTCGATCGATCCAAGACAGTATGGTGGCGAGTGCCGGCATTCGTCGAACCAGCCGAGCGGGGACGACGGTTGATTTTTCCCAAGAGCTCGGTTTGCTCGATAGCAATAGTTTGTTTTTCTTACCGACCGATCAAGGCAATTCAAGACTGAGTTTGAGCCTCTCGCGTCCGCTGCTCGCTCGCGGTGGTCAAGTCTACACCGAACGTCTTTTGACGCAGGCCCAAATCGCATCGGGAGTGTCGTGGCAGGAGATGCGGCGAGATGTCGAGAAACGCATCGCGGAAGTGATGATCGCCTATTGGCAACTCTACCAGTCTCGCTGTCACTTTTTGCAGCAACAACAACTGATCGAGCGTGGTGTCGAAATCGAACGAGTGATCGAAGGCCGTTCTGACTTCGACTCCAGCCGCATTGAACTGACTAAAACACGCGGACGCATCGCGCGGCGAATCGATCAAGTGATCGAAGCGGAGTCGCAAGTCCGTCGTCAACAAGTTCGACTGGCCATGCTTGTCGGCAGCAAAGCGTTGACGGAGGTAGAAAGCCGAGTGGAAATGATCCCAACCGATCTGCCACTGGCCGAACCGTTCGTCTACGACCTGCGAAGTGCCGTCCTGATCGGGCTTGAAAAACGCCCCGAAGTCCGAGCGGCCGCGGGACAACTCGAATCGGCAGCATTGACCCTTCGAATTAGTCGTAATCAATTACTGCCACGACTTGATGCCGTTATCGACGGCTATTTGGCTGGACTCAATGGAAATTACGGGATCGTCCAATCCTTCTCGGATCAGTTTAGTGACCTGCAACCGGGACTCAGCGCGGGACTTCAATACGAGATGCCACGTGGCAATCGGTTCGCGCGATCGCGGAATCGTGAAGCGATGTTCTTATATCGTCAAAGAAGCGAAGAGCTGCGGGAAGCGATTCAACTAACGCGGACGGAAATCGAATCCGCTGTCATTAATGTCGAGACGGCGATCGCCCAGCAGCAAAGTAAACGAGAAATGGTGTTGGCGGCGATCGCCGAAGAAGAGATCTTGACACAGCGATACATGCTGCTCGGCGGCGACGGCTCGCGAGTCGGGCTCGTATTGGAAAACCTACTCGATGCCCAACAACGTCGCGCCGACGCCGAACGAGCGTGGGTGTCGACTCAAGTGCAGTATCTTGTGTCACTCATTGAACTACAACGTGCCATGGGTAATTTGTTGGTCCATGAATCGATCGAAACGGTGCGGGACCATGCGGACAACCACGTGAACCATTTCCGAATCGCAGAAATGGAACAACCTTCGCCTCCGCCGCCAAGCGACAGCGAATGGATTCAATCGCCCATACAGAGCGGTACGCTGAAGACACCGGGGCTTGTCGAGGCGTCTGTCAACGAGGTGCCCCCGCAATGAATTGTCTCAACATCAAACATCATTTCCCTTTCACGGTGCTACTTGTGCTCACTAGCATTGGCTTCGCCGGGGCTTCATCAGCACAGGGCAATCTTCATGCTCCGGCCAAAACGCTTGTGTACGATGGTTTCACAAGACCGCTTTACGATGTGATGGTCGCGGCATCCGAAGCAGGTCTCCTGCGTTCAGTGCTCGTTGAAGAGGGTGACTTTGTCGAAAAGGGGCAAGTAATTGCTCGATTGGACGACGAGATGCAGCGGTCATCGGTGGACATCGCGATGCGTCAAGCATCCATGCAGGGTGCCGTCGATGCGGCGGTCGCTGAATTGTCGCTGCACGAGCAACGCCTTCGCATGCTACGTGAACTGGAGGCCAAAAATATGTCTCGTCCCGACGAAATACGGCGAGCCGAAGCCGATTTCAGTATCGCCGAAGCGAAGCTGACCTCCGCAAAGGAGCAAATGGAGCTGAGGAAGCTAGAACTCGAACGTTACCAATTGCAACTCGAACGGCGACAAATTCGAGCTCCGAGTCATGGCGTGATCTCACAACTGTTTATCGACTGTGGTGAATTCGTTTCTCCAAACGAACCCGTTGTCGCCCGGCTATTGGTGGTCGATCGCATTGTTGGAATCTTCAACGTTCCAGCGGAAGAGGTTCGATTTCTAGCCGTCGGCTCACCCGCACGCGTTTACCTGCGAAGCACTGGAGCAACGTGGATGACAACCATTCACAGTATTGCACCGAATATCGATGGTGAAAGTGGTACCGTCCAAGTTCGGGTCGAACTTGATAACACCAATCAAACGATCTTAGCCGGTGACCGTTGTACGCTAACCTTGAACAATCGGCCCGGCGTAAATGCGAACCACCGGCAAAGCATTTCCAATCAGTCCTCTCAGGCAAGAGAGGTTCTTTTACGTTGAGTCGCTTTGACCATCCTCTCCCGCTCGATACGCATTCGACGCTAAATGTGTCGATCGGAGGCGATACGCAAAGACAGCTTGAATCGTCTAAGAAGTTGACGGCCGAGCGTGTCGAAGTTCGGGCGGAAGAACAGCTTGAAGAAATGGAACGGGTCCTTGAAAAAGAACATGCTCAATGTTCATCCAATAATCCGCAAGCGGACGGTTCGCCGCCGCCGCAGCTCGGTCAATTGTTCGAAATTCTCGGCGCGATCGCTTCGTCCGAAACTCGGTCGGATGCCATCCGTTCGTTGACAACCGAATTGGCTAGGCAGTTTCCCGAAACGAGTGTTCGCTGTGGTATCGGCGGCGACCGGCTTCGGCGGCTCTATGATCACCGTCTCGGTTGGCTCGGCCCCGGTAGCGGTCCGTATGAGTCGGCAGCGAGGGTCTGGAGCGAGACCGGACGAGACCACACCGGTGTTACCGAGACAAAGGAATCGCTGGTACTGTGCTTGCCTCGGATCGACGGTTCGATGACCTGCGTCGTTTGGATCCATCCACTAAGAAAGTCACAAGTCTTCGCTGAATGGCTGCGCGCGATCGATCAAACCTTGGCCACGGTGTTTTGGAGCCGGCCACGCCATACCGTCCCCAGGACAATCCGTAATCTGACTCGCCGCTCGATGCTGTTTGTCGCCCTGAGCGTGTTCGCGTTGGGACTCGTCTCGTTGTGGCCTGTTCACTACCGCGTGGCATGTACGGCACGCATCAAGCCGATGAGCCAAAGGATGGTCGCGGCTCCTTTCGAAGCGGTATTGTTGTCATCCCAGATTAAACCGGGGACATCGGTAAAGGCGGGCGATGTACTCGCGTCGCTCGATGGACGGCCACTACGAATGGAACGCGAATCGATCGCGGCCGAGATTCAACAAGCGGCGAAAGAACACGATACCGCCTTGGCGACCGGAAAAGTTGCCGAAGCTCAACAAGCAAAACTGCGACAACGGCAATTGACGAGATCTTTCGATTTACTTTCTGATCGCTTGAAGCGACTCGAAATCGTTAGCCCCATCGATGGAATCGTGATCAGCGGTGAGCTAAGCCAATCGGTCGGAGCACCATTGGAATTGGGACAATCGCTCTTCGAAATCGCACCGCTGGAAAAGATGACCATTGAAGTCGAAATCCCCGCCTACGAAATCGGCTACGTCAAAGCCAACGCGGATACGCGTATCCGTTTTCCAGCCGTTGGAGGTCGTTCGATCGAAATGCCTTTGTGCGATCTCTATCCAGCGGCGGAGATCCGCGAAGACCAAAACGTCTTTATCGGAATCGTCGAAGTCAATAATCAAGATGGGAAATTGAGACCCGGTTTGAAGGGCGATGCAACCACCTATGGACCGGTTCGCCCTTGGATTTGGTCGTGGATCCGAAGTAGGTTTGAGCGAGTGGTTTGGTGGAGTGGGTATTAGTTAGCTGATAGCTGATAGCTGATAGCTCAAGAACGTGAAATCATGACAAATCCATACATTATTCTCGATGCTGATGTTCGTTTCGAGACTCGCGAGATTGGTGGTCGGACCGCTTACCTTGCCCATCACCAAGCGACGGGGAAGTTTTTCCAGTTCGGCAGTGAAGAATATCGTATTGCGATGCTACTCGATGGCGTTCGCGATGTGGCTGCGATTCACACTCAGCTTCTCGAAGAGGGGATCGATTGGGATGGACAGGATGTTGCAACATTCATCGCTCAATTGGTGAGGACAAACTTGGCCGTTGCCAGCGGAGTCGGTTCGCAACCTGACGCAGTTACATCGTCCGAGCGTGCTGCGAGATCGGCAGACGCCCCGAATATCGATTCTGCGAACCAGGGGACGGCTCGACCTGCAAGTCCTTCGGCTAGGAATTCGCAGGGAGGACTTCTTCGGCGTTTCATTGCTTATTTGCCAATGATGATCTCACAACGTATCGAGTTGTTTCATGGCGATGGTTTTGCCAGTTGGCTCGACCGCCGTATCGGACGACTCTTTGATCCGCTTGGAATCGTGATCTGGTGTGCATTGGTCTCGAGCGGTTTATTTGTCGTTTACGGCCATTGGCAGTCATTTGCAGCCGAGATGCGGCATTTGTTCGATCCTCAACTGTGGCCCGTCATGGTGGTCATCGTCGTGTTGGCAAAAATCGTGCATGAGTCGGGGCATGCCGCGAGCGCAAAACGTCATGGAGTCAAGGTCGGGGGCATCGGTATCATGTTCTTTTTCTTGGCACCCCTCGCTTACGTTGACGTCACGGACGCATGGCGACTTAAACGTCGGGTGGCGCGAATCCAGATTGGCCTGGGCGGCGTCTACCTGGAGTTAGCGGTTGCGGCCATCGTTGCTTGGACTTGGTGGCTATTGCCCGATGGTTATGCAAAGCACTTAGCGGCACAGATCTTTTTGATCGTCGGCCCTGCAACCCTTATCGTCAACGCCAATCCGCTGCTTCGACTCGATGGCTATTATGTCCTGTCCGACCTGGTCGGTATTCCCAATTTAAGAATGCACGGACGTCGCGACCTAGGAGCATTCTTGGAGTGGCTGTTGTTTGGCATTCCACGCCAGCGATCGCTGTTGATCGGTTGGCAATACTGGTTTGGTATCTCGCACGGTTTCGCCAGCGTCATCTTTCAGTTCTTTTGGATGGGCGGAATGGTCATTGGGGTTGCGATGTGGGATCAGGCAGTCGGCATCTTATTGGCTACCGCGGCGCTACTGGTGTGGTTTGTCATCCCGTTGGCTCGATGGCTTGGCAGACTTTGGATGCTCGAGGCGGGTGACCGATTGTTCATGAATCGATATCGACATCGGCTGTTGTTCTATTTCACCCTATTGGTTGCTGTCTTTCCGTACGTTGCGATGTGTCCATCGCCTCTCGATCGACGCGTTGCCGTGGTGGTTCGCTTTCAAGATGAGCAAATTGCTCGTTCGCCGAGTGATGCGTTTGTGAAAGAGGTTTTGGTGCAGCACGGAGAATTTGTTGAAACGGGAACGTTGCTGGTCCGTCTTTCGGATCCCGAGTTGGTCTTGCAGAGAGACAAGACGGCAGACGACTTCGAATTGGCTCGGATGCGGGCAATCCAGGCCCGCCAGAAAGGCGATTTATCCCGTGCCGCCAGCTTCGCTGAAAATGCGCAGTCGCTTGCGCGCCAGCTAGCGGAGCTCGAAAACCAAGTCTCGCAGTTATCCATTCACGCCAAGCGTGATGGATACGTCTTGTCGAGCCGGATCAAACAATTGTCGGGGGCATTTGTTGAGCAGGGGCAAGAACTTTTAAGAGTCTCAGACCCTCGCGAGAAAGAATTGTTGGCACTAATCCCTGAGAGCGACATCGACGCCTACCAGAACGCGAGCGAAGCGAACTGGACGACAAACGTTCGCCTTCGAGGTGGCCAATCGATCGTGGCCCGACCCGCTCCCATGCGGCCCCGAGCGTTTCAGTCGCTGCCTCATCCCGCATTCGCTGCCACCTCCGGCGGCCCATTGGCGGTCGAACCGTCGCCAAACCATTCGACAGACATCCGCTTGGTCAACGCTCACCTAGAAAGCCTTACCAAACTCGATCCGATCACCAGTGCCGAGATTCGAGCAGGTCAGCTCGGAATGATGACACTGGCCGACAACCGTCCACTTCTATCGCGGTTAATCGATTCCATCTTTGCCAAGGACCGCTAGCCGCCTCGATTCCTGTTAAACCGCGTGCCCAGCGGGCCGCGAGTTCCTGTTATACCGCGTGCCCAGCGGGCCGCGAGTTGAGCCGTTAAACTAGGCGGCAACTGGCAAGGCTCGGCAGGGGGGTACGACGCTGCCCGATCGGCCCGCGGATGATCGAAATGAATCCATGTTGCTACACATTCAACCACATGCAATACCAATCTGGTATTAATTTCTTGTTTGTCCCAATTATCCCACAAGTAATTGTTGACACAGGTTGATAAGCGGATAGATTAACGAGCTCAGGGCGAGAGGTTCGCCCAAATTACGCAGCCGTTAAAGCTTACTCGATTTTCTTCTGTTGCCTCACTGGCTGTGAGACGTATTTTGGAGGGTTACCCTAGATGAAAGCATCATTGCTTAAAACATTGCTAAGCGTTTTTGCGACTTTAGCGTTCGCAGTAAACGTTCAAGCACAATGTGGTTCGTGCGGAGGCTGTGAAAGCGGCTCCGATTGTACTTCCTCCGGCGCTTCGGGCGTTGTGATGGATTCTGGTTCGGTCGACTGCGGCCCAACCTATGAAACGCAGACCGTCATGCGGTCGCAAATGGTTACCGAGACGCGGATGGTCCCAACGACGACTTACCAGCGTCAAACGCAAACCCGTATGCGTACGGTTTGCAAGCAAGTCGCACGAGTCGAATCTCGTTCGCAAGAGTATACCGTCATGGTTCCTTCGACTCAGACTCGTACGGAAACCTACTCGGTTCAAGTGCCTGTTCCTTACACCGAAGAAGTGCCATACACCGTTCAGGTCCCGGTCACGACGGAAGTGGAACAATCCTATCAGGTATGCGTTCCTTACACCGAAAACGTTGAACAAACCTACACGGTCCAGGTTCCTTACACCGAAACCAAGACCCAAACTTACATGGTCAACGTTCCTTACACCGAGCAAGTCGAACAGCAGTACACCGTTTCGGTTCCTGTTCAAAAGACTCGCGAAGAAACCTACCAAGTCTGCGTTCCTTACACCGAAGAAGTTGAGCAGAGCTACACCGTATGCGTTCCTGTGACTTCGACTCGTACGGAAACCTATCAAGTTTGTGTTCCCTACACTGAAACCGTGACTCAAGACTACACGGTTAACGTTCCCTACACAGAAACCCGGACTCAAGACTACACCGTCAACGTTCCTTATACCGAAGCGGTTGAGCAACCTTACACGGTCTGCGTTCCTTACACCGAGCAAGTCGCTCAAACTTACCAAGTGAACGTTCCTTACACCGAACAAGTCGAACAGACGTACCAAGTTCGCGTTCCTGTGCAGCAGACCCGGACTGCATACCGAACGGTTACGACTTGCGTTCCTGTGACCACGATGAAGACGGTTACCAAGGACATGGGCAGCTATCAATGCCAAGCCGTTGCAACCAGTTGCAGTGCTGGTGCAAGTGCTAGTGCTGGCCGTGGCGGTATCCTCGGCGGTTGCGGGTTGTTTGGCAAGCATCGTGGTGGCTGCGGTTGTGGTTCATCGTGTGGCGGCAGTTGTGGCTCGTCCGCATGCGGTACGCCCGCTTGTGGCGGCTGTGGCGAATCAGCTTGTGCTCCACAAGTTTCTTATCGTCGCGTCTATGTTCCCAACCCAGTTTGCGTTCAAGTTCCAACAACAACTTACCAACGTCAAACTCAACAGGTTCCTTACACCTACACGACGACCAGCTACACTTGCCAAACGCAAACTCGCATGGTTCCCGTTACCAAGATGCGAGCCGAAACTCGCACGCGTATGGTCAATGTCACTAAGATGCGTACCGAACAACGTACCCGTACGGTTCAAGTCCGAAAGTGCCGTCAAGAAACGCGTACCCGAGAGTACCAGGTTCAATTGTGCCGTCAAGAAACTCGCACCCGCGAAGTTCCTGTCACTCGCACCCGCATGGAAACTCGCACTCGCGAAGTTCCTGTGACCACGATGACCACCGAAACCCGTACTCGTATGGTTCCTGTTCAACGTCAACGCATGGAAACTCGCACTCGAACCGTTCCCTACTGCGAAATGACGACTGAAACACGTACCCGAATGGTGACCGTGAACAAGTGCCGTCAAGAAGAGCGTACTCGCGAATACCAAGTCACGAAGTGTCGCACCGAAACAAGAACCCGTAGCGTTCCGGTGACTCGTACTCGTATGGAAACTCGCACTCGCATGGTTCCTCAGACAACCATGACGACCGAGACTCGTACTCGTACGGTTAACAAGACTCGTATGGAATCGGAAGAGCGAACTCGCGAAGTAAGTTACACGGTCAATACTCCCGAAACGCGTACCCGTACTTACAACGTTACGGTTTACGATACCGTTGAAGAGCAAGTCCCAGAAACTTACACCGTTTGCGTTCCTGTGCAAACGATGAAAGAGGTTCAAGTTCAAACTTGCAAGCAAGTTCCAACGACGATCCAAGTCCCTGTCTACAACACTCAACCAGCCGTTTCGTCTGGTTGCAGTAGCTGTGGTGGCGGCGAAGTCATGCAATCGGCTCCGGTTTATCAATCGGCTCCCGTCATGCAGTCCGCTCCAATGGCAACCGGTGCTGGTTGCACCAATTGTGGTGGCTAATGCGATCGCTCTTGCGAGAAATGATTTACCCTTCGAGCGTCCCGTTGACGTGAGAAACTGAAGTAGCCCCGGAGAACAACTTGTTTTCCGGGGCTTTTTCGTGTCGTCATTTGCGTTTCCTGATGAAATGTTACCAATTCAAACGTTTAAAACTCATTGCACATTCGTCGTTCATGTGACACCGAGGGCGAAGCAGACTTCGATCGGTGGTCATGTTGATGGAGCTCTTAAAGTCTCGGTCACTGCGCCTGCTGATAAGGGCAAGGCAAATCAAGCCGTCATCAAGCTGCTTGCCAAAACGTTGAAAGTTGCAAAGGGTCGAGTCGAAGTGTTGCATGGTGCAAAGTCTCGACGAAAAACGATCGCATTGCATGAGGCAACTGGCAGCGATTTAGATGTTTTGCAAAAACTATTTTCTTAGCGATTCAAGTTTCTTTCGAGCCGCACCGCTATCAATCGTTTCCGCAGCCAATTTGACTGCAGCGGAGAGCGAGTCGCATCGTTCGACCAGCATCAATGCTGCGGCGGTGCCTGCGATGACGGTGTCCCGGCAAGGTCCCGATTGACCGTCAAAAATGTCGCAAATCAATGCAGCACTCTCCGTCGGATCGCCAACACACAGTGATTGATTGTCGACGACGTTCAAGCCGAAATCAGCAGGCTCCCAATCATACTGTGCGACTTGGTTGGGCTTCACATCGATCACATTTGTTTTACTGCTTAGCGATACCTCATCTTGTCCATCTTCAGCATGAACGACGAAGGAACGCGTGGTGCCAAGTTGGCGGATCGCATCAGCGACCATCGATTGAGATTTAGGCGTCGATGTCCCCAGCAGTTGATGCGTCGCTTTCGCCGGATTACAGAGTGGGCCAAGCAGATTAAACAAGGTTTTCACACCGAGTTTTCGTCGCACGCCGACAACGTGCTTCATTGCCGGATGCAGCTTGGCAGCGAAACAGAAACAGATCCCTTCTTCGTCAAGCCGCTCGGCGACTGCCGACGCATCGCATTCGATCGGGACACCTAGCACCTCCAGCACGTCGGCGGATCCCGTCTTGCTTGATGCTTTGCGGTTTCCGTGTTTTGCAACCGCAACCCCGGCGGCGGCGGCAACGATGGCAACGGCGGTACTGATGTTGAATGTCCCGCTGCCGCTGCCGCCGGTCCCACATGTATCGAGCAACACGCTGTGGCGATGGTCAATCGGTGTCATGTGTCGACGCATCGCTCGAGCGGCGCCTACCAATTCCTCGACGGATTCCCCTTTATGTTTCAGGGCCAACAGCAGCTCGGCTATTTGCTCCTCTTTCGCGTTGCCATTGAGCATGGCATCGATTAGATCACTGGTTTGCTGCTCCGACAAATCGATTCCTTGATTAGCTTGAGCAATCGCGGTAGAAAACAGACAGATCATTGGTGGTACTTTGAGGTGTTATATTTTACTTAAGGGTTAAAATGGGCAATTCGGTTGATGGAATCATCCCACGGAGGCACGGATGCGGTCTCGCCATTGCACTCGAATCAAATTAGACTAAATGCATGACACGAAAAATAATTATCGACTGTGATCCTGGGATTGACGACGCTGTTGCGCTTTGTATGGCGTTGTTTGACCCTCGGCTTGACGTCTTGGCGATCACGGCTACCGCGGGGACGGTCGATTCGGATCAAGCGACCTGTAATGTCACCTCTATTTTGCAGCACCTCGACCCTCAGCGATACCCACGAATTGGAAAAGCGGCGATCCCCGAGGATGCGCCGGTCGTCGACGATCGATATTTGAACGGCAGCGATGGATTGGGAGGATGCAACTTTCATGATTCCGGCCGTCAGCATTTGCCGGCTAGCGAGAAGGTGATTGCAGAGCTGCTACGAAAGTATCCCAACGAGGTGACGGTATTGTGCCTTGGGCCGCTGACCAATTTAGCAAGGATTAGCCGCCGGGACCCCTCGGTTTTAGAGCTTCTCGATAAGGTCGTGATTAGCGGTGGAGCAATTTCTCACGCAGGCAATGCGACCGCGGCAGCTGAGTTTAACATGTTCTTCGATGCGATCGGTGCAAGTGAAGTTTTTGCATCGGCCACGACCAAGAGTATGGTTCCTCTCGATATTACCGACTCGGTCCGTTTCGGTGTCGATCTACTTGAAAAATTGCCATCGAAAGAGTCGCGGGCGGGTCAGTTCTTGCACAAGTTGTTCGCTCACGCGTTTTTGGCAGCCCACGAGCAACTTGGACGTGAGCTGATCCCTCTTTACGACGCAACGACCTTGCTAGCCCTCCTTGAACCTGAGTTGTTCCAATGGACCAATATGGCTTCGAAAGTTGAAACGACTGGCCAATTGACTCGCGGCATGACCGTTTTTGACCGCCGTCTCCGCCGACAATGGCCGTTAAATATGGAGGTCGCTACAAAGGTCGATGGTGAAGCCGCCGCCGAAATGATTGTCCGCGGATTAAGGTATGCAGGACAATTAACTTGAGATATTCTCTCAGGCCGACTTCGCCTCAACAGCCGTACCCTGGTTTAGGTTATCTTCACGTCTAACCCGTTTGAACGATAGCTTACGTCTGTCTTCTCCTAAACTCCTCCGTAGATTGAACACGACTATGGCCAGCGGATTACTTGTACTTCTCGACGACATTGCGACGATCTTAGACGATGTTGCAGCGATGAGCAAAATTGCGGCGAAGAAAACCGCTGGCATTCTGGGCGACGACTTGGCGCTCAACGCGGAACAAGTGACGGGTGTGAACTCGAATCGCGAGTTGCCGGTGGTGTGGGCGGTCGCCAAGGGCTCGCTGATGAACAAGGTGATCTTGGTTCCCTCGGCATTGCTGCTCAGCACAGTCGCTCCGTGGACGATCGAACCGCTGATGATCGCCGGCGGTACGTTCTTATGCTTTGAAGGGTGCGAGAAGATCGCTCACAAGTGGTTCCATCCCAAAGAGGTTGAACAGCACCGAAAGAAGCACGAGGCGTTGGTCGCGGCCGAGGAGGTCGACTTGGCGGCGATGGAAAAGACGAAAGTTCGCGGCGCGATCCGTACCGATTTTATCTTGTCCGCCGAGATCATCGTGATCACGCTCGGCGCAGTCGGTTCGTCCCCGTTCGCCACCAAATTGGGCACGCTTGTCGTTATCGCCCTCTTAATGACCGCCGGCGTTTACGGTTTAGTCGCTGCCATTGTCAAATTGGACGATCTCGGCATGTGGTTGGTTCGTACGCCGACGGAAAAGTCGTTGGCCAAGATGCGAAAGATGGTCGGGTACGGCATCATCACTTCGGCTCCCTACCTCATGCGGTTATTGTCAATCGCTGGGACTGCGGCGATGTTCTTGGTCGGCGGTGGCATTCTTGTCCACGGCATCGGCCCGATCCATCATTGGATTGAAGCGGTGCAACACAACTTGGCTTCGGTCGCCTCCGTAGGCTCACTCTTGTCTTGGTTCGCCGGGATGTTGTTGCCAGCGCTGGTCGGCATCATCGTCGGTGTGGCAGTCTTGGCGATCGTCAAGCTGATCAAAGCGTTGGTTACAAAGCCTGAGCCGACAACGGTGTAGGCGTAGCCAGCCACTGATTCCGGGACGTTTACGGAGTTGCCAAGGTTTCAATCCGAACATCGGAGAAGTAAGCCAGCGGGGGTTCGTAGTCTTTGGCATTCGTCCCATCGATAACCAAACGTAGCGAGCCGGAATTGCCGATGCGTTGAAAAGAAATTGTTCCAACCGGTTTCTCTTCTAAAAAGACGTACCAATCATCGACCTGTCGTTCAATGTCAACCACCATGTAGCGGTCATTTTGATAAAGTGGTTCTGACAATAGAGAGACGGATTTTAGTTCGCCAAAATCAGAAGTTTTGCTTCCAAGTGTGACCCCCGATTCGCTGAATCGCAAACAACCGCGAACATCCGTGCGATCCGACGCGTCCACGGCAAAGTCGATATCGACGATACCCGCATGGACGTCGGGCCATACGAACAAACTGATGCGGGGATGATCGACCGAAGGCAAATCTCTCGTTATTGCACTGCGGCGA